>JADMIO011054729.1_pt1 | contig 76456 bp, 62 predicted proteins | sample 8958161 | NCBI WGS metagenome assembly JADMIO01 (sample SAMN16585339, study PRJNA669376) | soil metagenome | isolation source: Crop rotation soil | place: USA: Cullars Rotation, Alabama | collected 2011
GCGACAACTTGTCCACGTGGAATTCTAAGCTTAGGATCCCAATGTGCTGGAAAGGGTACATGCAGGTCACTCATCGCTCATCTTGCTGCTCCTTTTCCGCAAATCTTCGCGCTCAGCTCGAAGCGCACCCGGAAAAGGTATCGTGCAAGGTCAGGTTCGACAAGCACGACGTTGGACGTGCAGCCCAATTACCAGGGATAGTTTCCCGCTAGATACCCCCATTGATCCTTCAACGGGAGAGATAACACCCAACCGTTGTGGACGGTATGAAAGCCCGGCCTCCACACGCCTGCTCGAGGGTGTCCGCCGAACCTCAAAACGCGTTTTCCCTTCACGATGACGATCGGATGGAATAAAGTCCACGCGAACAGGCCCGCTGGCAGCAGCAACGTTAGCGAGAAAGCCAGTGACCACAACGGCGCACGGCGCTTCTTCGGCTCCCTGTGTTCGGCGACGATGGGCATTGGATCTTTCGCCGGCAGGCCTTTAGCGGTGATGCCTGAGTTGGTCTACCTCGGCATCGAGTGAAGACACTCGAGCCCCCCATCCTGCCAACTCGGCTTCAAGCATAAACATCTTGATCGTGAGCGCGAGAACAAGGATTACCAACATTGCAGTGACGATTGGGTGCGCGTGCCGTTTCATCGCAGCCCTTCCTCGAACTCCGTATCGGAGGCGTCAGCGGCTTGATCCTACCCCTTTGGCTTCGGGTGAAAGAGCGACTACCTGCCAGGCCGGAAACCGAGGAGCACCTCATCGCCTTCGACCTTGATGGGATACTGCTCCAACTCCCAACCGGCAGCGTCCGGACATGCGCCATCCGAGGCGCGGAAGCGGAGGCCGTGGTACATGCACGTCACGCAGTCGCCGTCGAAGTGTTCGGCGTAGATGGGGGCGCCGGCGTGGGGACAGGTGTTATCGAAGGCGGTCCACCCCTCGGGGCGGTGGAAGATCAGGATTTCGGTGCGTCCGTGCGTGACGAGAGTCGCTTTACCCTCGGGAATGTCGGAGGCGGAAGCCATGGGCTTCCAGTTCAAATCGGTCTCAGGCATCGATCCGTCTAACTAACGCTTCTTGCCGAGCGTGAACACGTACTTCATCGTGCTGCCGAGTTTGAGGTACCAGGGGGCGCGGACGTCTCCCTGATTCAGCCGCTCGACCCGCAGCTCGTTCATATAGGCGACGCACCGGGCGCGGGAGGCTTCCTCGGCGCCTTCCGGGATCGCGGCCGCATCCAGCGTGCCGCGGACGAGGGCCGCCGTGCCCAGCAGCCGCTGCGCTTCGCGAGGATCGCTGCCGGGATCGGCAGTCGTCAACCAGTTATCGCGTTCCCTAGTCGCCGCGATGAAGTTTGAGGACCTCTGCGCTGCCATGGCTCTCCGCCCTTTCCCCCCGGATCTTTCCGGTGACATTCTCAGTCCGTGCGCGGACGCACGTATCTTTCAGATGCTTCCGCAATCCGAGCAAGGCCCGGTGCAGCAGGCTTTTGATCGCGCCTTCGGATCGGTCCAGGGCTACCGCAATCTCGCGGATCGAAAGATCACCCAGGAACCGCAGCGCCACCGCCCTCGCCTGATCGGGCGGCAATTGATCGATCGCCTCTCTTACGACCCCCTGTACTTCGGCACGCTCCACCAAATCTTGAGCCGAGGGCCCATCATCCGGCAGATAGTCGAGGAAGCTGTCGACTTCCTCGGCGGCCTGCGCATCCAAAGACAGCATACCCCCCGCAGGGCGATCCCGTACCCGGTCGATGACCAGATTACCGGCGATCGTCTGCAGCCACGGGTACAGCGATCCGGTCCGCCGGAACTGATACGAGGGCAAGCTCTTCAGCGCGCGGCAAAACACCTCGCAAGCCAGATCCGACGCATCCTCCGGGTTGCCGACCTTCGCATACACAAAGCGATAAACCCGCGCGTAATACCGCTTATGGAGGGTCTCGAAGGCTCGAACGTCGCCTTCCTTGACCCGCGCCACCAGGGTTAAATCGCTATCGTCGAACGGCATAGAGAAAGCTCGGCGCGCGGCGGCGCGGGGGCCTGAAGGAACCCCGGCAACAGGCCGGGGGGTGTTATCAGGCGTCCTATTATAGATACTGCCGTTTTGCTCCTGCAATCGAACCCCAAGCAGGGGGCGACGCAGTGAGAATGCCGCCGTCACCGGATTTCCCAGACCTTTCAGCGCCAGGTGACTTCGGCCGGAACCGTCGTCAGCGCTCGGATGCTGTAGATAACCCCGAGGGCGCAGAAAGGTTTCTCACTCTTTTGCCGGTTTTTTCCGTCGTGTGAGCGGTTTCACAGGCGGGACCGGCTCGGGTGCGCTTGGCGGCGCCTCGGGCGCGGCAGTTTTTGGCGTTCGGCGGCGCTTGGGGGCGGGTTGCGGCTCTGGGGGAAGATCCGGCTGCGTTGCGGTGGTTTTCTCTGACGTTCGGCGGGTGGGGCGCTTTGCCGGTTGCGTCTCCGACGGATCGGTCTGATCGGACGGATCGGTCGGAGGTGGTGGCAAAGGTGCCGCTTTGGCCCGCGGCGCGCGTTTGCGCTTCGGCGGCGCCGTGAGCAGCGCCAACGCCGTCTCCGCGGCTCGCTGTTCCGCCTCCTTCTTGCTGCGGCCGGTGCCATCCGCCAAAACCTCTTCGCCCAGGAGCGCCTGACAGCGGAATTCGCGCTGATGAGCGGGACCCGCGGCGTCGATGGTGCGGTAGGTCGGCGTCTGTTTGCGATTCGCCTGGCACCATTCCTGGAGACGCGATTTGTAGTCCCACACCTCGCTGGTGTCGATCCGCGTCATCAACTCGCGATGGACGAACTCCCGTGCCGCCTCCAACCCCCGCGCCAGGTAGATCGCCGCCAATACCGCCTCAAAACTGTCCGCCAACGTGCTCGGACGATCGCGCCCACCCGCCGCCAACTCGCCGGAAGCCATCGTCAACATCTCGCCAAGATCCAGCGCCTTCGCGGCGACGGCGAGGGAAGTGCGGTTGACGTAGTGGGCCTTGAGTTTGGTCAACTCGCCTTCGGTCAGATCCGGCTGCGTCCGGTAAAGGTGCTCCAGGATGATCAGCGCTACGACGGCGTCGCCTAAAAGCTCCAGCCGCTCGTTATCCCCCTGCGGAGAGCGCTCCCCACGGCTCCGGTGCGTCAACGCCTGCCGCAGCAGGTCGAGATGATCGTCGAGGCCGAGCGATGCTGCAAAAGCAGCGCACTGATCCGGGGTAATGGGGGTAACGGGTATTTCCGACACGAGCAGTTATAGCCTCCCGGTGGACGATTTCCGTTATGGATCTGCGTTAGGAGCGAGGACAGCCGTCCGCGCTCCTGACGCAGCTCCGTAACGGAAACTGGCGGCGCGGGACTGGACCGATGCGAGAGAGGGGTCATCTTTCGCCGCCCCGTGCTCCGCCCGGATCGTGGATCGCGCAGGAACCGCAACAGAGGTCTACGCCCGCACGAGCCCCAACCTCCACATACTTTCAAGCGGGAATCGGCGGCATCCAATGGCGGACAAGGTCTATCGAGCGGCGATCATCGGGCGGACCGGCAAGGGCGACTACGGTCACGGCTTGGACACCGTCTACAACGGCATGAAAAACGTCCAGGTCATCGCCGTCGCGGACCCGGACGCCGTTGGGCTCAAAGCCGCCGCCGCCCGTTCCGGCGCCAAAGAGACCTATGCGGACTACCGCGAGATGCTCGCCAAAGTCCGCCCCGAGATCGTCTCCCTCGGCCCGCGCTGGATCGACTGCCACAAAGAGATGCTCCTCGCCTGCGCGGAAGCGAGGGTCAAGGCCGTCTACAGCGAAAAGCCCTTCGCGCCGACCCTCGCCGACGCCGACGAAATGCTGGCTGCGTGCAAGAAGTCGGGGACCTTCGTCGCTGTCGCACACCAGAACCGCGCCGTGCCGTACCTCGATCGCGTCAAGGAGATGATCTCCCAAGGAGCGATCGGCAAACTCCGCCGGATTCGCGGCAAAGGCAAGGACGACACCCGCGGCGGCGCTCAAGACCTCATCGTTCTCGGCACCCACGTCGTGGATATGATGCGCGCCCTCGCCGGAGATCCGCTCTGGGCCTGGGCGTCGCTGCGGCAGGACGATCGCGACCTCGCCAAGGGCGACATCAAGGACGGCGCCGAGTTCGTCGGCCCCATCGGCAGCAACAACCTGACGGGCGTCTACCAGTTCCCCAACGGCGTCTCCGGCACGTTCGAGTCCTATACCGGCAAAGGCGGCAGCCGCCAGATGGGCCTCTGGCTCGAAGGCACCGAAGGCACCATCACCCTCCACGGCGGCTTCGACAAGCAGTGCTACCTCTGCAAATCACCCCAATGGACGCCCGAAGTAGGCGCTCAGGCGTGGGAGCGGATCCACGTCCCGTCGTGGGATAACGGCGCCGACGGTCACGCGCGCAGCGGCGAAGAACTCCTGATCCTCGCCAATCAACGCCTCGTCCAGGGCCTCATCGACGCCATAGAGAAAGGCACGCCACCCCTCTCCAGCGGCGACGATGCGCGCTGGGCAATGGAGATGTACCTGGCCCTGCCGGAAAGCCAACGCACCGGTCAACGCGTGACCTTCCCCATGAAGAACCGCCAAAACCCCTGGTCTCTCTATTAGTCCGACATCGCGGTCTTAGCCGGAGCGCCGACCCTGGTCGGCCAGCGACCTGTAAGAACAGCAGCAGGCCAGACTCGGCGCTCCGGCTAAACTTACGCGGCGTTTTGAATTTAGGAAGGCTGTTCGTTCATGGCTCGCATCAACCTCGGCATCATCAGTTTCGCGCACGGGCACGTCGGCGTTTACTGCAACCAAATGAAAGACTGGGACGATGTCAACCTCGTCGCTACGTGGGACGATGACGTCGAGCGCGGCAAGGCCAACGCCGAGAAGTTCGGCATGGAGTTCACGCCGCACCTCGAGGACCTACTGGGGCGGAAGGATATCGACGCCGTCATCGTCACCAGCGAGACGAACAAGCACGGCGATCACTGCGTCGCTGCCGCCGAGGCCGCAAAGCACATCCTGCTGCAAAAACCGATGGCCCTCTCGCTCTCGGAATGCGACCGCATCATCGAAGCCGTCGACAAAGCCGGAATCACGCTTCAAATGGCCTTCCAGATGCGCTGCGACCCTGTCAACCAGCGCATGAAGCAGATGATCGACGACGGCTCCCTCGGCAAGATCGGGACCATCCGCCGCCGCCACTGCCTGAACCTGCTCTTCAACGAGGCGTTCCTGACCGGCCCCAGCCGCTGGCACATCGACCCCGTCGCGAACATGGGGATGTTTATGGACGACGCCGTTCACGCCGCGGACCTGCTCTACTGGTTCCTCGGCGAGCCCGTCAGCGTGATGGCGGAGATCGATAACGTCCTGACCACCTGCGCGCCGGACGACACCGGCATGGCGATCTACCGCTTCCAGAACGGCGCGTTCGGGCTACTGTACAACGCCTCCGTCACCCTCGCCGCCGAGATCACCACCGAAATCTATGGCGACCAGGGCGCGATCCATCACTACTACGGAGACGGCGTCTCCACCCCGTACGCCCCCGAAGGCTCCGTCCCGCTCAAGCTCTTCCGACGCGGCTCGCCCGCGAAGCCGGAATCCCTGGAGCCCATCGCGATGCCTATTCCCAAAACGCACGGAGAGCGCATCGCCGCCGTCCCGCGCCCCTGGATCGATATGCTCAAGGCCGGCGGCACCCCCACGTGCGACGCTCGCGGCGGAAAGGTCTCCACCGCAATGTGCCTCGGCGCTTACGAAAGTGCGGCCACCGGGCGTCGCATCTCGTTGCGATGAGCGCTTCGACGGTGCCGTCAATTGGGCGAGAAAGCGGTTGCCGGGCTAGCAGGGTTGACCTATACTAGCGTCGGCACGAGACTTGCCTAGCCCGAACGATTTCACCCACGATTGCGCACATTCCAGAGTGAGCTGAAACCGGCTCTACCGGCGCTGACCGACCGCCCGTCTCGAGAACTCGAGACGCAGGCGGTTGTCGTCGTTTTTTAGGCGCAGTCTCATCCACGCCACCCACGGAAGGAAGGTCAACCATCAATCCACGCAACGATCCCCGCGGCCAGCGGGACATGGGCCCCCGGCTCAATCACCGCATCCGCGTTCCCGAAATCCGCGTCATCGACTCGGAAGGCAATCAGCTCGGTGTCATGGACACTCGAGAGGCGCTGAGCATCGCCCGCGAACAGGGCCTCGATCTCGTCGAGATCGCCCCGACGGCGCAGCCGCCCGTCTGCCGCATCCTCGACTACGGCAAGTACAAATACGAGACGGCCAAAAAGACCAAGGAAGCCAAGAAGAAAGCCCACACGGTAGACGTGAAGGGCATTCGAATGCGCTACGGCACCGAAGCGCATGACCTGGAATATCGCGTTAAGGACACCATCCGCTTCCTGCAGGAAGGGAACAAAGTCCAGGTGACGCTGATCTTCCGCGGCCGCGAAGTCTCGCATCCCGAGATCGGACGCGCGCAGCTCGAGAAGCTGGCGCAGCTCGTTTCCGAAGCTGGATCCGTCGAGCGCCCGCCGGTCCTCGAAGGCAAGCGCATGACGCTGCTTCTCACGCCGAAATAACGCCTGCCGCTCGTCTTCGCTCCCGTCCCGCCGCAGAGGGTGTGATACATCCTTAGCGCCCACGCGTCTCGCGCGATCTCCAAGATCAGTGAGGCGGCGGCATTTTTGCGCGACCCTTCCAGCGGCCCACGATGGCGATCCCAGATTCCAATCTTTCCAGCGCGAACCCGGCGAACACCGTCGGGATCGTGCTGGCGGCGGGTAAGGGGACGCGCATGAAGTCGCGCCACCCGAAGCCGACGCACCGGCTTCTCGGCAAGCCGCTCGGCCGCTACAGCATCGACCTGATGCGCGCCTGCGGAATCGAGCGCGTCGTCGTCGTCATCGGACACGGAGCAGACGAAGTTCGTGCAGCGTTGGGCGATGACGTCGAATACGCCGTCCAGGACACGCAAGGCGGGACCGGACATGCCGTTCTTTCAGCCTTGCCCGCGCTGTCGGACCACCATGGAGCCGTTGCGGTGCTTCAGGCGGATAACGTGCTGCTCGAGGAAACGGATGTCCAGGCGCTCCTGAATACGTTCCATTCGACCGACGCCGCAGTAGCTTTCCTCACCGCCTTCGTCGACGATCCGCCTCCGTACGGACGCATCATTCGAGACCAACGTGGCGAATTCGTCGAGGTAGTTGAGGCGAAGGTCTGCACGCCGGAACAGTTGACCATCCGAGAGATCAACGTCGGCGCCTACGTATTTCGCACACCGGCCCTCTTCGACGCGCTGAAGGAGGTAAGCCCCAACCCGATCACGGGCGAAATCTACCTCCTCGATGCGCTCCCGGGTCTTCGCGCGAGCGGCACAGTCGCCCTGGTGCCTTCCACCGACGGGGACTCCGCCCTCGGAATCAATGACCGGGTCGAGATGGCGGTGGCGGCCTCCATTTTGCGCCAGAGAATCCTGAACCGTCTGATGTTGGGGGGCGTGACCATCGAGGACCCGGCATCGACGTACGTCGACAGCACAGTCCAGATCGGCCAGGACACCATCCTTCGCCCAATGACTTTCCTCTCCGGCGACACCGTCATCGGCAGCGATTGCGAGATCGGACCCGGCGCGCGCCTGACCGATTGCGCCATCGGTAACGGCGTCTCGATCCAGATGGCGGTCCTCACGGAAAGCGAAGTGGCGGACGGAACCAAGATCGGCCCCTTCGCGCAGCTTCGAGCGGGGAGTAAGGTCGGGCGAAAGGTCAAGATCGGCAACTTCGTCGAATTAAAGAACTCGACAGTCGACGATCGCGCTTCCATCGGCCACTTTGCCTACATGGGCGATGCGGACGTCGGCGAGCACACGAATATCGGCGCGGGCACCATCACCTGCAACTACGATGGGAAGCGCAAACACCGGACGAAGATCGGCAAAGAAGCCTTCATCGGCACCCACTCGACGCTGGTCGCGCCGGTAACGGTCGGCGACGGCGCCTTCACGGCGGCGGGAACGGTGGTAACAAAAGAGGTTCCGGACGACGCCATGGCGATTGGCCGGGTGCGGCAAGAAAACAAAGCAGACTGGGCCCGAAGGCGCCGGGAGCAAGGATCGTAATACGTATTACGTAATACGCATTACGTAGATCGGATGGGAGATTCGAGTGCGGAACGATAATCTGCGCATCTTGACGGGGACGGCGAACCCGAAGCTGGCGTCGGACATTGCGGCGCGCCTGGATTGCCAGGTGTCCAACATGCTCCTCAGCCGCTTCAGCGACGGCGAAGTGCGCGTTAAGGTCAATGAGAGCCTGCGCGGCATGGATGCTTTTGTCATCCAAAGCACCTCCGCGCCCGTCAACGACAACGTGATGGAGTTGCTCATCATCCTGGACGCACTCCGCCGCGCGTCCGCCGAACGGATCACGGTCGTGATGCCCTATTACGGCTACGCGCGTCAGGACAAGAAGGTCAAGCCTCGCGAGCCCATCACCGCCCGCCTAGTCGCGGACATGATCGAGCTCGCTGGCGCTAGCCGCGTGCTAGCGATCGATCTCCATGCGGACCAAATCCAGGGCTTCTTCAGCATTCCCGTCGACCACCTCTACGGCGGCCCCCTCATCGCCGAGTACCTCCGTGGAAGGCGGTTGGATCACAAAGACCTCGTCGTCGTCAGCCCGGACGAGGGTGGGGTGGCGCGATCGCAGGCGTTGGCGCAGGCGCTTGATGCCAGTCTGGCGATCATCTTCAAGCGCCGCCCGGAACCGAACCGCAGCGAAGTTGTCAGCGTCGTCGGTGAGGTGCGGGACAAGTTCTGCATCATTCTGGACGACATCATCGACACCGGCGGCTCCATCGTCGGCGCGGCCGAGGCGCTGCATAATCAGGGCGCGAACCGAATCGTAACCGCCTGCACCCACGCGGTGCTTTCCGGCCCTGCGATTCGCCGCCTCCAGGAATGCGAAGTCATCGAGCAGGTGCTGGTGACCGATACGATCGCGAACCCGCCGGGACGGTTGACGGAGAAGTTCGTCTGCTTGAGCGTCGCGCCGCTGCTGGCCGAAGCCATCGATCGCATCCACCGCGGCGCCAGTGTCAGCGAGTTGTTCTCGCCGTTCATCTGACGTGCGACTATCGTTCCTCAACCGCCAGCCGAAAGAGCCGCCGCAGTATCTCGTGGTCGGTCTCGGTAATCCGGGTGCGCAGTACCGCAACACGCGTCACAACGTCGGCTTCGATTGCCTCCAGCGCCTCGCGGAAAAGCACAAAATCGACGTGAGCCGCTCCGAGAGGCGCTCGAAAGTCGGCTACGGACGCATCGGCGACGTAGCTGTCGCCCTGGCGATGCCGCAGACGTTCATGAATCTCTCCGGCGAAAGCATCGCGCCGTTGATGAAGTCCATGGGGTTGAAACCCGCGGACGTCATCGTCGTCGTCGATGAAATGGACCTGCCAACGGGACGGCTACGCGTTCGAAAGTCCGGCTCGGCAGGCGGCCACAACGGCCTGAAGAGCCTTATCCAGCACCTGGGGACGGATGAGTTCCCCCGCATCCGCATCGGCGTCGGCCGCCCGCCAGAAGGAGCGACGATCGATCACGTCCTCGGCAAGTTCGAGCGCGACGAGATCGAGCCGATCCGTGAAGCCCTCGCCAGAGCCGTAGAGGCGGTGGAGTGCGCAACCAGCGACGGCGTCGAAGCCGCGATGAACCGCTTCAACCCGAAATAGAAATCAATGATCGACCTCCGCTCCGACACTGTCACTCTCCCCACGGACGCCATGCGCGCCGCCATGGCCGCCGCCGAAGTCGGCGACGACGTCTACCAGGAAGACCCGACGATCAACCGGCTGGAAGCAGCCGCGGCGGCCGCCCTCGGGAAGGAAGCCGCGCTGTTCGTCCCAACGGGTTCGATGGGGAATCTTCTGGCGGTCAAAGCCCACACGGAGCCGGGCCAGGAAGTCGTGTGTGATCGTGGGTGCCACATCGTCCAGTACGAGATGGGCGGAATGGCCTGGTTCAGCAACGTCATGCCCCGCGTGATCGACGGGACCCGCGGCATCATGGACCCCGACGCCGTTCGCAGCGCCGTTTTCACGTCGGGACCGTATTACGGACCCCGCACGGGCCTCATCTGCGTCGAGAACACGCACAACGCCGGCGGCGGGTCGATCTACCCGGACGCGACCCTCGCCGCCATCCGAGCCCTCGCTGACGAAGCGCGAGTGCCGCTGCACATGGACGGCGCGCGCGTGTTTCACGCCGCCGTGGCGCAAGGCGAAAGCGCCGCGCACGTCGCCAGGCACGCCGACTCGGTGATGTTCTGCTTCTCCAAGGGACTTTCGGCGCCCGTCGGGTCCGCCCTATGCGGAAGCGAAGAGTTCGTCGCCAAAGCGCGGCGGCTGCGGCGCGTTGTTGGCGGCGGGATGCGGCAGGCGGGCGTGCTGGCGGCTGCGGCGCTTGTCGCGCTGGAGACGATGGTCGAGCGCCTGGCAGAGGATCACGCAATGGCGCGTCATCTGGCCGAAGGTTTGACTGAGATGCCGGGGCTGCGCTTCGATCCCGCGACAGTCGAGACCAACATCGTCATCGCCTGGCCCGACGGTGGCGCCCCAGCGGCCCGCCGCATCGTCGGTGAGCTTAAGGACCGCGGCGTGCTGATCAGCCAGCTGACCCCAGACTCCATCCGTCTTGTGACCCACCGGCACATCGGATATAACGAGGTGTCCCAGGCCTTGAGCGCCCTCCGCGCCTGCCTGGGCTAAGTTTTTTGTTTCACCGCAGAGACGCAGAGAGCGCAGAGAAAACGACTCCTTTGTCTTCTCTGCGCTCTCTGCGTCTCTGCGGTGGATTCACTTTTAACGGAGCCAAGATGGTTTTTGATTTCGATCTAGTCAAGCGCGCCGACCCCCAGATCTACGAACTGGCGATCGCAGAGGCGCGCAAGCAGGTGGAGCAGATCCGCCTGATCCCTTCCGAGAACTACGCCTCCGCGGCGGTCCTTCAAGCACTCGCGACGCCGTTCGCGAACAAGTACTCCGAAGGCTACCCGGGCCGGCGCTACTACGAAGGCCAGGAGTTCGTCGACCAGCTTGAATCGCTGACCATCGACCGCGCGAAGAAGCTGTTCGGCGCGCAGCACGCGAACGTCCAGCCCTACTCCGGTTCTCCGGCGAACCTCGGCGCCTACTTCGCGCTGCTGCAGCCGGGCGACAAGGTGATGGGCCTCGCGCTGCCCTCCGGGGGTCACCTGACTCACGGCGCGCGCCTCAACTTCTCCAGCACCTTCTACGAAAGCATCCCCTACACCGGCAACGACCAGGGCTGGCTGGATTACGATCAGATCCGCGACCAAGCGCTGCAGGTCCGCCCGAAGATGATCATCGCGGGCGGAACGGCGTATCCGCGGGTGTGGGAATTCGATAAGCTCGCCGCCATCGCGAAGGAAGTCGACGCCTGGTTCATGGCGGACATCGCGCACATTAACGGCCTCATCATCGGGAAGGTTCATCCGGACCCGGTGCCCGTAGCGGACGTCGTGACATCCACCACCCACAAGATGCTGCGAGGCCCTCGCGGCGGTCTGATCCTGTGCAAGGATCTGCCGATGAAAGGCGTCGCCGAGGCGGATGCGAAGAAGCGCGTCAACCGTATTCCCGGACGCATCGACCGGGCCATCATTCCCGGCATCCAGGGCGGCCCGCACGAAAACCAGATCGCGTCACTGGCCATCGCGTTGGATGAAGCGGCTCAGCCCGCTTATGCGGAATACGCGGCGCAGATCGTCCGCAACGCGAAGGCCTTGGCGGAGGGGCTACTCGAGCGCGGCTTCTACCTGGTGACCGGCGGCACGGACAACCACCTGATCCTGATCGACATGATGCGCGGCAAGAACATCCCCGGCTGGCGCTTCGCGAAGGTCCTGTACGACGCGAACCTCGAGGCCAACGCCAACTCCGTTCCCAACGACACGCTGCCGCCGCTCAAACCCGGCGGCGTCCGCATCGGCACCCCGGCGATCACCACGCGCGGGATGAAGGAAGCCGAGATGGCGCACATCGCGCGCTGGTTCGGCGAACTTGCGGACGCGATGAGCGGCGAAGAGGTGACGAAACCGGAAATCGTCGAGCGCGTTAAGAATGAAGTCCGCGAGTTGACGACCAGCGGACGGTATCCCGTGCCCGGAATCGAAGTCTAAAGGATAGACCGGATCGCGGATCGGTCGTGGTGAGGACACCGGCGGCCCATGCCTCTAAGACACAGCAGGTCGAGCAGGTCACAGCCCGCTCCCGCGTCGATGAGCGCCGCGGCGAGCGAGGTGATTTCGCGACACTGGGAAGCGCCGCCGCCACTGGACGCTCTAAGCCCGTCGGAGGCGGCCGCGGAAAAGGCGGAGTCTTTTGAAGGCTCCGCCGCGATCCGGAAACGCCGCGCCAAGGCGCTCGTGAGCGAGTGGGTTGCGGGCGATACCGTAGCTGGCGAGCGAATCGCCCGGATGCTGGAGCGGGGAGACGGCGAAACCCGCATCGCCCTGGTCGACGCGCTCCCGAACACGGTTCCGTTCGAGGTGATCGAAGCGGCGCTGACGGGGATGCGAAGAAGCTTCCTCGGCGGCTCGGCGAAGACAGAGCGGCGAGGTTGGACGGTGGTCACGGCCATCCTCGGCGCCGGTTTGGTGTTGGACCTTCTCATCACGATCGCTGCGGCTTCGAGTTCGGCGTTCCAGAACTTCTACACCATCGCAGTGTTGCTCGCGACCGCGCCAGGTCTCGTCGCGTGGCAGGTGATGTGCATCCATCGCCGCATCCAGATGGCGATCGACTCCGCGAGGCAACAGCAGTACTTCTCGCGCGTCGCGGTGATCGCCCGAACCAGCCTGCAGCGCGATCCTGGGCAGTACGCGCAGCCGGTTTTGCACCGTTTGGAGGAAATGGCGCCCGCAGTCGAGTTGGAAGGCGGCAACACGAAGAAAGTCTACCGGCAGGCGATCCGAACCTATCAGGACGCCGTGGCGCACTTACGATCGCTCCCGATCGCATCAGAGGGCACGGGGGCGGGACCCGATTTACTGCCGGTGCCCTCCTCTGGCGACTTTCACCGCATTCGGACAACGGAAACCATGGGCGACGAGACCAGTGGTCACCTTAGCTGAAGTGCCTACTGAACGGTACCACGCGGACGCTGAGGCGGGCGAGATCCATCGCCTGCTCCTCGTGGCGACGACCGACGCGAAGTTAGAACCTCGTCGTGAGGCTGCTTGGGAACTGTTTCGCTTGGCCCGGGCGCCAGAATTCGAATTTTTCGCGGGTGAGATTGATCTGGAGACGCGTCTGGTCCTGGGCGCGGCAGCGGCGAGGCAATCCGGGACCGATCCCGCGCAAGAAGTGTCCAACTTCCTATCTGAACGGCTGCGAGGCACGTCCGGGAAATGGGACAGGCTCCCGCAGCAACTACGCTTTGAGGTCTTTAGGGAGAGCTTGCTACCGAGCGTGGTGCCATTACGGCAAACCGCCGCTCGCGTGTTGGTGCGGCTCTGGAAGGAAGGGGTCCGTTCCGCCGGTGAGGCCATCATCGACAACCTGCGCAAGGGCTCGCCGCACGTCTGTGCGGCGTTGGTCGAAGCCCTGCCGGACGAAGTCGACGCGGAAGTGCTCGACGCGGTGCTTTCCGCGGCACGGTTCCACATTACGCCGGGATCACTGAAAGCGTTTCGCCTGGCGTTTACCGCCTCCATTTACGCTCTGGCGGCAGCAGGCCTCGTGGACCTCGCGCTGCTGGCGCAGTGGCTGCAGAACCAGGGCGAGGTCAATCGTGTCGCGGACTTGATCACCTGGTTCACCGCGCCCGGGTTCCTCGGCACAATTGGGCTGTTGATGTACCGCTCGTTTCGAATGCCGATCGACTACTCCCGGCAAGGCGCCTACCTCGAGGAGATCGCCGCGATAGTCCAGGCGTCGCAGGTCCGCCTCAGCTCGGACCAGTGCCGCGCGATGCTGCCCGAACTGCAAGAGTTCTCGAAACTGATGGAATTCGAAAGCAAAACGATCTCGCAGGGCTATCAAGTCGCCGTAGGAAGGCTCAAGGAATCGTCCAAGGGTCATCGCGCATTTCCAATGCCCGCTGAACCGCCGTTAGCGAGTCACGAAGCGCTGCCGGTGGCTGCCCTCGATTTCGATTGATAAAACAACCCGAAGGAGACGGGACATGTCGACTCGATTGGTCGTTCTAATCTTTGCTGCGCTGATCGTTGCGTCTACCTCCGGTGTCCGCGCCGATGCGCCAGTCCGGACGACGCCTTTTCCGGATGTTCCCAAGACCCACTGGGCCTTCAACGCCGTCGAGAGCCTTCGCGAAAAGGGGATTCTCCGCGGCTACCCGCCGGAAGCATCGAAGCCAAGAGTCCCTGCAAAGAAACACGCAAAGCCTGAGCCACCCTCCCACAAGCGGCGGAGCGCCTGATGTCCGACGCCGTCGTTCTCGCGCTGGACCAGGGGACGACCTCCTCGCGCGCGCTGCTCGTCGATCTCGACGGCCGCATCCTCCACAGCGCGGGTGAGGCGCTGCCGCAGCACTTTCCGCAGCCCGGCTGGGTCGAGCACGACCCGCGTGAGATCTGGGAAGGGCAGCGCTCGTGCGTCGTGCGTGTGTTGGCTGATAGCGGGATCGCCGCGGAGCGAGTCGCCGCCGTCGGGATCACGAACCAGCGCGAAACGACGCTGCTCTGGCGTCGCGACACCGGCGGGCCACTCCATCCCGCCATCGTGTGGCAAGACCGCCGCACGACCGAACGCTGCGAACGACTGCGAACCGAAGGCCGCACGGACGAAATCCAAGCGCGGACGGGACTGCTCCCCGACCCCTACTTCTCCGCGACGAAGCTGGAATGGCTCCTCGATCACGTCCCCGACGCGCGCCGGAGGGCGGAAGCCGGCGAACTCGCCTTCGGAACCGTCGACACGTGGCTCCTCTGGAAGCTGACCGGCGGAGAAATCCACGCGACGGACCGCACCAACGCCTCCCGAACGCTTCTCTGGAACCTCCGCGAAGAACGCTGGGACCCACGCCTCTGCGAACTCTTCAACGTCCCCGAGTCCGTGCTGCCGCGGGTCGCCGGCTCCGCGGCGGAGTTCGGACGCGTGTCGGATCCGCTGCTCCCGCACCAGCCGCCGGTCTGCGGCATCGCTGGCGACCAGCACGCGGCGCTCTTTGGGCAGGCGGGGTGGGGGAGTGGCCTCGCGAAGAACACCTACGGGACCGGCTGCTTCCTCCTGCTCAACACCGGCAGCGAAGCAGTCCACGCGACGCACGGGTTGCTCTCCACCACCGCCTGCGGTCCGGACGGCGCCGCAGCCTATGCCGTAGAGGGCGCGGTCTTCGTCGCCGGAGCGGCGGTGCAGTGGCTGCGAGACGGCCTCGGCATCATTTCGAGCGCGGCGGAGACGGAGGCGCTGGCGCAGTCGGTGCCGGACAGCGGTGGCGTCTTCGTGGTACCGGCGTTTACTGGACTCGGAGCGCCCTATTGGGACCCCAACGCGCGCGGTACCATCATTGGGCTGACCCGAGGCACCGGGCGAGCTCACATCGTCCGCGCGACGTTGGAATCCATAGCCCTGCAAACCGCGGAAGTCGTGGAAGCCATGTCCGACGCGGGCTGCGCAGTCGAAGCGCTGCGGGTAGATGGCGGGGCGAGCGCCAATGACTTTCTGATGCAGCTTCAGGCGGATCTCCTCGGCATTCCCGTCGAGCGCTCGGCCGTCCTGGAGACGACGGCGCTCGGTGCGGCGTACTTGGCGATGCTGGGGGCGGGGTTTCGGACGCAGTCAGACCTGGAGACGCTGTGGCGGCCCGACCGCGTCTTCGAGCCGCGCTGGTCCGACGATCTACGCCAGTCGCTCCTCGCTGGATGGAAACGCGCCGTGGAGCGTTCGCGCGACTGGTGTTAAGCTCTTCTGGTGACTCGGAGCCCACTATGAAGATCACGTTCATCCTTGGACTATGTCTGTCGCTCCTCACGGGTGGATTGGCCCTCGCCGCCCCCCGGTTGGAAGAGGACGAGCCACACGTCGCTGACCCCTCGTGGGCCACCGGCATCCGGACTCAGCTCGACAACGAGAAGTACGATGACGCCCTCGCCGCGCTCCAAAAACTGGAGCCGAAATACGGAAAGTCGTTCCAATACCATGCGCTGACAGGCGAGGCGTACGAAGGCAAATCGGTCGACGCCGATGCCGAGAAAGACGAAATCCGCTGGCTCAAGAAGGCGCGCGAAAGCTATCTCAAAGCGGAAAGCCTGGCGGCCGGCAAGGACAAAGCGACCGTCCACAAGATCCGCGAGCTCGTAGAGGCCGATCTGAAGGACTACGGAGTCACGTTCAAGACGCTTCCCTCTAAGGCTCCGGCCAAGCCCGCAACCAAAAAAGCGCTGAACGGTGTGACCCTTTCGCCATTGAGCGTGGATGCTTAGCCGAAGCGATTTACTTGAGAAACCCATGCCGTACGTGAACCTGAAGATGTATCCCGGCCGTACTGAAGAGCAAAAGCGCGAGGTCGCTCGCCGCATCGCGGAAGTGGTCGGGGAAGTGTGCAATGTGCCGGATTTGGCGCAGACCGTCGTCGTGATCGAGGACGTGCCGCGCGAAGAGTGGGCCGCGAAGGTCGTGCCGGAGTACGAGGCGCTCCCGTCGCAGACCTACAACCCGTGACGTCCGTTCCGGACGGCGAGACCGAAACCGAACGTCAGGCGGCATCCCAACGCGATTGGTTGATGCTGGCGCTCGCGACTGTGGCCTTCGGGTTTGGGTTCGGCATCAACATGGGGACCGTGCCGAGCTTCGGCATCGATCACCTGGGCTTGGGCCGTACGCAAATGTCGCAGCTCGAGTCCTTCCGCGAGGTCCCAGGCCTCTGCACGGCGGGGATGATCGGTATCCTGGCCGCATTCCCGGAGTCGCGCCTCGCGGCGATGGCTTTGGGCCTCGTCGGTATTGGGATCGGCGCGACGGGGCAGGCAGGGGGATTCTGGCCGCTGGTGCTCTGCAACATCGTCTGGAGTATCGGGCTGCACACGTGGCTGACGGTCCAGCCGGCGCTGACTCTTTCGCTCTCCTCCGAAGGACGGCACGGATTCGGCTTGGGACTGATGAACCGCTACCAGTCCCTGGCGGTGATCGGCGGCCTCTTGTTCGTCCGTTTCGTCGCCGCGCCGATGGGATACCCGTGGACCTTCATCGTCGCCGGACTCGCGTGCGCGTCCGGAGCGCTATTCGTGCGGCGGATCCCGCTGTGGCGTGGGGGCGGCATCAAGATGCGCCTCTTGTTCCGTCGCGATTACTGGCGCTACTACGGCCTGATGCTCTTCGACGGCGGCCGCCGCCAGGTCGTGCAGACGTTCGGCGTTCTGATCCTCGTTCGCGAGTTTAACGCCCCGCTTTGGATCGTCGCGACGATGCTGATCGTCAACAACTCCCTGACGATGCTGGCGGCGCCGGTCGTCGGCCGCTGGACGGACACCATCGGCGAGCGGCGGGTCTTGACGGTCTACTACTCGCTGGTGGCGTGCGTCTTCTTCGCCTACACGCAAATCACGGCAATCTCGCATTCGATGACGTGGCAGCCGCTGCTCATCTTCTGCGTCATCTTTGGGATCGATAACCTGCTGTTTACGGGCTCGGTCGGCATCCAGACGTACATCCGTCACACCGCGCCTCCGGAAGAGCTTTCGCCCAGCCTGGCGATGGGACTGACGTGGAATCACATCGCCGCGGTGAGCGTGCCGCTGGTCGCCGGCGTCATCTGGCAGCGCTTCGGCTACGAGCGCATCTTCGCCTGCGGGATCGGGCTGGCGTTTCTGTCCATTTGCATGTGCCTGACGCTGCCGCGCCGGGTGGCTCATACGGCCTGAGACAAAAAATCACCGGGACGCTCCTCCGCGTGCATCCCGGTGAGGCAGGAAAAGTATGAGTGCTGCCGTGGAGATTATCGTCACCCCGCCGAGGGGTGTGGTGTGAATTGCATCACACCCCTCGCGCGGCCTGTCAGCGGGCTGCTCCGCCGCCTCGCATTCGTCTGGCGCGGTTCTCTTCAAGTCGCTTGATTCGCCGAACCACGGCGTCGCGGTCCAGGGCGAGATGCTGCAGTTTGAGTTCGGCATCATCCGCCTCTTCAACCGAGGAGATCCCCGCCTTCGCGCGTTCTTGGGCGCGCTCAAAGCGCCGCTTGGCGAACTGGATGTCCAGATCGATGTGTTGAACCTGATCCTGAAGGTCGTCGAGTTCCTCGTCGTAATTGCGAGCGGTTGCGTTCTGCGCGCTCCTGCCGCCGCCGCTTCCGTACGGCGAGCCGCCCGCAGGCGCCATCCCGCCGGAGCCGCTCATACCGGGCATGCTGCCGCCCCTCGGCGGCGTTCCGTTCGACGCCCGGCCTACGGAGTCCGCGCCTCCGGGAAGCCCTGAACCACCCAACGGCGATCCGCCGCCTCGTCCGACCGAGCGGCCACCGGAGTCCGCGCCGCCGCTCCGTCCGCCCGTGCCACTCCCGCCAAGTCCAGGTGCTCCGCCCGAGGGTCCGCCGCCGAGAGCGTCACTACCCAGGCCGGACCCTCCACCGAGGCCGGGAAGTCCGCGACCGTCCGAACTGCTGGAGCCAAAAGACCCTCCCGGAGCTCCGGCGCCGCTGCCGCCACGACTCGGGAGCGCCGACGGGTTTCCTCCGCCTTCGAGCACTTTGATTCGCTCGGCTTTGCGGGCGTTCTCGTCTGCCCTTCGTTTAGCGTCGCGATCGGCCAGATAGCCCCGCCGCACCAATTCGTCGATGCGCGCATCGCGGTCAGCGCGATTGAATACTTCCTGATCCTTCGCCGCTTTGCGCCTGATGATCTCTTGGGCGCGAGCGTTTGCCTCCGACTCCCGGGCCTTTTCCTCCAAGGAGCCTTCCGCCCGCGTTTTGCCCGCGGCGGCCCGTGCCCGCTGGGCGTCGGCAAGGAGCCGGGCCTTCTCCCGCTCCGCCTCGGCGGCGCGTTCCTGAGCCTTTGCCTGCGCCAAAGCGGCGGCGGCCAGGGCGCGGTTCGCCTCCGCTTGCTCCAGATCGGCCTTCTGCTCTTCCTCGATGGTGATCTTGCCGGTGATGCCAGGATCTCCCGCGCCTCCATCCACTTTCAGCCGGTAGTACGCCGCGCCAGCCGGTTTCGACTCCAACGCCCGCAGCCGCCGCACCTCCGACTCGGCCGCCTTCAGCCGGGCTCGCAGCGCGGACACTTGCGACAGCAGCGAGGCCTTCGATTTCGGAACGAATTGAACCGTTCCGCGCCCCTGGATCATCGCCAGCGCCATAGCCATGTCAGAGCTTCGTCCGGCCGCCGGACGTGCCGGAGTAGCCTGAATCGCGCCCGTAAGCAGCACCGCTGCCAAGGCCGCGACGGAGATCACGACGCCGGCGCCGCGGCGCCGCTCCTGCCGCTTGGCCTCCGTATCCAACACGGCGCGAAGGCGCTCGGCCAGTGCCGTCGACTGCGCCATCGGCAGCGCCGCGAGGGCGAAGTGCCGGTCCGGACGATCCTCTCGATTCATACGCGTCACCTCCAGGAGACAGGCCGCGTAATCCGCGGCGTGGATGCCCGACAACAGGGCCAGGTCGTCGCAAGCGCGTTCCGCTTCAGTGCGAAGCCGCGCCGCCGCCCACCGAGCCAGGGGATGAAACCAGTAGAAAACGCAAATCGCGCGGACGGCGAGTTGCACCGCCCAGTCTCCGCGCCGGATGTGCGCCGCTTCGTGAGCCAGCGCGCTGCGAAGGTACGCTTCCGGCCATTGCTCCGCGCTTTCGGGGAGCAAAAGCACGGGCCGTCGCGCCCCCCACGTCATCGGGACCGCCGGACCGCCGCCGCGCGCTACCCGCAGCGATGGCGGCGCGATTCCGAGAACGCTTGCGACAAACTCCAGCGCCAGCGTCTCTCGCGCCGCCGCCGGGCCGGCCAACCGCGCGACGCACCGCAAGCGCCGGAGCGACACGAACAATCCGGCGGCTGAGGCAACAGCGCCGGTGGCATACAAAAGCACCAGCGCGGCTTCGAGGGGTAGGGGAGCGGGCTCACGGCGAGCCTCGGCTATCGGCGCAAGTTCGGTCAGCTCGTGCCGCCTATCCGTCCTCTCGGTCCTATCTGCCTCAGTAGAAGGCCCCGCGACCGGGTTTGCCGGAAGCAACGGAACTCCCAGCCGCGGGACCAGCAGCATCACCAAGGGGAGCGCCGCCGCCCCGGCCAACGCCGAGCACCAGATCCGGTGCCGAACCGCTGCGGGCTGCCGCCGCACGATCCAAGCCGCCACCGCCGCAAGAACGATCAGAAGCGTCGACTTGACCGCAACCTCCGCAAGGAAAGCGAGCACGACGTGCGTCATTGCCTCTCCTCCCGCGCCTTCTCGACGAGCGCGGCCAAAGCGGCCAGCTCTTCGTCGGAAATCTTCGCGTCGTCATCGGAGACGAGGGCGGCGACAGCGTCGTCCAGCCTGCCGCCGAAGAAGGTCTGCACCACCTGCTTCAACGCCGATCGCGCCGCCGATTCGTGTGCCTGGAGGGGCCGGTAGACGTAGTACCGTCCCCGCTTGACGTGCTGGACGTGCCCCTTCTCCTCCAGGATGCGAAGCAGCGCCCGCGTGGCGGAGTAGCCGGGGGAGTCCGGCATCGCCTCCTGGACGTCCGCCGCGGAAGCCTCTCCTTGCGCGAAGAGGATTTCCATGATCTGCCGCTCGCGGCGGCTCAACGCGCTTCCCCAGCTCATCATCGCTCCTGCAGTACGGTAAGTGCTAGGATTTTAGCACGTCATCCGTCCCTGTCAGGAGCTTAGATGCAAATTTTTTAGCAGTAGTTACGCACCGAGGCATTAGGCCTTCGGCTCTAGGCATCAGGAAGCGGAAGCCGGCCATCGCGCGCTCCGAACTCCCGACGCCCAATGCCTAACCCCTACGCCATCTGCTCCGGCGTCGTCACATCCGGCACATCCACACCCAGCGCCGTCGCCAGGTCGATCTGATGCTCTTGCTCCTGCATCAGGATCTGGCGGATGTTCTCGGCGATGGCGTATTCGCCCATCGCTTCGCACTGGCGGACGCGGACGCGGTAGTTGGCGATGGTCTCGTTCTCGTTGTCAAGGTCGAACTTGAGCATGTCCTTCGCCTTGTCCGAAGTCTTCACCGGTTTCGCCGTGACGGTCGGCATGCCGCCAAGGTAGTCGATCTGCTTGGCGATGGTCAGCGCGTGGGCCAGTTCTTCGGCGGCGTGGATCTCCAGCTCCTGGGCGATGGCCATATACTCGGCGCCTTTCAGTACCTGCGAATAGTTGATGTAGGCGATGATCGCCTGGTATTCGCGGGAAAGGTCGTCGTTCAGAAGCGCGATAAGCTGTTCGCGAGTGATTGTGGGGGTAGTGGCGGCGGCCATGGGGGCTGAATCTCCGGGCAGCGGGGACGTGAGTGCTGCCTAGACGAATTACCTCAACGGGCCGCCTGCCAAAACGGACGTTACTGGACTTGATCCGGGCGTTCAGGGGTGTTGGATGCCCATTCTTCGCGGCGGCTCCGCGCGCGTGCGGAGCATTCAGGACAAAGACAACGCACCGGCAGTTGAGGACCTGATCGTTCAACCCGCGCCGCGGGTAAGTCAATTCCGTCTTGTCGAACCACCTTCGCACGCGGCTCATCAACGGCATTCGGCGGCGGCAGATGCTGCATCGTAAGGACATGCGTAATGGATCTCGACGAGCAGACCTGGCGGGCGGCTGGAACACGGGAATTGTACCTCTTGTAGCGGCGGGGGCTGCCAGGAAGTTCCTGAGCCAAATCGACCCTCGACGGCCAGGCACCGAACTCGGAAACCCCTCCTGCTGCCACTGTCGAAACTTGCCACAGTCCCCCTCGATGGAGCCTGATCGATGAATTCCTGGAAAGATCACTTCTCCGGCCATGCCGCCGATTACAGCGCCTACCGCCCCGGCTATCCGCCAGCGCTGATTGACTACCTCGCCTCCGTTGCGCCGTCCACGGATACCGTTCTCGACTGCGGCTGCGGCGGCGGCCAACTCTCGGTCCCGCTCGCCTCCCGCTTCGACCGCGTCATCGCAACCGACGCCAGCGCCCAACAGATCGCCCATGCCGAGCAGCACCCGCGCGTCGAATACCGCGCGGCCCCCGCCGAGGCGAGCGGCCTTCCCGACGCCTCCGCCGGCCTGGTCACGGTCGCGCAAGCCGCGCACTGGCTCGATCTGGACGCCTTCTACACTGAGGTCCGCCGCGTCGCGAAACCCGGCGGTGTCCTGGCCTTGATCACCTACGGCATCCACGACGTGACACCGGAGATCGACGCCGTTGTCGGCCGCTTTTACTCTGAAGTGGTGGGACCATACTGGCCGCCAGAGCGCCGTCTTGTAGAGGAGCGTTACCGGACGCTGCCCTTTCCCTTTGACGAAATCGAAGTGCCCGATTTGGTGATCGAGGAGCATTGGAACCTGGAGTCGCTCCTCGGGTACGTGAACACCTGGTCAGCCGTACAAAAGGCCGCGCGGGCCCTTGGCGAAAGCCCCATGCCGGCGCTAGCCGAAGAGGTCGCGCCGCTCTGGGGCGATCCTCTCGCGCTGCGAAAGGTGCGCTGGCCGCTGTCGCTGCGCTGCGGGCGAGTACACGGCGCCTAGCCCCTAAAGGCTACTCGCCGCGGCGGAAGTGCGCCAAATGCGGAGACTCCCGGCATCACCTCGGGAAGATCCCCACGGCGCGGCGGTTTTGTCCTCGCCGAACTGGGGAAACACAGGGGGTTAAGCTAAGGACTGAGCGGAGAATCAGATGAACGGGTCAAACGATGATCGTCTTTCCGGCATAGTTACGAATGTCCGCGAGAGTTATGGTATGGCAGCAGTGACGATCAACGTGGGCCTCGCGGAGATCGTCGAATATGTCACGCCGATGATGGCCCAGCGTCATCACCTGGAGCCAGGAACCGAAGTTCCTATGCGAATTCTGAAGTCCACGGTGGTGATCGACGACCGCTCGGCTTGACGTTATTCACACGGACCGCGATCGCTCTAGCGCTGTCTCCAGCAACTCCCGCATTTCGGAGACGATCGCATCCCATGTCCTCGCCTCGGCCGCCAGAACGCCTCGGCGACGGCGCTCGGCATCCTGTTCTTCCAGGCAAGCGGCGACCCCGTCGACATAGTCCTGAGGTGATCTCGCCAGGCGCACGATCGAGGAGTAGTTGTCGACTACGTCCTTGATACAGGAGCTAACCACAGGCTTTTCGCCCGCAAAGTACTCCAGGGTCTTCGTCGGGCTGAGGTATCGAGTCGCCGGCGACACGGCAAACGGCACGAGCGCGACGTCGAACGCCTTCAGGTAACCGGGAAGCTCGCCGTACGAGCGCTGCCCCGTGTAGTGGATGTTTGCCGCGCGCGGCAACTCCGCCGGATCGACTTTGGTGACGGGCCCGACTAAGAGTATCGAGCCGTGCGGGAAAGCGGACGACAGCGCGCGAATCGCGTCGTAGTCCATCCGCTCATCGATGACGCCGTAATAGCCGATAACAGGATGCGTCAACTCGGCGATGTCATCCGGCACAGCAGTCTCCGCCAACGTCGCTTGACGGAAGTGCTCGACATCCACGCCCGAGTCGAACCGGTAGCAGTTCGGATGATGTTGCCGCTTGTTCTCGAACATGCTGGCGCCGCCCGTAAAGACGAGATCGGCCTCTGCCATCAGCTCGCGCTCACGATCGACTAGCTCCGGCGGCGCGCCCTTAAAGGCCGACAGCTCATCCATGCAGTCATAGACGACTGTCGAGCTTTCGGATGCGTCGCGAAGGTAGAGCGCCATCGGCGCGTAATGCCAGCGGACGCCGCCAGTGTATCCATGGGTCTGAAGCAGGGGGCGCAAAAGGTCCAGGATGAGCCGCTGATTCTCGACGCTTACCGACGGGAGATGCTCACGTTGCGCAGGGACACACGGCTGGAAAACGGTAACTCCACCGCACTCTTCCACCCGCATGTTCGGCTGCTGCCCATCGTCGAATACGGGCTCCTCGACGAAGGCGATGCGATAGTGCTCTGCCAGCCTACTGAGGATCTGTTGAGGCCGCTGCCACACCCCGCTCCACCGCAGGTGGGAGTGGACGACAATCGGTGTATCTTTCGTCACTATCGCTCTCCGAATTCCCTGTTAAACCACACTGGTGTACCCGGCGATTACTCACTGCGAAACTCAATTGCGGAGGCAGCGTGTCAATGCCGGCGATAGGGGTAAACTGGCGGCATCGCGCACCGAAAAACAAGGCTAGCGAGCGCCGCTCAAACAACCGAGCATTTCGAAAAAGACCTCAATCTTTTTCTCGCGCTCTGGAGCCGAACCGATGCGCACCGTGTCTATGATGTTAAGGGACTGTCAGGCAGGAGATGGCAGATGAATGAGGTTCGTTCGATAGGCGCGGCCCGGCGCAACATCGGAGCGCCCGCAGCAGGCAAGCGGTGGTCACGTCAGCGGGCCGCCAAATGGGCTGGAGAGCGCGGTTGGCTGGTCGGAAGCAACTACATTCCCAGCTATGCGGTCAATCAGCTGGAAATGTGGCAACCAGAGACGTTCAACCTGGATGTCATCGACCGTGAGCTGGCGCTCGCCGAGAGCCTCGGCTTCAACAACATGCGCGTCTTCCTGCACGATCTGCTGTGGAGCCACGACGAACGGGGCTTCGTAGAGCGGATCGATCAGTTCCTGACGGTCGCGCAGCGCCGCGGGCTCGGAACGATGCTGGTGCTGCTGGATAGCGTTTGGGATCCCAATCCCCAGCTGGGACCGCAGCGCGAACCCACACCGCACGTCCACAATTCAGGCTGGGTTCAGAGCCCCGGCGCGGCCATCCTCGGCGATCCCGCCCGGCACGACGAGTTGAGAGCCTACGTTCACGGCATGCTGCGCCGTTTCGGCAACGATCCGCGGGTTACGATCTGGGACCTCTGGAACGAGCCGGACAACGACAACCAGAACAGCTACGCCGCCTTCGAAATCGCGGAGAAGGGCCATGTGGTGCTGCCGCTTTTGCGGAAGGTTTTCGGCTGGGCGAGAGAGGCCAATCCCAGCCAGCCGCTGACCTCCGGCGTATGGGTCGGCGATTGGCAGGCGCCCGAGCTGCTCCGCCCCTGGGAGCGGTTCCAGCTTGAGCACTCCGATGTCATCACGTACCACACCTACGACCCGTTGGAGGCCCACCAGGTGCGTGTGCGTTCGCTCCGGCGCTACGGGCGGCCGCTTCTCTGCACGGAGTACATGGCTCGAGGTCTCGGCAGCACGTTCGAGGAGGTGCTGCCTTACCTGCGGGATCAAAGGATCGGCGCGTACAACTGGGGCTTCGTCGCGGGACGAAGTCAGACATCGTATCCGTGGGACTCGTGGAACCAGACTTACTCCAACGAGCCCTCAGTCTGGTTCCACGACATCTTCCGCGCCAACGGAACACCTTACTCCGAAGCTGAAGTCGAGGTGATCCGCAGCGCTACCCAAATCTCGACGCAGCCCCGTTCAGGACTAGCGCCGTGTTCACTTCGCCACATCGAGAGGGATCGTTGCCTTTGCGCTTGAGCTGCCGATGACAGCACCCGGCGTCCCTGCCTCTGACAGCGCCGCCGCAGCAGGCATCGATACGCCCGCTCTCGGAGCCTGAGTAGGAACCGCGATACGTTCGTGCTTCTCGCCGATGATGGTGTCGTAGGTCGCGAGCGCCTGCGCTACCACCTGATCCATGTTGTAGTACTTGTAGGTTGCCAGCCTTCCGACGAACCGTACCTTGGGCGTCGCATCTGCCAGCGCTTTGTAGCGGTTGTAAAGCGCGGTGCAGTCCGGTTTCGGTATCGGGTAATACGGGTCGCCCGTCGCCTTCGGGTATTCGTAGACGACACTCGTCAGGTTGTGCTCCTGGCCGGTGAGGTGCTTGAACTCCGTGACTCGGGTGTAATCGTGCTGGTTGGGGTAGTTGACCACCGCGACCGGGAGCGCTTGCTCTTTGTTCAGAGTCTCGTGCCGGAACTCCAGTGAACGATAGGGCAGCCGGCCGAAGCGGTAGTCGAAGTACTGATCGACAGGTCCCGTAAAAATGAGCTCCCGATACGAAACCAGACGCTGGATTTCGCGATAGTCGATGTTCAGCATCACGTTGATCCGCGGATTCGCCAGCATCTTCTCGAACATCCGGGTGTATCCGTGGAGCGGCATTACCTGGTAAGTGTCGGTGAAGTACCGGTCGTCTTCGTTGGTGCGGGTCGGGACGCGGGCTGTAACCTGCGCGTCCAAAGCGGAGGGATCCTCGCCCCACTGCTTCCGCGTGTAGCCGCGGAAGAACTTCTCGTAAAGCTCCCGCCCGACCTTACTGACGACGACATCCTCACTGGTGCGGCAGCGTTCTACGGGTTCCGCACGGGACGCGTAGAACGCTTCGCACTCCGCGTCGGACTGGAGGTTCAAGCCATAGAGCCGGTTGACCGTCGTGCGGTTAATCGGGATCGGAAGCAATTGACCGTCAACGTCCGCCAAAACGCGATGCTCGTAATCGCGCCATGCGGTAAACTGCGAGAGATAACGGTACACTTTCTCCGAATTAGTGTGGAAGATATGGGGTCCATATTTGTGGACAAGGATCCCATCTTCGTTGAGATGATCATAGGCATTGCCTCCGATATGGCTTCGTTTGTCGACGATGAGTACCGATTTGCCGTGATCGCTCGCCAAACGCTCCGCCAGGACGCTGCCGGCAAAGCCCGCGCCGACGATTAAGTAGTCATAAGACTGCATTAGTTTCTCCTTGAATTGATTATTAGTACGCGACACAGCCACAGGCGTCTTCGCGCGGATAGCGGTCACGCTGCGGGGAAACCAACTCAATGAAGAGTTGGCAAGCAACGTTAGTTGAAGGGGCGTGTAATTGTTACCCCATTCGGGGTATGCCATAAACGCAATATCCAGCGCTGTTAGCGGATGATCCTCGAAGAACAATTGCTCAAATGCACATTTCCGAAAACCCTTACACAGTTCCCCGAGAGAATCCTGACAATCAATCTATTGCGAAACCCCCATTGGAACTCTGGGGAGGCGTTGAATGCTCCGTAACCCGTGTCGGCAACGACTACATGGACCAGGTCCTCAGGAGCGGTCATCAAGACCGAATGGCGGATCTCGAACTCTTCCACGAGTTGGGAATTCGGACGCTGCGCTATCCGGTTCTCTGGGAGCGCACCGCGCCCAAAGGCCCCGATGAGGCAGATTGGCGCTGGTCCGATCAACGCCTGCACCGGCTGCGGCAACTGAACATCCATCCCATCGTGGGCCTGGTGCATCACGGCAGCGGTCCGGTTACGACCCACCTGCTGGATCCCACTTTCCCCGAACGGCTCGCCGAACACGCTGCTGCCGTCGCGCGCCGCTATCCTTGGATCGATGCCTACACGCCGGTCAACGAGATCCTCACTACCGCCCGCTTCAGCGCGCTGTACGGACACTGGTATCCGCACCAGAACTCGGAGCAGTCCTTCGTCCGCGCCCTGGTCAACCAATGCCGCGCCGTTGCCCTTTCGATGCAGGCGGTCCGCGAGATCAATCCAGACGCGCGACTGATCCAAACCGACGACCTGGGACGCACGTACAGCACTCCCCGGCTCGCGTATCAGGCCGATTTCGACAATGAGCGCCGGTGGCTGGGTTGGGACTTGCTGTGCGGCCGGGTCGGTCCCGGACACTCGCTCTGGAAGCACCTGCTCGACCACGGTATCCACGAACGGGATCTGGAGGGGTTCCTCGACTCGCCCAGCCCGCCGGACATCGTCGGCGTCAACCATTACGTCACGAGCGATCGTTTCCTCGACGAACGCATCGATCGCTACCCGCAGCCGTCTCACGGCGGCAACGGACACGATCGATACGCCGACGTGGAGGCCGTGCGGGTCATCGCGAACTACACAGGAGGCCCGCTGGAACGCCTTCAAGAGGCGTGGGAGCGTTATCGCCTGCCCATCGCCGTCACGGAAGCGCACCTCGGCTGCACGCGGGAAGAGCAGTGCCGCTGGCTGCTGGAAGTGTGGAATGCTGCGAGGGAAGCGCGCAGTGCCGGCGCCGATGTGCGCGCGGTCACGGTGTGGTCGCTGCTCGGAGCGTATGACTGGTCTTCGCTGCTAACCCAAAATGCCGGACACTACGAACCCGGCGCGTTCGACTTGCGTGGCGGCCGGCCCCGGCCCACGGCGATTGCCCATCTCGCGCGGCGATTGGCAGACGGCTCGACGCCCAGTCACCCCGTCACAGCGGGGCCCGGCTGGTGGCGGCGCTCCGAGCGTTTGCTCTATCCCCCCGCAAAGATCAAAAGCGTCGAACCCATTCAAAACTCCTCGGGTTGGCTCGAACCGCTGGAGATCGCCCACGGACGGCCGCTGCTGATCACCGGCGGCGGGGGAGTACTCGCGCACGCGTTTCGCCGCCTGTGCCATTTGCGCGGCCTGGAACACGTGCTGCTGACAAGGAGGGAGCTCGACATCGCGTGCCCGGAAGCGGTGGCGGAGGCGCTGGCTCAGCATCAACCCTGGGCTGTTGCAAATGCCGGAGGGTTCTCCTGCGTCGATCGGGCCGAAGAGCAACCTGACGCCTGCTTCCGCTCCAACGTCGAAGGCCCCAAGAACCTCGCCGCGGCGTGCGCGCAGCGAAACATCCCCCTCGTCACCTTTTCGTCCGATCTCGTTTTCGATGGCAGCCAGCGGCGCCACTACGTCGAAAGCGATGGCATCCGGCCGCTAAACATCTACGGCCGCAGCAAAGCGGAAGCCGAAGCCGCCGTACTGCAGCGCCACCCCTTGGCCTTGGTCGTTCGCTCGAGCGCCTTCTTTGGCCCCTGGGACGAGACCAACTTCGTCACCAGCGCTCTCCGGCGCTTACGGGAAGGCAAGAGCTTTGCCGCGGCCACCGACGCCATCGTTTCGCCGACGTACGTTCCGGATCTCGTGCACGCTACGTTGGATCTGCTGATCGACGGCGAATACGGGGTCTGGCACCTCTCCAACGAAGGTGAAACCAGTTGGTACCAATTCGCCCGGCAAGCCGCCACGCTAGCCGGGATCGGTACCCACAAGCTGTGCGGCCGCCCCAATCACGAGCTCGGCCTGACTGCCCCGAGGCCCATCTACAGCGCGCTCGGAACGGAGCGAGCCGCTTTGTTGCCCAGCCTGGAGCGCGGCCTGGCGAATTACCTGCGCGACCGGAACGCGGCTCCCCCAATCACCTAGTTCGCGAACTCCATCCAGGGCTCGCGCCGTTTTGGCGGGAAACGCCTCGGGTATCTCACTCTATCGACGCCGGCGGAGGACGAAAGATGGGCTGTACGGCCGCGGATAGTCTCGTGGAAACGCTTCAAGATTGGGGCGTGAACGTCGTCTTCGGCATCCCGGGCGACGGCATCAACGGGATCATGGAGGCGCTGCGGAAAAAGCAAGCCGAGGTCCGCTTTATTCAGGTCCGCCACGAAGAAAGCGCCGCCCTGATGGCCTGCGCCTGGGCCAAGTACACCGGACGGCTCGGCTGCTGCCTAGGAACTTCCGGGCCGGGCGGCATCCACCTCCTCAACGGCCTCTACGACGCCAAACTCGATGGCGCCCCGGTGATCGCCATCACCGGCCATCACTATCACGACCTCATCGACACCCACGCGCAGCAGGACGTCAGCCTGGAGCGCGTCTTCGCGGATGTCGCCGTTTACAACACGCGCGTGATGGGGCCGGAGCATCTGCCGCACGTCGCGGAGTTGGCGTGCCGGGAAGCCGTCTCCCGCCGGGGAGTCTCGCACCTCAACATTCCGCTTGACTTCCAAGGCATGGAGTGCAAGGCTGCGCGGCCTTCCAAGCGAGGTCGCAGTTATCAGACGGGCGACGCCCCGCCGCGCCCCGCGCATTTTCTGGCTCGGGCGGACCTCGAAGCGGCTGCGGCGATCCTCAACGAAGGCAAGAAGATCGCGATCATGGCGGGCCGCGGCGCATTGGGCACGGAGCCGCTGCTGATCGAGCTGGCGGAACGCCTTGGCGCGCCGGTCATCAAGCCGCTGCTGGGGAAAGCGGTGGTGCCGGACGACAGCCCCTACACCACAGGCGGCATCGGCCTGCTCGGGACGCTCCCTTCCCAACAAGCGCTCGAAGAGTGCGACACGCTGCTGCTCCTCGGCACGTCGTTCCCGTACATCGAGTTCTATCCAAAGCCGGTACAGGCCCGCGCCGTCCAGGTCGATATCGATCCGGGACGCCTCGGACTCCGCTATCCGATCGAGGTGGGCCTGGTTGCCGATGTCCGTTCCGTCCTGGAGACACTCTTGCCGCTACTCCAGCGTCACGAGGACCGCAGCTTCCTGACCCAGTCACAAGAGCGAATGAAGCAGTGGCGCGAGTTGATGGAACGGCGCGGCACCTCGCGCGACATGCCCATGAAACCTCAGGTGGTCGCCCACGAGTTGAATCTCCGCCTCGCAGACGACGCCGTCGTGTCCTGCGATAGCGGGACCGTCGCCACGTGGTTCGCGCGGCATCTCCAGGCGCGCGGACGGCAGATGTACTCGCTATCCGGCACCCTCGCGACGATGGCGAACGGCCTCCCCTACACCATCGCCGCGCAGTTGGCGTATCCGGACCGCCAGTGCGTCGCCTTCGTCGGTGATGGCGGTTTCGCGATGCTGATGGCCGAGTTCGCGACGGCCGTCCGGTACCAACTCCCGATCAAGGTGGTCGTCATCAAGAACAACACTCTCGGAATGATCAAGTGGGAGCAGATGGTGTTCGAGGGCAACCCGGAATACGGCTGCGAGCTGCACCCCATCGACTTCGCCGCGATTGCGCGGGCCTGCGGTGGGACCGGATACACGGTCGAGGCTCCGTGGCAGTGCGGCCCGCTCCTCGAGAAGGCGCTTGCGACGCCGGGCCCCGTGCTGATCGAAGCCGTCGTCGATCCGCTGGAGCCGCCCATGCCTCCCAAAACAACCCTCGACCAAGAGCTGCACTTCGCCAAGGCCCTGGCCCGAGGGGAGCCGAACCGCGCGAAGATCGTGGCGACCGTCGTCCGTGACCGTGTCCGCGAGCTGGTTTAGCCACATCCGCAGCTTTGAAGAGTGAAGGAGAGAGTTGATGAGCGGTCTCAATCCAAACAGCGCCGACCCGCGCGAATCCGGCCCGAAGCCCCCATATCCCCCGCAGGTACAGGAGCAGCCCGGCTTCGATAGCCGGATGAAACCTCCAGCGGACCACGGCGAGTCCTCCTACACCGGCAGCGGTAAGCTGGCTGGGAAACGAGCGCTCATTACCGGCGCGGACAGCGGCATCGGCCGCGCCGTCGCGATCGCATTCGCGCGAGAAGGCGCGGATGTCGCCATCAGCTACCTCTGCGAAGATGGGGACGCCGAAGAAACCGCCCGGCACGTCCGCGAGGCCGGACGGAACGCGTTGACTCTCCCCGGCGACATCCAGAGCGAGGAACACTGCAAACGTCTCATCAGCCGCACCTGCGACGAACTGGGCGGGATCGACATTCTGATCAACAACGCCGCGTTCCAACAAAGCTACAAGGACATCTCCGAGATCCCCGCGGCGGATATCGATCGCACCTTCCGGACGAACATCATCGCGATGTTCTACCTCTGCCAGGCCGCCATCCCGCGGATGGAGCCCGGGAGCGCCATCATCAACACGGCGTCGGTCCAGAGCTACGAACCGGACGCCTCCCTGTTGCCGTACGCCACCACCAAAGGGGCGATCAAGACGTTCACGCAGGCCCTCTCCCAAGAGGCCATTGGAAAGGGGATTCGCGTCAACGCAGTCGCCCCGGGGCCGGTCTGGACGCCGTTGATCCCGGCCTCCTTCCCCGCGGAGCACGTCGAAAAGTTCGGTGAGAGCTCGCCGATGAAGCGCGCCGCCCAGCCCGCGGAGTTGGCGCCCGTCTACGTGTTCCTTGCATCGAACGATGCCAGTTACGTGACCGGAATGATCTACGGCGTCACCGGCGGCTCATTGACAGCGTGACGCCATGAGCATCAGGGGAATCGAGAGCTTAAACGCGTTCACCGGCGAAGGCTGCTTGAACGTCATCATCGAGACGCCGAAGGGCACGGCGAACAAGCTCAAGTGGGACCCCGCCTCCCAACTCTTCAAGCTGGGTGGGGTCCTCCCGGTTGGCGCCGTGTTTCCCTACGACTTCGGCTTCACTCCAGGCACTTTGGGCGAGGACGGCGATCCTCTGGATGTTCTGTTGCTCCTGGATCAGCCCGTGCCCACCGGATGCCTGGTCGAGTCGCGCCTCATCGGAGTCATCGAGGCAAAGCAGACGAAAGACGGAAAGACCGTCCGCAACGACCGCCTCCTCGCCGTAGCCGTCGATTCCCGCAATCACCGCCACATCCGCGAGTTGCGAGATCTCGAACCGCACCGGCTGGACGAGATCGAGCACTTCTTCATCTCCTACAACGAGATCAAGGGGAAGCGTTTCGAGCCGCTCGCGCGCCGGGGGCCGAAACAAGCGCGAGCCGTAGTTGCCGCCGGGCAACGCGCCTACGACAAAAGCCGCGAATCGGGCGCGTGACATGTCGAGCATCGAGGACCGCTGCAAAACGGCGTTGGACGAAACGCGGACCTTGATGCTGGGAGCCCAGGTGCTCCTCGGCTTCCAGTACAGTGCGTGTTTTCAGCCGCGATTCCCCCAGGTACCGGCGGCTCAACAATACTTATGGCTCGCGACGCTTGCGGCCATGCTCGTCTCGTTGGCGCTCCTACTCTCGCCCGTCGTCTTCGACCGCGTGTGCCGTGAAGATCAACGGGTGGAGCGCTTCGAACAGTTCGTGACGATCGCCGCGGCGTTGGCGCTGCTGCCCTTCGCGGTCTCATTAGGAACGGACCTCTACATTGCAGCGTCGAATGCCTCCGCCCGCGCCGCCGCTCCCGCGTTAGGGGCTCTGGGCACTACGATGGCATTGGTCTGGTGGTACGGCATCGGAGGATGGAAGCGAATGAGCACCCCACGTCGTGAGCCGGAGCCCGAAGACAGCATGCCGGCCGGGATGAAGGACAAGATCCAGAATGTCCTGACCGAAGCGCGAACCGTCTTACCCGGCGCCCAGGCGCTCCTCGGGTTCCAGTTCGTGGTGGTGTTGTCGAAATCGTTCGAACAGCTGCCTGCGGCGCTGCAGCAACTGCACGTCGCGACACTGGCGCTCACCGCCTTGTCTACGCTGCTGCTGATCGCCCCCGCCGCCTATCACCGCATCGCGGACGGCGGCGAATTCACGGAAGACACACTGCGGTTCGGCAGCCGCGCCGTCGTGGCTGCATTGGTTCCCCTGGCGCTCGGACTCTGCGGCGAGCTCTTCCTCGTCACGTGGCAGGTCACGAAGTCGGGCCAATGGGCTGCCGGATTGTCGAGCGGAATCCTGGTCGTGTTTGCGATCGTCTGGCTCGCCGTCCCGTTGCTCGTGGCGCGGCGGAAAACGCATCGCCGCTCCACGAGAACGGCTCCGAAACACGCCTGACCCGGCGGGTTCGCTAACGCCGGCCGGCCCGCACCTTCTGGATCAGATGAATGCCGAAGCCGTTCTGCCACGGCCGGATGCCCGTGAGGCTTGGCGTCAACCAAATCCTGTTGTCCGCGCCGCCCTCATTGGCCGGCGCGTGGTCACCCTGGGGTGGGGGAGGGTCCGGGTTCTCGAGCACGATGTCTTCCAGCGAGTAAAGATTTCCGCCGGCCGACCGCCGCAACCGAGCGCGGTCCATCGCCTCTCGAACCGTGCGAAGGCCGTCGTCGCCGGCAGCGCGCAAAGCGTGTTCGTCTTCAAAGAACTGGGTGAGATCGAGAACTCGGTCATCCGAAAGAAGAACGCCGAAGCGCTTGTGGCCCCGGTGGCTGAAGTGTACCAGACGCATTTAATGATTTAACTCGGACTAATGGCCCGATCGGCGGCTTCGGGCCCGGCCGGCAACGCTTCCACGGCCGGAAGCGCTGTGCTTTACAGTAGCGAGGCGCGAAAGGCGGCGCTGTAAGGAACCTCTGCTTCGGAGGTCGGGAGCTTCCCGATTCGCGGCTTTCGGCACGGTTCTTGGTGTTTCGGCGCGACTCGCGGCAGGGCATCTCGCGCCGTAAACCGGCGCGGGCAGCGATGCCCGCCCACTAATGCGTTTCATTACGCGGGGAATCTGCCTGATGTCCGACCGAATCACCGCTCTATTCGACAACCGTGGCGACGCCGAAGCCGCCGTCGACGAACTGCGCTCCCTCGGCGTCGACAACGACGACATCTCCATCGTCGCGCAAGACCGTCACGGCAACACCACCACCGGGGACGGCGCGAGCGATGCCGGAGAGCGCACCGCCAAGGGCGCCCTCGCTGGGGCCGGAGCGGGCGCGCTCTTTGGCTTGGCGGCTCTGGCCATTCCCGGCGTCGGGCCGTTTATCACCGCCGGATGGCTGGCTTCCGCACTAGGCGTCACCGGCGGTGCCATCGCCTCCGGCGCTATCGTCGGCGGGACTTCGGGCGCGCTGGCGGGCCTGCTGGCAAAAGCGGGCTACGATCAGGCCGAGGCCGATTACTACGGTTCTGGCATCGAAAGCGGCGGGATCCTGGTCGCCGTGGACGCTTCTGACAGCGATATCAGCCGCGCCGAAGCCCGCGACGCCCTGGAGCGCTTCGGCGGCCAAACGTGGGGCAATCAGTCCAGTAGTCTCATGGCGTAAGGGGCCGCACGCAGCTTCTCAGCGCCGGGACGGCCCCACCAGAAGTCCCGGCGCTTCTTGAAAGCTCACGGATAGCGCTTGACCCTGAGATGGATTCGCCCCCCAAATGTTTGACTCGATGAGACTGTGGTAAAGTAGATCCAAGTCTTGTAACGACTTGTAAAGCATTCGACATATCGACAGGGTCTCGCGCCCGCCCCGATAGTGCCTTACTGGCCTATCCGCGGCGGGTGTTTTCGCATCGGGTGACTAGCTAGAAGCACAATGTCTTAGGTCAACAGTCGCAGGCACGACCGATCCCACCGTCCGGACCCACAGGGTTCAGGCGGGGAAAGCGTGGCCGCAGCGATGCAAAAGGACGAGCCCTACTACAAGGACATCGCCATCTCCCTCCGGGTTCTCTCCCTAAACGAGCAATCCGTCAAGCTCATCACCGAGATCAGAACGCTCCAAGTCCACCTGGATGCGACCATTGACGAAATGAAGCGGCAAGTCGAGGACGCGCCGAGTTCTAGGGATGAATCTTCTCTGGGACGCGCCACCGTCCCCGTGTAGGTGAGTGCTCGCTCACACCTTCCTCGGCGCCGCCGAGATTGCGGCTCGGGTCGCAGGGACTGAACTGCTAGCCCTCCGTGGAATCGGCTATCAGTCCTCCGGATTCGCAGAGCGAGAGGCAGACCGAGTTTTCAAGTGAAGCGCCTCGGCTTCTCGCGCCATAGACGTCGCTCGCTCCGACTCGGACTTCAGCCAGGCGACAAACTCTCCCAGGTCCGCGGCTGTGCGTACGGCCCTGTCCGCGTGCGCAAGAAGTTCTTCTGACCGGGCCATAAGCCGCTTTGCTTCGAGGTCGCGCATACAAGCATGTTATTGGCGGCTTCGCATCTTCCTTACACGGGTTTCGTGTTTTCCTTTCAGACAATCGCGCAAGTCCCACCGGCGTAATCACGACGCCCCGAGCCGGTAACCAGCCTGTCTTTACCCTCGCGGCGTGGGGGGAATACCCCAAGTGTAAGGATAACCTTGCAGGGTACGGTGACCCCGCCGCCGCATCGCTGAAATACAGAATATGGCCGACCCCACTTACTCGCCCGCCGAGGCTCCCGACCCTCGCCTCATCCCGCCACCGCCCGCGGATAACCTGCCGGCTAATCCCATCCCGGAATCTTGCCTCCTGGTCGGCGTTGGCGCCTCCGCGGGCGGCGTTCAGGCACTGCGCAAATTCTTCTCAGCGACGCGCGCCGAGGCCGGGATGACCTACCTGGTCGTACTCCACCAGTCGCCGGACTATGAAAGCCACCTACCCCAGGTGATCCAGGCCGTCTGCGAGTTGCCGGTGGTGTCCGTTTCTGAGCGAACGGCCATCGAGCCGAACCACGTCTACGTCGTCCCGCCCAATCACCATTTGTACGTCACCGATGGTTGGATTCGCCTCCGGGAGATCACGGACATCCGCGGCCGGCTGGTGCCGATCGACCTCTGCTTCCGCTCGTTAGCCGAGACCCATCCGGGGCAGTCCGCCTGCGTCGTGCTCTCTGGAACAGGGTCCGATGGAACCCAGGGGCTCAAACGGCTTAAGGAAGCGGGCGGCTTCACGTTCGTTCAGGAGCCGGCGGACGCCGAACAGACCGAAATGCCCCGCAGCGCCATTGAGACTCGAATGGTGGACTGCGTCGCGCTCGCGGTAGACCTGCCGGAGCGGATGTCGGCAATGTGGCGGGTCGGTCAGCAGATCCGGCTCCCCGCCCCGGATCAAGCCGAAAAGCTCGTAACGACGGACGAAGCCGCCGCCGCTTCCCTCCGGGAGGTCCTCGCGCTGGTCCGCGTTCGCACCGGCCACGACTTCTCCCAATACAAGCGCGCCACCATCGTCCGCCGCATCTCGCGCCGGATGCAGGTGACGCAAGTCGCCACGGTGCCGGACTACCTGGGATACCTCCGCGAGCATTCGCCGGAAGTTCAGAACCTGCTGCGTGATTTCATGATCAGCGTCACCGAATTCTTCCGCGACTCGGAAGCGTTCGAGGCGTTGGAGAGGCAGGTCCTCCCGCGACTTTTCGCCGGGAGGACGGCGCAGGACCAGATCCGCATCTGGGTGCCCGCCTGCGCCACGGGCGAGGAAGCTTACTCCATCGCGATGCTGATGTTCGAGCACGTCGCGAACCACGAATCGCCGGCCCGCATCCAGATCTTCGCCTCGGACATCGACGAAAACGCCATCAACATCGCCCGCGAAGGCGTGTACGAGGAAACAGTCGCGGCGGACATGACGCCCGAGCGCCTCAGAAGGTTCTTCATCAAGGACGGGCCGCGCTACCGGGTCAAGAAAGAGCTGCGGGAGTCCGTCCTCTTCGCCACGCAGAACGTCCTCAATGATCCGCCCTTTTCGCGTCTGGACCTGGTCTCGTGCCGGAACTTGCTGATTTACCTGAGCCAGGACATCCAGGAGCGGCTGCTGGAGCTCTTCCATTTCTCCTTGAAGCCCGATGGCTACCTCTTCCTGGGCAGTTCCGAGAGCGCCGAAGAGAACATGGGCCTCTTCGCGCCGCTGGACAAGAAGCATCGGATGTATGCCCGGCGTCCGGGTCATCGCGCCGCGCCGAACCTCTTCGGCAATACGCAGGTGCCGCACTGGGTTCCTCGCCACCGCCTCGGCAACGGCGAAGAGCTCGCACCACGCCCCATCTCCTACGCCGATTTGCATCTCCGCGTTCTCGAGCACGCCGTTCCCGCGAACATCCTGGTCAACGAAAACTACGAAATCATCCACCTCAGCGACGAGGCGGGGCGCTACCTCCGCTTCCCCGGCGGCGAACCCTCCCACAACCTCTTGCGAGTGGTTCATCCGGACCTGCGGTTGGAGTTGCGAACCGCCCTCTACACGGTGCAGCAAAAGCACACGCTCGAAGTTCGCGAGGTTGCGGCGGATCTAAATGGACAAACCGCGAGTGTCCGGATCACGGTGCGGCCGGTGGAACAACCGGAGTCGGCTCGAGGCTTCACCCTGGTCTTCTTCGAAGAGGTGGAGCCGGAAAAGCAGGGGCGGCGCCGGAAGGAGTCTCCCCAAACAGAGCCGCTCGCCCGCCAGCTTGAAGATGAGCTCCAGCGCGTCAAAGGCGAGATGCGCACCGTCGTCGAGCAATACGAGACGGCCAACGAGGAGATGCGCGCCTCGAATGAAGAGCTCCAGGCCATCAACGAGGAGCTCCGGTCCGCCACTGAGGAGCTCGAGACCAGCAAGGAAGAGCTCCAGTCCCTCAATGAAGAGCTGACGACCGTCAATCAGGAGCTGAAGAGCAAAGTCGACGAGTTAAGCCGCGCCAATAGCGACCTCCAGAACCTGATGGCCTCCACGCTCATCGGTACCATCTTCCTGGACCGCGAGTTGCGCATCAAGCGCTACACCCCCGCCGCGCAGAGCATCTTCAAGCTCATCCCCACCGACGCGGGCCGGCCGCTCGCGGACCTCTCCCACAGCCTCCACTACCCGCAGCTCTCCGACGACGCTCACGAGGTCCTCGAAAAGCTCAGCCCAGTCGAGCGTGAAGTCCGCAGTAATAACGGCGGCTGGTACCTGGTCCGCCACACGCCGTACCGCACCGTGGAGGACCGCATCGACGGTGTCGTCGTCACGTTCCTGGATGTTTCAGAGCGCATCCGCGCCAACGCGGCGCAAGAAGCCTCCGAAGAGCGCTTCCGCGTCCTCGTAGAGGGCGCGTCGGACTACGCGATGTTCCTCCTCGATCCAGACCGCCGCGTCATTTTCTGGAGTGCCGGCACGGAACGCGTCCTCGGCTATTCCCGTTCCGAGATCATGGGCGAGATCGCGGACCTCATCTTCACTCCGGAAGACCGCGCCAACGACATTCCCGTCCGCGAAGCCGAAACCGCCAAAAAGAACGGCGCCGCCCCCGACAAGCGCTGGCACCTTCGCAAAAACGGTGAGCGCTTCTGGGCTGACGGCATTATGACCGTCCTCCGCACTTCTTCGGGAGAGCTGCGCGGCTTCGCCAAGGTCTTCCGAGACGCCACAGAGGAAAAACAAGCCCAGGACGAGCTCGGCGAGACACGGGACCAACTCGAAGAACGCGTCCGGCAACGCACCGCCGAATTGGAGCAAGCCAACGCCCAACGCCAGGCCCTCGCCCGTGAGCTGGTCTCCGCCGAAGAGGCTGAGCGCCGCCGCATCGCCCGCGAACTGCACGATCAGACCGGCCAACAGCTCGCCGCCCTTATCTTGGAGCAAAAGCGCCTGAAGGACTCCCTCCAGGGCAATTCCGAAGCGGAGGCCTCCCTCCAACGCCTCGACGAGCTCGCGAACCGTATCGGCCAACACGTCCACGCCCTCGCCTTCGAGCTCCGCCCAACCTCCCTGGACGACGTCGGGTTAGCGCGTGCCCTGGAAAACTACATCAACGATTGGTCTTCCCGAAGCGGCATCCCCGCGGACTTCCATGCCAGCGCCGTGGAAGGCGAGCAGCGTATGGCCCCGGAGGCCGAGACAGCACTCTATCGAATCGTCCAGGAGGCCCTTCACAACGTCTCCCGCCATGCAGGCAAAGCGAGCGTCAGCGTGATCCTGGAGCGCCGCGACAGCCACGTTCAGGCCATCGTCGAAGACACCGGACACGGCTTTGACGTGGAGGAGCATCTTCAAAAGCGAAGCTCCGAACACCTCGGCATCGGCGGCATGCAGGAGCGCGCCGCCCTCCTCGGCGGCAAGGTCACCATCGAATCCACACCCGGCCAGGGCACCACAGTCTTCGCCCGAATCCCGGACGTCCCTTACCAACCAAAGGAGGCCTAGCGGACTTCGCGATCACATCTGCGCGTAAGCTAAACGTCGGGGTTCATCGGCCAGGGAGCATTCGCTCCTGCGTCCTCGCGGACTGGGTTGACGCTGACGCGCGGGTTGCGTCCGCCAGGACGCTTGGCCGCAGGTCTCCAGCCGGACATTTCGAATGTCCGGCGTGCGGGGACTTTGGGCAACCTACAACTCCCCGGCGGCGTTGAGAGCCTCCTCGTCCCCAAGGCTCTCATGATCGTGAGCGGCCCGCCGTACCAGATCCGCCCGCCCCAGCGCCTCAACCGCCTTCTGCTTGAAAACGGAGGCCATCTCCGACTGCCCCGCATCGAGTAGATGGCCGCTCAGGTGCTTCAACAGCCTCGCGCACTCTTCCAACGCCCGGATCGTATTCCAAAGCGTGTCCTCGATCGTGTCGGTCGTCTCCGCGAGAAGCGTAGTAGCGGAGAACGCATGACCTGTGTGGCAGCGAAAGCGGATGCGGCCCGCCTCTTTGAGCTGGCGCAGCGACCCGTGGCATTCCGGGCATGTGAAGGCGGAAATCTCCCCCAGTCGCTCGATGCCCGCGTCCAGCGCGTTGTCCTCCAGCGCCACCCGTACTTCGATTTGCATCTGTTCGGTCACAGGCTTTTCTCCATCGGGAACGCCACCATTCGCCAGCGTCGTCAGCAGCGGGGCCAAATCGGCGAGCCGAACCTGGTGGTCCACCTCCACGTGCTGCAGCGCGCTCAACGGCATGGAGGGAAACAGCGCGTCCTCCGGATCCTGGACAACGGTGATCCCGCCTCGCTCCTTGACCGCGAAGAGTCCGGCGGTGCCGTCGTCCAGATTTCCGCTGAGGATCACGCCGATGACGTTCGTGCCATACCACTGCGCCGCGGAGCGGAATAGCGGATCGACAGCGGGACGGAAGCGGTTCTCCTTGGGCCCTTTCGTGAGCCGAACGTGCCCGTCCTCGAGCATCAGGTGAAAGTCCGGCGGCGCGACGTAGATCTGGCCAGGCTTTACCTTTTCCCAGTTTTCAGCATTCTTGGCGGGAAGCTTGCCGTTGCGAGTCAGGATGTCCGGGAGAATTCCGGGACTATTCGGTGAAAGGTGCCAAACGATGAAGAGTGGGGCTGGGAAGTTTTTCGGCAGTTCGCTCACGAGGCGCATCAGCGCCTCCATCCCCCCCGAGGAAGCGCCGATCACGATAATCCGCTGCGCCGATGTGGCCACGTTCCCCCCGTTCGTGTCGTGAAACGGCACACCCCTTGCTTCACCGCCTGGGGGAATGTGAAACCAATAACCTAAATCTCTTGCAGCCACCCCTGCTGCATCGCGTAGCGGATGATGTCCACCCGGCTATCCAGCTTCAGCTTGTCCATCGAGCGCGCCTTGTAGGTCTCGACGGTCTTGACGCTCAACTCCAGCTTTGCGGCGACTTCCTTGTTGCTGTAGCCTTGCGCGATCAAACGCAGAACTGCGTTCTCCCTCTCGCTCAAATCCGTTTTCGGTCCGCCGCCGACGGTCCGCAGATACCCCTGCACCATCCGCGCGCCGACGGCGGGGTCGATGTAGACCTTTCCCTCGGCCACGGTTCGAATCGCGTCGATCAGCACGTGCGCCGCCGCCCGCTTCAGCACGAACCCGGAGGCGCCGACTTCCAGCAACTGCTTCGCGTAGCTGGTATCCTCATGCGCCGTCAGCGCGACGACGCGGATCTCCGGCATCTGCTTCTTCAGCCGCTGCGTCGCCTCCGCGCCGTTGACGCCCGGCATCGAGACGTCCATGACAACGACATCCGGCTTCAGCCTCACCGCCTCCCGGATCGCGGTCTCTCCTTCACCGGCTTCACCAATGAGGTTGAGGCCCGGTTCGGCCTGGATAAGAGCCTTGAGCCCTTCGCGGACGACGGCATGGTCGTCCGCCAGCAATACCCTGAGGTCTGACATGGCGATCGTCTCCTACGTGTCTTGAGTAGCGTATTCGACCAATGCCGCGTGGCTGCCTCTCCGCCAATACAGACAAGTCGCGTTGGCTCTGAAGCTATCCAGAACCACGCGGGCGGGCAAGCACACAAGAAGCAGCGTACGGATTACAAGGTCGAAGGCTGCGTCGAGAGGGGAGGATAAGTCCGATGCCATGAAGCCGTGGTTATCCATTCGCCCGAATGGAATTAACCTACCATACCGGGCATTTCAGCCACAGAACCAGGAGATTGTTGGCATTCCATGTCGGGATTGTCCCTGACAGCAGTCCTTCTTACGATCTAAAGAAAGCGGCCCGGGGATGGTCCGAGCGGACGAACATCCCCGAAACGCTTTGACCTCCTACCCCTGACCGCTTGCCTCCATATTGCAATGGCTCATGGCCAGGGCCGTTAGCTTCTTATTAGTGTCGCCTTCCTCATCGAGCGTAGCCTGGAGCAGCGCCGCATCGTCCGTCGCGCCGAGCATCTCGGCCCACGTCCGCGCCGTCCCATAGCTGGCGATCTCGTAGTGCTCCACCTTCTGCGCCGCGGCGATCAATGCGGCGTCCAGCGCGTCGCCGCCCTTGGTCTCGCTCATCAGCTCATCGCCCTCTTTAAGCAGACCTTCCATCGCGACGCAGTGCTTCCCATTCGGGCCCTTCCCGAGGCGCTCGAAGATGGTTTCCAGCCGCTGGATCTGTCCTTCGGTCTGCTTGAGGTGCTCCTGAAAGCCTGCCTTGAGGTCCTGGTGATTCGCCGCGTTCGCCATCTTTGGCAGCGCCTTGGTGAGCTGCCGCTCCGCGTTGTACAGGTCCTTCAACTCATCCACGTAAAGCTCTTGAAGAGTCGCGATTTCCATGTCTATCTCCTCGAGGCAGCCCGCATGCAGGCATGCCTCCACATCGTTGGGTTGTTCGATTCAGACCTTCCCGGCAAGACCATCAGGGCAAACGCTCGCACCCCTGTCGGGGCCTCCCCCTCAAGGCGGATTGTGCTGCCCGCAATCGCCGGCTGCGTCGGAACAGCGATCTACTCGACCCGCATCGCCTCCGCTGCCACCCGCGTCGCCGCCATCCGCGCCGGACCCAATCCCGCCAGCACCGCCGCCGCGACCATCAACCCACTCGCCTGCACGAACAACCACGGATCGACATAAAGCCGGATCGACCACCCAAAAAACTGCTTGTTGATGACGTGAATCAACAGCAGCGACAAGATCACCCCACACACGCACCCCAACAGCGATCCGATAAGCCCCAACAGCCCGCTCTCGATCAGCACCGTCTTCCGCACCTGCCCCCGAAGTGCCCCCACCGCCCGCAGCACCCCGATCTCGCGACCCCGCTGCAGGATCAACGCAGTCAACGTGCTGATGACCCCCAACACCGCCACCATCACCGCGATCGCCTGCAAGGCATACGTGATTCGGAACGTCTGATCGAACACCCGCATCACCCGGCTCCGCAGCGACTGGTTCGGCGTGATGTAAAGCAAGATGTCGTCCGGCACGCGCTTGACGAGTTCGCTCCGAACCTGGTCCGGCGTAAACCCCGGCAGCACGTAAAGGGCCAGGCTTTCCGTTCGCGTCTCCAACCACAGACGCTCGTAAAGGTGGTAGTCCAAGTAGACCGCTCCCGCGTCGGTCGAATAGTCGTAAAACACGCCGCAGATCGGGAAAGTGTGCGGTCCCGACGGCGTTTCCAGCGTGACCGTCTGCCCCTCGCGCAGATGGTTGTGGAAGGCAAAGCTCTCGCTGATGATCAGCCCCTCAGTAGCCACGGCGCGCGGCAAGATCTCCTTCGCCTGACCCCGCAAGAACTTCAAATTCCCGTGCGACGCCTGCACCCCAAAGTCGATCGCGATCGCGTGCGAGATCCGTCCGCCATACTCCGCCTCCACCGCCCGATACGTGTCGACTGCCGCGACTCCCGGCAACTTCCGCGCGATCTCGATCACCTGCGGCGGCAGCACCGCAGCGCTCCCGGCGACGTCCCGTCCCACCGGCTCGATATACAAGTCGCCCCGGATCGTCTGCCCGACCCACACGTCGACCGTCTTCCGGAAGCTCCCGACCATCGTCGACATCGCCACCATCATCCCGACGGACACCATCAACGCCGCCACGACGACACTCGCCCGCGCCAGGGACTCGCGCAAGTACCGCCCGCCCAGCACCGCTTCGACGCCGCCAACCGCGCGCAGCAGCGGATCCAGCAGCCGTTCACAAGCCCCCGTCCACGCCGGAGCCAGCAGCGAAAACCCTCCCAACACGAAAAACGCGCTCAAAAACCCGCCAATCGGCTGCTGTCCCAACACCGTCCAATACGCCGTCAACCCGCCACACACCAGCAGCCCAAACCCCGCGCCCGAAAGCTTGCGATACGGCACCCCCGCCGCCTCGATCTGCATCCCCTGACGCATCGTGACTCCCGGCGGCGTCAACGATGCCTCGTACGCCGGCGCCAACGCCGACACCAGCGCCGTCCCAACCCCGATCGCGAATCCCGTCGCGTAAGTCGCCGGATCGATCACCACCTGATTCGCCTGGACGATCAGATACAGCACGGACATCGTCTGCGTCACCGCCCCCAACGCCCCGCGCGCCATCAGCGTCCCCAGCCCCAGCCCGATCAGGCTGCCGATGACCCCCATCAACAGCCCCTCGCCCAGGAACAGCCACAAAACCCCGCGCCGCGTCACCCCCAACCCGCGCAGGATCCCAATCTCCCGACGCCGCCGCAGCACCGAAAACGAAACCGAGTTGAAGATCAAAAACAGCGACACGAACAGCGCGATGAACGATAACGCCAGCAGGTTCAGCCCGAACGCGCGGACCATGTTCTCGACCTGCTGCGTCCGCGCCGCCGGACGCGTCAACCGCACCCCCGGCGGCAGCAAAGAGCGCAGCGACGCCAACACCGCCTCGCGCCGGTTCTCGGGCACGACGAGGTCGATCCGGTCCAGCTTCCCTTCCTTGCCGAACGCCGCCTGCGTGAGAAACAGCGGGCACAACACGACGTTACCGCCCAATGCCTGCTGAAACCCCTCCGCCTTCACCACCGCCCGGATGACGACCGTCACCTCCCGCCCGCTCGTCAACAACCGCAGCGAATCCCCGACCTTCAAGCCGTGCCGGTCCGCAAACGCCTTCGAGACTGCCGTAACGCGCGGATCGAGCTGCACCCGCGTCCAGATCTGCCGCAGGTCCAACCCCTCCGCCGGCTCCGACGCCCGATCCCGCTCGCCGAAGCGCTTGAAGTCCGCCTCCGCGATCGGGTCCAGCCCCATCACCAGAACCGTCTCACCGATCGCGTCACCAACGCCTTTGTCGCGAAAGCGCGGCGTCGCGCCTTTGCCGAAAACCGCGCGCGCATAGAACTGCACCACCGGCGCCGCCTGCTCGACGCCGGGCGCGGTTCGAACGTTGTCGTAGGTGCCCTCCGGGAACCCAGTCCCGCTCCCGACGACCTGCAGATTCGCCCGCCCAGAGACCGAATCGACGGTCGCCGCGAACGCCGCCAGCGCGCTGTGGTTGGCCAGCCGGATCGCGATGAACACCGCGACTCCGAGTGCGACGCCCATAATCGTCAACAGCGTCCGCCCGCCCTCATGCAGCAGGTGACGGGCCGTGATCCATCGCCACAGCGCGCTCATCCGGCAGCCCGGATCTCGTCGCGGAGGACTCTACCGTCCTTCAGCTCGATCTCCCGCTCGGCGATGGCGGCGGCCTCGCGGCTGTGCGTAACCAACAGCATCGTCGCGCCGTGATTTCGCGAGACCGACTGCAGCAACTCCAGTACCTGGTCCGCGCTGCGAGAGTCCAGGTTCCCCGTCGGTTCATCCGCCAGCACTACCTCTGGTTCGTGGATCAACGCCCGCGCGATGGCCGCCCGCTGCATCTCGCCGCCGGAGAGTGTGTGCGGCCGCGCTTGCAGCCGGTGCGAAAGCCCGACCTCCGCCAACAGCGCCTCGGCTCGCGGCATCACTTGCCGCTCTGCCTGGCCGCCCAGCAGCGCCGGCAGCGCGACGTTTTCGCGGACCGTCAACGTGGGCAGCAAGTTGAAGAACTGGTAAACGATCCCCAGTTTCTCCCGCCGCATCCGCGTAAGGTCGTCGTCAGATAACCGGCTCAGCTCCCGGTCCGCGATCCACACCTCGCCCGAAGACGGCGTGTCGATCCCCGCCAGCAAATTCAACAGCGTCGACTTCCCCGACCCACTGCGCCCCACGATCGCCACAAGCTGCCCGCGCGGAACCTCGAGCGAAATCCCATCCACCGCCCGCACCGTCCCCGTCCCGACGGCGTATTCCTTGACTACCGAGATCAACTTGACCGCCGCGTTTCGCGTAAGGGTCTCTGCGGGGGAATCGGGTGCGGTCTGAGTCATGAACCCACTGCGAACTTGACCGCGAGGGGTTGAAAACCACCTCGCTGAAAATCAGCGTCCTCCGGACGAGTTCGCGTCCGTGGTCACCGTGATCGAATTAGCGCACCGATTTACGCAGAGCCCGCGTCCGGCAGGACGCCACAATCAGCGAGGCGGTTTTCAACCCCTCGCGTTGCCCTTCGAAAACAACAGCCGTCACGCGCCTCGTAACTGTATCCGGCACGATACGCCATGGATCGCCAAACGAGTCACACACCACTCTGTTGCAGAAGCTTGGCCACCAGCGCCGTCCACCCCGTCTGATGCGAAGCGCCTAGTCCCTGGCCCGTATCACCGTGGAAGAACTCATAGAACAACAGGTGATCGCGGAAGTTGGGATCGCTCTGATGTCTTTCGCAGTCGCCGTGAGCCGCGCAAAGGCCGTTCTCGTCACGCAGGAACAGTCGCGATAAGCGCCGGGAAAGTTCGGCCGCGACGTCCCACAGGTTCAACCAGTTCCCAGACCCCGTCGGAAGCTCGACCTTGAAGCCGTCGCCCAGGTAGTGATGGAAGCGCTGCAGCGACTCAATCAGCAAGTAGTTAACCGGAAACCAGATCGGACCACGCCAGTTCGAATTCCCGCCGAACATGTCCGTCGTCGAGTTCCCCGGCTCGTAGTCGACCGAATAAGTCTGCCCACCGGCGTTTAGCTGATACGGATGCTCCCGGTGATGCGCGGACAGCGAGCGAATGCCGTACGGCGACAGGAACTCCTCCGAGTCCAGCATCACCGAAAGCACTCGACGTAACCGCTCCGGCGCGACCATCGCCATCAGCCGCCGCTGACCGTCCCCAGGCTCGACCATCGAAGCGATGTGCTTCAACAGATCCTGACGGTTCTCGAGGAACCACTCGAACCGCCGCGTGAATCCCGGCAGCCGTCCCAGCAGCTCCGTCTCCAAGGTCTCGACCGCGAACAGTGGAATGAGCCCGACCATCGACCGGATCTTCAGCCGGAAGTGCGAGTCGTTCGGTAAGCGCAGGACGTCGTAGTAAAACCCGTCGTCCTCGTCCCAAAGCTGCAGTTCGTCGTCGCCGATGTTGTTCAACGCGTGGGAGATGAAGACGAAGTGTTCCCAAAACTTGCTGGCCGTGTCCTCGTACACGGGATTCTCGCGCGCCAGTTCCAGCGCGATGGCGAGCATGTTCAGGCAATACATGCCCATCCATGCCGTCCCATCCGCCTGCTCGATGAACCCGCCCGTCGGCAGCGGCGCGCTGCGGTCGAACACTCCGATGTTGTCGAGTCCCAGGAAGCCGCCCTCGAAGACGTTGCGGCCATCGCGGTCCTTGCGGTTGACCCACCACGTGAAGTTGAGCATCAACTTCTGGAACACGCGCTCTAGAAACTGCGTGTCGCCCACACCGGTCCGCTTCCGCTCGATCTGGTAGACGCGCAGCGCCGCCCACGCATGCACCGGCGGGTTCGCGTCACTTAGCGCCCACTCATACGCCGGCAACTGCCCGTTGGGGTGCATATACCACTCGCGCAGAAGCAGCGTGAGTTGATGCTTGGCGAATTCCGAATCGACCAACGCCAGCGGAATGCAATGGAACGCCAGATCCCACGACGCGTACCACGGATACTCCCACGTGTCCGGCATCGAGAGGATGTCGGCGTTATAAAGGTGCGTCCAGTCGCTGTTCCGCCCAGCGAGGCGCGATTCCGGCGGCGATGGCATCGCCGGGTCGCCGTTCAGCCAGTCACGGACGACGTAATGGTAGTGCTGCTTCGACCACAGCAGTCCCGCGAACGCCTGCCGCATCACTGCCTTGGCTTCGGCCGATAGCTCCTTCGGGATGACGCCGTCGTAGAACTGATCCGCCTCCCGCTGCCGGGACCGGAACGTCGCGTCGAAATGAGCGCCGAACGGCCCGCCCCGGTACTCGGCCGGCTCCTGCGGGGTCATCCGCAGCCGGAACGTCCGCTCTTCTCCCGGCGCCAGCGTCGTCTGATACCAGACCGCGCACTTGGTCCCAATCTGCTCCGGATGAACGCGTTCGTGGGCGCCGTGGATGACGGCGTCGTGAAAGCCGTCTTTGACGTAAAGCGCGCCGTGCGGATCGTCGTAGAGGCGCCGCGTATTCGTCTCGTTCTCCGTGAACAGAGCTTCCGGAGCGCCTTCCGCGAAGAGATAGCGGCGTCCGTACCGCGGGTCCTGCGACTCGATCTCTAGCCAACCCGGAGTTGAGCCCTCCCGAGTGGCGGTCGAAACACACAACGAAGGCCGCCGGTGAGCGTTCGTCCACGACCATGTATTCCGATACCAGAGCGTCGGGAGCAGGTGCAGCGGCGCAGGCTCCGGCCCCCGGTTGACCACCGTGATCCGAACCAGCACATCCTCGACGTGCGCCTTGGCGTACTCGACGGTCACATCGAAGTACCGGTCCTCCTCGAAGATGCCGGTGTCCGCCAGGTCATACTCCGGCTCGGCTCGCCCCCGCCGCTTATTGACCTCGACCAACTCGGAGTAAGGAAACTCGCGCTGCGGATACTTGTAGAGCATTCGCATATAAGAATGCGTCGGCGTGTTGTCGAGGTAGTAGTAACACTCCTTGACGTCTTCCCCGTGATTGCCTTCAGGCCCGGAAAGCCCGAAGAGCCTCTCTTTCAGGATGGGATCGCGCTCATTCCACAGCGCGAGGGCAAAACAAAGCACCTGGTGCCGGTCGCAGATCCCTGCGATCCCGTCCTCGTTCCAGCGATAGGCGCGCGAACGGGCGTGGTCGTGCGGAAAGTAGGTCCACGCGGATCCGTCCGCGCTGTAATCCTCGCGGACCGTGCCCCAGGATCGCTCGCTCAGATACGGCCCCCAACGCTTCCAATGCGCCGTCTTCGCCCTCGATTCGTCGAGCCGCCGCTGCTCCGCAGTCTCGCTTGGCCGCCTCACCTGCTTACCTCGGCAAATCTGATCTGACAGACGATTTCATCAAGGAAGACCCCCTGCGGTTCTCACTTGCTGGATGCATTCCACAATCCGAGCAGATTCAGTGCGGCGAACGAGGGCAACTTCCTCGCTCAGTCCTGCCGCGCCGCCAGTTTCCGTTGGTGAGCAGCGTCCACGCGCGGCGAGGACCGTCCTCGCGCGTGGACGCTGCTCACCAACGGAAACCCCTCGCCGGTAGTTGCTGTGGACGTGGTGATCGCTATCTGCGAGGAGAAGCGACACCTTGAGAGCGAATCGTGCCCTGCGCACCGAATTACGTATTACGCATTACGTATTACGCATTACGACGGTCCCACGCTCAGCTACCCTTCCTGGGTCGCATTCAGGCTCGCGACGATCCTTGCGAGCAGCTCCGGCGGCGCCTTCAGCCGCTGGACCTTTTCGCGCACCCGTTTGACCACGCTCGCCTCGAAGCGGTACTCGGACGCGCAAACGGCACAGTAGCGCAGGTGCTCCTCGATCTTCGCGCACTCCCGTTCGGAGAGCTCGCGGTCCAGGTAATCGTCCAGGCGCCGGAAGGCGTCTTCGCAGCTATATCGGTCGACGAGTGCCATGCCCTTGTAAGTCCTCAATAATCTCGCTCTAAGCCAGCGCCGGTTCTCTAACGGCTCCGGGCTGAAGCTCCGGCACGATTCCCTGCTCGACGGCTACCCGCCAGAGCGCCTTTTGCAACAGCTTCCGGCCCCGATGCAGCCGCGAGCGCACTGTACCGACCGGCACCTCAAGGATCTCGGCGATCTCCTGATACGGCAGGTCTTCGATGAAGTACAGCGCCGCCGCCACGCGGAAGTCATCCGGAAGCGCGGCAATGGCTTCCGCCACCTGCTCCGAATCCATTTTCCCCAGCACACGCTCCGCGGGATCCGAGGCGTCCCCAGCGAGTCCGCTTCGATGGACCTGCGTATACAGGTAAAGCTCCGGCGCGTCCTCCAGGTCCGCCATCTGCGGCGACCGCTTCTTCTTCCGCAGTCCGTGAAGAAACAGGTTGGTCTGGATTCGCAAGAACCACGCCCGGAAGTTCGTCCCCGGCACAAACGAATGGAACGCCCGGTACGCCTGCAGCGCTGCATCCTGCACCAGATCCGCGGCGTCGTCCCGGTTGCGCGTGTAGTGGTACGCGGCCGCATAGGCCGAGTCCATGACGCCTGCCAGAAGTGTCTGGAAGTCGGTTTGGCGATTTGCGGTCGTCACTTAACAGGCATCATAGGAAAGGAGAGCGTCCTTCTGTCCTTCTAATGACTGAAACCCAACGGGAGTTCCCGCCTCATTCCCAATGTCGGATGAAGGGCCGCGGCCGCGCACTTCCGCCAAAACATCGCACATTCGCCGTGCCATAGGCGCTAATGAGTGGCGGAACTCCCAACTCCACTCGCGGAACCCATCCGCCAGCGAATAAAAGCCCCAGAGGGTGCAATCTGATGCAAAAAAGTGCAATCGCCAGCCGGTCGCCGTTTTGCAACACGCAAGGGCAGCCTGCCGGTTGTCGCAGCCGGCCCGGTTGCCGTATGCTTCAGTGGGCAGAATAGGTTTACTAGGTTGATTGGGGCGGACGAGGACCTGCGAACGATGTTGACCCTTGAGGGCTTTGGCCGGAAAACCTGTGACGGCGTCTCCCGCCGCGAATTCCTCACCCTCGGCGCGCTGACCGTCGGCGGCGTGACGCTGCGGGACGTGCTGGCTGCCGAGGCGCAGGCGGGCATCAAGAACTCGCACAAGGCCGTCATCATGATCTACCTGCCCGGCGGCCCCGCGCACCAGGACACGTTCGATCTCAAAATGGACGCCCCGTCCGACATCCGCGGCGAGTTTAAGCCGATCCCGACCAACGTTCCCGGCATCCAGATCACCGAGCACCTGCCCCGAATGGCGAAGATGATGGACAAGTTCGCCGTCATCCGCTCCCTCGTCGGCGCCCGCGACGAGCACGCGAACCCGCTCTGCCTCACCGGCTACCCGATGGCGGACCGCCAGCGCAATCATCCGAGCCTCGGCTCCTCCATCGCCCGCGTCTTCCCGGCCATCGATAGCACTGTCCCCCAATACGTCGACCTCATCCCAAAGACCCAGCACCCGCCTTACTGCATCCCCGCCGCCACCGGCTTCCTCGGCCGAAGCTGGGCCGGCGCCCGCATGGACGAAGAGAGCGCCCGCGACCGCAATCTCAAAGGCCTCACTATGCAGCGCCTCGCGGATCGCCGCAAGATGCTGGAACGCGTCGACCACCTCCGCCGCGAGATCGACAACTCCGATCTCATCCAAAGCGCGGATGTCGCCACCCAGCAGGCCTTCACGATCCTCACCTCCAGCAAGCTGGCAGCGGCCATGGACGTCTCCAAAGTCGACGCCAAAACCAAAGAACGCTACGGCTCCGGCTACGACAAAGTCGTCGGTGATGCGTGCGTGATGAACAACCTCCAGTTCAACACCGCCCTGCGGATGGTCGAAGCCGGCTGCCGGTGCGTCACCATGGGCTACGGCTTCTGGGACTGGCACGGCAACAACTTCGGCGAGCTGAAGAAGTACCTGCCGATCCTCGACCAGGGCCTCACCTCGCTCGTCCAGGACATCCACGACCGCGGCCTCAACAACGACGTCTCCGTCGTCGTCTGGGGCGACTTCGGCCGCACCCCCAAAATCAACAAAGACGCCGGCCGCGACCACTGGCCCGCCGTCAACATGGCGATGCTCGCGGGCGGCGGCATGAAGACCGGCCAGCTCATCGGCACCACCACCAAAGACGGCGCCTACGTCGACGAGCGCCCGATCCAGCACGCCGACGTGATGTCCACCCTCCTCTACAAGATGGGCTTCGACACTCGCCACGACATGACCGCCGACCAGCTCAGCCGCCCCGTCTTCCTCTACCCAGACCGCGAGCCCGTCTCCGAGCTGATCTAACTGGCGGACGGCAAAGAATGCACTCGGACGTTGACGGTGTAAGGCGCCCGCGTAAGAACTGCGGGCGGCCCATCATACAACTCGCCATCCAGCGAGACGACGTGCTGCGGCGCCTCCACCTCAATCCGCTCCGCCCGAAACACCTTTACTCTTGGATGTTGCACGTGCTTGCCGGAGAAGAGACCGGGTAGCTGCTGGATCAGCTCACCCTTACTAACGTCCTCTACGATGACGACGTCCAGCAGCCCGTCGTCCGGTTCCGCCTCCGGGGCGATCTTCATCCCGCCGCCGTAATATCGCCCATTGGCGAAGGCGATGAGCCACGCGCCGCCGGTCCATTCGGACGTCTCACCCGCTCGTTCCCAGCGAAGCGTGATCGGCAGCGGCTGGTACTGCGGCAGCGTCATGAAAAGCCCGACGAGGTAAGCGAGCGCCCCTCGCAGGTAGAAGAGCTTGACATTGACGACCGCCGCCGTCGCCGCGTCGATCCCGAACCCGGCGACGTTCAGGAACGGCCGCTCGTTCCAGAGCCACAGGTCGAGCGGGCGCTCTTCACCATTTAGAGCGACGTCCAGCGCCGCATCCAGAAGGAGGGGGAGGCGAAGCGTGCGGATCAGGTCGTTCCCCGTCCCCGCCGGTAGTATTGCCAACGGAACGCCGCTGTCACCCAAACCCACGGCAACGGCCCGGATAGTCCCATCACCGCCGAGCGCCAGGATGAGGTCCGCTCCGTCATCAACGGCCTCGCGCGATAGCCGTTCCGCGTCCCCAGCGCATTCCGTGTAGCGCAGATCAACACCGATGTGACGTTGTCCGAGGTAAGCCATCGCTTGCTCGGACAGCGTCCGCCCGGAGCCGCCGCCGGATACCGGGTTGGCGATCAACACGGCGCGGCGGGGCTTCTCGCGAGGCGTCATCGAGGAAGTGGGTTACTTCTTGCCCTTGCTGGGCGCGCCCGGTTGGCCGGACTGGATGTTGTAGCCGGTAGGCAGCTTAAACGTCGAAGGGTCGATCTTTGCGCCCATTTGGATGCTGGAAAGGGTCACTTCCTGTCCGGCGGTCTGATCGATGTCCGCTCCCGTCTTGTGGATCTGCGTCCGATCGGTCTTGATCGCTTTCACCGGGAAGTTCGGATCGCCCTTGGTGGGCATCCAGACGGTGATCGTACGCGTGGCGGGCCCCTCCGTTTGCGATGCCGAGTAAACGTCGCAATCGTAGCCGGAGACCTTCTCGGAGCGGACCTTCTTGGCGGTCTTCAACACGCCCGACGCGTCGAAAGCAAACTGGGCAACGAGGAAGTCGAAGAGGTCGCTCTGCTTCGTCATTTGCGGCGGCAGTTGGCCTTTGATGCCCTTCTTGCTGCTCGGCTGAAGCTGGTACATCGACCCGCCGGTCACGAGGTAGATCATCTCGCCGTCCAGCGGATGGGTGACGACGGCCTTCGCAGAGGTTTGCGTCACCCACACCTTGCTGGTGATGGTCACGCGCATGCCGGGTCCGGAGTGAACGGCCGTGACGTTAAAGGTCGCCGTCTTCTTGGCCTGAGCGGAAGCCCCTCCCGCGCCCATGAGCCCCAAAAGCGCCCCCGCGACGAGCGTCGCCGCCATTCCAATCGAATTGATCCGCCTCACAACCTGCCCTCCGAGAACGCGCTTATCGGTTCAAACAGTCGACCCGCCGGCAACCCACAACGTTCCAACGGCAGAGTCCGGCCTTAGTATACGCCCTCGCGCCCCTCGGCGCGGTACTGTGCTCGAAGTGGGGCTGGCCGGCTCTTCGCAGATTGTCGGCCGCCGGTCACGCAGATCGCCATGCATCACGAGTCGGGCTGCTACCGGCGTGACTTATCTCCGCTGTGAAGCTAGTCGAGTTCGTGGATGCACCATCCACGAACTCGACTAGCTTCACTGCGAGATAATCCGCAGCGCGGTGGTCGAATTGTGCGTGGGAACGGCTACCGTCCGCCGCATCGACGCATCTCCGAACGTTGAAACTGCCGCACACGGAAGGGAACCCATCCGTCAAGGCCGAACCGCTCGTCCGGAAGGACCTAAGGAACGAACGTATGCGAGGCTTCGCGATCTGCAACGAGACATTCGGTGACTGGCCGTGGGAGCGCGTCTGCCCCTTCGTCAAAGAGACGGGCTATGACGGGATCGAGATCGCCCCGTTCACGTTTGCTTCTTCCGTTACCGATATCGGCCCGGAACGCCGGCGCGAGATCAAGCAGATTGCCAACGACAGTGGACTGCCGATCGTGGGACTCCACTGGCTTCTCGCCTCCCCGAAGGGCCTTCATATCCACACCAAAGACGAAGCTCTGCGTCTGAAAACAGTCGACTACCTCCGCGAGTTGGTGGACTTCGCAGGAGATCTCGGCGCGCCGGTAATGATCTTTGGCTCACCGTTCCAGCGGAAGCTCGAGGACGGCGACCATCAGGGCGCGTGGGAGCGGATTCAGGACTCGTACCGCCGCGTGCTGCCGACTCTTGCCGAACGGGGCGTCGTTCTCTGCCAGGAGTCGTTGCCGGCGCCGGAGTCGGACTTCATCCTGACGGCGGCGGAAGCAGCGCAGATGGTCCACGAGCTGGATCACCCCAACTTCAAGATGATGCTGGATGTGAAGTCCATGTGCTCCGAAGCGCAGACGCCGGCGGAAATCATCCGCGAGTTCGCGCCCATCACCCGCCACTTCCACGCTAACGATGCCAACCGCCGCGGCCCCGGCTTCGGCGACACCGATTTCCGGCCCATCGCGGCGGCCCTCAAAGAAACCGGGTTCCGCGATTGGATATCGGTCGAGGTTTTCGATTACTCTCCGGACCCGGAGACCATCGCGCGCGAGAGCCTGAGGCACCTGCGCGAGGTCTTCGCGGCCGATTGAACTGTTCCGAATGGAGGAAGCGCTATGAGCATCCAGCTGATCATCACGTCCGTTCACGATGTCCGTGACGCGACTCCCGTCGAGATCCCACTCGAGGGACGGAGCGCGCCGGCCGGTCCGCTGGTTCTCCGCGAGGACCGGACGGGTAACGTGTACCCGGCCCAGCTTGAGGGAGACGGCGCGGTGGCGATGGTCGCTGACTTCGTCGCGGATCAGCCGCGCCGCTTTCTGTTGACGGCCGGCGCGGACAAAGCGCCGGTCAAGCTTTCAGAGCAAGGCGAGCACGGGCTGGCGATCACGCTTCCTGAAGGGCCGTTCACTACCTACAACTTCGCCCCAGACCTTGCGCGGCCGTTCTTCTACCCAGTCCTCGGACCTGGCGGCAAGATGGTGACCCGCAACTTCCCGATGAAGGATGTCGCTGGCGAGGATAAGGACCATCCGCATCACCGCTCATTCTGGAGCGCTTATGGGGAAGTCAATGACGTCGACGATTGGAGCGAGACGCCCAATCACGGCTTCATCAAGCACCAGAAGATCACCAAGAAGGAAGACGGTTCAGCCTTTGCGGGCTTCACTGCGACGGCCGTCTGGACCTCGAAGGACGGGAAGCCGCTCCTGGACGAGACGCGCTCCATCCGCGTTTACAATGCAGGCGCCGACCGCCGCCTCCTCGACTACACGCTCACCCTCGCCGCCAACTATGAGGACCTCCACTACGGCGACACGAAGGAGGGTGGCCTCCTCGCCTTCCGCGTCGCGACCTCCATGGACGGCAGCAAGGGCGGACGCATCGAGAACAGTGTCGGCGGCGTCACCGAGAAGCAGTGTTGGGGCAAGCGCGCCCCGTGGCTGGACTACAGCGGGACCGTCGACGGCGAGGTCCTCGGCATCGGGATGATGGACCATCCCGGCAATGCCCAGCATCCGTGCTACTGGCACGCTCGCGACTATGGCCTCGTCGGCACCAACCCATTTGCCAAAGCGGCTTTCGAAGGCGGCGACAAGACCGGCTTCAACCAGAAGAAGGGCGACACCCTGCGCTTCCGCTATCGCGTGCTGATCCACAAGGGCGATGCGAAGGCCGGCAAGGTCGACGAGGCCTACCACGCCTGGATCCAGGCTCCACAGGCGCGAGTGGTCTAGGCTCTCCTACCAAATCCAGTTCGGGGCGGTTCGACTCGGCACGGGGCTTTTGCCCCTGCCGGTCCCCCGGCGCTTTTGCCCCTGCCGGTCCCCCGGCGCCACTCTCATCCACCAGCGGATTCGGTTTCGACTCCGCTTGCCGCGTCCGATGCGTTGGACCTATGGCGTATCGGGCCATCGTTCCAGCCCCTAGTGTGACCAGCAAAATCGGATGGCTCCCTTCCGACGATTGGCCCAACGCCCTCATGACAAGCTCCTTCGCGGCGGCGACGCGTTTCACAGATGGTGTGTGAAACGCCGCGGCATCGGGAGAGTTACGGGCCCGACACAAATCCGCCCCGCAATCCGCAGCGACATCAGTCAGTGCGGTTTGCGAGGCGGAATGTCAGGCTTGTACTAGATCGAGTAGCCGGGGCGGTACTCGCGGCGGAGGTATTGGTTCGCCTCGTCGCAGTTTTTGATGCGGAGCTTTTTGTGATCCCACTCGATCTTGTGACCAGCGCGGAAGGCGACGTTGCCGAGGAGCACCATCTCCGTTAGCTGACCGGCGTAGACGAAGTTGCTGCCGGTGGGGTCGCCGGTTTTGCAGGCGTGGACCCATTCCGCGTGGTGGCCAATGGAGTTCGGGATGGACTCCGGCGGGGGTGTGAACCCGATCCATTTGTCCTTGGGCAGCATCATGAAGGTGGAGCCGTAGGGGTCCGGGAGCAGGATCGTGCCTTTCTCGCCGATGAGGAGGGTGCCGTTGTCCGGGATCTTCTCGCCGAGGAAGAGTTCTGCCGGGGGACGCCGGACGCCGTCGTACCAGGTGAGCTTCATCGGGGCGAGATCGCCGCGTTTGGCGAACTCGTAGGTGATGGTGCAGGAGGTCGGGCCGGTTTCGGGCTTGTGCGGCTCGCCCCAGGCTTCGACGGTAGTCGGGTGCTTGAGATTGAGGCCCCAGAAGGCGGTGTCCATCACGTGGCACGCCATATCGCCCAGAGCGCCGGTGCCGAAATCCCAGAAGCCGCGCCACTTGAACGGGTGATAACCCTCGCCGTACGGCCGCTCCGGAGCGGGTCCAAGCCAGAGGTCCCAGTGCAACTCGGAGGGCGGCGTGCTGACGGGCGGACGATCGACTCCCTGCGGCCACCATTTGGCGGGGCGGTCCGTCCAGCAGTGCGCTTCCCGGATTTGCCCGACTACGCCAGCGCGAAGGAGCTCGACGACGCGGCGGGTGCCGTTGTTTGAGTGGCCCTGGTTGCCCATTTGGGTGGCGACGCCTGCCTTTTTCGCCAACTCGGCGATGCGGCGGGCTTCGTAGACGTCGTGGGTCAGCGGCTTCTCGCAGTAGCAGTGCTTGCCGAGCTGGAGGGCCATCGAGGTGGCCAGCGCGTGATGATGGTCCGGCGTCGCGACGATGAAGGCGTCGATGTCCTTGCGCTCGGCGAGACGGCGCCAGTCGGTTTCGCGGTAAGCCTTGGGAAGCGCTTGCCCGACGCGCGCCAAACGCTCTTCGTCGACATCGCAGATCGCGACGATGTTCTCCGTCGCCGCCACAGCCGCGAGGTCGCTCCCGCCGCGGCCTTCGATGCCGATGCAGGCGACGTTCAGCCGCTCGTTGGGCGACTTTTCTCGTTTGATCCCCGCTGAGGCGGGAACGGCGATAAGGCCGGCGCCTACCGCTGCGCCCTGCTGCAAAAGCTGTCTACGATCCATGAGGTTTCCCTTCTAGATTGCCAAGTTCCAATCCGGCTGTCCGGATGTCCAAGGCGATGCCGTGTTCCAGGGCGATGCCCACATTCCCAGGGCGATTGCCCTGGGCTGGAATGAATCGCCCCGTTGGGGCTTGGGTTAGCACGAACGCCGACGCCCCGACCGTGCTTCAAAACGATCATTAGAAGAACACGAGGAATGTTCCGCATCGACGACGAGACGGCCTGCGCCGATTCGCCCTGGGGTGATGCCGCAGCGATTCGATTTCGCAGTTTTTCATCATTTTTCGTTCCACGCAAAAATTCATCGGCGTCTGGGTCGCTCATGCGGCAATCAGATGCCGGAACGACTCTCCCCCAAAGAGTACGCGCGAGACATGGAAAACGTGTGTTGGTTCTTGGGGAAGAGACTATGGCAAGTAGACGAACTCGTTGTTGTTGAGCATCGCGAGGGCGAAGGCTTCGAGGGCGCGCGCTCCGGCTGGGGCTTCTGGCTTGCCGGCGGCCTTCAAGTCGGATGCGATCTGCTTCTCTTGCGCGGTGAGGAAGTCCAGCGAGGCCTTAAGCTCGGCGGCGGTGGGTGGGCGGCTCACCGTGAGCGCGAAGGCTCGCTCGACCTGCGTTTTGGGGGATTCGCCGGCGTCCTTGCGGAGACGGGCGGCGAAGTATTTGGCTTGCTGGAGCGCGAATTCGCCGTTGAGGAAGGTCAATGCTTGGGGCGCGATGGTCGACACCGGGCGTTGTTCGCAGCTGGAGGCGTTGTCGGGCGCGTCGAGGATCTCTAGCTCCGGGAGGGCGAGGCTGCGCTTGGCGAAGACGTAGATGCTGCGTCGGGACGCGTCGTGCTCGTTGGAGGTTTCCCAACCGCTGCCGGGACGCGACTGGCCTTCCAGCACGGCGCGAGGGATCTTGGGGAAGACGGAAGGACCGCCGTAAGCTGTGTTCAGTTGCCCACTGGCGGCGAGGATGGAGTCGCGGATCGCCTCGCCTTCGAGGCGGCGGGGACGGAATCGCCAGTGGAGGACGTCGTCGACGTCGCGCTTGGCCTTGGCGGGGTCCCAGGTGGAGACGGCGCGATAGGTGCTGGAGAGGACGATTTGGCGATGGAGGGACTTGATGGACCAGGCGTTAGGCGTTAGGCGTTGGGCGTTAGGCGTTGGGGTGGCAAACTCGGACGCGAGCCAGTCCAATAGCTCCGGATGGGTGGGGGCCTGGCCCATGACGCCGAAGTCGTTCTCGGTGGCCACGAGGCCTTCGCCGAAGTGGCCTTGCCAGATGCGGTTGACCATTACGCGGGACGTCAGCGGGTTGGCGGGGTCGGTTAACCATTTGGCCAGCCAGAGGCGGCGGCCGGTCGTTTTCGCCGTCGGGGTGGGGGGCGCGAGGGGGGCGTGGAGCATGACGGCGGGGACCGTCGGGCTAACGCTGTCTCGCGGTTGGAATGGATCGCCGCGGTGGAGGATTTTAGTGTCCGGGGCGTTGGTGCCCGGTTCTTGCCAGATGTAGGCGCGCGGCGGGCTCGGGCGAGCAGCGGCGATCTCCTTCATACGGGGCTCGAAAGCGGCCAGGGCTGCCTTTTCTTCGGGCGTGACGATCCGGCTCAACTCCTCGTTGAGGCGTTTGCGGCTGCTCTTGATTTCGGTCCGCTGCTGCGGGGTTCGCTTGGCAGGCTCGACGCGGAAGGCGGCTTTCTCATCGTCGTCCAGCTTCGAGACGCCGGAGGCGAAGAGACGTTCACGGATGGGCCGTTCGACTCGATCCTGCTCGGCGGCGACCACGGCCTCCTGCTCGTCCAGGCGGGCGTTGGCGTCGGCGATCGCCTTTAGTTCGTCGGAAGTGCCTACCGGGACGTCGAGGTCCTCACGATCGTCCTGGGGGCGTCGCAGCGGCTGGAAGACCGAGAGGAACGAGTAGTACTCCTTCTGGGAGAACGGCTCGAATTTGTGATCGTGGCAGCGGGCGCAGCGGAGGGTCACGCCGAGGAAAGCGGCGGAGGTGGTGCCGACGATGTCGTCGAGCTGATCGTAGCGGTCGACCATCGGCTCGGCGGGCTCATCGTCCCAGGTGCCGAGGCGGAGGAAGGTCGTCGCGATCTGTGTTTCGGCGTTGGAGCCGGGCATTTCATCGCCGGCGAGCTGTTCGGTGATGAAGCGGTCGTATGGCTTGTCAGCGTTGAAGGCGTTGATGACGTAATCGCGATAACGCCAGGCGCTGGGCTTGCCGCCGTCGCGCTCGTAGCCGTTCGACTCCGCGTAGCGGGCGACGTCCAACCACTTCCGCGCCCACCGCTCGCCGTATTCCTTGCTTGCGAGGAGGCGGTCGACGAGGCGCTCGTAGGCATCCGGCGCGGGATCGTTGAGGAAGGCGTCTTGTTCCTCAGGCGTGGGAGGGAGGCCGATGAGGTCGAGGGTTACGCGCCGCAGCAAGGTACGCTTGTCCGCTGAAGGAGGAGGAGCGATGCCGGCCTTCTCGAGCCGAGCGAGGATGAAGGAGTCGATGGGGGTCCGAACCCAGGCCGCATTCTTGACCTTGGGGATTTCGGGTCTCTTGACGGTTTGGTAGGACCAGTGCTTGGTCTTGTCCACTGCCGTGGCTGCTGCCTGCGTCGAGCCGGGCTTTTCACCGGTGGCGATCCAGGCGCGGATGAGCTGGACCTCGGCGGCGGTCAGCTTCTTTTCGTTGCCGGGCGGCATCGACTTATCGGCGACCCGCTTCAGTAGCGGGCTCTGTTCTGGGTGTCCGGCGATGACGGCCGCGCCTCCGGCCCCGCCGCGACGGGCCGAGGCCAACGTGCGGAGATCGAGGTTGCCGAGGGTCGCACTGCCGCCGTGGCATTTGACGCAGCGGGCGGTCAGGAGCGGGGCGATGTCCTTGTCGAACGTGGGTTGCGCGGGGGCGGCTTGGAGAACGCCGCTCGCTCCCAAAGCGAGGGCCATCACCCCGGCGGGGATGCCGATCACCGCTCCGTTTCGAAACCACGCGCCACGCATACCGCTCGATCTCCTTGCTACGACTCAATTATGGACAGAAACGGGCGCGTTGGGTTTCGGACGGGTGTGTTGGGCGGTTAGGTCGATCGTAGCGGACGGTCTCGACTGGAAGTCGTCCCTGGCTTTGGGCGAAGCCGGCCTGCGCCGACTCACGCCGTAGTAGCGACAGCGTGATCGATCACGCTGTCGCCGATCACATTGCCTTGCAACACCGATGCTAACGGCATCATGTCGAAGGGCTGAGATCCTTCACGATGTTCAGGATGACAAGCTTGGAGCCACGCTAGTTCGACCAGGCCCAATCCTCCCACGATTTGGTTTCCGCTTCGGCGGCCGCTTGGCGCCAGGCTTCGGGAGGAAGCGTTTGCTGCATCCGGTCAAGTGAGTCGGTGGCGGCGGAGGTGTAGACGGATTGGAGCTCGCGGAATTGGCGCTCTGCCTCCCGGTAGAGCGCTATTGCGGCGGGCTGCGAGCCGACTTGTTCGGCGGCTTCGGCGAGGTTCCAGAGAAGGATGGCGGCGCCGAGACGGTCGTGGAGGGTTAGGCGAATCCGGAGGGCTTCCTGGTAGCTGTCTATGGCTTGTTTGAAATCGCCTCGTTTGTAGGCCAGACCCCCGAGGTTGCAGAGGGACTCGGCGACTCCGCGCTTCAGGCCGCCGAGTCGCCGGCAGCGGAGTGCGGATTCGTTGAGCTCCCGGGCTTGATCATAGTCCTCGCGCAGGTCCGCGATACAGGCCCGGTTATGGAAGATGACCCCCTGCCAATGAAGATCCCGGCCCTGGATCAGCGTCTCCATCTCGTCCAACAGCGCCGAAGCTTCGTCCAACTCGCCGGCCGCGATACGCAGTCCGCACAGGAGATTCAAGGTCTTGCGCATCGCCTCCCGGTCGCCGGTTTCGCGTTGGAGCGTGAGGGCCGTTTCCGCTGCCTGGCGTGACCCGCTCAGGTCACCGCGCTCGCGTTCCAGCCAGGCGGTGAGGAAATGGAGGTTGGCTCGGATGGGAGGGCTGACCGAATCGCCCGCACCTAAGCCAATGGCGAGAACCGTGGCCGCGTCTTCCCAGAACCCGCGCAGGAACGTCGATCTGTATATGGCGGCGGCCAAGAGGGCGCAGGTTTCCGCGTCGCCGGCTCGTTCCGCCCATCGGAGAGCGGTTTGAAGGTTGTCGTCCTCTTTGGCGAGGCCTGAGAGGCCTTCCGCTTCCCGATCCGTCCCCAATCGCTCGACGCAACCCTTCGCGAAGGAGAGGAAGTAGCTTGCGTGTTTGGTGCGGGTCGCGGATTCGAGATCGAGGTTGCGTCCGAGACGTTCGGCGGCGAATTCCCGGACGGCTTCCAGCATCCGGAAGCGAGTCTCTTGCGTTTCCGGATCGACCTGGCCGCTCACTAGCGAATGGCGGACCAGGACGGAAAGGGAGTCGGTATCGCCGCTCTCTTCGCAGACGGCGCTTACGGCCTGATTGGTGAAGCCGCCTGCGAAGGCTGAGAGTCCGCAGAAGGTTTCCTGAACGCCGGTGGGAAGCAGCTGAAACGACCACTCGATGGTCGCCCGGAGCGTGCGGAACCGTTCGGGGACGTCGTCGTCTGCTGATTCCAGGACGCTGGGCCTCGTTCGAGCCGGCGAAGGATCTCCTGCGGGGAGAGCAGATCGACGCGAGCCGCCGCCAACTCGATGGCCAGCGGGATGTATTCGAGGCGCTGGCAAAGCTTGGCGACGGACGCCGGATGTAGGCTCTCGAGGGTGGCGTCGTCTTGAATGGCCTGGGCGCGCTCGACGAAGAGCGAGGTCGCATCTTCCGGCGAGAGGGGTCCGACCTCCAGGCGCTGTTGGGCGGCGAGCGTAGGCGCCCGCCGGGTCACCACCAACAGCACGAGCTTCCCGGTTGCCTGGACGAGCGTCTTGAGGACGGCGCCGCACAAATCGCCTCCATCGCGCTGGATTTGTTCGGTGTTGTCGAGGACGAGGAGGAGGTCGCGCTCGGACAGTGAGGCAGTGACTTGTTCGGATAGCGATTGTTGTGGCTTTGGCTCCAAGCCGATCGCCGTGGCGATGCGCTGCCACATCCCCTCGCCATCGACCGCCTCGACCAGATCGACCCAAATCGCGCCATCGGCGAAATCGCCGGAAAGTCGTGTCGCAAGCTCCAGCGCCAGCCGGGACTTGCCCGTACCGCCGGGCCCGAGCAGCGTGTAAACCCGCGACTTACGAGCGCGCAGCCGTTCCGTGAACCGCTCCAGCTCGAGTTTCCGGCCCACGAAGGTCGTCGCGGATTTCGGGAGCTTGGCGCGGGACGGTTTGGGCGGCGCGGTGGGGAGAGCTTGCAGGTCCGCTGGATCGCGGCTGATCTGCCAGAGGCGCTCTTCGCCAACGCCCTTAAGGAAGTGGGGACCGAGATCGCGTGCGTGGAGGCGGCCGGCCGCCTCCGGGGCCGCGAGAGTCCACGTCGATTGGGAAGCGAGGACCTGCGCGCCCTGTGCGGCGCCGCACACGCGGGCGGCGCGGTTCGGTACGGGGCCGTAGTAGTCGATCTCGCCACCGTCGTCAGCGACGATGACTTCGCCGGTGTGGGCTCCCACGCGCACTTTTAGCGACGAAACGCCGAGGTCGAAGGCGGTCCAATCTTCCTCTGCCAATCGCTCTTGAAGCGCGCAGCCGAAGTCCACGGCATCGATGGCGCGGTCGAAGGCGAGCATGAAGCCGTCGCCGGTGGTTTTGACTTCGAGGCCGTGGAACTGGGGAAGCTGTTCGCGGACGATCTCGTTGTGACGTTCGTAGAGGGGCAGGAGCTCGTGGCGGCGGGCTTCCCACAGATCGGAGGAGCCTTCGATATCCGTGAACACGATCGTTACGGTGCCTCGCGGCAGGTTGGGTGAGTAGGGTTGGCCGTGACCGCCCCAGATCTGATGTCCGCCCGGCTGCGGATGGGGTGAGGGGTCTCCGATCCGTTTGAGGGCACGGAGGATTTCCTTCGCGGCATCTTCCGGCCCCAATCGCTCCAGTTCCAGGTTTTGGATGCCGGCGAAGTGGAGGCGAAACTCCGGCGGGAGTCGGACCGGATCGAGGTAGAGGGGGAGGAGGGCTTTGCCGCTCTCGGCGGCGAGGAGGACTTCCTGGCGGACGTAGGTCGAGTCTACCGACGTGGCGGAGACCATCAGCAACAGCAGGCGGCACTGCTCGAGCGCGTGGACGATCTCCGCGCTCCAACGCGAAGCAGCGCTGATTCCCTCGAGATCGATCCAGACGGAAACGCCTTGGGCGGTCAGACGCGAGGTGATTTCGAGCACCCGTTCGCGGTCGGCCCGGCTGTAGCTAACGAAGATTTCCGCGGGCATTCGAGTCCGAAGGGAGCGGGCTGGATAGAGGTTGGAGTGAGGGGTTCGAAGAAGTGGATGCTAGAAAACCAACCAGGAGAGGCCGTGGTGAATTCACTCAACCCAGTTTTCGCGCTCCGGAGCGGGATTCTCCTGGGGCTAGGGGCACTTTCGTGCTTCCTTGCGAGTCAGAGCGCTCAGTTTACAGCTCCTGATGGCGCCAGCGATCGCGGCTGGCGGATGCCGCTGGTGTTTGAACAGAACCGGGGTCAGACCTCTTCTGAGAGCGCCTATCTCGCACGGGGGCGCGGCTACACTCTTGGTATTTCGAGCGGAGTCGAGCGGTTCCACTATGAATCCGCTGGTCGCCCTTGGGAGTCGGGGTTTCTGAAGTTGGAGCTAGCCGGCACGACGAAATCCAAGGCCGAAAATTGCGAAAAGAAGCGGGGCGTCGTCAACTATCTCTATGGGAAGGATCCGCGCCGGTGGATTACCGGAGTTCCCACGTGCGGCCGGGTTGATTTCCGGGCGGTCTACCCCGGAATCGATCTCACGTACTACTTCAACGACAAGAGAACGCTCGAACGTGACTTCATCGTCCGTCCGGGAGCTGACCCGGCTCGGATCCGTTACCGGATTGCGGGCCAGCATCGCCCTGCTGTCGATGCGAGCGGGGGGCTCGAGCTGGCGGCTGGCTCGGTGATGGTGCGCCAGGATCCGCCCGTTGCTTATCAGGAGATCGCGGGCCGGCGCCGGCCGGTGGAGGTGGCTTACGCAGTCGAGCCGTCCTTGCGGGATGGCGGCGAGTACGAGCTGACGTTTTCGCTGGGAGCTTACGACCGGCGCGAACCTTTGATCATCGACCCCGTTCGGCCGAGGGTGGTCAGTCACCGTATCTCGCCGATCACTCCTCCCGCGGTGGTCGTTTACAAGGTTTATACCGGCACGACTACCACGCCCAACCCGATTCCCCAAGACGCGCGCCCTTCCGGTGTTGAAGAGTCTGATGACCCGCTCCCAGGCAGCACTACTGACTTCACGCTTACCGGCGAGGGCGACATCCTCGCGTGCGGCGCCACTAACTCGCACGGGTTCCCGACGACTCCGGACGCCGAGCAAGTAGGTTTCGGGGGCGGATCGCAGGACGCGTGGGTGGCGCGCGTCGGGGCGACGGGAGCGGAATTCCGCTTCTGCACTTATTTCGGAGGCGTCGGTGAAGATCGCGCTTTCGGGGTGAGGTTGGATGATGCCGGGAACCCTTGTATCACCGGGTTCACGGACTCCGAAGATCTGCCGACCGAATTGCCTTTCCAGGCCAACCTTGCTGGCGGCGTGGACGCCTTTATCGCGCTCTTCTCCGCCGATGGTTCAGCCGTCAAGTTCGCCAGCTACATGGGTGGTACGGGAGACGACTACGCGTCCGCGCTGGCGCGAGATGACGACGGCAAGTTTTTCGTCACCGGCCGCACCACGTCCCAATCGACCAGCCTCACCCGCTTCCCCGCGACCCCCGGGGCGTTTCAGCACGATCTAGCAGGTATTGAGGATGCGTTTTTGACGAAGGTCGACACGGCCACTCGCAAGATCGAATTCTCCACGTTTTATGGCGGCATTGACGTCGATCGCTCCAACGCCGTCTTTTGCGATCCCGATGGGATCACCATTGCCGGTCAGACGCTGTCGAGTGACCTACCGATACACGCCGCGTCGCAGCCTGCGCGTAAGGGTGGGGTCGATGCCTTCGCAGCACGGTTCAACACCGCGGGTACGGGTCTTCACTTCGGAACCTACCTCGGTGGGTCCAGCACGGATTTCGCCAACGAGCTCGCCGCGGATCCGGATGGCGCGATTTACGTCATCGGCGAGACGTTGTCGGCGAACTTCCCTTCGGGCCGTGGGGCTTTGGAGCTTGCCTCCAGGAAACGGGATGCGTTCCTGGTCCGCATCCCCGCGGAGGGTGGCTCGCACAACGCGCTGCTGCTCTCCGGCAAGGAAGAAGACATCGGTTTCGCGGTCCACGCTCCCGACCCGAACGTCGCGTACCTCACGGGGACGACGAACTCCAGTGACTTTGCTGGAGCCGAGCCCGCAAACCGCAAGAAGCACGAGATCTTCATTTCGGAAGTGGAATTTGGCGGCGCGGCCGACGCTCCGTCATTGCTGGGTTCGTTCGTCGAGTCTGGCGATGGCGAAGACGGCGCGTACGCGATTACCACGCGCGACTTCCCTCGCGGACGAAGGGTCTACCTTGCCGGCAAGACCAACTCGTCCGACCTGACACGGACGAATTTGGACCCGAATCGCGCAGCGGGCGATACCGGTCAATTCCTGATGGCGTTCGACGACCGCTACGTCCAGCCGAAGTCGTTCAGCGTCAAGTTCAAAGCTACGAAAGTACGTCGAAGCCTCAAGGCCAAGTTCCAGGTCTTCAATCGCGAGACGGCGGCGGGCGCTACGGCGCCGATCGATGTTAGCGAGATCACGGGGCCGTTCACCGTGGCGAGGGGCGGGGATCCGGACGTCATCGAGCCGGATGGGAGCCACACGATCGTGATCGCTTTCAAACCCACGGCTCCGGGTCCCGCAGCCGGAACGCTAAAGATCAAGGTACTGGATCCGTTCCCGCGAACGCTTTCTATTGCGCTCTCCGGAAAAGGCAAACGCTAGCCATTCAACCATCTGGCCGGCGTTGTGAGGCATTTCACGCCTAACTTCGGGACGCCGGCGGCGCGAACCGCTATCCTGAGCAGCGCCGGCAAGGTAAACCGGCCGAACGGAGAACGGGAGCGTTAGGGATGAGAATTGGACGACGAGAGCTGCTGACCGGCGCGGGTGGCGCGCTGCTTTCGACGGCGCTGCCGTGGGCGGCGCGAGCGCAGGAGAACCCGGATCGCGCCTACCTGGCGCTTTGGGCGACGACGCAGAGCATGGCGCTGCCGGGATTGCCGGGATTGCCCGAGGGCTTCAAGCTGGAAGACCTTCCCGCCGAAGCGCGAGCCGCATTCGAAGGGCTGCTTGGCGGTCGTAAGGAGTTAGAGGTTCGGCTCTGGTCCAAGGGCGATGCGCCCGCGGGAGCGACCGCCAACCTGGACGTTCCGGCTGGTCTGAGCCTTGGCAAGACGCTGCCGCTCCAGATCAATCGCCCCGAAGCGCGCAAAGCGGAAATCGAGAAGATTAAGATCCCAGAAGAGTACCGCATCACTGATGATTTCGAGATCCGTCAGTACTGGGGTTGTTCGCAGACCGTGTTGCCGGGCCAGCCCAAGATCTGGAAGCTCGCTAACCTCTCCGTTGCCGAGCGCGAGGCGTGGAAGCGCAACTCCTCGGGCGGGTTCGGGTATCTCGAGAAGCCGGAGTGGACTGAGGCTCGCTGGCCGAACTCCAAAGCTAGCGCGCCCGCGAATCCGCTGCAGGCCAAAAAGGTAGGCTCGCTGCGTGGGGACCACAAGCTGCGGACCAGCTACCTCGGCGAGGCGGGCTTTACGGTGACAGAGCCGGTCGACTTCCTTGAACCGGTCTCGTTCGTCACTCCGAAGCCTGGCAAGGCGGACCTGACGCCTTCCATCGCGGTCGCGTGGAAGAAGATCCCGAACGTGTTGGGATACCACCTGACGGCGATCGCGCCGAAGGGGAAGAAGCTGCTGATCCAATGGTCCGCGGGCAAGAATTCCGAGGGCATGTACGGCGGCGAGCAGTTCCCGCAGATGGCTGAGGTCCGCGCTCTCGTCGAGAAAGGCGTTTACCTCACGCCGGACACAACGTCATGCAACATCCCCGCGGGCATCTTCGAAGGCTGTGACAACGTCATGATCCAGATGACCGCTTACGGCCCCGGCCAGGCTTTCGACCAGCCGAACTCGCCGGCCATCCGGGTCCAGACCCGCTCGACGGGGATGCTGACGCTCGGCAAAGGGTTTGGCGCGGATAAGGAAGACAACTAGGACCGCCTTCCACGAACGGGGGCTGATGCGGGGGTCACGCGAGTGGTTGAAAACCACTCGCTGGCGCCTTGCGTCCTCCGGACGGATCTCCTTCGGTGCGATCCACCGGCCAGGCAGAATCTATCGCGGCGAACGGTGACCGGCTCCGCGCACCGATGACGTACCGCCGCCAGTTTCCGTCGACGGGAATCTCTCGCCAGCGTGCCCTGCTGGATTGCAACCTTGCTCGCGCGCTGAAGGACTGTTCCTACCGGTTGCGGAACGGCGACGCGACTTCGATTGTGATTTGATCTCATTCCTAACGCCGTCCCATGCTCGCTACCGCCTATTCCGCCGCGACGCTGGGAGTTGACGCCTACCTCGTAGCCGTAGAAGTCGACGTTGCTCGGGGCGGGTTTGCGAAGTTCGTGCTGGTGGGATTGCCGGACGCCGCCGTTAAGGAGAGCGCCGAGCGGGTCCAGGTCGCTCTTCGCAGCCAGGGGTATCGGACTCCGAACACGCGCATTCTGGTCAATCTCGCGCCGGCGGATGTGCGTAAGGAGGGCCCGTCGTTCGATCTGCCGATCGCGGTCGGGATCCTGGCGGCGCACCGGCAGGTCGAGCTTCCGGATCTCGGTGATTTCCTGATTACCGGTGAGCTTTCGCTGGATGGGACGGTCCGGCCCGTCGCTGGGGTGCTGCCAATGGCGTTGGCGGCGCGTCAGGAAGGCAAGCGGGCAATCGTCCTGCCCGCCGAGAACGCGAAGGAGGCGGCGATCGTCCGCGGACTGACGGTGCTGCCGGTCACCACCATTCGTGAGGCCGTCGAAGCGCTGCAGGGTGAGGGGAAGCCGTTCACGCCACAGGACATGTCGGACTCGCTGAAAGATCCGGCGTGGGAGATCGATTTCAGCGATGTCCGCGGCCAGGAGCACGTCAAGCGGGCGTTGGAAGTCGCGGCTGCCGGCGGCCACAATGTGCTAATGGCGGGCCCGCCCGGTTCCGGCAAGACGATGCTGGCCCGGCGCCTCGCGACGATCCTCCCACCGCTCACCTTCGACGAAGCGCTGGAAGTCACGAAGCTCTACAGTGTCACCGGCCAGCTCGGCCGCGACCGGGCGCTGATTACGCAACGGCCCTTCCGCTCCCCGCACCATACCGTGAGCGACGCGGGCCTCATCGGCGGCGGGCGTATTCCGAAGCCGGGCGAGATCAGTCTGGCTCACAACGGCGTCCTCTTCCTGGACGAACTTCCGGAATTCCAACGGGATGTTCTAGAGGTCATGCGGCAACCGCTGGAAGAGGGGCACGTCACCATCGCCCGGGCGGCGGCCTCGTTGAACTATCCGGCGCGATGCCTGTTTCTGGGTGCGATGAACCCTTGTCCCTGCGGATACTTTGGCGACACGGTCCGGCCATGTGTCTGCACGGACACGCAGATCGCGCGGTACCTTGGGCGCATTTCCGGCCCGTTGTTGGATCGCATCGACATTCACGTCGAAGTCCCGCGTGTCAAACAAGATGAGCTAATGGCTCCACCCGCCGGAGAGCCCAGCCGCGCCGTCCGCGCGAGAGTGCAACAGGCGAGGGAGGTCCAGAACCGCCGGTTCGAGGGATCAAAAGTCTTCGTCAACGCGGCCATGAATTCGAAGCAAGTCCGGACCTTTTGCAAGCCCGAGGCGGCCGGCGAAGCGCTACTGAAACAGGCGATCGACCGCCTTGGCCTCTCGGCGCGCGCTTTCGATCGAATCCTGAAGTTGGCGCGGACGATCGCCGATCTGGCCGGAAGTGATCCGATCACCGTTCCGCACGTGGCGGAGGCGATCCAGTACCGGACCTTTGACCGCCGCCTCTAGGCAGCTTTCTCCGACACTCGCGCAACCTTCCGGATAGGCTGTGGGTCGAAAGCGAGACCGTTGTGAGTCCTATCAAGCCGATGTCGAAAAACGCCGTCACTCATCTCTTTTGCGTTGCTCTCCTCGCAGCCACAGCCGTTGCGCCGCTGGCGCTCGGCGCACCGGCGAAGTCCCGGCCTTCAGCAAAGAAGCCGGCCGCCGTCAAGCCGCCCCCGGCGCCGCCTAAGGGAAAAGCGACGTTTCCCAAGCAGCAACGACGCCGGCCTGCGGGCAAGATCATCAAGATCTATCGGGGAGATAAGCGCGTCGACCCCAAAGAGCTCGCGGCGGCGCCCACGGCGAATCAGGTGGCGGCAAAGACGGCGGCCAACGCCATCGTGAAGCCGCCCACCGCGCCGAAACCGAAGCGGCCGGCCAAGGTGGTGAAACCCCCGCGGTAGTGCCTCACTTCGATGAAGGCGAGCGGCTTTCGCTCGATAGAACTGGCCGGCCACGCAGCAGAGTTAGTTCGACGAGCAAAACAGCTTCCGGCGTGGCTGTTTCCCGAATGGAGCAGCTTCTGGGGCGAGGACGGTGGTCCTCGCCCCAGAAGCTGCTCCATTCGGGAAAGTCGGCGCGGTAGAGGATTGGAGCGATGGAATCCCCCTCTTTCACCGCATTGAAGGTGTTGTGGACGTGACCAGTAGCCCAGGCGACGCACCGCGAACCGCCACTCGGCGGAGGAAGGCTCAACAAAAGCGGGGTATTACCTCCTTAGTTGGACAGCAATCTGTCTAACGAATCGGGGCAACTTCTTGCTGGGGCCGCGAGTCTTATTGCCGATCACCCTGTCTGGGATGGGGTATTGGGCGATCAGGAGTAAAGCGTGGCCGGTCTTCTCTCGGTGCCAATGATCAGATTTGGGTCGCAAGAGGCGGCGGTGGAAACGCACGATCCGGATCTCCGCCTGCTGGAGCGTTGCCGGCAGGGAGATCCGCACGCGTTCGAATCCCTCTTCCGCAAGCATCAGACCTATGTCTACAACGTAAGTCTGGGCATCCTGTGTAACAGCGAGGATGCTGCCGATATTACGCAGGAAACGTTTCTCCGCCTGCACCGCAACCTCGATAGTTTCAGAGGCGACTCGAGTTTCAGCACGTGGCTGTATCGAGTGGCCGTTAATTTGAGCATCACGGAGTTGAGGCGGCGGAACCGGAGCAAGTTTCAGTTCCTGGAAGACGTCCTGCATGACGAGGAGTCGCCGCTTCATGAGGAAGTCGGACCCAGCCCGGAGGAGGCGTTCCAGGACGCAGAGGATGGGCGGGTGGTTCACCGGGTGTTGAAAACGCTGCCACCGGATTACCGGGCGATCATGGTGCTGCGCCACTTCCAGCAGCTGGCGTACGAAGAGATCGCCGACGTTTTGGGGTTGTCGTTGAGCCAGGTGAAAACGCGGTTATTCCGCGCGCGGAAGATGTTTAAGGATCGGTTCGAGGCGTTCGCCGGAGATATGCATGCGCTGTAGCCAGGTCCAAAACCTGCTGCCGGAATACGTGGAAGGAGCCCTCGCTGCGCCGCAGCAGGAGGAGCTCTCCGCCCACCTTTGCGCCTGCCCGACGTGCGCTGCCGAAGAGCATTCCTATCAGGTCGCCTTCCAGGCGTTGAACACGCGGAAGTCCGGCAACACGCCGGACCTTTGGGCCGCTTTCTCCGCCCGCCTCGCGAACGAGCTGTCTTGCGCCGAAGCCCGTGAGTTGATTCCGCTGCAGGCCGATCCTCCGCTTCTCGCAAACCGCGCCGATGCGCTGAAGTCGCATCTGGCATCGTGCGAGCCATGCGCTTCCGACGCGGCGATGATGGGCCGGGCGGTCCACGCGATCGATTCGGTTCCGTCGAGCCTGCAGGAGGTGGACCTGTGGCCCGCTTTCGCCGCGCGAACGAAGAATGCTCCGGCGCGCACCAGCCTCTTCGGAAGCGTTCGCCGCGCCCTATCGCCGGCTCGAAACCCGTTGGCGGCCCCGATACTGGCGATGGCCGCGTTCGCCGGGATCGTGTTTGCGGCGCAGTCCCTGCTAACCAACGCTCCGAACGACGTGGCAGTACAGCCCTCTACGCCTACGCCGGTTCATGTCACCGTACCCGAGGCGGTGAAGCCAACAGCGGCGCTGAAAGCCGTCGCCAAAGCGGCTCCGGCACCGTCCGAACCCAAGAGGGCAGTTCGAAAGCACCGGGCGCCGTCCGTCGTTGCTTCCGCAGTTGCGCCCAATACGTCGAGGAGCGCTGCGGCGGTGGTCGCGCATGTGACGAAGTCCGTCCGGCCGCGGCCGCAGGTCGTTGCTTTCGATCCCGGTTTGACTCCGACGGCGGATACGACTCTCGTTTCCGCGCCGGCGGTTACGGATACGAACACCGACGCGGCGCAGAGGAAGGTGATGCCGGAAGTCGTGCAGGCGGTGGCGCTGCTGCTCGATTTTGGCGATTCGGCTAAGGATCCGTTCGGGGGTGGGCAATGAACAAGCTCTCCCGGCGGAATTTGATCGGGCTGGGTGCTGGTTTGGCCATCACGGTGAGCGTTGCTGCTTACGCGCAGCAGCCGGCGGCGCAAGTCGCGAAAGAGTCGGGGCTGCCTTACCTGGCGGGCGCCGATGTGTGGGTCGACCAGTCCGGAAAGCCACAAGCGGTGGTGCCGGGCATCCAGCCAGGACAACTCGAGAAGATGCGAGTGCTCGTGTTCCGGCCGCGGACGAACGGCGTGACGCTGGACGCCTACGCGGTGCCGTTCGTCGAGCAAGGGCTGTTGAATGCGACCCAGCAGCCGCTGTTAAGCGCGGCGCAGTTGCCCCAAGGCCAAAATCAGAATCGGGAAGAGACGTTTCTCTTCAAGACTTCCAAAGCGGATCAGTTTCTCGTTCTCGGCTTCATCACCAACGTTGGTTCCGGCAATCAGCTGGTCTATGCAGTCATCCTGGACGGCAAGCTAAACCAGGCCGCGGCGCTTCTTCAGGCTCGGACCAGCGTCACGGGAATGGCTGAACGCGCTCGCTCTCAGCGCTTGACGCCAGCGCCACCTGCGGGCTCGGTAGTGGTGGGTGCGACCAATCGCCTTTCGGGCGCGGCGCTGCCGCAACTGCTCAAGGCGATCGTGGACAACCCCCGTATTCCCCAGCGGGTGAAGGCGCTCTGCCGCTCGATCATACCGCAAGCGGTTTCCGTTACCTACAGCAAGTGGCGAACGCCCGCGCCCCTAAAAGATGACGCCTTCGTCGACTATTACATCGCTCAGGCCGCGCGCATGGGATGGGGCCAGCCCGTCGTCAAGAACCTTGAGCAACCGGGGCTTCCGACGTTGTTGTTCCAGATCCCGGATGGCGGCGGCGTTGTCATGCTGCGGGCGCAGCCTGAACCCGCCACCGCTCTAACTGCGGAGGGGACAGGGATCCTCGTCCTGGTCATGGAAGGGCGGATCGACGTCAACGCGCGTTAGTAATGCCGCTTGATTGCGGCTGCCTCGTGACGATTTCCCGTTGCGAGATAGCCCTCTCCTAGAAGGATTTGGTTGGGCCGGGGCTTAATCGCGAATCGATATCCGAATTTGGGTGCCGTCGCACTGACCGCACTACCGAGTTTCTGGAGAAACGTCGATGAGCACGCAGGACCGCCGCCAGTTTCTTCGCGACACCAGCCTTGGCGCCGCAGCCCTTACGCTCGGTGGGACAGCCGCTTCCGCGCAGGCGGATAAGGTGGTCTTTGCCCTCGTAGGCGTGGGGGGGATGGGCGGGAACCATCTTCGCTACTTCTTGAAGCGGCAGGATGTGGAGATCGCCTACGTCTGCGATGTCGATCAGCAGCGGCTGGCAAAGGCGGCGGCGGACGCGCAGGCGGGCGGGCATCCCGCCAAGCCGATCGGCGACATGCGGAAAGCGTTGGAAGACAAGCGAGTCGACGCCGTCCTCATCGCGACACCGGACCATTGGCACACGCCTGCGGCGATCCTGGCGATGGAAGCGGGGAAGCACGTCTATGTGGAGAAGCCGTGCTGTCACAACTTGCGCGAGGGCCGTTTGCTTATCGAGGCGATGAAGCGGACCGGCAAGCGGTGCCAGGTCGGTACGCAAAGCCGGAGCACCGATTGCGTCCAAGAGGCGATCACCCGGCTCCACAAGGGCGAAATCGGCGAGATTCTGGCGGTGAAGGCGTGGAACAGCCAGCGCCGCAGCAGCATCGGCAAGACGCAGCCGTCCGATCCACCGCCGCACCTGGACTACGAGAACTGGCTGGGGCCGGTGACGAAGGTCCCGTACCGCTCCAACATGCTTCCCGGCATCTGGCGTTGGTGGCACCACTTCGGCGCGGGGGATGCGGGGAACGATGGGGTGCACGATATAGATGTCGCGCTATGGGGACTGGGCGTCGACACGCATCCGAGCCGCATCACGTGCTTGGGCGGCAAGAGCTTTTTCGACGACGATCAGGAGTGGCCGGACACCCAATATGCCGTCTTCGAGTACCCGAACGCGGGCGGCAGCGGCAAGACGAAGACCTTCACCTATGAGCAGCGGATCTGGTCGCCGTACGTCCAGGAAGGCTATGAGAACGGCAGCGCCTGGTACGGCACCAACGGCCTGATGATCATGGGTCACAACGATGGGTGGAAGCTCTACGGCCCCCAGAACAAGCTGGTGGCCGAGCGAGTCGGGAAGGCGGACCTGGCGGCGCATCACAGCAACTTCATCGACTGCGTCAAAGACAGCAGTAAGAAGCTGAACGCCGAACCGTCGGCGGGCCACCTCTCCGCGGGACTCGTGCACTTGGCGAACATCGCGCTGCGGACGGGGCGGGTGCTGCATCTCGATCCCGCCAAAGAAGAGATCGTCGACGACGCTGAGGCGAACGCGCTACTGCGGCGCAAGTACCGCAAGCACTGGGGCACTCCGAAGATCGTGTAGCGTTAGTCGGCGGTGTTGGCGCCGAGATCGAACTTGATGCCTTCCTTCTCGTACTGGCCCAGGAGGCCGGTCTTGTCTACGGACTTGACATAGGCTTCCTTCGGCTCGACTTTACCGGATTTGACGAGGGCGAAGAGGCTGTCGTTCATCGTGACGCAGCCGCGGCTCTTGCCGATCTGCATCATCGAGGTGAGCTGGTAAGTTTTGCCTTCGCGGATGAGGTTCGCGGCCGCGGGATCCATGAGCAGGATCTCCAGGGCCGCGACGCGTTTGCCGTCGACGGTCCGGCACAGCGTTTGGGCAATGACGGCCTTCAGCGACTCCGAGAGCATGACGCGAATCTGCTCCTGCGAGTCGGCGGGGAACTGGTCGATGATGCGGTCGACGGTGGTCGCGGCGGTCGTCGTGTGGAGGGTGCCGAAGACGAGGTGGCCGGTTTCCGCCGTTTCGATGGCGATGGCGACGGTTTCGAGGTCTCGCATTTCACCAACGAGACAGATGTCCGGGTCTTCGCGGAGTGCGGCGCGGAGAGCGCGGGAGAAGCTGTTGGTGTGGACGTGGACTTCGCGCTGGTTGACGAGGCAGTTGATGTTGTTGTGGACGAATTCGACGGGGTCCTCGATGGTGATGATGTGATCGTCGCGGTGCTTGTTGATGTGGTCGATGATCGCGGCGAGCGTCGTTGATTTGCCGGAGCCGGTGGGACCCGTGACGACAACCAGTCCTTTAGACAAGAAACAGAGATCCAGCACTGCCTGCGGCAGGTTGAGCTGGCGGGCGGTGAGGACCTGGCTGGGGATGAGGCGGAAGACGGCGCCGACGCCATGCCGGTCCGCGAAGATATTGCAACGGAAGCGAGCCACTCCCGCGAGTTCGTAGGCGAAGTCCGTGTCGTGGTCCTTTTCCCACTCGGTTTTGTTGCGCTGGGGGACGATGTCCCAGAGGATCTTCTTGAGGTAAACCGGATCGCAGACTTCGTACTGGTCCAGCTTCTTCATGACGCCGTGCACGCGGACGAACGGCTTATCGTTGGAGCTTAGATGGAGGTCGGAGCCTTCAATGTCTCTGAGCATCCGGAAGAGCTCGTCGATGTGGCCGATCTTTTTGGCGGGGCCGCCGGATTGGACTGGCTCTGCGTGAACCGTGGGGGCGGCTACAGGCTGGGAGACCGACTCGGCGGGGACTTCATGGGCGCCGAGGCTGACGCGGATCATGCCATCGGGCTGGCTGGCTTCGACATCGATGGCGCCGCCCGCGCCGTTGTACGGGAAGAGGACGGGGTGGCCGGAGGAGAACGCCATCCGCTGCTCATCCGGAATGATCTCTTCGATCATGCCCTTGAGCTGCGCGAAGCTGAGCTTTTGGCCGGTGGGGACGGAGCTGCCGCCGGGCCGGTAAACGACGCACTCTTTATCGCTTTCGAGAACGATGCGCTCGCCTTGCGCTTTGCGCAGGTACTGGATGACGTTATCGACGAAAGCCATGGCTCGACTCCTTCGCGTTTCCGGCGGCTGCGGCGTTTGGCCGCTTTTCAGGACCGTTCTTCGAGGGGGAGCGGCTTGCCTCCTGTTTTTTGGGCTCTCCTTACTCGAAGCTGCCGCTGCATCCTAGCGCGCTCCGCCAGATCTAAGGACCGGATTAGGGATTTCGCAATTTTTCGCCGTATTTCGTGTCCGGAGAAAATTGCCGCTTCAGGATCTAAAGACGTCAGCTGGGCTGGCGCTCCTTTGGTGAGGGGGTTGTCCCCCCAGGTAATAGCGCGTGAGAGGGATGCTTTGTGCGGTTGTGACTGGAAGAAAGTAACAGTCGAAGTCCTTTGCCTGGGGCTTTTTTCCGCTTGGCGGTGGTCTCCCCCAGCCCTAGTCCCGGAGTTCCGCCCTCCCGCGAGGTGGGCACTCCGCGCGGCTTTCACGCTCGCCGAGCCTCGCTAGCGCCGGCTGCGTGC
>JADMIO010980195.1_pt1 | contig 76410 bp, 65 predicted proteins | sample 8958161 | NCBI WGS metagenome assembly JADMIO01 (sample SAMN16585339, study PRJNA669376) | soil metagenome | isolation source: Crop rotation soil | place: USA: Cullars Rotation, Alabama | collected 2011
CCGCTCACCTGCCACATGCCGGTGATCCCGGGCTTGACCCGCAGGCGCTGCGTGAGGAGCGTGTCCCACTCCTCGGTCTCGTGGGGCAGGGCGGGCCGGGGGCCGACGAGGCTCATGTCGCCCCGCAGCACGTTCCAGAGCTGGGGCACCTCGTCGAGCGAGGTCTTGCGGAGGAACCGGCCGACGCGGGTGATCCGGGGATCGTTCGCCATCTTGAACAGCGGACCGTCGGCCTCGTTCAGCTCCCGGAGCTCGGCGAGGCGCGCCTCGGCGTCGACCACCATCGTGCGGACCTTCAGGACGGGGAACGGCTCGGAGTCGCGACCGACCCGGATCTGGCGGAACAGGACCGGACCCTTGGAGTCGAGCTTCACGAGGATCATGACCACGAGCATCACCGGCGCCGCCACGATCAGCCCGACGGTGGCACCGACGATGTCGAACGTGCGCTTCGCCCAGGCGCGCCAACCGCCACGGGTGACGGGCTCGACGTACACGATCGGGAAGCGGCCGAGCGGGCGCACGGTGAGGCGCTGGGACGAGATGTCGCGGAGCGTCGACGACAGCTCCACGTGGACGCCCTGGTCGAGCAGGTCGCGGGCCAGCCGGTTCGTCACGGCGCTCTCGACGGCGCTGGCGGCCACGATCACGCTGGCGTTCGTGTAGGTCTGGAGGATCCCGCCCAGGTCGGCCATGGTGCCCAGGAGCGGCACGCCCGGCACCGGCTCCTTCGTCACCAGCTGGTCGTCGACGAAGCCGACCACCTGGTAGCCGAGCCACGGCTCGGCCTGGAGCATGGCCGCGATGTCGCGGCCCTCGGGGTTGGCGCCGGCGATGACCACCGTGCGGACCATGCGGCCGTTCGAACGCAGGCCGAGGAAGATCCGGCGTGCGACCTCGCGCTCGGTGGTGATCAGCACCGTCGAGAGGATCAGCAGGAGGGCGAGGCCACCACGGCTCGGCAGCCACTTGACCAGGTTGGCGGTGACGGAGACGCCGAGCGTGCCGAGGACCGAGGCGTTGACCACCCGGCGGAACTCATCGATCCGGCGGCCGATGAAGCGGGTGTTGTACAGCCGCTGGTTGGCGAAGATGGCGAGCCACAGGGGCGTGGTCGTGACCGTGGTCCAGAAGAGCTCGGCCGCTGCCTCGTGCGTGCCCAGCTCCCAGCGCTTGACGGCGAGGGCGGCCAGGCCGGCCGAGGCCACGACGGCGAGCGTGTCCGCCACCATCAGCATGACCTTGGGGCGGATGGCCGGCGCGGTGGGGTCCGCCTTGGCCCGGCGCGGGGCGCGTTCGACCGGTGCGTCCTCTCCGGACGCGCGACCGGACTCGAGTGCGGTCGCAGCTCCCCCGGTCATGCCCACGATCACGGAGCGTAGTGGAGGAGGGGTGGTGTGGTCACTAGCAGTCACGAAATTCCCGACGACGGGGGACAAACCCCCACCTTGGGGGCCGTTGTGGTCGTCCCGGCTCCTGTCGGCACCACCCCGTACGATCGGGAGGGATGGGGGCATGGAGCCGGCGACGCAAGATCCTGACCGCGGTCGCCGCGCTCGTGGGGTTGTGGCTCGTCGTGGTGCTCTACCTGGTGGTCGACGCCTGGCTCGCCCTGCGGGACGGCACCGACGCGCTGCGTGACGTGCGTCGCCAGGCCACCATCTCGGACCTGCTGGACCCGGGCACCATCGACGACGTCGACCACGCCACGCAGCGGTTCGAGGAGGCGAGCGACCGGCTCGACAGCATCCTCCTGGCGCCGATCCGGGTCGTGCCGGTGGCCTCGCGGCACCTCGCTGCCGCGCGCCGGGTGGCCCACGGGTCCCGCGACGGCGCACGCGCAGCCGACCGGGCGCTCGGCGAGCTCGGCCGGCTCGTCGAGCGACCGCGCCGCACCGGGCCGGAGCGGATCCAGATCCTCCGCGACCTGGCGGCCGTGGCCGGCCGGGCCGCGGCCGGCCTCGATCGCATCGACGTCGGCAGCTCGGCGGGGCTGCAGTCGTCGGTCGGCGCCGCTGTCGAGGAGCTCCGCACCGAGCGTGACGATGCCCGCCGGGGGGCGTCGCGCCTGCGGGCGGTGAGCCTGGCGCTCGTCGACGTGCTCCAGGGGCCGGACCCGTACCTGCTCCTCGGCGCCAACAACGCCGAGATGCGCAACGACAGCGGCATGTTCCTGTCCGCGGCGACGCTGCGCCTCGACCACGGCGAGCTCGACCTCGGCGACGTGCAGCCCACCGCCGACACGGTCCTGGCGAAGGGCGCGGTGCCGGTCACGGGCGACCTGCACCGGAACTGGCCCTGGCTCGACCCCGGACGCGACCTGCGGAACCTGGGGCTCACCGCCGACTTCCCGCAGAGCGCTCGGCTCGCGGTGGCGAACTGGGCGAAGGTGCCGGGCGGGGCGAAGACCGCCGGTGTGATCGTGGTGGACGTCGACGGCGTCCGTGCCCTGCTCCGGGTGGTCGGGCCGGTGACGGTCGACGGCGTCGGCTACACCGCCGACAACGTGCGGGGCGAGCTGCTGCGCGAGCAGTACCGCCGCTACAAGGACGACCGCGACGCCCGCCGGGACCGGCTCGGCCAGGTGGCGCGGGAGATCTTCGACCGCCTCGAGTCCGGTCGCTTCGAGGTCGACCGGCTCGCGAGCGAGCTCAGCGACGCGGTCCAGGGCCGGCACCTGCTCGTGTGGTCCGTGGACCCCGAGATCCAACGGGCGTGGCGCGACGTGGGCGCCGACGGTCACCTCACCGATCGCAGCCTGTCGGTGGCCCTGCTCAACCGGTCGGCCGAGAAGCTCGACTCGTGGATCGACACCGCCGCCGAGGTCACCAGCGCGCCGGCGTCCGGGGGCCGGACGCGTTTGACGCTCACGTACCGCATCACCAACGGCGCCCCCGGCTCCGGTCCGGCCTACCTCGTCGGGCCGAACGTGGCCGGGCTCCGGGCCGGTGACCACCGGGGCCTCGTGGTGGTCCACCTGCCCCAGGGCGCGACCGATGTGGCGATGGACGGCGCCAAGGTGTTCCTCGAGGGCGAGGACGGCCCGACCCACGTGATCGGCGGCGAGCTCACGATCCGCCGGGGAGCGAAGGCCACGGTCACCGTGACGGCGCTGGTGCCCCGAGGGGTCGGGGAGGTGGTCCTGGAGCCGTCGGCGCGGATCGACCACACGATCTGGACGGTGGACGGCGAACGGTTCGATCGGGAGCGTCGTCGGACGGTCCGCATCGGGTGACGCAGCGTAGCGAAACCTCCTGCGTGCTCACGCAGAGTGTTGACCGGCCGGGCGAGAGGGCGTAGCCTCGGGCGATGGCCCTGCGTCGCACCATCCAAGCCCTGCTGGCTGCCGTCCTCATGGGCGGCCTGCTGCTGGTGGGATCGGCCGCCGGTGCGGTCGACAACCCGGACTACACCTCGCCGCCGCCGCCCACGACGCCCGCCACCACCACGCCGGTGGTGCAGAACATCCGGAAGGTGCCCACGGCCGTGACGGTCACGCCCGTGCGTTCCCGCCTCGCGATCACCGGCAGCGACGTCGGCCAGCTCGCCGTCATCGGCGGCGCCTGCGTCCTCGCCGGCGCAGCGGTGCTGGTTGCCCGCCGTCGGCACGCCACCGTGCCGATCCGCGTCTAGCCCCGCCGCCTCCGCCCGGCCCGCCGGGCCAGCAACGGGTCCACCACCGACCGGAACGCGGCGATCGTCTCGGCGGCTGCGCCACCCTCGGGCGGGATCCTGACCCGAGTGGGGTCGGCGAGCGACGCGTCGATCAGGTCGTGGAGGGCGGCCTCGTCGTCGGCGGCCCACACGAGGTCCCGCTCCGCCATCCAGGCGGCGAACGTCACCTGGTGGTCGTCGACGACCTCCTCGAGCCGGGCGACGCGCGGGACCACGATCGGCCGGTGTCCCACCGACCGGGCGTCCATGATCGTGGCCGGGCCGCCCTGGGCGATCACCACGTCGGCGTCGCGCATGGCGGCGACGAGCTCGTCGTAGCCGAGCATCGTGACGGCCTCGGCGTGGCGCGGCGCGGTGGCGGTGCCGTGCTGGACCAGGACCGACGCCTCCGGGTGCGCCTCGGCCCAGCGGTCGACCCAGCCGATCAGGCGATCGAAGCGGTGGTGGTCGGTGCCGACCGTGACGAGGACCCTCGGGGCGAGGCTGCTCACAGGAGCGGACCGATCACGACGCTGCCCTCGTAGAGCTCGCGCTGTTCGGGCCACTGGACGCAGAACGCGCTCGACATCGGCCGGCAGATGCGGCCGGTCATGGTGCTCGAGTCGATCCGGTCGAACACCTCCACGTAGACGGTGGGGATCCGCAGGGCGCGTGCCACGAGGAAGAACGGCACGGCGACCGCTGCGCCGGTGGAGACCACCAGGTCCGGGCGGAGGCGCCGCACCTGCTTCACCGCGAGGCGCGTGTTGCGCAGGAGGTTCGGGATGTTGCGGGTGGTCGGGTGGTGCGCCCAGATCACGGCTTCGCCGGCGAGCAGCGACCGCGCGTCGGGCTTGTCGAAGGTGACCCAGGTGCGGGTGAGGTCGCGCCACCAGGGCTCCAGGCGTACGAGCTGGGCCAGGTGGCCGCCGGCTGATCCCACGAGCAGCACGTGGGGTCGGTCGCTCGCCTCGCTCACCGGGCGCACGGTAGCGGCCGGGCCCGCGCCGAAAGTGGCTCTCGGAGCAGGTCGGTCCGTACCCTCGGCCTCGCCATGATCCGCCTCGACGCTGCGTCGTTCCTGCTCCAGTGGGCGGTGGGTGGGCTGTTCTTCACGTGGGTCACCACCCGACGACGCGAGGTCGGGCTCGGGTACGGGTGGCTGATGCGTGGCGTGTTCGGGGCGTTCGCGCTGGCGTCGATCGTGGTCGGCCGGTTCCTCGACCCGGTGCCCGTGCGGGACGTGGCGGCCGCGCTCGTGGTGCTGGCCTCGGGCTGGGCGCTGTGGGTCTCGGTGCAGCGCCGCGCCGCGGGGGTGGCCGGCCAGCGTGAGGTGGTCGAGCGCCGGACCGCTCGGGTCGCGGCCATGACAGGGATCGACCGGGACGAGCAGCGCTTCGACAAGGAGGCCGACGAGTTCCCACCGCACCTCGACCTCGTCGGGCCCGCGATCGGGCTCGTGGGACTGGTGGCCGCGGGGATCGACGCCGGGTCGCCGGCCTGGCTCTCGGTGCTGCGCCTGCTCGTGGGCGCCGCGTTCCTGGGCGCGGTCACCGACGCCATGCTCCTCGGCCACTGGTACCTCGTGCAGCCGGGGCTCGCCCGGGGTCCGCTGCTCGACCTGGTCCGCTGGACCGGCATCCTCTGGCCGTTCGAGGTGGCCGTGATGCTGCTGCCCACCGGCATGGTGTCGGTGCTGAGCGGCCGGATCGACGACGGCTACGGCGGCATCCTCGGCTGGATGTGGGCGACATGCGCGGTCACCACGATCGGTCTCGTCGTGGTGACGCGAGCCGCTCTGCGGGAGCGGCAGTACTCGGCGGTGATGGCGGCGACGGGCCTCCTGTACCTGGCGATCCTGACCGCGTTCGGCACGGACCTGGTGGCCCGCGCCGTGCTGGCCTGACCACCGGATCACGAGACGCGGTCGACCTCCACCACGCCGAAGCCGGTGTCGACGTGCACGACCACGATCGGCGCCCGCCCTGATTCGGGGGGACCGCCGAGGGGCGGGAAGGTGCGGTCGAGGTCGATGTCGCCGCCGTCGATGTCGTCGTCCCCGTCGAGGCGGACCGTCCCACCGCTCAGGTGGCCACGAAGGTGGACCTGCACGCCGCGGTCGACCTTCACCGTCAGCTGCCCGAACCCGGTGCCGCCGCGGACGTGGGTGATCGATCCGGGTTCCAACGCGATGCCGGTCAGGTCGATCTCCTGGCGGCCGGCGCCCACGTGGTAGCGGTGTGCCTCGGCCTCGGCCACCGTGGTGGGACGAGCGATCCGCTCGCCGAAGCCGTCGCGCAGCGTCACCCCGGGCACGAGCGAGATGCCGAGCCCGAGCACGGTCACCAGCGCGGCGAGGAACAGGGACCACGACCACCCGAACCAGGGGCCGGTGGCGATGCCGGCCACGAGGCAGGCCAGCGCGACCGCGGCGACCGCCCAGCCGCCGACGCGCCAGCCGCCGGTGGCCCACAGCAGGCCGACCACTGACGCCGACACCACCGACGACAGCAGCGACACGTTGCGGATGCGGCGCCGCATCCGGCGTCGTGCCAGGACAGCGGGATCGACCGGCGCCGGGCCCGTCACGAGCGTCCGGTCCTGGTCGTCGTCGGGAGCGGTGGGGTCGGGTCCGGTGCCGGGGCCGCGGGGTGGCCGGTACCGGTGACGGCGGCGGCTGTTCGGGTCCATCCGGGACGCGACGACGATCCCGGCGATGCCGAGGAGGAGGAAGCCGTCGCCGCGGGGGCCATGCCACCCGAACGAGAAGGAGAACAGGGCATGCAGGGCGGCGACCGCGATCACGCCGACGAGCACCGCCAGGGCGATGCCGGCGGCCCGGTCGCCGTGGCGGTCGTACCACTGGCGGCCGAGGGGCTCGGCGCCCTCGTCGTCGGGCAGCAGGAGCCACGCCGCCGCGTAGGCGGCCAGCGCGACGCCGAAGGAGGCGATCGTGGCGATCACGATCCCGGCCCGGACGAGCGTGGCATCCACGTCGAAGTGCCGGGCGAGGCCTCCGGCGACGCCCCCGAGGTGGCGATCGGTGGTGCTGCGGCTGAGCGGGGGCCGATCACCACCCGGGGGCGGCGGAACCTCGTGGGTCGGGGGCACGGGTTCGGTGGGGGGAGGGGGAGCAGTGGTCGTCGTCATGGAGGCATCGTCCGCGATCGGCGCGGCGTGCACCATCGGGTACCTCCCGCTCGTTCCCCTGAGGGACCCTGAGGCCGCCTCAGGGTCATCCCCGATGCCGTTCCCCGAGGTGGGGTGCGAGCATGGGCGGACGATGACCGAGCTCTCGCCTCTCGAGGCCCGCCAGGACCAGCCGGTCCGCCGACCGTGGCGGACGGCCCGGCGCGCCTACGGGCCGCCGTGGCGGTCGCACGAGGACCGGGTGTTCGCGGGCGTGGCCGGCGGCCTCGCCGAGTGGAGCGGCTTCCAGCCTCTGCTCGTCCGGGCGGTGGTGGCGGCCGTCGTGGCCGGGAGTGGGCTCGGCCCGGTGGCGTACGTGGTGGCGGCCTTCGTCCTGCCGGTGGCGGACCGCTCGGTGCCTGCGCGCGAGCGGCCGGTGGCATGGCCGAAGGGGCGGGACCGCGAACGGGCGGTGGTGGCCCTCCTGGTGGCCATCGCCATCTCGATCCTGCTGCGAGCCGTCGGCATCTGGGTCGGCGGCGACCTGTGGTTCCCGGCAGCCGTCGCAGGCGTCGGCCTGTCGCTCGCGTGGTCGCGCACCGACCAGGAGCGGCGCGAGCTCTGGCGCTCCCGGCTGGTCCGCCTCCCGGGCGAGGAGCGCGTGGCCGAGCCGGGTGGCCGCGACCGGCGCATGAGGACGATCCTGCGGGTCGGGGCCGGCGTGGTGCTGTTCATCGCCGGCGCCGCGTGGGTCCTGAAGGCAGCGCCGCCGTCGACGTTCGTCCCCGTCGTGGCCGCCGTGGCCGCCACCACCGCAGGCCTGGCGCTGCTCGGTGGGCCGTGGATCTCAGCACTGTGGCGGGACCTCGCGGAGGAGCGCCGGGCGCGCATCCGCACCGAGGAGCGGGCCGAGGTCGCGGCCCAGCTGCACGACTCGGTCCTCCAGACGCTCGCGCTCATCCAGCGTCACCCGGAGACCCCACGCTCGGTGGCCCAGATCGCCCGCCAGCAGGAGCGCTCGCTGCGGTCCTGGCTCTTCGGCGGCGACGGTGCGGTCGATCCGGCCGGTCCGGGCACGAGCTTCGCCGAGCGCATGCGCACCGCGGGCCACGACGTCGAGGATCGCTTCGGCCTCCCCGTCGAGCTGGTGGTGGTGGGCGATGCGCCGGCCGACGGCCGGGCCGACGCGCTCGTGGCGGCCACCCGCGAGGCGATGGCGAACGCCGCCCGCCACAGCGGCGCCGCCGAGGTGTCGGTGTACGCCGAGGCCACCGAGTCCACGCTCTCGGCCTTCGTCCGGGACCGGGGCAAGGGGTTCGATCCCGACGCGGTCCCCGAGGACCGTCGCGGCCTGCGCGACTCGATCGTCGGCCGGCTCGAACGGCTCGGGGGGCGGGCCACCGTGGCCAGCTCGCCCGGCGAGGGCACCGAGGTCGCACTGGAGGTGGCGCGGTGACCGGCCGGCCGGACGGCGGGGGCGACGGCACGGTCCGGGTGTTCCTCGTCGACGACCACGCACTCTTCCGGGCCGGCGTGAAGGCCGAGCTGGCCGACGCTGTCGACGTGGTGGGTGAGGCCGACGACGTCGACTCGGCCGTGGCCGGGATCCTGGCGGCGGCACCCGACGTCGTCCTCCTCGACGTCCACCTGCCCGGCGGGGGCGGCCAGGCGGTGATCGGGCCCGTCGTCGAGCAGTTGCCCGACGTGTGCTTCCTGGCGCTGTCGGTGTCGGACGCGGCCGAGGACGTGATCGCGGTGATCCGTGCGGGCGCGCGCGGCTACGTCACCAAGACCATCGACCGGGCCGGGCTCGTGGACGCGATCGGCCGCGTCGCGTCGGGCGATGCCGTGTTCTCGCCCCGCCTCGCCGGGTTCGTGCTCGACGCCTTCGCCTCCGAGGCCCCGATGGCCGTCGACCCCGAGCTCGATGCGCTCACCCCTCGCGAGCGCGACGTGCTGCGCCTGATCGCCCGGGGCTACACGTACAAGGAACTGGCCCGGCAGCTCTCGATCTCGCCGAAGACCGTGGAGACGCACGTGTCGTCGGTGCTGCGCAAGCTCCAGCTCAGCAGCCGCCACGAGCTGACCCGGTGGGCGGCCGACCGCAAGCTCCTCTGAGCGAGGTCCTGGCTACGCTGCGTCGTCCCGGGGCATGATGGGCGACCCCGAGGGAAAGGGAGGCCCCCATGGCTCGGTCGATCTGGAGCGGATCCATCAGCTTCGGGCTGGTCAACATCCCCGTGAAGCTCTACAGCGCCACCAGCAGCAAGACGGTGCGCTTCCACCAGCTCGACGGCGAGACCGGTGCCCGCGTCCGCCAGCAGCGGGTCAACGAGGCCACCGGCGAGGAGGTCCCGTACGAGCGGATCGTGAAGGGGTACGAGCTGGCGTCGGGTCGCCACGTCATCGTCACCGACGAAGAGCTCGCCTCGCTGGACCCCAAGGCCAGCCGGACCATCGACCTGCTCGAGTTCGTCGACCAGGAGTCGATCAACCCCCTCTACTACGACTCGGCGTACTACCTCGGCCCCGACCCGGCCACGGTGAAGCCCTACGCCCTCCTGCTGCAGGCGATCACCGAGGCCGGCAAGGTCGGCATCGCCCGCTTCGTGATGCGCGGCAAGGAGTACCTCTGCGCGCTGCGACCCGACGACGGGATGCTCGTGCTGTCCACCATGCGCTACGCCGACGAGGTCCGCGAGCACGACGAGGTGCCCGAGCTCGACGCGGTCTCCGAGGTCGACGTCAGCCCGGCCGAGGTCAAGATGGCCAAGCAGCTCATCGAGAGCCTCGACGCCGACTTCGATGCCGGCCGCTACAGCGACACCTACCGCGAGAAGGTGCTCGACCTCATCGCCGCCAAGGAGCGCGGCGAGGACATCGTCGAGGCGCCCGAGGCCGCCGAGCCCGACAAGGTGGTCGACCTCATGGCCGCGCTGCAGGCCAGCGTCGCTGCGGCGAAGGAGGCACGCGGTCGCCACCCGAGCGGTGCGCCCGAGCTCGCCGAGGCGGGGACCAAGGACGAGAAGCCGGCCAAGAAGGCCTCGTCCCGCAAGGCCCCGGCCAAGAAGAAGGCCGCGGCCAAGAAGGCGCCGGCGAAGAAGACCGCGGCCCGCAAGACACCCGCCCGCAAGTCGGCCTAGCCCGCCCACCTGGTGCCGCCGTCCAAGAAGCTCGAGGTCGAGATCGGCGGGCGCACGCTCACGGTCTCCAACCTCGACAAGGTGCTCTACCCCGAGGCCGGGTTCACCAAGGCCGAGGTGATCGACTACTACGTCCGCATCGCGCCGGTGCTGCTGCACCACCTCGGCGACCGGGGCATCACGCTGCGGCGGTACCCCGACGGGGTCGATGCCGGGTCGTTCTTCGAGAAGCGGTGCCCGGCACACCGGCCGGACTGGATCGGCGCGGTCGACGGCCCGGGCGACCGAGGCGGCGCCATCGGCTACTGCCACCTCGCCGAGCCCGCCGCCCTCGCCTGGGCCGCCAACATGGCCGCGCTCGAGCTGCACGCGCCCATGGCGCGCGCCGGCGACATGGAGTCGCCCACGATGGTGGTGTTCGACCTCGATCCAGGACCGGGCACCGCCATGGCCGAGTGTGCGGAGGTCGGTGGCTGGATCCGCGAGGTCCTCGACGGCGTGGGCCTGGCCTCCTACCCGAAGACCTCGGGGTCCAAGGGACTGCAGCTCTACGTGCCGCTCAACAGCCCGCACACCCACGACGACACCAAGTCGTTCGCCCTGGCGGTGGCCCAGGTGGTGGAGCAGGGCCACCAGGACCGGGTGGTCACCACCCAGAACAAGGACGTGCGCCGGGGGCGGGTGCTGATCGACTGGAGCCAGAACAGCCGGCACAAGACCACGATCTGCGCCTACTCCCTGCGCGCCCGGCCCCGACCCACGGTCTCGACCCCCGTGACCTGGAAGGAGGTCGAGAGCGCGGCCGCCGGCGAACCGTTGTCGTTCGAGGCCGCCGACGTGCTCGACCGGGTCGAGCGTTCGGGCGATCTGTTCGCCCCGGCCGCCACCGAGGTCCAACACCTGCCCACCGTGGGGGCTTGATCCGGGCTCCTTCGAGCCGATCAGATCAGGTGATGCCCGAAGTCCTCCTGCGCCAGAACAGTCCCTACGCGACCCGTCGGGCCTCGCTGCTGCGCGGCGACGGTGACATCTACCTGTACCTGGAGGACCTGGTGGGGCCGAGCACCACCACGTCGTCGGCGGTCTGGGTGGCCAACCACCTGCCCGCTCCCACCAACCGCGCCGAGGCGTCCGAGCCCGGCACGCCGCCGCGGATGGGCGCCGGCGGCACCCGTCACCCCGAGGGGTGCCCGGCGCTCGGCGATCGCCTGGAGATGGTCTGGTTCGAGGAGGGCGATGCCGTGGCCCTGGTCGACGGCGAGGGCGTGCTGGCCGCCATCCCGGGTTGGGCCGGTCGCAGCGAGTTCTACGGCTACTCCCGCTACGCCCGTGGCCGCAGCCCCCTCGCCTGGGAGCTCACCCGCGATGCCAACGTCGCCCTCGAGACCAAGGTCATCGAGTCCCGCGAGTTCTGGAAGTGGCGCGGCAACGGCGCCTGGGGCGAGATCCGGTCTGCCGGTCTGCAGCACATCGAGAGCCGGATCGGCCCGCAGGAGGCGGCGTGGCCGCTCGGCGAGGCGCCGTTCCCGGAGCTGATCGCCACCCGCCACCGCGTCGGCGACGACCCGGTGTGGGTCACGGTCACCACCGGCCTCTCGGGCCAGCGGATGGCCGGCGTCGAGCAGTACGTCGACAACCCCGACGGCGCCGCCCGCATCGAGCTCGCCATCGCCCGGACCGTCGCCGACCAGAGCGGCGCCGAGCTCCTCAACTCGCTCGCCACGATCCCGTTCGGCCGCTGCACCTGGCTGGGCGAAGGCCACACCATCGGCGGTTCGGCCGGCGTCTACCCGGCCTTCGGCCCCGACAAGGCGGCGGTGCTGCTCACCGAGAACCCGCCCCCGGGGACCCGCTTCCCGCGGCCCGACCTGCGCGGCCTGGCCCGCCGGGGCAACAAGGTCACGTACCTGTGGGTGATGGTGATCGACGAGGAGACGTTCCGTCTCGCGCGCGGCCGCGACGCCCGCACGGCGCTGGACCACCTGGCGTCCATCGGCGCCTCCTGGATCCAGTAGCGGGTCCGGCCGGTCCCGTCGGCGTCAGCCGGCGAGGACCACGAACGCCACGATCGCGGCCACCGCGACCGCGGCGAGCAGCACGATCCAGAACGGGAACCCCGCGGTGGAGCGGTTGCGGTTGACGCGCATGCGATGCGCGGTGGGCGGCACGTAGCCGGACTGGCCGTGCACGCCGTACACCGGCGGCGGTGGCGCGTCGGTCATGCCGGGTGGCAGCACGTCGTCGGCCATGGCCTGCACCGGCGCCGGCGCCGCGACCTTGGGCACGACGAACTGGCACGTGGGGCAGAGGTTCTTGTCGTCGGGCACCTTGCCGCCGCAGTTCGGGCAGGGTCGTTCGCTCATCGGTCCTCCCTCACCCGTGCTCAGCGGGCCACGAAGTACTTGGCCTTGGGGTGGTGGCAGATGATCGCGGAGGTCGTCTGCTCCGGCTGGTACTGGAACCCGGTGTCCTCGTTGACCTCGATGCCGATGCGCTCGGCCTCGAGCAGGTTCGCCACCTTCTCGTTGTCCTCGAGGTCCGGGCACGCCGGGTAGCCCCACGAGTAGCGGCCGCCGCGGTACTGCTGGCGGAACAGGCCGGCGAGCGATGGACCGTCCTCCTCCGCGAAGCCCATCTCCTCGCGGATGCGGCGATGCCACAGCTCGGCGAGCGCCTCGGCCATCTCGACGCCGAGGCCGTGCAGCTTGAGGTACTCGTCGTAGCGGTCGGCCTTGAACAGCTCGGCGGTGCGCTCCGAGACCCGTTCGCCCATCGTGCAGATCATGAAGGCGACGTAATCGATCTCGTCGCTGTCGATCGGCCGGAAGAAGTCGGCGATGCACTGGTAGGGCGCCTTGGTGCTGCGCGGGAACGGGAACCGGGCGAGCTCGCGGTCCCGCGACTCGTCGGCCCAGACCACGACGTCGGTGCCGTCGCCGTTGGCCGGGTAGTAGCCGTAGACCACCTGCGGCACGAGCAGGTCGTCGGCGCGGGCCTTGGCGAGCTGGTCGCGGAACTCGGGCCGGATGCGGTCCTTGAACTCGTCGTCGTTCTCGCCGTTCTCGGGCCGGTAGCCCCACTGGTTGCGGAACAGGGCCGTCTCGTTGAGGTAGCCGGCGATGTCGTCGAGCGAGAGGCCCTTGACGATGCGGCTGCCCGTGAACGGCGGCACGTAGATCGGGTTGTCGGACTCGATCTCGGGCGACCGGTCCGGGATCGGCTCGGCGTTCGGGTCGACCTCGCCCTTCTCGGCGACGCCCGCGCGGGCGCGCACCGTGGACTCGGACGGCACCGTGCCCCAGTCGGGATCGTCGGCCGACGGGTCGCGGCGGATCTCGCCGAGGCGGTCCATGACGCGGAGGCCCTCGAAGGCGTCCTTGCCGTAGAAGAGGCGGCCCCGGTAGACGCCGCGCAGGTCGCGCTCGACGTAGGAGCGCGTGAGCGCAGCGCCGCCCAGCAGGATCGGGTACTTCTCGAGCTCGCGGCTGTTGAGCTCCTCGAGGTTGTCGCGCATGATCAGCGTGCTCTTCACGAGGAGTCCGCTCATGCCGATGGCGTGGGCCTTGACCTCCTCGGCCTTGTCGATCATCTCGGCGATCGACACCTTGATGCCGATGTTGTGCACCTCGTAGCCGTTGTTGGTGAGGATGATGTCGACGAGGTTCTTGCCGATGTCGTGCACGTCGCCCTTCACGGTGGCGAGCACGATGCGACCCTTCCCGCTCTCCTCGCCCTCGGGGACCTTCTCCATGTACGGCTCGAGGTAGGCCACGGACGCCTTCATGGTCTCGGCGCTCTGGAGCACGAACGGCAGCTGCATCTCGCCGGAACCGAAGAGCTCGCCGACGACCTTCATGCCGCCGAGGAGGTGCTCGTTGATGATGTCGAGCGGGGTGATGCCCTCGGCCATCGCCTGGTCGAGGTCGTCGGTGAGGCCCTCGCGGTCGCCGTCGATGATGCGGTGGTGGAGGCGCTCGCCAACGGGCCAGCCCGAGCGGTCCTCCTTCTCCACCTTCTGCACCGTGACGTCGGCGAAGACCTCGAGGAACTTCTGCAGCGGGTCGTAGGACTCGTCGCCCTCGGACAGCGCGCCGGCCGCGCCGCGGCGGTCGTAGATGAGGTCCAGGGCGACGTCGCGCTGCTCGGTGGGGATCTTGCTGAGCGGCACGATCTTCGACGCGTGCACGATCGCCGAGTCCAGGCCCACCTGCTGGCACTCGTGCATGAACACGCTGTTGAGCACGTGGCGCGACGCGGGGGAGAGGCCGAAGCTCACGTTGGAGAGGCCGAGCGTGGTGAAGCAGCCCGGGATCTCCTCCTTGATGCGCTTGATGGCGTCCATCGTCTCGATGGCGTCGCGACGGAGGTCGTCGTCGCCGGTGGAGAGCGGGAAGGTGAGGGCGTCGAAGATGAGGTCCTCGTTCTCGAGCCCGTAGGTGTCGCGAGCGAGCTCGGCGATGCGCTTGGCCACCCGGACCTTCCACTCGACGTCGCGGGCCTGGCCCTCCTCGTCGATGCACAGGCAGATGACGGCGGCGCCGTACTCCTTGGCGAGCTTGAACACGCGGTCCAGACGGGACCCCTCGGCGAAGCCGTCCTCGAGGTTCGCGGAGTTGAGGATGGCCCGGCCGCCGATCCACTGGAGCCCGGCCTCGATCACCTGAGGCTCGGTGGAGTCCAGGACCAGGGGCGCGTTGGCCTGCGTGGCGAAGCGGCCGGCGATCTCGTCCATGTCGCCGGTGCCGTCGCGGCCCACGTAGTCGACGCACACGTCGAGCACGTGGGCGCCGCTCTTGATCTGCTCGGTGGCCATCGCCGTGCAGGTGTCGTAGTCGGCGTCGAGCAACGCCTCGCGGAACTTCTTCGACCCGTTGGCGTTGGTCCGCTCACCGATCATCAGGGCCGAGAGGTCCTGGCGCAGGGGCACCGCCGAGTAGATCGACGCCACCGACGGCTCGTGCTCGATGGTGCGCTTCGCCGGCGTGAGGTTCGGCGCCATGTCGGCGAGGAGCTTGATGTACTCGGGCGTGGTGCCGCAGCAGCCGCCGATCACCTGGACGCCGAGCTCCTCGACGAAGCGACGCTGGTGGGTCTCGAGCTCGGCCGCGGTCAGGTCGTAGTGCATCTTGCCGTCGACCACGCTGGGCAGGCCGGCGTTGGGCAGCACCGAGATCGGGACCCGGCAGTGGTGCGACAGGTGGCGGATGTGCTCGCCCATCTCGGCGGGGCCGGTGGCGCAGTTGAGGCCGATGATGTCGACCTTCAGCGGGTCGATCGAGGCCAGCGCGGCGCCGATCTCCGTGCCGACCAGCATGCGGCCGGTGAGCTCCATCGTGACCTGGCACTGGATCGGGACCTGGCGGCCGACCTTGGCCATGGCGCGCCGGGCGCCGATCACCGAGGCCTTGACCGCCAGCAGGTCGAAGTGGGTCTCGAGGATGAACAGGTCGACCCCGCCCTCGAGCAGGCCCTCGGCCGCCACCTGGTAGTGGTCGCGCAGCTCGGCGAAGCGGATCTGGCTGAGGCTCGGCGACTTGGTGCCCGGTCCGAGCGAGCCGGCCACGTAGCGCTTGCGGTCGGCGGTGGAGAAGCCGTCGGCCACCTCTCGGGCGATGCGGGCGTTGGCCAGGGCGATCTCGTGGGACCGGTCCTGCAGCCCGTACTCGCCGAGCGGGACGCCGAACGCGCCGAAGGTGTTGGTCTCGACGACGTCGGCCCCCACCTCGAAGTACGCGGTGTGCAGGGCGGCGATGACGTCGGGGCGGGTGATGCCGAGGTAGTCCGTGCAGCCTTCGAGCGCCTCGCCGCCGTAGTCGTCGAGGGACAGGTCTTGGGTCTGCAACCAGGTGCCCGTGGCGCCGTCGTAGACGACGACGCGCTCTTGCACCAGGTCGAGGAAGGACGTGCTCACGCCGTCGAGGCTACCGGGGGGCCCCAACCTGCCCGAAGTCCGTTGGGCCGTAGGCTCGCCGCCGCATGGACGTATCGACTCGGAAGGGCGACGACGGCACCACCGGCCTGTACGGCGGCGGCCGCGTGCGCAAGGACTCGGCGCGCATCGAGGCGTGCGGCGCGGTCGACGAGGCGCAGGCCGCGCTCGGCGTCGCCCGGGCCACCGCCGGCAAGGCGAGCCCGGTCGACGCGATCCTCGTGGGCCTCGAGCGCGACCTGTGGGTCCTCATGGCCGAGCTCGCCACCGACCCGGGCAACGACCACAAGCTGGTCGACGGCACGAGCCGCGTCACCGCCGAGATGGTCACGGGGCTCGAGCAACAGATCGACCAGGTCACGGCATCGTTCGTGATGCCGAAGGACTTCGTGGTGCCCGGCGAGACTCCGGTGGCGGCCGCCCTCGACGTGGCCCGCGTGGTGGTGCGCCGCGCCGAGCGCCGCGCCCTCGCGGTGGCCGGCCCGGAGTCCCACGTCGTGCCGTACCTGAACCGCCTCTCCGATGCCTGCTGGACGCTGGCGCGCTGGCAGGAGGGCGAGAGCGTCATCACCAAGCAGCTGTAGGCCGGCCGGCCGGGTTCACGGATCGCCCGGCTCGGCCCATCGGCGGAGGGCGGTGACGCTGCGGGACGCATCCGGTGCGAACACGAGCAGGAGGTCGTGGGCGGCGAGCCGGGTGGCGCCGTCGGGGACCAGCACGTCGTGGCCCCGGATGATCGCTGTGATGCGGCACCGGTCGGGGAGCGGCACGTCGCGGATCGCTCGTCGCAGGACCGGGGAGTCGTCGCCGAGCTCGACCTCCACGAGCTCGCCACCGAGGCGTTCCACCGGCAGGGCCTCGACCACGGGAGACCACGGCGATCGCTCCTCCTGCAGGCCGAGTCGCGCCGCGACCCGTCCCACGGTCATGGCCTGCGCCGCCGTGGAGAGGATGACCACGAAGAACACCACGTTGAAGATGGTCAGCCCGGCCGGGTGGCCCTCGATGAGCGGGAAGGTGGCGAGGACGATCGGCACCGCGCCCCGCAGCCCCGACCACGCCACCATCACCTGCTCTCGGAACGTGTAGCGGAACCACGGCAGGATCACGTGGACGGCCAGCGGCCGGGCCACCAGGACGAGGACGAGCGCGACCAGCACCGCCCGACCGGCTTGGCGTGGGAGCTCCGACGGCTCGACCAGCAGGCCGAGCAGGAGGAACAGGCCCAGTTCGGCGGCCTCACCCAACGAGTCGTGCAGGCCGACGATGAGCCGCCGGTGCCGCGTCACGCGGTTGCCCACCACGGCGCCGGCGAGGAACGCCGCGAGCAGCCCGGAGCCGCCGATCCGGGCTGCGAGGCCGTACGACAGGCCGGCCACCGAGAGGGCCGCCACCGCTGCAGCGGCCGAGCTGTGGAAGCGCGCCCGTTGCAGCAGTGCGGCTCCGCCGAACCCCACCGCGAGGCCCGCCACCGCGCCACCCCCGAGCTGCCGGACACCGAACCAGACCCAGTCGGAGGCGGTCGGCCGGCCGTGGAACGCGGCCAGCACGCCGACCGTGAGCAGGACCGCCATGGGGTCGTTGAACCCCGACTCGATCTCCAGCAGCGACCGGATGCGGGTCGGGATCGCCACGCCACGGAGCGCCGAGAAGATCGCAGCGGCGTCCGTGGAGGCGATGACGGCCCCGAGCAGCAGGGCGGTGTTCCAGTCGAGGTCGAAGATCGGCCGGGCGATGGCGGCCACGGTGACCATGCTGATGCCGACGCCCAGCGTCGCCATGGCGAACGCGGGCGCCGCGCTCGCCCGCAGGGCCCGAGCGGGGGTGGCGAGCCCGCCGCTGAAGAGGATCAGCACCAGCGCGCCGATGCTGGCGCCCTCGACCCAGTTCAGGTCGTCGAGGCCGATGTGCACCCAGCCGACGCCGTCGTTGCCGATCGCCATGCCGATGCCCAGCGACACCAACAGCCCCGGCAGCGCGGTGCGCTCGGCCAGGAAGGTGCCGGCGATGCCGAGTGCCAGCAGGGCGGCCAGGCCGAGGATGACGCCGTCGACCGCGAGGTGCGCATCCATCTCGACCACCCTGGCAGGTCGAGCCTGACGCCCGTCGCCGGGTTCCTGCGTCGGTAGCGTGCGGCCATGCCGACCACGATCGTCCTCGACCACGCCGCTGCCGCTCCGGACGACGCCCCGCTCGTCGCCTCGGGGGTGCGCGCCGGCCACCTGGCCGAGGACGCGCCGGGCCTCGACCTGGACCTGGCCGCGCTGGCGCGCTTCGAGGGCAACGTGGCCCAGACGCTGGTGGCGGCCACCGACGCCGGGCCCCGCCTGCTCGTCGGCCTGGGCGCCGAGCCGTCGGCCGACGCCTACCGCAAGGTCGGCGCCGCGGTGGTGAAGGCGGCGTCGAAGTCCACCGCCGTGGCCGTCGACGTCCTCGGCCACCTGGACGGCACCGAGCGCACCGCCGCCGCCGACGCCCTCGCCCAGGGCATCGTGCTCGGCACCTACCGCTTCGACCGCTACAAGGCGCTCGACGCCACCACCCTCGCCAACGCCACCGTGGTGGCCAAGGGCGGCAAGCGCGTGAGCGACGCCATCGCCCGCGGCGCCGCCGTGGCCGAGGCCATGGTCCTCGTCCGCGACCTCGCGAACACGCCCGGCGGTGACCTGACCCCGAAGGCGTTCGCGGCGCGGGCCGAGTCCGTGGCCGCCGATGCCGGGCTCGAGATCGAGGTGCTCGACAAGGCGGCGATCAAGCGGGAGAAGCTCGGCGGCCTGCTCGGCGTGGCCCGCGGCTCCGCGCAGGAGCCCCGGTTCGTGACCATCACGCACCGACCTGCCGGCAAGCCCCGGGCCCGCATCGCGCTCGTGGGCAAGGGCGTCACGTTCGACTCGGGCGGCCTGTCGATCAAGACGTCGGTGGGCATGGACGGCATGAAGACCGACATGGCCGGCGCCGCCGCGTGCCTCGGCGCGATGAGCCTGGTGCCCCTGGTGGCGCCCCGGCTGGAGGTCACCGCCTACCTCCCGCTCACCGACAACATGCTCGGTCCCGACGCCACGCGCATCGGCGACGTGCTGCGGGCCCGCAACGGCAAGACCATCGAGGTGCTCAACACCGACGCCGAGGGACGGCTGATCCTCGCCGACGCCCTCTCGCTCGCGGCCGAGGCGGAGCCGGACGCGATCATCGACCTGGCCACCCTCACCGGTGCCTGCATGGTCGCCCTCGGCGATCGGACCGCCGGCGTCATGGCCAACCACGACGGGCTGCGCGACCGGGTCCTCGCCGCTGCCGAGGCCGCCGGCGAGGCGGCGTGGCCGCTGCCCTTGCCCGACCACCTCCGCAAGCCCCTCGACAGCGAGGTCGCCGACCTCCGCAACATCGGCACCGGGCCCTACGGCGGCGCCCTCACCGCCGGCATCTTCCTGCGGGAGTTCGTGGGCGACACCCCCTGGGCGCACCTCGACATCGCCGGTCCGGCCGGTTCCACCACCTCCTACGACGAGACCTCGAAGGGTGCCACCGGCTTCGGCGTCCGCACGCTCGCCGCCCTGCTGGCCGGTTGGAGTCGCCTACCTGCGGGTTGATCCACCGCTTTGTGTGCGGATCGGTGGCCGGGCGCGCTCTCCCTCGGCGATGGAGACTGGAGGCGCGTGGACGACAGCGAACTGGTGGGGGCGATCCGGGCGGGCGACCGGCAGGCGTTCGCCCGGCTGTACGACCGGTACGGCGCGCCCGTCCACGCCTTCTGCACGCGCCTGCTCGGTGAGCCGCACCTCGCCGCCGACGCCACCCAGGACACGTTCGTGCTGGCGGCCCAGCGCCTCGACCAGCTCCGCGACCCGTCGCGCCTGCGGGCCTGGCTGTACGCCATCGCCCGCAACGAGTGCACCCGGCAGGGTCGGGCGCGAGGACGGCTCGTGCCGGTGGAGGAACCCGAGGTGGTGAGCCCCGTCGATGCCGACCAGCCCGCGCAGGCCGCGGCGGCCGCCGCGGTCGCCGAGCTGCTCTGGGCCGCCGCCGAGGGACTCGACGAGCGCGATCGGATCCTGCTCGAGCTCAACGTGCGCCACGGGCTCGAGGGCCAGGAGCTCGCGCTCGCCGCCGGCGTCCCCACCGGTCAGATCTCGATGGCCACAGGCCGCATGCGCGAGCGCGTCGAGCGCTCGCTCGGCGCGCTGCTGGTGGCCCGGCGAGGCCGCGACCACTGCCCCGCGCTCCGGGTCCTGCTCGCAGACTGGGACGGCTCGTTCTCGGTGCTCATGCGCAAGCGCGTGGCTCGCCACGTCGACGGATGCGACGTCTGCGACGAGCGGCGATCCGCGCTCGTCGCGCCCCTCGGGTCGCTCGCCGCCCTCCCGTTCCTGGCCCCGCCGCTCGACCTGCGCGAGCGCATCGTGGCCCTCGCGGACCAGGTGTTCGACGGAGGCGGCCCGGACCTGCCCGGCACGCACGAGGCCTGGCCCGGCGGGTTCCCACCCCCGATGGAGCGCGGCGGCTGGTCGCCCACGTCGTGGCGGTCCCGTGGCCGTGCGATCGGCGTCGCGGCGCTGATCCTCACCCTCGTCCTGGCGGTGGCCTCCATCGCGTGGCTCGCCGGTGACGACGCGACGGAGCAGGTGGCCACGGCGGGCACCTCGGTCACGTCGTCGACCACGGTCGCCGACGCAACCGACGAGCCTGGCGGTACCGGGGAGGACCCAGGGCCGACGACCACGGCGGTGCCCGGCAGCTCGCCGATCGGCGTCACGAGCACCGAGCCGGGTGCGACGAGCACGTCGGTGGCGCCGGGCACGAGCCCGCGCAACGGCACCACCACCACGGTCCGCGGCTTCGGACCGGGAGGCGGGATGGTGACCACCACGTCGAGCGGCTCCGTCCAGTTGCCGCCGCCCACCACCACCCGGCCGCCGACCACCACCCGGCCTCCGACCACCACGACCACGCCGAACCACCCGCCCACGGTCGGATCGACCTCGCGGACGCCGGCGGGCCCGTTGCGGACGTCGTCGTGCTCGGCCGGTCCCCAGACGACGGCGGTGTCGGTGCCGGTCACCGACGATCGCGGCGTCGTGTCCGTCACGCTGCGCTGGTCCCAGGCCGGCGGCGGCACCGGTCAGGTCGCCATGACCAAGGTGGGCACCGCGACGTGGCGAGCGAACCTCGGTCCGTTCGCGTTCGGGGGGAACGTCACGTACCGGGCGGTCGCGCTCGACACGAACGGTGCGTCGACGAGCAGCCCGAGCGCGGTCGTCGGTGTCGACCCCTGCCCCGGCTGACCCCCACCGCTGACCAGGGCCGACGGGAATCTCCACATTCTCGGACAAGAAGTGTGCGGATCGGGTGGGGCCGGTCCTCTCCCCGGGTGACACCCACCCACTCGAGGAGCGACTCCCGATGACCGTCACCCTGACCAACCCCTTCCGCCGCGCCGTGCTGGTCCTGCTGGCCGTGCTCACCATCGCCACCGGCCTGCTCGGCGTGCATGCCCGCCGCGCCGAGGCACTGGCGCCGGGCGCCCCCCACATGATCGGCCCCGTCAGCTGGAACCACGAGATCCTCGTCGCCTGGGCCGTCCCGTTCACCGGCGGCAAGGACATCAACCAGTACGAGGTGGAGCGCTACATCGGCAACGCCGCCGTCGCCTCCAAGACCTGGAACCCGGCGCCGAACGTCCTCTCGCTCGTGGACACCGGCCTCATGAACGAGGTCACCTACAAGTACCGGGTGCGGGCCCACAACGTCGACGGCTGGAGCCCCTGGACCGCCAAGTACTCGGTGGTCCCCCACGCCTGGAACTCCGACATCTCGCCGTTCGACAACTCGGTGCAGTTCATCGTGCGCCAGTACCAGGATCTGCTCGGCCGATTCCCGAGCGGCCTCGAGATCGGCGCTGCCCAGGAACAGCTCGCCGAGAAGCGTGGGTCGAGCGTGATCACCCACCTCGCCCACGACGAGCAGCGGGTCTTCGAGCGGCACCCGGTGATCCGGCTCTACTTCGCCTTCTTCAAGCGCACGCCCGACTACGGCGGCGCCAACTACTGGATCAACAAGCGCAAGGGCGGCAAGAACCTCAACTGGATCGCCTCCAGCTTCGCCGCCTCCAGCGAGTTCCAGAACACGTACGGCGCCCTGTCGAACCTCGACTACGTGAAGAAGATCTACCTCAACGTCTTCGACCGCCAGCCCGATCCCGGTGGCCTCGCCTACTGGACCAACAAGCTGGACACCCACCAGAAGACCCGGGGCCAGGTCATGGTCGGCTTCTCGGAGAGCTCGGAGTACGCCGGCAACGACGACCACAACGGTCGCAGCACCGGCCGGGTCGAGGCCGCCGACATCTACCTCGCCCTGATGAAGAAGGCGCCGACGGCCGGCTCGATGGCCGTCATGTACGCCCCGCACATCCAGGCCGGCGGCTCGCAGGGCGTGCTCGCCATGCGGCTCCTGCGGGACGACGACTACCCCAACTCCTGAGGGGGGACGGCCCGCCCGGCGCTCAGGCGGCGTCGGGCGGGTCGTAGGGGCTGAAGGTCGCCTGGGGGGCAGGCCGGGTGGCACCGATCTTCGGTCGGCTGCCACCCGGCACCGCCAGGCGTGGGGGCGGGCCGGGTCGGTCGGCGGAGGCGGCGGCGAGCGGGAGGGGAGCCCGCTCGCCCCGCCGGACCTGGGCCCAGCGCAGTGCCTCGTGCGCCATGGCCGGATGGATCCTCCAGCGGTGGAGTTGCTGCTCCACCGCTTCCTCGTCCTCGCCGAGCTCCAGGAGCGAGAGGGCGAGGCGCCGGGCCCGGGTGCGGCGCTCCTCCACCGAGGGCTCGAGGCGGGCGCTCGTCTCCCACCGGTCGTGGGCGTCGCGCAGGGCCACGGGCAGCCGGGCGATCTGCGGGCGGCTCAGCGCCGGGAGCTTGCGCCGGACGGCGAGGGCGTCGGGCCCGGCCGGACGGGAGTGGCGGAACTGCCCGGTGCGGGCGAGGGCCCGCACGAACGGCGAGCCGAGCCCGCTGCGCGAACCCAGGCCGAGGAGCCGGGCGGTGTCGTCCACGGCGAGGTCGAAGCCCTCGGGCTCCTGGTCGAGACGCGCGGCGAGGTGGCGGAGCAGGAACGTGGTGCTCGGTCCGAGCACGGGCAGCCAGAACTGCTCGACGTAGGGCGACCGGGGGTCGTGGCCGAGCTGTTCGACCAGCGGGTCGTCCCAGGCGGTGACCCGGATGACGGGCGACGTGAACCGGTAGTCGGACGGGGGGAGAGACATGGGCGGACCTCCGGGCGGGAAGGGGTGAGTGCTGTCTCATGCACTTTCATGCACACCCGTGTCGGATCGCAATGCCTGCGACCCATCCGGCTCCGTCAGCCGGCGCGGCTGCTACCGGAGGACGCCAACGGTGTCGCCGGCGGCGGCGTCCCAGTTGCCGGTGACGGGTTGGTCGCCCGGGTTGCCGAAGGTGAAGCCGCCGATCGATCCACCCGACGAGTTGGCGTTGCGCAGGTACCAGCTGGAGGTGGTGGGTCGGTAGAGGCCGATGGTGTCGCCGCCGGTGCCGTCCCAGTTGCCGGTGACGGGTTGGTCGCCGGCGGACCCGTAGGTGAACCCTCCCGAGGGCGTGGCGGCGGTGTTGGCGTTGCGGAGGTACCAGGTGGCGTTGGAGGCATTGAAGAGCCCGATGGTGGTGGTGTTGTTGCCGTCCCAGTCTCCGGTGACGGGCGTGGCGCCGGTGATCGTGTACTTGAACCCGCCGATCGAGCCCCCGGCCGAGTTCGAGTTCCGGAGGTACCAAGTGCCGTTCGAGGGCCGGTACGCGCCGATCGTGGTGGTGCCGTTGCCGTCCCAGTCGCCGACGACTGGGATGTCCCCGGGGTTACCGAACGTGAACCCGCCGATCGACCCGCCCGCAGAGTTGGCGTTGCGGAGGAACCACGTCGAGGTCGAGGGCCGGTAGACGCCGACGGTGGTGGTGCCGTTGCCGTCCCAGTCGCCGGACACGGCGACGTCACCGGGGGAGCCGTAGTTGAACCCTCCGATCGAGCCGCCGGCAGAGTTGGCGTTGCGCAGGAACCAAGTCCCTGACGGCTTCACCGCGTTCGACGCCGCCGACTGCGGCCCGGTGCCGACTGCGTTCTTCGCCGCCACCTTGAACGTGTACGTCACCCCGTTCGTCAGCCCGCTGATCGTCTGAGAGGTCGCCGTCGAGTTGAACGTCCGCGCCGCCTGCGCCGTGAAGCCGACGTACGGCGTCACGACGTAGCCCGTCACCGCGGAGCCCCCATTCGAGGCTGGGGCGGTCCATGTCACGCGTGCGTTCCCATTGTCCGCAGCCGCGGTGGTCAGGGTCGGGGCGTCAGGCGTGGTTGCGGGCGGCGTCGGAATGACGGTGTTCGACGCAGCAGACCACGGACCCGTTCCTACGACGGTGCGGGCCGCAACCCGAAACGTGTACGTGACCCCGTTGGACAGGCCCGTCATGGATCGAGTGGTGGCCATCGAGGAGGTCGTCACCGGGGTTTGTGGCGTGGACCCGATGTACGGAGTCACGATGTACCCATCCAGCTGGCGGAGGCCGTCATCCGGGGGCGCCTGCCAGGACACGACCGCAGACCCGTCTCCCCCCGTGGCCTGAACGGCGGTCGGAGCCGCGATCGTCATGTAGCTCGATGCGAGCACGCCAACGAAGCTCGTGACCGACATCTGGCCGGGTCCGCCGAAGGGTCCGACGGTGCCGAGGCTGTTGGTGTACCAGAGGCCGTTGGTGGGGTTGTAGACGGCGAAGTCGGTCTTCCCATCGCCGTTGTAGTCGCCGGGTACGGGGATCTGGCCGGGTCCGCCGAAGGGTCCGACGGTGCCGAGGCTGTTGGTGTACCAGAGGCCGTTGGTGGGGTTGTAGACGGCGAAGTCGGTCTTCCCATCGCCGTTGTAGTCGCCGGGTACGGGGATCTGGCCGGGTCCGCCGAAGGGTCCGACGGTGCCGAGGCTGTTGGTGTACCAGAGGCCGTTGGTGGGGTTGTAGACGGCGAAGTCGGTCTTCCCATCGCCGTTGTAGTCGCCGGGTACGGGGATCTGGCCGGGTCCGCCGAAGGGTCCGACGGTGCCGAGGCTGTTGGTGTACCAGAGGCCGTTGGTGGGGTTGTAGACAGCGAAGTCGGTCTTGTTGTCGCCGTTGTAGTCGCCGGTCGGTCGTTCCGACGAGGTCACGTCTTGAAGGTGGATGTACCCGGAGGCATCGGACGCGGCGACCCAACCGCTGCTCGTATACCCGCCGCTTCCGCCGGTGTAGTTGTCGGACTCCAAGAAGACGGTGTTGTTGGCCGTGTTGACCTGCGCGACGTAGGCCACATGCCCCTTGTCGCCGATGTTGGGGAACCAGGCGATAGAGCCAACCGCTGGGGTCGTGTTCGTCACCGAGGCGAGGGCGTTGCCCCACTCTTTGGCATTGCCCCAGCTGCGACCTGGGTCGGCGAGGCCGTTCTGGGCGAGCATCCACGCTGCGTAGAGGGTGCAGTTGTGGGGTGGACTACCGATGTCGATCCCGCCGCCTGAGCCGTAGCGGTTGGTCGCCCAGTTGTTGTTCATGGTGGACGAGTCGTAACCGCCCGAAACGCACGTGTACCCACTGCTCTTATGACCTTGACCCGGTTCGGTGGACACCTGATTCTGGCGGTGACGCCAGAGGAAGGAGCCCGAGTTGGGGCGTCCATCGAAGTACCCGCCGGAGTTCCGGCGTGAAGCCATCGAGTTGGTGAAGACCTCCGAGCGGCCCCGAGTGGAGATCGCGAGGTCGTTGGGGATCAGTGACTCGACGTTGGCCAACTGGATGGCCGATGACCGCAAGGCACGGGAGCGGGCTGCTGATCCCGAGGCCCTGTCGGAGTCGGAGCGCGAGGAGCTGCGCCGGCTGCGCAAGGAGAACGTGGAGCTGCGCACCGACCGCGAGATCCTCCGCAAGGCGGCCGCCTATTTCGCACGGGAGACGACGCGGTGAGCCGCTTCCGCTTCGTCGACGATCACCGGGACGCCTACGGCGTGAAGCGGCTGTGTCGCCTCGTGGAGGTGTCGACGTCAGGCTTCTATGCGTGGAAGACCCGGCCGCCGTCGCCGAGGGCGGTCGCCGATGGCGAGCTGCTCGAGGTGATCCGGGCGATCCACACCGAGTCCCGCTGCACCTACGGCGCACCCCGCGTCCACGGCCAGCTGCGCCGGAGAGGGGTGCACGTGGGTTGCAAGCGGGTCGCCCGGCTGATGCGCACCAACGGGTTGATGGGGGTGCATCGGCGCAAGTGGCGGCGACGCCGCCCCGACATCGCCCCGGCCCCGGACCGCCTGAACCGCGACTTCACCGCCGAGCGGCCGAACCAGCGCTGGGTAGCGGACATCACCGAGTTCCCCACCGGCGAAGGAAGGCTCCAGGTGGCCGGAGTGCGGGACCTGTGTCACCGGGGCCTGGTCGGCTGGGCCATGGGCCCGCGGCCCGATGCCGAGCTCGTCGTCGACGCCCTCGTCATGGCGCTCGGGCGAGCTGAGCCCGACCCCGACGGGCTCGTGCACCACAGCGACAAGGGCGGCGCCTACCTGTCAGGCGACTTCTGCTCGATGGCCGACGTCGCCGGCCTCCAGGTGTCCTTCGGATCGACCGGAGATTGCTGGGACAACGCCGCCATGGAGACGTTCTGGTCAACGCTCAAGCGCGAGATCGCCTGGATCCGCGGCAGCATCTGGTTCCCCACCCGCGACGACGCTCGGCTCTACCTATTCGAGTTCATCGAGGTCTTCTACAACCGCCAACGACACCAAGCCCGCCTCGGACACCGCACCCCCGCCGAGTTCGCCGCCACCTTCAACCCATGACAACCGAAACCCCGTGTCCACCAAACCGGGTCAAGGTCAGCGCGCGACCGCGGCTCGAAGCGCGGTCACGGCGAGCTGGGCGGTCATGCGCTCGTCGATGGCGTAGCCAACGATCCGGTTCGAGAACAGATCCTTGATGGCGCAGCAGTACACCTTGCCCTCGACGGTGGGGTGCTCAGTGATGTCGGTCAGCCACACTTGATCAGGGTTCGCTGGCCGTGAAGTTCCGTTGCACAAGGTCGTCGTGCACGGCCACGCCGGGACGGCCCTTGCCCCGGCGGCCCTTCTTGGTGGTCGTCGACCAGATCCGATGGTCCCGACACAGCCGCCACACCCGCCGCTCACACGTGCGGTGGCCGGCAGCCTCGAGCTCATCGGCGATGAACCGGTACCCGAACTCGGGGTCATCGGCGTGGATATCGACGATCGCGTTCGTGAGATGGGCGTCGTGCCAGTCGCGGTCCGAGAACGGCCGGGCCCGCCACTTGTAGAACGCCTGGGGCGTGAAGCCCAGCACCCCGCAGGTCGCCACCACGGGGATCCCCTCAGCGGCAAGCTCCTGGACCAGCGGGAACATCATTTTGGGAGCTGGTCCCGAGCGAAGTACGCGGCCGCACGACGCAAGATCTCGTTCTCCATCTCCAACCGGCGCTTCTCTCGGCGCAGCTGCACCAGCTCGGACTGCTCGGCGGTGGTGAGCCCGTCGCGGACGCCGTCGTCGACGTCGGCCTGGTGCATCCATCGACGCACCGACTCGACCGAGATGTCGAAGTCGGCGGCCACCTCGGCGACCGTCAGGTCACCTCGACGCGCCACCGTGACGACATCACGCTTGAACTCTGGCGGGAACTTCTTCGGCATGGTTGCCATCCTTCCGCGGGACCAGGTCCCACCGAAGAGATGTCAACCAGCCGTGCAGCAGACCCCACCTACCACGCCGTCTCACGTCATCATCTCGACCGTTACGCCAATGGATTCACGTTCCGCTGGAACACTCGGAAGATGAGCGACCACGTCCGGATCGAAGCCCTCATGGCTGCCGCCATCGGCAAGCGGCTGACCTACCGGCCAGTCGACTAGCCGGACAGGATCTGGAAGTCGATCAGGGTCCGCCTTGCTCGCGGCTTGATCCCATCCTGGTGCGTAGGCACCGACTGTTCCTCTTGGATGACGAACCGGTAGACCACGGACCGGCCAGTGGCGACAAGATCGTTTCTGATGGTGGAAGCAATGCGCCCGCTCATCCTGCGGGCGTGCTTTCGCCCGCCGGTCGCTCGCTCCTCACGGATGCCGAAGCGGCCTCGCTCATGGTTGATCGAGATCAGATAGCCGACCACGTCGAACGTCTCGGGCTCGAGATCCTTGGTCGCCCGCAAGATGTTCAGGCCACCTTCCACCCGCTCAAGGCTCACGTTGACCCGACGAGGCGGCTTGTTCGGCTTCGCGTCGACAATGGTGAGCCCGGTCCGGGATCCAGACAGCGAGGCGAAAAAGTCCCGGACGTGCGCCTTGCCGCGACGCGACAGCAGTCCGACCGCCTGCTCAAAGGCATCGTCGTCCGCCGCGGCAGCGACGAGGTCCGCTACCTCGTCGGACGCCACTGACGGGGCTTCAAGCAGCCTGTTCCCGATGTACGGGGCCAAGACAACCACGAACGAGGCCGCAGCCAGTTCAACGATCGAGTACTCCACGTCAAGCGCCGCTTGCTCGGTCCGGGTCTTACCCTCGAACGACAACACATCAGCGAGCTCCTGGTACTCCGTCAGGATCTCGTTCAGCTTCCGGACAGGGAATTCGGTCCGGTGGAACAAGTCATCTTGCTCAAATTCCAGCGCCGTCAGGTGACGGTTCTGCTGCGTAGCCTGACGAGCGAGACCCTCAGCGGAGAACACCCTCACTGAGGGGATCCTCTCCGACAAGTATTCGTCCGCGTCGGGCAACTCCTCCTCGAACAGCTGTGTGATGTCGATCTCAGACGTGGAGGTCTCACCGTTCATCGGAACGGTCACGCGAAACAGGACCTTCCCCTCAGGTTGCGTGAAGGCTTCGCGCAACGGCACCAGGCCGGTCCGCACGCCGAGAAGCCGATCTTCGGAGATCGGGACATACAGGAACGCTTCCCGGCCAGCCTCGCGGTCCACGGCGTATCCGAGGTAGGCGTGCTCAAGATCGTCCCGCGCCACAAACAGGATCGGGCCGTCGTACCACTCGATCACGTAGTCCATCCGAAGGGCACCCATGCGGGTGCCGCTCGGGAAGAAAGAGCCCATCACTCCACCCACTCGAAGGGGGGCGGCGCGAGAACCTCATCACTCGGCCACCAGTCGAGATGCGTGTCCGTATCCGGAGCGTTCTGTAACAGGTCGCCCATGGTCTTGGTGACCTGGATGCGGGCGATCTTGTGGTTCTTGAACAGCTTCTTACGCCGTCGCCGCAGCGCGGCCGCGTCGTCCTTGTTCAGGTAGACGGAGAAGGCGTGGAAGCGGCAGATCGCCACGCCTTCCGGAGGCACGTAGCCAGGCCCCTTCTCAACGATGGGCAGGGTCCAATCGGACTCCGAGCGGGCCAGCCGGTAGACAGGCCCCGCCATGGGTGCTGCGCCGTCCGTGGGGCAGTCAGCCGGCAACTCCGGCCACGGCTCAGGAGCAGGAGCGGGCTCAGCCTCCGCCACGCCGTCAGCAGCCTCCGCCTTCCCGCCCGTATCCCCCATGGGCGCGTAGTCAAGCACGCGCGCGGAGCCCGCCACCAGCATTCCCTTGACCGGGCGGGCCGCCGGGTAGTTGCATGGTTGTAGTTCGACGGCTGACCGATGCTGACTCCGGTAGCCGAAACGGCACAGGCACCCGGTTTGGAACCGGGGCCGCGTATGCGGATGCGGGTTCGATCCCCGTCCGGAGTACCGACAGCCTCGAACACTTGTTCGCATCATCGTATGATGCGGAGGGAGAGTGACAGAGTCCGGCGCGTTCACATCGCCGGTCAACCTACCATTTGGTAGAGACGGTCGGCCAGAGCCTTCCATGGGTACCCTGTCGGCCTGAGTGAGCCGGACGAGACGCCCGAGCCGGTCGATTTCGAGGACGTCGTAGCTGCCGCGCTGAGAGTCGACCCGACGGGCATCGTCGGCCAGAAGGCCAAGCCCAAGAAGGACCAGGCCAGCGAGCCTGACGCCGAGTAGCCGCTACCCGCTGGTAGCGAGATTTCGGCCCGGCCACTGATTCAGCCACCGGAAGGCGGTATCGGCAGGGCTCTGACCATGGCGAATGCACGCGTGGTGCGTCACCTAGATACTCCCCACTTTCATGCATGTCCACGCACCGGTCAACGCCTGCGACTCTTCCGGCTCGCGCGCCGTCTCGGCCCAGGCCGGCGCCCCGAGCTACCCCGAGGTCGTGCTCACGGGTATCTTCCACCAGCGACGCGGGCGGGATGCCTTGTCCCGCAGGTCGACCAGGTCGTACTCGAGCTGGTGCTCGGTCGGCAGGAGCCGTCGCAGGGCCTCGCCGAGCCGGAGGCTGATCGCCGCCGAGGGGTCGGTCAGCATCACCGGACGGCCGGCGGCGAGCGACCGCTCGACCTCTCGGGCGTGGGGGAGGCTTGCGTCGAAGTCGCGGGTGATCGATGCCAGGAGGTCGTGGACGTCGACGCCGGCGTCGTGGTCGGCCTTGTTGAGCAGGAGCCGGATGCGGTCGTGGTGCACGGAGAGGCGGTCGAGCGTGCCGAGGTAGACGCGCAGGTTGCGCAGGCTCGGCACGTCGGGCGTGGCCAGCACGAGGATCTCGTCGCTCTGCTCGAGGGCCTCGCTCACCACGTCGGTCAGGACGGGTGGCGTGTCGACGATCACGTCGTCGAAGTGCAGGCGTGCGGCCTCGATGAGGGAGCGGACCGCGGCGGGCCGGATCGATCCGGCAGCGCCGGCCTCCTCCGGCGCGGCGAGCACGTGGATGCCGGGTGCGTGCCGGTCGCAGCACGCGGCGAGCCGTGCGGCGAGGTCCTCGGGCCGTGCCGCGTCCCCGGCCTGGTCGAGCAGCAGGTCGGCGATCGTGCGGTCGGGCTGCAGGCGCAACGCCGTGCCGACCTCGCCGAAGCGCAGGTCGAGGTCGAGGATGCAGACCGAACGGTGACCGTGGTGCGCGAGGAACCAGGCCAGGTTGGTGGCGAGGAAGGTCTTGCCGCAGCCGCCGGAGGCGGACGCGACGGTGATGACACGACCGGATTGCATGGGGACCACCTCGGGGGGAGCCGTGGTGTGATCAGGGGGGATGTGATCCATTCGACCTAGTTGTCGGAAACCTTGAGCGGGAATCCCGCCGGGAATCCTGGCAATGGACCGAATGTTGACTCCCTCGGTAGCCTTTTCACTCCGACCGACCGGTGCCGCACAGAAGGATCGTCATGGCCAGCCTCCGCGAGCTCCTCGCCGCAACGAAGTCCCAGATCCGAGAGGTCACGCCCGCCGAGGCGGACGAGCTCCGCAAGGCGCCCGGCGCCGTGGTGCTCGACGTCCGGGAACCCGACGAGTACGAGCAGGGCACCGTCCCCGGTTCGGTCCACATCCCGCGCGGCAACCTCGAGACCAACATCGAGATGAAGGTGCCCGATCGTGAGGCGCCGGTCCTGATCATCTGTGCGAGTGGCGTCCGGTCGGCGTTCGCCGCCAAGACCCTCGGCGAGTTCGGCTACTCGGACGTGGCCTCGGTGGTGGGCGGCTTCAACCGCTGGAAGGACGAGGGCCTGGAGTGGTCCACGCCCAAGGCGCTCAGCCACGACCAGCGCAACCGCTACAAGCGGCACCTGCTCCTCCCCGAGGTCGGCGAGACGGGGCAGCAGAAGCTGCTCGAGTCCAAGGTGCTGCTGCTCGGCGCCGGTGGCCTCGGTTCGCCCGCCGCGCTCTACCTTGCGGCGGCTGGCGTCGGCACGCTCGGCATCATCGACATGGACGTGGTCGACGAGAGCAACCTGCAGCGCCAGATCCTCCACAACATGGACCGCATCGGCGAGCGGAAGGTCGACTCGGCCAAGAAGACGCTCACCGCGCTCAACCCCGACGTCAACGTCGTCACCTACGACGTGCGCCTCGGCGCCGACAACGTCATGGACATCCTCGCCGGGTACGACGCGGTGGTGGACGGCACCGACAACTTCCCGACGCGCTTCCTCGTGAACGACGCCTCGGTGAAGCTCGGCATCCCCGTGATCCACGGCTCGATCTTCCGGTTCGAGGGCATGGTCACCGTGTTCGACCCCCAGAACGGCCCCACGTACCGCGACATGGTCCCCGAGCCGCCGCCCGCGGACCTCGCCCCGAGCTGCGCCGAGGCCGGCGTCCTCGGCGTGCTGCCCGGCATCGTCGGGAGCATCCAGGCGATCGAGACGATCAAGCTCCTGCTCGGACTCGGCGACCCGCTGGTCGGCCGCCTGCTCGCCTACGACTCCCTCGAGCAGAGCTTCCGGGAGTACAAGGTCCAGGTCGACCCGACCAACGAGATCACGTACGCGAACCGGGATCGGATCGTGGTGGCGGAGCTGGAGGGTCAGTGCCTTCCGCTTCCGCTGGCTCCGCCCCCGGGGAGCTGACGAGCGCCAGGCCCGCGAGGACGGCCAACGCGCCGAGCCCCATGAGCGGGATGCCGGACAGCCGCAGCCACGTCGGGCCGATGCTGAACGTGAGCACCGACTTGAGCGGGGCCGTCTTGTGCTCGGCCACCCACGTGGTGGCCAACGGCACCTGGTGGGCCTGGATCACGAGCAGCACGGCCACCACCGCGGCGCCTGCCCAGCGGGTGCCGAGGCGCACCAGGCACAGTGCGGAACCGGCGAGCAGCACCACCAGGGCCGGGAACGCGTACCGGGCGTGCGGGGCACCGCCGCCTGACCAGTGCTGGGCGATCAGCAACGTGACCACCACCATCGAGGCGTAGCCGGCGAGCCAGCCGAGCGCGGTGGTCCGCGGCTCGTCGCCCCGCCGCCGGGCGAGCAGCTGGTCGGCGATCACGACCACCACCGTCACGATCAGGGTGGCCACCACGGCCAGCTTGGTGAGCGGCCACCAGTCGGCCAGGTCGGTGGGCAGCTGGTTCTCGAGCCGGCGCACGAACAGCGTGCGCAGGGTCTCGCGCCACACCGACGGGTAGTGGATCATCGTCAGCGGACCGCTGCGGGGCGGCCGGGCGAACTTCTCGAGCAACCGGTCCGAGCCGGTGGCGTCGCCGTACAGGTGGATGTTGCGCGCGTACCACCAGCCGCTCAGCACGAGCGCCGGCAGGGCGAGCGCCCCTGCCGACCACCAGGGTCCGACCGGTTGACCCGGGTCGTCGCGCCGCACCCAACCCGAGACGCGAGGGGTGCGCAGGGCGATCACGGCGAAGGCGCCGACCGCGAGCGCCCCGGCGAGCACGGCGGTCATGGGTCGGCAGGCGGCGCCGAGGCCGCACCACAGCCCGAGGAGCGCGACGTTGCGCCGCGTGGCAGGGCCCCGGCAGATCGTGACCAGCGCGTCGAGGGCGAGCACCGAGAACAGGACGGCCTGACCGTCGGTCACCCCCGTGCCGCCGATGAACCCGACGTGTGGGGTCGCGGCGAACAGCGCGCCGGCGACGAGGCCCACCCGACGATCGCCGCCGGCCAGGTTGGCGCCGAGCCGGGCCACGACCACCACGGCGCCGACCATGCAGAGCAGGTTCGTCAGCCGGATCCCCAGGAGCGCCCCCCCGGGCCATCCGAGCGCCCGCGTGACCGCGGCCGGGACGAAGGCCATGACGTAGGGGAGCGGCGGGTTGTTCGCCACCCAGACCGTCCGCCGGCGCTCCGGCTCGAGCCGCAGGCGCTCCCGCAGGGCCTGACCGCCGTGGGCGGCGTCGATCGGCGTGTCGATCTCCGGCAGGTGGCCGCGCTGCAGCTCCAGCACGTAGCCCACGTGCGCCTGCTCGTCCGCGTACCGGAACGGCGGGCCCATCCACACCTGGTACCAGCCGCTGCCGAGCAGCAGCAGGGCGATCCCGGCCAGGCCGATCCACCAGCCTCGCTGCGACCACTTGGCTTCCACGCGACGGTCCCTCTGCAGCCGGAGCGGCCACAGGGCGATCCGGGCGAATTAGGCAGTCCGGGATGATTAGTCGCATTTCGACCGGAGTCGCAAGGCAGCGCCTCAGGGCGTGACGGCCTCCGACGGTGGTCGCGAGGCCCGGTCGATCCACACCGTCCGCGAGGCCCAGGCCCCCAGGGCGGCGGACACGGCGAGCATCGCGACCACGGCGCGCGCCGGCATCGGGCACCACTCGACCGCCGTGCGGACGGCGGTGCGGGTGCCCACCCGGTCGGCGCTCCAGAAGACGCGCAGCACGACGCGGGCCGCCATCGCCTGGAGCGCCACGGCCACCGTCCACACCTGGCGGGGCCCGATCCGGCCGCCCAGGCGGTCGAGCCCGATGGCGGCCACGGCGGCCATCGGCGCCACCGCCGCGAACAGGTAGCGCCCCTGGATGAAGTTGAACCAGGTGGTGCGCACGTAGATCTCGTGGGCGTGCTGGGCGACGTAGGCCAGCAGTGTGAGCGCCGGCACGAGCGCGCAGGCCAGGGCGGCGCGATCCACGCCGCCGGTCACGAGTCGGCCGACCCGAGGGACGAACGCCACCACCAGCGCGACGCCGAGGGTCAGGCAGGCGACGGCCACCACCGGCCCCGGCAGGTCGGCGGCGTACCGTCCGAACGAGCCCCAGAACCGCACCGGCAGGTGCCGGACGAAGTAGTCGACCCAGATCCCGTGGTCCACCGCGGAGCCGGCCGGACGCGTCGGCGCCCGGTCGAAGAAGTTCGTCGGCGTGAGGGTGCCCGTGGTGCGCAGCACGGCCAGCCAGAACCAGCCCGCGCCGAGGAAGCACCACGTGGCCACCGTGCCCAGCGACGCCAGGTGCAGTCGGCCCCCACCGACCCGCCGCCACGACAGCGCGTGGGCCAGGGCGACCCAGGGGACGAAGAGCAGGCCGAACGCCTTGGTGAGGCAGCAGAGCGCGAGGAGGGCGCCGATGGCGTGGGTGCGGGACCGGCTGGGGCCGGCGCGCGTGAGGGAGGCGACCGGGACCGCCAACCAGGCCGACGCGATCGTGAGGAGGTCGTCGTTGTTGACCACGGCCGCGATGTGGGTGAGCTGGGGCACGGCCGTGGCCGCGACGGCCGCGGCGAGTGCCGCCCGGTCCGAGCCGCCGAGTCGCCGGGTGAGGAGCCAGATCGCGAGGGGCAGCGACGCCATCAGCGCCACGTCGACCAGCCGGAGGAGGTAGATCTCCTGAGCGGCGCCCAGGCGGTGCTGCTCGGGGACCACGGCCCGCTCGATGCGCAGCAGCCCGGCGAGCCCCTCGTAGTAGGCGGGCGGGTGCTGGGGGAGTTGGTTGACGTTGGCCTTCGGGTTCTCGGCGGTGGCCCCCGGGTCGTCGAGGTGGCGACCCCCGAGATCGGGTGCCGGCCGCCCGCCGAGGTCCGGGTGGCGGGCACCGCCGCCCGCGCCCAGGTACAGGTCGGTGGTCCGCCGGATCACCACGCCCATGTGGTGCCCGTCGTAGGCCGGGTAGCGCGGGTGCTCCGCGAGGTAGGCGATCAGATCGACGTGCTGGGGCTCGTCGGGACCGTGGAACAACGGCACCGCCACGGTCCACACGAGCGCGGACGCGGTGAACAGCGCGCACGCGGCCCACACGGCACGAGGCACGTCGTGCCCGAGCCGGTGCAGGCGCGCGCGAAGTGACCTCCGCACACCGTCGTACTCCATCCCATCGATCACCCTAACGGGTGATCGATGTCCGAATTACCTGGTCAGGAGGGTCGGACGGCGGCGGCGACCATCGTCCACGGGAACGGGCTGCGGACCGAGCGGACGTCGAAGCGACGACCCACGAGCTCGGCGAACGCCTTCTTGCTCCAGTGGTTGATGTGGCCGGGGGTGTTCCCGAGGTCCTTCAGGTACTTCCCGCGGGCCAGGTTGGCCGCGCACCAGATCGGCTCCCGCGGCACCGAGCAGACGAGGTCCCGGCGGGCGACCCGGCTCAGCTCCGCCAGGGCCAGCTCCGGGTACGGGACGTGCTCGAGGACCTCGATGCACAGCACGAGGTCGAACGAGTCGTCGGGGAACGGCAGCTTGCCGATGTCGCCGAAGAGCGGGGAGAAGCCCTTGCCCGTCCAGTGGCCGGCGAGCTCGGGGTCCGGGAGGTCGACGCCGCAGAACGTGGCGTCCGGCCAGCGCTCGGCCAGGCGGGCCGTGACCTCGCCCTCGCCCACACCGACCTCGAGGATGCGGGCGGGGGAGGTGTGGGGCAGCGATGCGTCGAGCGCTGCGAAGAAGCCGTCCATGAGCTTGCGCTCGATGGGGTTCTTGCTGGCGTACTTGTCGTAGGTGTTGCCGGTGGGGACGTCGTCGTCGACCGGGACGGGCGCGGCACCGGTGGCGGTCACGAGCCGACTCCCGCCGGCTGGTCGGGGAAGGCCTGGACCGGTGCGGCGGTCCCGGCGGACGCGGTGACCTCGGCCCGGTGCGCCGGCGGGAACGTGGGCGCGGCGTCGCGGGTGAAGCCGGCCGCCGGCTGCACCTCGTGGGTGGCTCGCGTGGCCCGCCCGATCAGGTCGGCGAGCATCCCGATCACGAAGACCTGGAAGGCGACCATGAAGATCAGCAGGGTGTTGATCGCGACCTTGAAGTCGTGGGCGCTGATGTCGTAGATGAGCTTGCCGAGCCCGAGGAACGTGAAGAGGAAGCCGATCGGCAGGAACACGCGGAACGGGTCGAACGACAGGGTCATCCGGATGACCTGCAGGAAGTACCGGCGGGTGTCGCTGGCCCAGTGGAACTTCGACTTGCCGGCACGCTTGGAGTACTCGATCGGCCAGTACTTCACGGTGTAGCCGTGGGCGAGGAACGTCATCGTGATCGTGGTGACACAGCTGAAGCCGGGGGGGAGCTGGCTCACGTACTGGAGGGCGACGTCGCGCCGGAACGCCCGCATGCCGGAGTTCAGGTCCGGGATCGGGGTCTGCACCAGGTACGAGGCGAGCTTGCGGATGGCGAGCTTGGCGGGCACCCGGAACAGCTTGTGGGTGCCCTCCTCGGTGGTGCGGGCGCCGACCACCTGGTCGTAGCCCTCCATCTCGCGGACGAGCTCGGGGATGAGGTCGTTCGGGTAGCTCATGTCGACGTCGGTCCACACGACCACCCGGCCGCGCGAGGCGCGCGTGCCGTACTTGCGCGCCGAGCCCGACCCCCGGTTCGTGAGGAACTGGATGAGGCGGATGCCGTCGATCTGGCGGAGCGCGTCGCCCGAGCCGTCGTTCGACCCGTCGTCGATGACGATGATCTCGTAGGAGAACTCCGAGGCGTCCATGGCGGCCCGGATGCGGTCGATCTCCTCGTGCAGGTGCCCCTTCTCGTTGTAGACGGGCAGCACGATGCTGACGTCGATCTCCTCGGCGTTCATGGCGGACGAGGGTACCGGTCGCACCGCCGGGACACGGAATCACCAGATGGGGTTCGGTACGCTCGTCGGTCGTGCCCGGTCGGTCCCGATCCCGGTTCCGGACCTGGTTCCGGGTGCCCCTCGTGGTGGTCGCCGCCACGGTCGCCTTCGGCGCCCTGGCCGCCGTCTGGTCCGTGGTCGCGCCGCTCGGCGAGGCCCCCGACGAGCCCGCTCACCTGGGCCTCGTCCTGTACCTGGCCGACGGCCACGGGTATCCCGACTACGACGGCCTCCATAGCCCGTCGGCCGTCAACCGGCTCTGTGCCACCTACGCGGCGGCCACCCGCGCGTGTCCCCGGGACGGCGAGGCGGTCACGGCCACCTCGGTGCGGCGCCACCCGGCTGCCCATGCGCCCGACAAGGCCGCCCGGCCGGCCTGGGACGACGCGGGCGGCCAGGTGCCGGTGGGCCGCCTCAACCAGATGCCGCAGCACCCGCCCCTCTACTACGAGGCGATGGCCACGGTCCTAAAGGCCGAGCGTGGGCTGCACGGCGGACCGTGGTCGCTCGACCGCGAGCTCGCGCTCCTCCGGCTCGTCAACGTGCTGCTGGTGCTGCCCACGCCGTTGCTGGCGTGGTGGGCCGCCCGTCGGGCCGGCCTCGACGACCTGGTGGCGCGCACCGCAGCGTTCGTGCCGCTGGCCTTCCCGATGCTCACGCACATCGGCTCGACCCTGAACAACGACAACCTGCTGACGCTGTGCGGCGGGATCCTGGTGGCGTTGCTCGCCGGGGTGCTGCGCGGCGACCGGTCCTGGCGGACGGGCCTGGCCGTCGGTGCGGTCACGGGCGTGGCGCTGCTCACCAAGGCGTTCGCCATCGTCTTCCCGCCGGTGATCGTGCTCGCCTACCTCATCGGGTTGCGCGAGGGCCGCGACCCGGACGACGTCCCGCCACGGACCGCGGCGCGGTTCCTCCGACCGCTCGCCCGGCCCGTGCTGGTGGCCGGGGCGAGCACCCTGGTGCTCTCGGCATGGTGGTACATCGGCGTTCGGGTGCGCACCGGCCAGTTCGCGCCGACCACCGAGGACGAGCGGCTGAGCACCGCGCTGCAGCCACCCGGCTTCCACCCGTCGGCATGGGAGTTCCTGACCCGGTACGCCCGTGATCTCGACCAGCGGTTCTGGGGCTCGTTCGGCTGGTACTCCGTCCGACTGTCCACCGGCCTGACGTACCTCCTGACCCTCGTGCTGGTCGCGCTGGTGGCGGCCGCGATCGTCCGGGGATCGAGGACCGACGAAGGCGCGGGTCCCGATCGGGTCGTGCTGTTCGCGCTGCTGCTCCCGATGGGCGCGCTGAAGCTGTTCGTGATGCAGCACGCCTGGGTCCTCTACGCGCGCACCTCCAAGTTCCAGTTCATCCAGGGCCGCTACCTCCTGGCCGGGATCGCGGGCCTGGCGGTGGTCGTCGCCGTGGGCGCCGTCGCAGCGCTCGGGAAGCGGGCGAACGTGGCGCCGCTGGCGGTCGCCGTCGCCGCCGCGGCCCTGCAGCTCTGGTCGCTGCGCCGCTGCCTCGTGGGCTGGTGGGGCGGACCGGGTGTCGGCCCGAACGGGCAGCGGCGGGCGCTGACGGCGTGGAGCGGCTGGCCCGGCGAGGTGGTCGGCGTGCTGTGCCTCGGGCTGGCCGTGGCGGCCGCGCTCGCCCTCGTGGCCATCGTGGTCGGATCCGGTCGACCAGTAGGGTCGGACGATCCATGACCGACCTGCTCGCGGACCCTTCGGCCCCTCCTGAACCGGCCGCGCCGGCGTCAGGCCGGCGCGTCGCCGTCGAGGCGGGCGGGGTGGCCGTGGTGGCATGGCTGTGGGGTGCCTGGCTCCTGCGCGTGTGGGACATGCCGAAGCGGCTGCCGTTCGACACGCGGTCCGACGCCACCCTGATCTCGGCCATGGTCAAGACCATCCAGGAACGGGGCTGGTACCTGAACCAGCCTCGCCTCGGCGCGCCGTTCGGGCAGCAGTTCTACGACTTCCCCCACGGCGGCGAGACGTTCCAGCTCGCGGCGATGAAGGTGCTGGTGTGGGTCACCGGCGACTGGGGCCTGGCGGTGAACCTCTACTTCTTCCTCGGGTTCGGCGTCCTCGCCGCCGTGACGTTCGTGGTGCTGCGCCTGCTGCGGTTCGGGCCGGTGGTGGCCGGCGTGGCGGCGCTGATCTACACGTTCCTGCCGTACCACTTCACCCACAGCGAGAGTCACCTCTGGCGGTCGACGTACTACTCCGCGCCGCTCGCGTGCCTGTTGCTGGTGTGGGTGAGCGCCTGGCGCGAGCGGTTCCTCGTCGACCCGGCGCGCACCGGCCGTCACTCCGTGCGCGGCAACCTCCGCCGGGGCAGGGTGCTGGCCGCCGTCGCGATCGCCGTGGTGATCGCCGGCACCGAGACGATGACCACCGGGTTCACGATGTGCCTGCTCGCATCGGGCGCGCTCGTGGCGGCCATCCGCTGGCGGGAGCCGGTCCGGCTGGTGGGCGCCGGGCTCCTGATCGCGGTGATGGGCGCCACGTTCCTCGTGCTCAGCTACCCGACGCTCAACTACTACCGGGCCTACGGCACCAACCACGAGGCGGCTCGCCGCCTCGTGACCGAGAGCGAGCTGTACAGCGTCAAGATCACGCGCCTGGTGCTGCCGCAGGGCGGCCACCGGTCCGAGACCCTGTCGAAGCTCGGCGCCCGGAGCCAGGAGCGCAGCGCGGTGCCGAGCGAAGGCGGGCAGGCACTCGGGATCCTCGGCACGGCCGGCTTCCTCGGGGCGCTCTACGGCCTCTTCGCCGGCCGTCGCCGCACCGAACGGCCCGACGTCCGACCCCACTGGGACCGGGACGTCACGCGGGAGCAGGCGTCGACGGTGACGTTGCTCGCGCTGCTCTTCGGGTCGGTGGGAGGCATCGCCGTGCTGCTCGCCATGGCCGGGTTCTCGCAGATCCGCGTGTGGGACCGGATCATGCTGTTCATCGCCTTCTTCGCGATGGTGGTGGTGTGCGGGTGGGCGGAGCGGCTGACGTCGTGGGTGCGGGCGCGCGACCGGATCGAGGGCGGTGGCCGCGACCGGGCCCGACCGATCCTGGCTGCGCTGGCCGTGGCGGTGCTGGCGTTCGGGCTCTGGGACGGCATCCCGCCGGTGCGCGAGCCGTACCCGAACATCGAGTCCCGACACGCGAGCGACCGCGAGTTCCTGCGCCGCATCGAGCGGGTCATGCCCGACGGCGCTGCGATCTTCCAGCTCCCGGTGATGCCGTTCCCGGAGGTCGAGCCCCCGGGCCGGATGGCCGACTACGACCCGCTGCGGGCCTACCTCGCCGACGACGGGTCGCTGCGCTGGAGCTACGGCTCCATCAAGGGACGGCCCGCGGCCGACTGGCAGGTGTACCTGCGCGATCACGTCGGCCCGATCACCGGCCTGCCGGGCCTGCTCGGCCTCGGCTTCAAGGGCATCTGGCTGGACACGTTCGGCTACACGAAGGGTCACGACCGTGACATCGCCGACCTCACCCGCCTCCTCGGCGAACCGATCCGGTCGCAGGACCGGCGGTTCTTGTTCTGGGACCTGCAGCCGTACCGCAGGACGGTCGCGATGAGCGACGGCGACCTCTGCGCCGAGGCGACGCGCCTCCTCCACGTCGACCCGCCGGCCGGGGAGTGCGGCCGTGACTGACCCCGTGATCGAACCGGTGATCGAACCGGTGATCGACCCCGAGACCGAATCGGGCGGCCGCGGCGGGCGGACCACGCGGATCGTGTCGATCGTCGGCATCGTGATGGGGCTGGGCGCGGTGGGGTTCGTCGCCCGGACGCTGATCCACGAATGGCCGCGGGTCTCCGACGAGATCGCCGACGCCCAGATCGGCTGGCTCGTGCTCGGCGTGGCCTGCGCCATCGGTGGCATGACGAGCATCGGCTGGGGCTGGCGCGGCGTGATGAAGGTGCTCGGGGTCGACGCGCCGCTGCGCCGGGTGATCCCCTGGTACTACGTCGGTGAGCTCGGCAAGTACCTGCCGGGCGGCGTGTGGCCGGTGCTCGGCCGTGGCGAGCTCGCCCGTCGTGGCGGCGTCCCGCGCAGCCGCGCCTACGCCAGCGTCGCCATGTCGCTCGGCATCCTCTACCTCGCTGCCATGTTCGTGGCGGCCGCGTTCCTGCCGTTCGCCCTCACGGGCTCCGGCGGGTTCAGCCCGTGGATGCTGTGCCTGCTCGCCCTGCCGGTGGGTGTCGTGATCCTCCACCACGACGTGCTCGGCCGGCTCGTGGCCCTGGTGTCTCGCCTCACCGGACGGACCATCGACGTCGAGATCCCTCGGTGGAAGGACTCGCTGCTGCTGGTGCTGCGGTACGTCCCCACCTGGTTGCTGATCGGCACCGGCACCTGGGCGGTCGCCCGGTCGGTGACGGCCGACCTCGAGTACCCGCGGGTCATGTTCGCCACGGTCCTGTCGTGGACCGTGGGCTTCCTCGCGGTGCCCGTGCCGTCGGGCGCCGGGATCCGTGAGGCCGTGCTGTACGCGGCGTCCGGCCTGACGAGGAGCCAGGCCGTGTTCGCGGCGGTGACGGCCCGGCTGATCTTCGTGGTGGTCGACGTGGGCGGCGCGGCGGTGTGCGCGCCGATCGTCCGCCGCATGCGCGGCGGGGCCACCGTGGCGCCGCTCCCGCATCCCGAGCATCACCCGGAGACCCACCCGGGCGGGGGAGAGCCGCCCGGTTAGGGTCGCCGCGATGGAAGGACTGCGGCCCCTGGACCTGGGGGAGCTCCTCGATGCGGCGATCAGGATCTACCGGACCCAGGCGAAGACCCTGGTGGCGGCGGTGTCGGTCTGTGTGATCCCGGCCGTCACGTTGGCCGCGGTGGTGATCTGGTCGGCGATCCCCGACACGCGGGTCGACAGCGACACCGGGCTGCTGGTGCTCGAACGAGGGCAGTCGTTCGCGCCGCTGATCGTGGCCGTGATCATCGCCGCCATCCTCTTCCTCGTCTCGACCTCGGTGGCCACCGCTGCCTGCTTCCGGTCGATCAGCACGGCGTACGTCGGGGGCGCCGTCACGTGGCGCGAGAGCGTCGGCTTCGGGTTCCGGCGGCTGGCCAGCGTGATCGGGTTGTCGATCTGCGTCGCGCTGGCGAGCGGCATCGGCGTGATCTTCTGCATCGTGCCCGGCGTGTTCCTCTACATCGCCTACTCGGTGGCCATGCCGGCGATGCTCGTCGAGGGCCTCGGCGTGTTCCAGGCGATGAAGCGCTCGCTCAACCTGGTGCGAGGCATGTGGTGGCGGACGCTCGGCATCCTGATCGTGAGCGGGCTGCTGGTCGGCGTGTTCCAGTCGGCGATGACGATCCCGTTGTCCCTGCTGCTGGTGAGCGTCGACAACCCGTGGGTGACGGTGACCCTGCAGATCGGGGTCCGGGTGCTGTCCCTCGTGATCGCGCAGCCGTTCACGGCCGCGCTGACGATGGCGCTCTACGTCGACCTCCGCGTCCGCAAGGAGGGCTTCGACCTCGTGCTGTGGGCGCAGCGCCTCGGCCAGGCGCCGATGGCCGGTGGGTTCCCGGTGCAGCCCGGCGCGCCGGAGACGATGCCCACGGGTTGGACCCCGCCTCCTCCGGGCAGCGGCTACGCCCAGGGCTACGGCTCGCCGGTGCAGCCGTCCTCGCCCTTCCCGCGCTACCCGCAGGAGCCGTACCGCCCCTTCGGCGAAGCGCCGCCCCCGCCTCCGCCTCCGCCACCCCCGCCGCCTCCACCACCACCTCCGCCCCAGCCGCCGTCGGCGCCCCCGTGGGCGTCCGGTCCCGACGCCGACCACTGACGTGCGCGGGTCGCAGCGCGCCGCCTGGGTCGTCGCGATCGTCCTCGTCGGTGCGGCCAGCGTCTTGGCGCTCGCCCCGGGGGCGGCGCGGGCGCAGGATCGGTCGGTGTCGTCGGAGGAGGCGGCTGCGCTGGCCCGCGAGGCCGTCACGAGCGATGCGGCCCTGCGCGACCTGCGCGAGGTGCAGCGGATCGACGGGCGGCCGGTCGACCTGCGCGCCGCCACGGCCGGGCTTTCCGGCGACGGTCGACGGGTGCGTCTCACGCTGCTCGCGTCGGAGCTCTCCCGAGGCGGCCCGGGGAGCGGGACCGATGCGCGCGAGGCCCGGCGTGCTGCCCACGACGTGGTGACCGGCAAGGACTATCGGGAGTCGTCGCCGCCCAAGCCGTTCAAGGGCGTCCTGCGCTGGCTCGGTGATCGACTCGAGCCGGTCGGGCACTTCCTCCAGCCGGTGTGGCGGCCGATCGTGAAGGCCTGGGGCGCGGTGCTGCGCTTCCTCGACGCGATCCCGGGCGGTCGGTACCTCGCGCTGGCCGGCGTGGTGGCCCTCGTCGCGTGGCTCGGGGTCCGCCTCGCAGCCCGTCGGAGCCGGGCGAAGCTGGTGCGTGGGCCCGACGGCCGGCTGCTGGTGGATCCCGAGGCCGACCCGGTCGAGCTCGAGCGGCGCGCCGAGGAGGCCGAGGCCGCCGGTGACCTCGCCACGGCGGTCCGCCTCCGCTACGAGGCGGGGCTGATCCGCCTCGTCCGGGCGGGGCGGCTCGAGCTCCGACCCGAGACCACGCCGGGGTCGGCCGCGGCCGAGGTCGGCGGCGAGGACCTGCACGGGCTCACCGTCGCCTTCGAGGAGATCGTGTACGGCGAGCGGCGGGCCACCGCCGACGACGTGGCCCGCTCCCGGGCCGGGTGGGGTGCGGTGCTCGGCGCGAAGGCGCGTCGATGACCGACACCGTGCCCGGGCACCGGGACGAGGTGGTCGAGCGGACCGGGTTCCTCGGCTGGTGGGACCGGCTCGGCCGCGGGCAGCGCACCGCCCTCGTGGTGGTCGGCGTGATCGTGGCCGTGAACATCGGGCTGAGCGCGCTCTCGGGCCTGGTGGGGAGCACCCCCGGCGGACCCGTGTCCTCGTCGTTCAGCACCGGCGACGGAGGGGTGAAGGGCTGGTCCGAGCTGCTCCAACGCCAGGGCCACGAGGTCGTCCGCCTGCGCGACCACCTCGCCGATCGCGACACCGGGACGAACGCCACCGTGGTCCTGGTCGACGCCTACTCGCTCTCGAGCGACGACGCCCTCGCCCTGTCGCGCTTCGTGCGCGACGGCGGTCACCTCGTGGCGGTCGGTGTCGGCGCCGACGACATCGTCGCCACGCTCGGCGGCACGAGCGTGGAACCCGAGCGCGCGGACGGCACCGTCCACCCGTGGCTGCCCGTACCCGAGGTCGACGGCGTGGCCGACGTGGTCGGTGCGTCCGACGCCTGGCAGGTCAGCGGCGGCGTGCTCCCCGTGGCGGGCGGCGTCGACGGCGATGCGCTCGTGGTGGTGTCCGACGTCGGCCGCGGGCGCGTGGTCGGCGTGGCCGATGCGTCGGTGTTCCAGAACCAGAACCTCGATCGGGCCGACAACGCGGCGCTCGCCCTCGCGGTGGTCGGCGGCCCGAAGCGGCCTGTCGTGTTCGTCGAGTCGGTGCACGGCTTCGACCGGAGCGGGCTCGACGCGGTGCCGTCGTCGTGGCGGTGGGCCTTCGGGGTGTTGGTGCTCGCGCTCGGGGTCGGCCTCTGGTCGGCGGGCACGCGCTTCGGCACGCCCGAGCCCGACGAGCGCGAGCTCCGGCCGGCGCGCCAGGCCCACGTCGACGCCGTGGCCGCCGACCTCGGTCGCGTGGTGTCGACGCCCGCCGAGGTCGTCGAGCCCCTGGTCCGGGCGATCGCCGCCGATCACCTCGACCGTCTCGACCGAGACGACCGCGAGCTCGTGACCACGCCGACCGGTGACCTCGACCACGCCCTGGCGGTCGGCCGCCTCGCCGCCGCGCGCCGCCGAGCGGCCACCGGTACCGTCCCTCGCGATCGAACCCCTGCCGATCCGACCAACGGAGGAACCCGCTCGTGACCGATCCCAGCGCTCCGGCCCCCGGCGCACCCACCAGCGTGCTGCGCGACCTGCGGGGCCGCCTGCACGGCGAGGTGACGAAGGTGGTGGTGGGTCAGGACGACGCGCTCGACGCGCTGCTCGTCGCGCTCGCCGTCGGAGGCCACGCCCTGCTCGAAGGGGTACCCGGCGTGGCCAAGACGCTCCTCGCGTCGACCTTCGCCAAGGCCCTCGGCCTCGACTTCGCACGAGCGCAGTTCACGCCGGACCTGCTGCCGTCGGACCTCACCGGGACGATGACGCTGCGCGACCGCGAGCTCGTGTTCCGGCAGGGCCCGGTGTTCACCAACGTGCTGCTCGCCGACGAGATCAACCGCACACCCCCGAAGACCCAGGCCGCGCTCCTCGAGGCCATGCAGGAGGGGCAGGTCACGGTCGACGGCGAGCCGCACCGGCTGCCCCAGCCGTTCCTCGTCGTGGCCACGCAGAACCCGATCGAGTACGAGGGCACGTACCCGCTGCCCGAGGCGCAGCTCGACCGCTTCCTCGTGAAGGTGCTGGTCGGGTACCCGGAGGAGGGCGCGGAGCGAGCGCTGCTCGGCATGGCCCGCCACGGTCTCGAGCCGCTCGGCACCAAGGACGTGCAGCGGGTGGTGGGACCCGAGGACGTGGCCGCGGCCCGGGCCGAGGTCGACAGCACGGCGGTCAGCGGCGAGGTGTCGGCCTACGTCACCGCCCTGATCCGCCAGACCCGCGCCCTGCCGAGCGTGGCCGTCGGCGCCAGCCCGCGCGCCGGCGTGCACTTGCTCGTGGCGGCGAAGGCGGCCGCCCGGCTCTGGGGCCGCCACTTCGTGATCCCTGACGACGTCATCCGCGTCGCCCCCACGGTCCTGCGCCATCGCCTCGTGCTGCGGCCCGAGGCCGAGCTGGACCGGGTCACCCCCGACACGGCGGTTGCCAACGCCATCGCCTCGGTGCCCGTACCCCGTTGAGCGAGCCGACGTGAGCGTGGAGCCGGCGCGGACCTCGGGCCTGCCGAGTCCCACCGTGGTGACGGTGGCGCTGCTGGGCGCGTCGGCGCTGGTCGCGCTCTGGCTCGGTCCCGGCGCCGGGCTCGTCGCCGCGGTGGCGGTGCTCGGCGCGTTCGCCGCCGACATCGGGTTCGTGTGGCGCGCGCCGCGCCTGGACCGCACGCTCCCCGCCGAGGTCGCCCGCGGCGCCACCAACCCGTTCACGGTCGACGTCGAGGCCCGCGGCCTCGTGGCGGTCCGCGTTCGCCAACCCCAGACCGCGGAGGTCCGGTTCGCCCCCGCCGAGGGACCGGACCGGCTCGACGGCACGTTCGTCGCCCTCACCCGCGGGCACCACGACCTCGGACCCGCCTTCACCCGCTCGGTCGGCCCGTTGCGCCTCGCCCGCCAGGACCATCGCCACGGTGCGGTCCGCCGCGTCACCGCCCACGCCGACCTGCCGGCCGCCCGCCGGCTCGCCGTGGCCGTCCGCCAGGGCCGGTTCCGTGACCCCGGCCTGCGTCGCGGTCCGCTCGGGCTCGGCACCGACTTCGAGTCCATCCGCGACTACACGCCCGACGACGACATCCGCCGCGTCAACTGGCTGGCGTCCGAACGGGTCGGCCGGCCGATGGCGAACCAGTACCGCGAGGACACCGAGCGCGACCTCTGGTGCCTGGTCGACGCCGGCCGCCTGTCGGCATCGCCCGTGTCGGACCGGACCCGGCTCGACGTCGCGCTCGACGCCCTCGCCGCGGTCGCCGCGGTGGCCGACGTGGTAGGGGATCGCGTCGGCGCCGTCGTCTTCGACGACCTCGTGCGCCGCACGATCCGTCCCCGACGGGCGAACGCCGGCCGGCTCGTGCGGGCCCTCGACGAGCTGGAGCCGAACGTCGTCGACAGCGACTACGAGGCGGCGTTCGCCCAGGTGGCCGGGGCCAAGCGCTCCCTGGTGATCGTGTTCACCGACATCCTCGACGAGGCCGCGGCCCGGCCCCTGCTGGCTGCGATCCCGACGCTCGTGCGGCGCCACGCGGTGCTCGTGGCCGGCGTGCGCGACCCGGACCTCGTGGCCTCGGCCACCACCGAACCGGCCGACCAGCACGACCTGCTGGTGGCGGGCGTGGCGAGCGACCTGCTGGACGAACGGGACCGGGTACGGGCCCGCATCTCGGGCTCGGGTGCGGTGGTGGTGGACGCGCCGGTGCACGCGGTCGCGTCCTCGTGCGTGGCCGCCTACCTCCGGCTCAAGTCGGTGGCACGGCTGTGAGGTCGGGGCGGCCCCGCCACAGCACCATCGCCCAGTAGAGCGCCCCGAGCCCGAGGCCCACGGCGAGCGCGTAGGGGAGCGTGAGGCCGCGCGGGGTGACGAACCCCTCGACGACCCCGCACGGCACGAGCAGCGCGGCGGACCCGAGCGCCACCTCCACCGCGGCCCGGCCCTCCCGTGCCAGCGACTCGGCGCGGGTCAGGTGCCCGGGGTGGACCAATGCCCAGCCGACCCGCAGACCCGCCGCGGCCGCCACCACCAGCAGCGACAGCTCGAGCACGCCGTGGGGCACGATGAGCCGCCACAACGCCTCGCCGTGCCCGCCCTCGATCGAGAGCCCGGCCACCAGGCCGAGGATCGCACCGTTGAACGCCACGCTGAACAGCGTCAGCACCCCGCCCGTGAGCCCGAGCGCGAACGCGGCCAGGGCCACCCGCGCGTTGTTCGTGAAGATCTGGGCCGACAGCGCGGTGTTCACGCCGGTGTCGGTGAGCTTCTGCGTGTCGGGATCGCGGGGCCCGTCGGCCACGCCCGCGGTGACCGGCGAGATCTGGGCGACGCGGCCGGCGTCGTCGGGGTTGGCGTGGGACCACAACCCGATGCCGATCGCCGGCAGGAACATGGCGAGGGCGGCCACCAGCAGCATCCAGGGCCGGGCCCGCACGCCCTGCCAGTAGCCGGTGGTCGCGAAGTGGGCGACCGACCGCCGTTCGACCACCGTGCCGTACACGAGCGGTCGGCTCCGCCCGACCAGCTCCTCCAACCGGAGCGTGACGGGATCCTTCGGGTAGGCCCGCCGGGCGTACGCGAGGTCGGCGACGGCGGTCCGGTACAGGGTCCCGAGGTGGCGGACGGTGGGCGCGTCGAGCCGTCCGACCGAACCCTTCGCCCCGGTCACCAGCGCGCCGAGGTCCTGCCACCTGTCCTGGCGTTCCTCGACGAAGCGCTGCAGCGGTTGGCGCACGCCGCGCCTCCTCGGGGCTGGGTGGACCGGGTCTGGGAGGCGTCTAGCGTCGAAGCGTGGACCTCGACGACAAGCTGACGCTCGCCGGGGCCGAGGGTATCGACCAGCACCTGGTCCTGGCGGGCATCGGGTCGCGCGGCGTCGCCCTGATGCTCGACCTCGTGGTCCAGGCCCTCTCGTTCTTCGTGCTCGGCCTGGTGGCGGGCAACTTCGGCGACGTCGGGCTCGCCTTCTTCGCCGTGGGCCTGTTCCTGATCGTGTTCGGCTATCCGATCCTCCTCGAGACCTTCAACGGCGGTCAGACCGTGGGGAAGCAGGCGGTGGGCATCGCCGTGACCCGCCCCGACGGCACCCCCATCACCTTCCTGGCAGCCGTGATCCGCAACCTCGTACGGGTGGTCGACGCCATGCCCGGCGTGTACACCGTGGGGCTCATCGCCCTGTTCGCCACGAAGCGGTGCCAGCGGCTCGGTGACCTGGCGGCCGGCACGATCGTCATCCGTCGCAACCGCCAGCAGGTGCCGGCAGGCGGTGAGGCCCTCGGCTACGACGCCGGCTGGGTCGAGCTCCCGGCCGCCCCTCCCGAGATCGCCACCTGGGACACCAGCGCGATCACGCTCGACGAGCTGGCGGCCATCCGCACGTTCCTCTCCCGCCGCCACCAGCTCGACGCCCACCACCGCCACGAGATCGCCAAGGCCCTCGCCGACCAGTGCCTCCCGAAGGTGGCCGGCATCCCCCTCGACGGCAACCCCGAGCTCCTCCTCGAGCGCATCGCGTACGCCCGCCAGTTCCGCTGACCTGCACCGGGGCGCGTCGGCCTAGGCGACCTCGCGGCCGTCGGGTCGGTGGACGTGCAGGTTCCCGGCTTCGTCGCGCGTGACGCGGTAGCCCTGTTCCTTCACTCGGTTGTGGAAGCCGCAGAGGGGAGCGCCGTTGGCGGGGTCGGTCTCGCCGCCCGGTGATCCTCCGCCGCCACCTCCGCCGCCTCCCGCCGAGCTCCCGGGGTCGCCTCGGGGTGACCACGGGTCGATGTGGTCGACCTGGCACCGGCTGACGGGGACGTCGCATCCCGGCCAGATGCAGGTCTGCCGCGTGGCCTGCACGGCCTTGCGGGCTCCACCGACGAACAACCGGCCTCGTCGTCCGAGGTCGATGGTCACCGAGTCGGCGCCGACCACGACCCTGCGGATGTAACCCGTGAGCGCGGCGGCGGTGGCGTCCGCGATGTCGACCTGGCGGCCGTCGAACGTGGACGACCGGTACACCGCCTGGCCACCGGACACGAGATCCTCGAGGTCCACGTCGGGCACGACGACCGGCACGCCCTGCATGCGCGCGAGCTGGCGTTCGAACGAGTGCTGGTCGATGACGATGTTCGTCTCGATCACCGACCCGCCCTCACGGCCGGCCTCGACCGTGGCCGCGGCTCGCATGGCCGCCATGTAGGCATCCCAGCGCCGTTGCGCAGCGGTCCGCTGCAGATCCGATGCCGTCGCCGCGTCGCCGAGCCGATCTCGGGCCTCGGCCCAGTCCTTCTCGAACTCCAGCCGCTCGAACCGGGCGAGGATCGCGTCGGCCTCGGCGCCGTCGAGCGTGCCGCACCGTCCCTTGATCGCCCAGCCGCCGTCGTGGTCCTGCACCAGCCTGTGATCGCGGTTCTCGTGGCACCACCGGCTGCGGTCGAGCGTGCCGTCCTCGTCCGTCAGGCGCACCCAGTCCCGAACGATCGCCGCGAACTCGTGCAACGGGGTCACCACCGCCAGGCGGGCCATCCGGTGGTCCTGCGCGATCAACTTCTCGCGCACCCGCTTGTTCGCATGTGCCCTGGCGATCACGTCGAGATGGTCGGAGCCGATCTCGCCCGCCAGGTACCGGCCCTTCACCGCCGGGAGGTCCCGCAGGGCCTTCACCGCCTTGGCCCGCCGCCCCGCCTCCTCGTCACCGAGCCGCGCCACATGGCGCACCATCGCCTTCGCCGACCGGTGGCCGTCGTCCTTGAACAGCCCCCGCCGATCGATCGAGTCCTGGGTCGTCAGCTCGAACGCCCGCGACCGTCGCGAGATCACGGCCAGCCGCCGAGCGATCGTTGCGGCATCGTCGGCGTCGGCCGGCTCCACGCCGGCGGCATCGAGCGCGGCGAAGCCCGCCTCGATCAGCCGGAGCGCTGCCTCCGTGTCCGGGTCCTCGACCGCCGATGCCATGCCGCCAACCTACGCATGGGGTCTGACAGTGAAGATGCCTCTGACCTGCGGAAACGGTCATCTCGGACGAAGAATGTCGGGAGGTCCGGAGCCTCAGCTCGTTGGGACGATGGCTAGCTGCTGAAGTCGTCGAGGAGTTGCTGGGCGGCGGCGCCGGGGGCCATCTCACCGGATCGCACGGCCTGCTCGAGCTCGGCGAGGTGCTGCTTGGTGGCGGGGTGGTCGCGGAAGCGTTGCGTGAGGCCGGAGCGGATCTCGTCCCAGAGCCAAGCGGCGGCCTGGTCGGCGCGGAGGCGGTCGAGGCTGCCCGACGCGGACAGCTCGGCGTGCAGGCGCGACACCGCGTCCCACACGGCGGCGACACCCTCGTCGTTCGGGGTGGTCGAGGACGCGAGCAGCACCTCGGTGGTGATGCCGTCGTGCTTGGGGCGGAGCAGGTGCACGGCGCGGCGCAGGTCGGCGGCGGCGTGGTTGGCCGGTCCCGCCAGCTCGCCGTCGGCCTTGGTCACGACCACGAGGTCTGCGAGCTCCATGATCCCGCGCTTGATGCCCTGGAGGTCGTCGCCGCCGCTGGGGGAGGCGAGCAGCACGAACAGGTCGACCAGGTCCGCAACGGCCAGCTCGGACTGACCGACGCCCACCGTCTCGACGATGACCACGTCGAACCCGGCGGCCTCGCACAGCAGCAGGGCCTCGCGGGTCCGGCGGGCCACGCCGCCCAGCTCGCCACCGGACGGCGACGGCCGGATGAAGGCGCGCTCGTTGCGGGCGAGCCGCTCCATCCGCGTCTTGTCGCCCAGGATCGAGCCGCCGGTGCGGGCACTCGACGGGTCGACGGCCAGCACGCCCACCCGGTGGCCCAGCCCGATCACCAGCTCGCCGAACGCCTCGATGAACGTGGACTTCCCGACGCCCGGCGGCCCGCTGATCCCGATCCGGATCGCCCGGCCGGTGCGGGGGAGCACCGCCTCGATCAGGGCGGCGGCGTCCTCGCGGTGCTCGGGCCGGGTCGACTCCACGAGCGTGATGGCCCGGGCCAGGGCCCGCCGGTCGCCGGCCTCGAGGCCCGCGATCAGGTCGGTGACGTCGGCGGCGGGCACGACGGTCAACGTAGTGGCCGCCCCGTGCGAGGCTGGCCCGATGCCACCGTCGGTGACCGGCTTCGACCTGGAAGAGGTGGTGGTGAACGGCAACGGCCGGCCTCGTCTCCGGGTCGGCGCGCTGTCGATCGAGGCGATCGGGATCACCGTGCTGTCGGGCCCGTCGGGCGCCGGCAAGTCCACGCTGCTGCGCCTGTGCAACCGCCTCGACGTCCCGGACGCGGGCCGCATCGCCTACTGCGGCACCGACCTCGACGACCTCGACGCCCGCGCCCTTCGTCGCCGCGTCGGCATGGTGTTCCAACGGCCGACCCTCTTCCCGGGGACCGTGGCCGACAACCTGACCGTCGCCCGCCCGCACGCCACCCGAGACGAGATGGCGGGTGCGCTCGACCGGGTCGCGCTGGATGCCTCGTTCATCGACCGACCCGGCGACGAGCTCTCCGGCGGCGAGGCGCAGCGGGCGTGCCTCGCCCGCACCCTGCTGACCGAGCCCGAGGTGCTGCTGCTCGACGAACCCACGTCGTCGCTGGACGAGGAGGCCACCGGCCACCTCGAGCGCAGCGTGCGCGAGCTGGTGGTGGGCGGCGTCGCGGCGATCTGGGTCAGTCACGACCGCGAACAGGTCCGCCGCATGGCGGACCACCTGGTGCGCCTCGAGGCCGGCGAGGTGGTCGGGTGACCACGGTCCTGCTCGGGGCGGAGGCCACCGGCCACATCGGTTGGTGGGGGCTGGCGGCGTCGCTCGTGCTCATCGCCGTGGCGGTGGTGCTGTCGCTCGGCCAGCGGCTCGGGCTGGAGCGCTCGATGCTCTGGGCCGCGGCCCGGGCCCTCGCCCAGCTCCTGGCCGTCGGCTCGGTGCTCGGCTACCTGCTGGACCCGGATCGACCGGTCGCCCTCGCGTCGGTCTGGGTCGTGTTCATGGTGGTGGTCGCCGCGATCACCGTGCGCAACCGCGCCCCGGAGGTGCCGGGCGTGTTCGGCCTGGCGCTGGCCTCGGTGGGCATCGCCACGGGCATCGGGCTCGCGGTGCTGCTCGGGCTCGGCATCTTCCCCGTGGAGGGCCGGACGATGGTGCCGCTGAGCGGGATGATCGTCGGCAACGCGCTGGCCGCCACGGTCGTGGCGTCGCGCCGCATCGTCGGCGAGCTGGCCGACAAGCGGCCCGAGGTCGAGGCCCGCCTCGCGCTCGGCCTCTCGTCCGCCGATGCCGCGAAGCCCCACATCCGCGCCGCGTTGCGCACCGCGCTGATCCCGCAGATCGAGTCGACCAAGGCCGTCGGGCTCGTCGCGCTCCCCGGCGCCATGACCGGCCTGATCCTCGCCGGCGTCGAGCCCGTCGACGCGGTGAAGGTCCAGGCGGCCGTGATGTTCCTGATCCTCGGCGGCGTGGCCACCGCGGTCACGGTGCTGTCGATCGGGCTGACCCGGAAGCTGTTCACCTCGGATCACCGCCTCGTGCGCCTCGAGCGCTCCACCGGCTGACAGACTCCCCGCCCGTGAACACGCTGGCGATCCTGGTGGGCATCGCCCTCGTGGTGTGGATGGCCCTCGACTCGTTCGAGACGCTCCTCGCCACGGCGATCCACGGCTCGCGATGGTCCTTCACCCGCCGCTACTACCGGTTGGTCTGGGCGATCTACCGCCCGTTCTGCGCCCGGATGAAGGACGAGGTGAAGCGCGAGCGGTGGCTCGCGCGGCTCGGGCCGGTGTCGTTCGTCGGCCTGCTCGGGACGTGGGCGTTCTTCGAGATCCTCGGTTGGGGTCTCGTGTGGTGGGGGTTCCGCGAGAGCTTCGTGTCCCACGTCGGGGGCTTCGGCGAGTCCTGGTACTACTCGGGCGTCGTCTACTTCTCGATCGGGTTCGGCGACGTCCTCCCCGCCACCGGCGGGCTCCGGCTGCTCACCGTGATCGAGGGGTTCACCGGCCTGGGCACCCTGGGCCTCGTCATCGGGTACCTGCCGTCGTTGTACGCGGCGTACTCGGCCCGCGAGCGGCGCCTCCTGCTGCTCGACGATCTCACCGACGCCCGCATCACGCCGGTCTCGTTCGTCCGCAGCCACATCGGCCCCGACGGCGACTGCACCGAGCTCAACAAGATGTTCGACACATGGGCGGAGTGGTGCGCCGACGTGTACGACTCGCACACGTCGTTCCCCATGCTGATCTGGTTCCGCTCGAAGCACCGCGGTCACTCGTGGATCACGGGCCTCGGCGTGGTCACCGACGCCGCCATCTCGTTCGCCGGCACGGTCCCGGGCGCGGACCGGGGCCCGGCCATGCGCATGTACCGCCAGTCGGTCCGCCTCGTCACCGATCTCGCCGATCGCGTCGGGCTGGAGCCCGTGGAGGCCACCGACCTCAAGAGCAGGTGGTGGTCGGTCGGCTATTCGCTGATGCAGCAGACCGGCGTCCCCATGCGGGACTTCGACGAGAGCTGGGGCCGCATCCGCGCCATGCGCATGGAGTTCCACCCCTACATGGAGGCGTTCATCGACCAGCTGCTCGCACCTCGCGGCTTCTGGGGCGTCACGTCGTCCGACCACCTCCGCGAAGCCCAGTTCGGCGCGGGCCTCTGGGACGACGAGGACTGATCCTCCGGCGCGTCGAGCAGGTCGTGTCAACCGAACCGTTGGCTGGTGCGTCTCTGCTGCATGCTCGTGCGGGTCGGTGATCAGCGGGTCGATGGGAGCGAGGTGGGGCGAGTGGACGGCGAGGTCACCCGGGCCCCGGATCCCGAGGCGTTCTGCCGCGCCCTCCACCCTCGGCTGCTCGGCTCGCTGACCCTGTACCTGAGCGACTGGTCGACGGCCGAGGAGCTCACGCAGGAGACGCTCGGTCGGGTGGTGGCCCGGTGGGGTCAGGTCCGTTCGATGGAGCACCCGGAGGCGTGGACCTACCGGGTGGCCATGAACCTGGCGACATCCTCGCTGCGCCGCCGGCAGGCCGAACGGCGGGCCCGGACGCGGCTCGAGCGCGGCCACACCGCGATCACCGACGACCCGACACCGGACGCGCTCGCAATCCGTCGAGCGGTGGCCGCGCTGCCCGAGCGTCAGCGGCAAGCGGTCGTGCTCCGGTACTTCTGCGACCTGGACACGGCCGGCACCGCCGCGGCGATGGGCTGCAGCGAAGGATCCGTGAAGACGCACCTGCACCGCGCGATCGCCGCACTGCGCGACGCCGGGCTCACCGACGAGGAAGGAGAGGCCGATGCCTGACCTGCGCGACCACCTGCACGGCGCGGTGGACCTGGACGACGCGACGCTCGACGCCTCGTTCGACATGGCCGACGTCCGGGCCAGGGCCGGTCGGGTGACCGCCCGCCGCCGGGCGATCGTCGCCGGATCGGTGGCCGCCGTGCTGCTCCTGGTGGCGGGTGTTGTGGCCGTCGCCGTCAGCGGCAGAGACGACGCGGACCCGAAGCGGCGGAAGGTTGTGACGGACGACGGGACGGAGCGCGATCCCCGGGGGCACTGGCAGGAGCTGCCGGACGGACCTCTGTCCGAGCGCCGCAACCCCGTGATGGCGTGGACCGGCACGGAGCTCCTCGTGATCGGCGGGTACGACGCGAGCCGGTGCGGCGACGGCGCCGACTGTGGCTTCCGGCTTCCCCGCTTCCGGGACGCGGCGGCGTACGACCCCGCGACGAGGCAGTGGCGCGAGATCGCCGGCCCGCCGGACGGGATCGACCTCGGCTCCGACGTGGTCGTGGTGGGTGGCCAGGTCTACGTGTCGGCCGACGAACCCCAGGCCAACGACGACGTCGAACCCGTCATGGCCCGGTACGACCCGGTCGCCGACCAGTGGTCGTCGATCCCCTACGAGGAGCGCACCCCCTACGGGCCGGACGACGGCGCAGAGCGGGTACCTCGTCGCCTCGCGGCCTGGGGCGACCGGGTCGTCGCCTACGTCGGCAGCCAGGAGCGTGCGGCTGCCCGGGAGGCGAACGATCTCGTGTACGACCCCGAGACGGCCGGCTGGACCGATCTGCCCGCCACCGCGCTCGATCCGCAGTTCGACCGTCGGATGCTCGAGGTCGACGGGACCCTGGTGGTCATCGGGATCCCGATCGACGGGCCGACGGTGTGGGTACCGGCGCGACTCGTCGAGGTCGATCCCACGACCACCACCACCATCGCGACGCCCGAGCCGGGCGGCGTGTCCGGCGGCCCGGCCGTGGTCGGTGCGGACGGCCCGGTCTACCGGTGGGAACGGCTGATCGGGTCGAGCCCGACGGTCGCGGACCGGGGAGCGAGCGCAGACGGTCTCGAGTCATGGGTGGCGCACGGCACGGATCTGATCAACATGGGCCCGAAGCCGGCGGCGGGCGTGCTCGATCTCGCCGAGAGGCCCGACGGGCCCAACTGGGTCTGGCTGCCCGATCCAGGGGACGTCTCGGCAGACGGTGACTGGCCGACGGTCGCTGTTGCCGGCGACGAGGTCGCGGTCGACCGCGGTCGGGCGATGGAGCTCGACCGGCTGCGCTGGTTCGCGATCGGCCGGCCTGCGGGTGCGCCCGCCGGCGGTGCCGACCTGGCGATGGCGTGGGCGGCTGACCGCCTCGTCCTCTGGGGCAAGGACCGGGCGTGGGAGTGGACGCCCCCTTCCTTCGATCCGCCGAGGGCGGGCCACATCGAGATCACCGCGACCGGCGCGGTGGAGGGGTCGGTCGAGAGCTCGGACATCACCTGCGATCGGGACGGACCGGGCATGCGCAAGGACGAGTGGTCGGGCACGATCGGCGACACGCGGGTCGACCTTCTGGTCGGCCGCCAGATCGAGGGCGACCTCGACGGCGTGACCCTGTTCGTCCGCGACGACGAAGGCTCAGAGGACGAGCCGCGCTACGGCTACCTCGAGCACCACGTCCGGAACGTCGCCGACGACGGCACCGTCAGCGTCGACGTCGAGCTCACGAACATGGTCCAGACGGCGGGCGTGACCCCCGACTCGGTCCACCTCACCGCCGAGTGGCGCTGCCCCGACTGAAGCAGCCGGGAGCAGATCAGGCGGGGTGGCGCTTCGCGGCGATCAGGTCGACGACCTGGCTCGCGCTGTCGAGCAGGTTGGTGCCCGGCCCGAAGACCGCGGCGACGCCCGCCTCCTGCAGGAACGCGTAGTCCTGGGGCGGGATCACGCCGCCGACGATCACGAGGATGTCGTCGGCACCCCGCTCGTGGAGCTCCTCGATGAGCTGGGGCACGAGCGTCTTGTGGCCGGCGGCCTGGCTGGAGACGCCGACCACATGGACGTCGTTGTCGACCGCGTCGGCAGCCGCCTCGGCGGGAGTCTGGAACAGGACGCCGACGTCGACGTCGAAGCCGAGGTCGGCGAAGCCGGTGGCGATGACCTTGGCTCCGCGGTCGTGGCCGTCCTGACCCATCTTCACCACGAGCATCCGGGGCCGGCGGCCCTCGACGGCCGCGAAGTCGTCGACCTTCTTCGTGACGGCGGCGAAGCGCTCGTCGCCCTCGTAGCTGCGGCCGTACACGTTCTCGATGGTGCGCACCTCCGCGGCGTGGCGGCCGAAGACCGCCTCCATGGCATCGCTCATCTCGCCGACGGTGGCCCGGGCCCGGGCGGCGTCGATGCAGAGGGCGAGCAGGTTGCCGTCGCCCCGGGCGCCCTCGGTGAGTGCCTCGAGCGCAGTCTTCACGGCGACGTCGTCGCGCTCGGCGCGGATCTTCTCGAGCTTGGCGATCTGCTGGGCGAGCACCGAGGCGTTGTCGATGTCGAGGACGTCGACGAGCTCGGGGTTCTCGACCTTGTACTTGTTGACGCCGACCACGACCTCCTCGCCGCGGTCGATGCGGGCCTGGCGGCGGGCCGCCGACTCCTCGATGCGCAGCTTCGGCATGCCGGACTCGACGGCCTTGGTCATGCCGCCCAGCCCCTCGACCTCGTCGATGAGCGCCTGGGCCTTCTCCACCAGCTTGTTGGTGAGGGCCTCGACGTAGTAGCTGCCACCGAGCGGGTCGATGACGTGGGGGACGCCGGTCTCCTCCTGGATCACCAGCTGCGTGTTGCGGGCGATGCGGGCGGAGAAGTCGGTGGGGAGGCCGAGGGCCTCGTCGAAGGCGTTGGTGTGCAGCGACTGCGTGCCACCGAGCACCGCGGCGAGCGCCTCGATGGTGGTGCGGATCACGTTGTTGTACGGGTCGAGCGCGGTGAGCGACACGCCCGAGGTCTGGCAGTGCGTGCGCAGCATCAGCGACTTCGGGTCCTTGGGCTCGAACTCGCTCATCACCCGGTGCCACAGGATGCGCGCGGCCCGCAGCTTGGCGACCTCCATGAAGAAGTCCATGCCGATGGCGAAGAAGAAGGAGAGGCGACCGGCGAACTTGTCGACGTCGAGGCCTCGGGCGATGGCGGTCCGCACGTACTCGAGGCCGTCGGCGATCGTGAAGGCGAGCTCCTGCTCGGCCGTGGCCCCCGCCTCCTGCATGTGGTACCCGGAGATCGAGATCGAGTTCCACTTCGGCATGTGCTCGGACGTGTACTCGATGATGTCGGCCACGATCCGCATGGAGGGGGCCGGCGGGTAGATGTAGGTGTTGCGGACCATGAACTCCTTGAGGATGTCGTTCTGGATGGTCCCGGCCAGCTGGGCCTGGTCGACGCCCTGCTCCTCGCCGGCCACCACGAACGACGCCAGCACCGGCAGCACGGCGCCGTTCATGGTCATCGAGACGGACATCTGCTCGAGCGGGATGCCGTCGAAGAGGATCTTCATGTCCTCGACCGAGTCGATCGCCACGCCGGCCTTGCCGACGTCGCCGACGACGCGGGGGTGGTCGGAGTCGTAGCCCCGGTGCGTGGCGAGGTCGAACGCCACCGACACGCCCTGCTGGCCGGCGGCGAGGTTGCGCCGGTAGAAGGCGTTGCTCTCCTCGGCGGTGGAGAAGCCGGCGTACTGGCGGATGGTCCAGGGCCGGTTCGCGTACATGGTGGCCCGCACGCCGCGGGTGAAGGGCTCGAAGCCGGGCAGCGTGTCGGTGTCGAGGCCGTCGACGTCGGCTGCGGTGTACAGCGGCTTGACGTCGATGCCCTCGGGCCTGGTGCGGACGAGGTCGTCGACCTCGCGCCCGCGAAGGTCCTTGGCGGCGAGCGCCTCCCAGTCGTCGAGGCTCGGCCGTTCCCCTTGCGTCATCGCACCAGGTTACGAGTCACCTGGTCTCCGGCCCCAAGCCGGTCAGCAGGGGCGCAGGTAGACCTCGGTGACCCAGACCCGGCTGCCCTTGCGGGTGTAGCCCGTGCCGACCAGCGTGTAGCGGCCGAGCATGTTCGCCCGGTGGGTGGCGGAGTTGAGGAACGCGTCGTGCACGGCGCTGACGCTGGCGCCGTAGCCGACGTTCTCGGCGTAGGAGCACCAGCCCGCGAGCGGGGAGGGGTTGACCCGGCTCCCGCCGCCGGTGTGCTCGAGCACGCCGGTGCGGGACATGTGGTCACTCCAGCCCTGGGCCTTGCGCATGGCGGCGTCGGAGGCCCGCACGGAGCCGACCCCGGCGGCCCGGCGGGCACCGTTGATCAGGTCGAGGTCCTTGCGCTGCCCCGAGTTCATGCAGCTGGAGAGGGCGAGCACGCCCACGATCGCGGCGGCGATCTTCCTGGCGGGCCCGGAGGCTCGGAGGTTCTTCGATGTCACCCATCACTCTTTCGTGTCCAACCGAACAGGCTCCTGTTCGGATCGGGAAGTCTGGCGATTGGACACCACCCGGAGCATCGCCCGATATGACGCAAGTGTGCCATTTCCGTGTCGGCCGGCAGCGGACCGCGGCCTGACCTGGGCGTTCACCTGTCAGCTGTGGCCAAGTTCATGTCAGGCGCGCCGGAGGCGCGGCGTGAGCAGGGGAAGCAGGACCCGCCGCACGGAGCGTGGCTGCGCGTCCACCCAGCGCCGGACCTCGGTGCGGTCGGTGCCCGGCGGCGGGGGATCCGACCGCAGGACCGCCCGCCAGCGGGGGTCCGACGCCATGGCGCCCGCCACGAGCAGCGCCTCGTCGGCCGCCAGGACGAGCTCGACGCCTGACTCGCGGTGGTCGTCGAGGTGGGCGTACCGGCGGCGCGCCCCGGCGGCCGCCTCGTCGATCGCCCAGCCGCCGGCCTTGGAGGTCACCTTGCCCGACACCGGGTCCAGGCGCTTGGACCACGTGCCCAGGCCGCGCTTCGCCGTCCACTCGGCAGCCTGGATCCCGAGGCCGACCTGCCACCGGTCGGCGCGCCCGGCCGCGTCGGCGCCGATCGCGAGGTCGTGCAGGCGACGGTCCTTGGCGTCGAGGACCTCCTCCACGTCCTCGTAGGTGAGCGACCCGGGCGGGGCGGAGGCGATCCGATCTGCGAGCCGCTCGGCCCGCCGCAGCGTGAACGCCTCGAGCAGCGCGGCAAGGGCCCGGTCGCTGCGGGCGACCACGGCGTACAACCGTTGGGCGCGCGTCAGCGTCTCCTCGCGCTCGGTGGCGGCCATGTCGTGCACCCCGTCCAGCGATCGTTCCAGGTGGTCGACGAGCGACGGATGACCGCGGAGCTGGCGCCCGACGAGGTCGGCGAATCGCTCCGACGCGCCCCGGTCCTGGTCGACGGCGATCGCGGTGCGCACGAGCCCCCGGCGCGCGCGTGCCTGCTGGTGCTCGGGCGCATGGTCGAGCACGTGGCCCATCATCGTGACGACCCGTTCGAACCCGACCGGCGAGAGCGGGACGAGGGCCAGTCCCATCACCAACGAGCGCGTGCCCGGCACCCGGGCATCGAGGGCGACGGTGGCGGCGCGGTCGTGCGCGAGCAACCGCAGGACCGCCTCGGTGGTGGAGACGGGGTCGAGGTCCCGGACATCGGCCATCTCCGGGCCCACTCGTGCGACCGCATCCTGCGGGGCCGACCTGCCGAGCAGCGTGACGGCGCCCAGCTCGACCACCACCGGGGTCGGCAGGCCGGGCGGGAGGTGCGGGGCCAGCTCGCGCAGCGCCCGCCGGCCGGCGCGGGCGTGGCCCAGCCGTCCGACGGCCCGGACGACGACATCGGTGTCGGCGGTGGCGACGAGGTCGGCGAGCACCTGCAGCAGCTCGTGGCGATCGGCCTCGTCGACGAGCGCCTCTGCAGCGGCGTCGTCGGTCCGCTGGACCAGCCGGGCGAGCCCACCGACGCCGAGCCCTTCGAGCATGCCGGAGCTCCACGCCGGACCAGGGCCGCGCCGCCGCAGACGGTCGAGTGCCTCGGCCGGCCGCATCCGACGGAGCCGGCGGCCGAGGCGTCGACCGTCCTCATGGGCGAGCGCGTCGTCGATCACCTCACCGCCGAAGCCCGCGAAGCGGTGGTGGAGGCGGCTCACCAACCGGGCGTCGTCGGTGCGGGCCACGGCACCGAGGTGGCCGCGGTCGGCGGACTCGAACGCGCCCGCCACCCGCCGGACGTCGCGGGCCAGTGCGGCGAGGTGCTCGGCCGAGCTCGCGGCCGCCGGCGTCGCCGGGTTCGCGGGCGACGATCGCACGGCATCGTCGACCCGCCCGGCGACCGCGGCGAGGCGCCGGGCGAGCTCCTCGAGACGATCGGGGCGGGCCGACGCGGTGGTCACGCGGTGGAGGCCTCGAGTGCGAGCTCGGATGCGGTCCGCAGGCCTCGGATCGTGGCCTCCAGCTCGGCCTCGAACCATCGACGCGTGGTCCCCGCCCAGTCCTGCCGCGCCGGCTCGGCCGCGCTCGCGGCGACGGCGGCCGCTCCCGCCAGCTCGGCGGCCAGCTCGACCAGGCGGGGGTCGATCAGGGGCGGGTCGGCAGGGCCGGTGGCGAGCGGGCGCAGATCGGGCACGAACACAAGAAAGCATGAAATCATATGACATGCAAGTGGGTCGCGAGGGTCCCCCGTGCGACCCCTACGGTCGCTGCGGTGCTGCCGCTGATCTGCCTCGACGTCGACGGGACCCTGGTGGGCACGGCCGGCGAACCGAGCGACGAGCTGTGGGCCTCGGCCGACGACGCCCGGCGCCGCGGCCAGCACCTCACGCTGTGCACGGCCCGCCTGGCCGCCGGCCCGACCCGGACCTGGGCGGAGCGCCTCGACCCCGGGGGCTGGCACGTCTTCCACACCGGCGCCGCCCGGTGGCACCCCGTCACCGGCGAGGTGCGCACCACCGCCCTCCCGGACGATGCCGTCGCCGCGTGCGCGGCGGCCGCCGCCGAGCACGACTGGGTGTTCGAGACCTACACGTGGGACGAGTACGTGGCCGACCGCGACACGCCCCTCGCCCGCGACCACGCCGACCTCCTGGCCCTCCCGCTGCGCCTGGGCGTCCGCGGGGACCTGGCCGGTGAGGTGGTGCGGGTGCAGTTCGTGGTCGGGTCGGCCGACGCCGACGCTGCCCTCGCCGCCGCCCCGCCCGGGACCACCGCCTCGGCCGCCACATCGCCCGTCATGCCCGGGGCCACGTTCGTGTCGGTGGTGGTCGACGGCGTCAGCAAGACGGCCGGCATCCAGGCCGTGGCCGACGACCTCGGCGTGCTCCTGTCGGACGTGATGATGGTGGGCGACGGCCACAACGACCTCGAGGCGATCCGGGCGGTGGGCTGGGGCGTGGCCATGGGGAACGCCGACGCCGAGGTGATCGCCGCGGCCCGCCTGCTCGTGGCCGACGTCGACGACCACGGCGCCGCCCAGGCGATCGACGCGTCGGCCACCCTCACCTAGGCCGTAGCCTCGCCGCCATGCCGAAGCGCTTCGTGGTGATCGGTGGTGGGCCGGCCGGGAACCAGGCCGCCACCGTCGCGGCCCGGCTGGGCGCCGAGGTCACCCTGATCGAGCGCGACGTGGTCGGCGGGGCCGCGCACCTCTGGGACTGCATCCCGTCGAAGGCGATGATCGCCACCGCGGGAGCCATGTCCGAGATGCGGCGAGCGTCCGGGATGGGGCTGGTCGAGGTGCACGCCGCGCCCGACGCCGAGGCCCTGCGGACCCGGATCAACGGGATCGAGCAGCGGTTGGAGTCGTCGGTCACGAGCCTGCTGCAGAGCCAGGGCGTGCGGCTCCTCCACGGCACCGGGCGGCTCGTCGGGCCGAACGACATCGAGGTCACCGACGCCGACGGCGGCATCACCTCGGTGCACGCCGACACGATCGTCCTGTCCACCGGCAGCCGCCCCCGCATCCCGGAGTTCGCGCCGGTCGACGGCCACCGGGTGCTGACCACGCGGGACGCGTACCCGCCACCGGAGCTCCCCGACCACATCGTGGTGGTCGGTTCCGGCGTCACGGGCGTGGAGTTCGTCCACCTGTTCTCGGCGCTCGGCTCGCAGGTCACCCTGATCGTGAGCCGCCAGCAGGTGCTCCCGCAGAAGGACCCCGAGGTCGCCGCCGTGCTCGAGGACGACTTCCTCCAGCGCGGGGTGAAGCTGTTCAAGGGGGCCCGTGCCGTGGGCATCGACGTCGCCGGCGACCAGGTCACCGTCCGGTGCGACGACGGCCGCTCGGCCACCGGCTCCCACGCGCTGCTGTGCATCGGCTCGATCCCGAACTCCGAGGGTCTCGGCCTCGAGGCCGCCGGCGTCGACGTCGACGGCGGCTACGTGGTGGTCGACCACAACTGCAAGTCGTCGGTGCCGCACATCTACGCGGCGGGCGACCTGTCGGGGAAGCTGCCGCTGTCGTCGGTGGCGTCGATGCAGGGCCGCAAGATCGCTGAGCACGCACTCGGCCTCCACGCCGGGCCGCACCGCCACATCGACTACGAGAAGGCCGCCTCCGCGATCTTCACCGACCCGGAGATCGCCGACGTCGGGCTGGCCGAGGTCGATGCGTTCGCGATGGGCCGCAAGGTGCGGGTCACCAAGGTGCCGTTCTCGGCGTCGGCCAAGGCCCTCATCAACGACGACCCGCGCGGCTTCGTGAAGATCGTCTCCGACCCGGCCACCGGGGTGGTCCTCGGTGGCTCCATCGTCGGTCGCCATGCCGCGGAGCTCATCTCGGTGATCGCCGTCGCGGTCACCGCCGGCCTCAAGGTCATCGACCTGGCGGAGAGCCTGCTCGTCCACCCGGCGCTGGCCGAGGCGTTGAGCGAGGCCGCCGACTAGGTGGCCCCCGCCCGGTCCCGGTTGCGGGACCTCGACCGGAACGGACGCATCGCGGCAGTCGTCCTCGCGCTCGGGCTGCTGCTCGTGCCGCTCGTGGCCGCGGCCGTCAACCACGGCCGATGGATCCCCCAGGGCGACGACGCCCTGATCGAGATCCGGTCCCGGGACTCGGGCACGGGCCGGAACCCGTTGCTCGGCCAGCCCTCCACGAGCGGCACGTACGGCGAGCAGACCGAGAACGTGGCCCACCCCGGGCCGATCGAGTTCTACGCGCTCGCGCTCCCGGTGCGGCTGCTCGGGCCCACCACCGGCTTCCTCCTCACCACCTCCCTGCTGGTGGGCGGGTGCCTGGTGATCGGCGCGTGGGTGGTGTTCCGCCAGGCCGGCCCACGCGGCGGATGCCTCGCCGCCGCCCTGCTCGCGCTCGCCGGGTACACGGCGGGCGCGGCCGGGCTCGTGGAGCCGATCAGCTCCAACATCGGCCGCTTCCCGCTGCTGGTCGGGGCGATCCTCGTGTGGGGCCTGCTGTGCGGCGACCTGCGGCTCGCGCCGCTCGCGGTGGCCGTGTGGTCGTTCGCCGCGCAGCAGCACCTGTCGGTGCTCCCCGCCGGCGCGGTGGTGGCCGGCGCGGGTCTCGCCGGCGCGGCGTGGTGGGTCTGGCGCGGCGATCCCGAGCTGGATCCCGAGCTCGATCCCGAGCTCGATCCCGACGAGCGCGCCGGGCTGTCGCGTCGGGCCCAGCTCGGGTGGCTCGGCGCCGGGGTCGGGACCGGGATGCTCCTCTGGCTCCCGGTCCTCTGGCAGCAGGTCACGGGCGACCCCGGCAACCTGTCCGCCCTCGCCGACTACTCCGGCGACTCGTCGCGCGTCGATGTCGGGCTCCGCAACGGCTTCGGCCAGGTGGCGCACGTCCTCGGACCCAGGCCCTTCCTCACGCGCTCGGGCGTGCGGGGCTGGGACCTCGTGGCGCACGTCGGGGTCCCGCAGCTCGTGGCGACGTTCCTCGTGGTCGGCGGGGTCCTGGGCGCGGGCGCGTGGTGGGCCCGGCGGGATCGTCGGCTCGTGGCCGCCGTGGTGATGATCGCCGCCCTCGTGGTGGCCGGCCTGGCCACCGGGGCCAACATCCCGGACTCGCCGGAGCAGGGGCGGCTGAACTTCTACCACTGGGCCTTCGCGCTCTCGTTCTTCGAGCTGCTGGTCCTGGTGTGGCTCGCGGCGCGGCTCGCCCCGGTGCTGACGCCGAAGCTCACCCACGGCCGCCGGGCGACGGCGTTCGCGATCTCGGCGGTGGTGGTGGTCGGCGTGGCGCTGGTGCCGGCCGTGGCCGAACGGCCGAGCGACCGTCTCCAGCAGCCGATCGCGGCGAGAGCGATCCGTCACCTCGTCTCGGAGGTCCGCTCGTCGGGCCGGTTGCAGGACGGCCGGGGCCCGCTGCTGGTGGTGGTCGACGGGGACGACCGCTACATCCAGGTGGGCGACACCGTCGCCGCCCGGCTGGTCTCGTCGGGCATCGATGCCCGGTTGCCGTCGACCCTCTCCGAGGGGTTCGCCCACCCCGACCACCTGCTGCGGCCGTGCTCGGCCCGCCGGGTGCTCGTGGTCTCGCTCGTGCTCGGCGACGCGTCCGACGTGCCGGGCCGGCGCCTCGCCTCGGTCGACGGCGCACCGTCGCTCGACCGCGACGCGCTCGACCGCCTCGTCGCCGCCGCCCAGGGCTCGCAGGTGGTGCTCGGCGACGACCTCGACGCCGCGCTCGCCCGGATGCCCGGGGACCAGGGTGAGCTGATCGGCGCCACGATCGCCTTCCGGCTCGGCGTGGACCCGCTGCGGATCCTGCTCAACCGGGCCAACCTGCAACTCCTGCTCCGGCATCCGACGGAGTCACCGTCCCTCGACCCCGACGACCTGCGGGCGGTGCTCGCCTCACTGCCCGAGGGCGCCACCTCGGTGGTGGCGACGCGCCTGACCGCGCACCTCATGGGCGAGCAGCAGTTCCGTCGCCACCGGCCCGACCTCACGCCGGGCTGCTGACGCACCCCTCTCCCGTTCTGGCGTAGATCTGGGTCGATGATCGACCAAGATCTACGCCGTTTCGCTGGGGTTTCGGGTGGAGACGGCGCTGCGGCGTGTGTCGTTGAGGTGGAGCCGGAGGTCGCGGACGACTCGCGTCGGATCCTTCGTCACCTCGTCGTAGGTGAACTCGAGGACCGTCCAGCCTTGCGCGGCCAGGAGCCGGCGCCGGCGTCGTTCCCACCTGAAGGCGGCCTCGTTCAGGTGGAACTCGAGGCTGTCGCACTCCATCGCCACCCGCCACGGCACCCAGGCGATGTCGAGGTAGCAGGTGTCGACCCCGTCGGTGACCTTCCACTGGGTGCAGGGCTCTGGGAGCCCGGCGTCGCTGATCAGGGTGAGCGCTCGTCGCTCGAACCCGCTGTCGACGAGGTTCGTGCCCAGCCCCCGATCGTCGAGCAGTCGACGCAGCGAGACGGTGCCGTTGCGGCCTCGGCGTGCGACCTCGCGGTGCCGCTCGGCGACTCGTCGCAGGATCGATCGGTCACGTCGGGCCGCCTGATCGAGCGCCATGCCCGCCTTCGTCCGATGGACGACGGCGGGCAGGTCGACGAGTGTCCGCACGAGGGAGGTGCACGCGATCCCGTTCACCGTCGTGATGTCGCCCGCGACGAGATCCTTGGTCTCGTGGAGGACCAATCCGGCTGGCCGCTGCCTCCTGGTCCAACGTTCCGTGGCGATCTCCGGTACGACGGCTTCGAAGCCCCGAAGTCCATGGAGGTTGGCTGCGCCCCGGTGCGATGCCACCGATGCCGGGAGCCACAAGGTCGCCGCGCTCAGCTCCTGGAGGAGGTCGGACGTGTGCCCACGGAGCCGGACCACCCCCGGATGCCACCGTTCGATGACGCCGCGACGCTCGAGGGTCCGCAGTTGGCTGCGGGTGATCCCGAGCTCGAGTGCCTGGTCGACGCGAACGACGCCGTGCTGGCGGGCGGCGAGAGCGAACAGATCCATCGCGGGCCTCCTCCGTCGTGAGACGTGAGGCCCGCTCCGAGCGGAGACGAGCGAGTCGACATGCCGTCGCCGTGAGACCGTCGCACCTCGTGCGCCCGATCGCAACCCCCTTCGTTCTGGCGTAGATCTGGGTCGAACATCGACCAGGATCTACGCCGTTTCGAGGAGGGGGCTACTCGGCGGCATCGGGCGTGACCACGACGGCCACGTCGCCGGCGCCGACGGCCTGGCCGGCGGCCACCTTCACCTCGGCGACCGTGCCGGCCACGTCGGTGGTGACGTTGTTCTCCATCTTCATGGCCTCGAGCACGCAGACCACCTGGCCGGCGCTCACGACGTCGCCCACGGCGACCTCGACCTTGACGATGGTGCCCTGCATCGGGACCGCGATGGCCCCGGTGCCGGCGGCCGCCGCGCCACCGGCGCCACCACCGGCGCGGCGGGGACGGACCTTGGCGGCGCCCCCGCCCGAGGCGGGTGCGGCGGCGAGGGCCGACTCCGGCACCCACATGGCCACGGCGAAGCGCTTCCCGTTGACCTCGACGTCGACGTCGCGCCGGACCTTGGGCTCGGCCTCCTCGCCCTCCGGGGCGGGCAGGTCGGGGCCCCCGAGGCGGCCGCTGGTGACGCCGCTGAGGTCGATCGTGCCCTTGTCGACCCAGTTGGTGGAGTGCTCGCCGTTGACGAAGTCGGGGTGGTCGAGGATCACGAGCTGCGCCGGGAGCGTGGTGTCGATGCCGTCGATCACGAACTCGTTGATGGCCCGCTTGAGGCGCCCGATCGCGGTCTCACGGTCGGAGCCCCACACGATGAGCTTGCCGACGAGGTTGTCGTAGTACTGGCTGACCTCGTCGCCGGTCTCGTAGCCGCCGTCCCAGCGGGTGCCGAAGCCCTGCGGGGCGACGAGCTTCTCGATCTTGCCGGGCGCCGGCATGAACTTGCCGCCGGCGGGGTTCTCGGCGTTGACGCGGACCTCGATCGCCCAGCCGCGGAGGTCGATGTCGTCCTGGGTGAACGACAGCGGCTCGCCGGAGGCGACCCGGATCTGCTCGCGCACGAGGTCGATGCCCGAGATCAGCTCGGTGACGGGGTGCTCCACCTGGAGGCGGGTGTTCATCTCGAGGAAGTAGAAGTTGCCGTCGTCGTAGAGGAACTCGACGGTGCCGGCGTTGTAGTAGCCGCACGCCTTCGCCACCCGGACCGCCGCCTCGCCCATGGCCTGGCGGATCTCCGGCGGGAAGTTCGGGGCCGGGGCCTCTTCGATGAGCTTCTGGTGACGGCGCTGCACGGAGCAGTCGCGCTCGCCGATCCACACGCAGTTGCCATGCTGGTCGCCGATGATCTGCATCTCGACGTGGCGGGGCTTCACCAGGAAGCGCTCGACGTAGCACTCGTCGCGGCCGAAGCCCTTGAGGGCCTCGGACTGGGCCGAGGCCAGAGCCGAGTGGGCGTCGGCGGCCGACTCGACCACGCGCATGCCGCGCCCGCCGCCGCCGAACGCGGCCTTGATGGCCACCGGCCAGCCGTGCTCGTCGCCGAAGGCCACGACCTCGTCACCGGAGGTGAGGAACTCGGTGGTGCCGGGCACGCCGTGGACGTCGGCGGCCTCGGCGGCGATGCGGCTCGAGACCTTGTCGCCCATGACCTCGATCGACTCGGGCGGCGGGCCGATGAAGGTGACGCCCTTCTCGGTGATGGCCCGGGCGAAGTCGGTGTTCTCGGAGAAGAACCCGTAGCCGGGGTGGACGCCGTCGGCGCCGGATCGCTCGATGGCGTCGAGGATCTTCTCGGTGTTGAGGTAGCTCTCGGCCGCGGTCTGGCCGCCGAGGGCGTAGGCCTCGTCGGCGAGACGGACGTGGAGGGCTTCCCGGTCGAGCTCGGAGTACACCGCGACGGTGGCGATGCCCAGCTCCTGGCAGGCACGGATGACCCGGACGGCGATCTCGCCCCGGTTGGCGATCAGGATCTTCGAGAGCACGGTTGCCATGTCTACTTCGCCCCGTCACCAGGGTGGAAACGTGCTGGACTCGCCGCGTGTTCGACGATGTGCGATGGGTGGCCGAGACCGGCTCGACGAATGCCGACGTGCTGGAACTGGCCCGTCAGGGCGAGGCCGAGGGGATCGTCGTCGTCGCCGACCACCAGACCGCCGGGCGGGGCCGCCGCGGGCGGACCTGGGAGGCGCCGCCCGAGGCGTCGCTGATGTTCACCGTCCTCCTCCGGCCCCCGGCGGCGGTGGCCGGCCTGGTGACCATGGCGGTGGCGCTGAGCGGCGCCGAGGCGATCGAGGAGCTCACCGGTTGCCGGGCGGGCCTGAAGTGGCCGAACGACCTCGTGTGGCCCGGTGACGGGTCGGCGCCCGATCGCAAGCTCGCCGGGATCCTGGCCGAGGCCGACTGGCCGGCCGGGAGCGAGGTTGCGGGTGGCTGGTCACCGCCCCCGCCGGACTCGCGGGTCGCCGTCGGTGTCGGGATGGGCATCAACGTCGACTGGCAGGGTCCGATGCCCGGCGAGCTGGCCGAGACGGCGGTGGCCCTCGACGAGCTCACGGCGGGGGCGCCCCCCGACCGGCGCGTGCTGCTGGATGCCCTGCTCGCCCGGCTCGAGGTGGCGTATACCGACCTGCGCGCCGACGAGGGCGGGGCCGCCCGGCTGCGGGCCGCGTGGGAGGCACGGTCGGCCACCATCGGCCGGCAGGTGCGGGTGGACCTCGGCACCGACGACGTGGTGGGCACCGCGGCCGGGATCACCGACGACGGGCACCTCGTGGTCGAGACGCTCGAAGGCCACCGGCGGGTGCTCGCGGTCGGCGACGTCGTCCACCTGCGCCCACGCACTGACCAGGACGACTGAACAGGACGGACGAGTTGGGTCAGGCGTCGCGGTCGGGCCGGCCGACGTCGTCGTAGCTACGGTCCGTCATGGCCGGGACGGTCTGGCCGATGCCGGGCTGGCTCCAGTCGCACACGCCCTGGTCGAACACCTCGGCGAGGCGGTCGATCTGCTCCGACGTGAACGGGACCTCGTAGTCGTTCTGGTCGATCGGCTTGAGCTGGCACTTGAGGACGTCGTCGCGGCGGGGCGCGCCGGCCGCCGTGCGGGGGTCGCCGGCGATGGGGAAGTGGTCCTTGCACGCGCCGTCGCGCTCGTAGACGCCCACGCCGCCGATGACCTCGTCGGTGCCGGCGAGCACGCAGTTGTCGACCGCGTCCTCGGGCCGGCTCTCGACGAGGGCCGTGTTCCGGTCGCTGCCGTGCTGCTGCTGCAGCTTCGTGATCCAGCGGTCCATGGCGTCGACGGCGGGCGGCGTGAACCCGCCGCCCGAGACCACGTTGGCCAGGGCCTGGTCGATCGACACGTCGCCCGGGTCGCGGGTCCAGATCTGGAAGCCGGGCGCCGTCTCGTTGGAGGCGCCGTTGACGAGCCGGTCGCGCAGCGAGAAGGCGCGGAACCGGTCGTGGATGTCGCCGGTCCGGTCGGTGAACACGTTGAGGTCGATGATCGGGATCTGCAGCAGGTCGCCGCCGCCGTTGGCGACGCGTCCGGTCTCGTAGGCCCGCAGGATCGTCTCGGGATCGGCCTCCTCGCGGTCGGCCACGATCTTGCCGTCGACGTCGTAGCCGCCCACCGCGTCGTTGAGGTCGAGGAACTGGTCGACGGTGATGTCACGCTCGTTCAGCGCGTCCAGCCCGTACTGGATGCCGACGTTGTCGAGGGGCCGCCGGGCGAACCCGGTCTCCGGGTCGGCGCCGAGCTGGTTGAGGTTGGCGTCCTGCAGCGTGCAGCGGATGCCCTGGCGGTTGGTCTTCGGGTCGTAGATCTTGGCCTTGGGGATCTTCGGGTCGCAGCCGTCGGTGGGCACGATCCCCTCGAGGAACGTGCGCTTCCACGTCTCGCACGTGCCGGAGGTGGCGTGGCCGTTGATCGCCACCTTCTGCGCGTCGGTGAGGCCCTTGCCCTTCGCCGACGCGTAGTAGTTCAGGAGGAGGCCGCAGTCGGCGACGCCGCCTGAGACCGAGACGGCGTCGGGGAACGGCAGGGAGGCCACGATACCGTCGACCAGGCCGGGGTAGTTCTGGGCGATCAGGTGGAGCTGGATCGAGCCGCCCGACGAGCCCTCGCCGATCGTGAACCGGGGCCGGCCGAACTCCTCGATGAAGCGCTCCTCGACCATCATCGTGGTCTCGGCCGAGAGGACGTCGTTGCACTGCACCTGGAAGGTGTTGAAGGTGGCGGTGGCGAGGGCGTAGCCCTGGGCGAGGTAGGTGGCGTCGAGCGCGGTGGTGAGGGAGGTGCCCTGCCCGTAGGTGGTGCCGCAGCCGCCGCCGTAGCGGTAGATCAGCTTCTCGTTCCACCCGGGTCCGACCGGGTCGTCGTCGCCCGGGCTGGGGTCGATCGACGCGATCTCGTAGACGGAGCGGTTGATGACGCCCTTCTCGTAGCGCACGTAGAGCGGCACCTGGCGGCCGTCGATGTCGGCGCTGAGGAGGTCGGCCGGCGTGGTGGTGGGGGAGGCGAGGTCGTGGACCTTCCGGTCCTTGCCGACGTAGTGCCACGTGACGCGGGTGGGGGCCGAGCAGTCGTCGTCGGTGGGGTTGCCGAGGCCGTTCTCGGCGGTGGAGCAGGCGAGCAGTGGGAGGTGCGGGCCTGAGATCACCGGACCGGTGATCGGCCACGCCCGCACCCGCTGGGTGATGGAGCGTGAGCCGTCGGTGGCCTTCAGGGTGTTGTTGCCCTCGGTGAACCCGCGGACGACGCCCTCGAGCGAGCCGCCGGTGGCGCGGAGGCTCTTCGTGACGTCGACGTCGTCGCGGGTGACGCGCAGGTCGTCGACCTTCCCGCCGGCGACCGGGGTGACGCGGATGCGGGCGTCGTCGCCCGTGACGCGGTCGGGCTGGCTCGACAGCACCTCGATCTGGATCACGTCCTTCACGGGCGACGGCGCCGTGCGCCCCGCGATGGTGCTCGTGGTCGGTCCGCCCTGCGTCTCGTCCTCCTTGGGGGCGGACGTGGGGTCGGAGCCGTCGGAGCACGCCGCCGCGACGAGCGCGAGGGCCACGAGGAGGGCCAACAGGGCTCGCCGGGTCACGGGTCGAGCGTACGGGCCTGGACCGCGGCGAACGCAGCCGCGGCGGCGGCCGTCACGGGTCCGGGCGACGGGTCCTTGGGCAGGTCGTCGATGCGGTCGATCGGGTGCACGTCTCGCGTCGACGAGGTGAGGAACGCCTCGGGCGCCCTCCGGAGGTGGTCCAGCGTGAGGTCGTCGCGCTCCTGCACCTCCATCGACTCGCAGATCAGGGCACGGGTGACGCCGGCCAGGCAGCCGGTGGCCAGCGACGGCGTGCACAGCGCGCCGTCGACCACGAGGAACACGTTGGTGCCGGTGCCCTCGCACAGGGCGCCGGCGGTGTTGGCGAGGATCGCCTCGCTGGCGCCGCGGCGCTTGGCGGCCGCGAGGGCGACCACGTTCTCGGCGTAGGAGGTGGTCTTGGCGCCCGCGACTGCGCTGCGCTCGTTGCGGGTCCAGTCCACGGTGACCACCGACGTGGTGGCCGGCCACGGCGACCCCGGCCCGGCGGCCACGATCAGGGTGGGCGGCACCGACTCCCGGTCCGAGCCGAGCGGGCCCGGTCCGGCGGTGACGGTGATGCGCAGGCGAGCGACGCCTGCCTCGGTGTTGGTGGGGTCGACGAGCGCCGCGCCCACGGCACGCGCGCAGGCGGCGCGCACGTGGCTGTCGCCCCAGGGCAGCGGCAGGCCCACGACCTCGGCCGAGCGCCGGAGCCGCTCGAGGTGCCGGGTCAGTGCGAACGGCGTGCCGTCGACCACCTTGCAGGTCTCGAAGATGCCGTCGCCGACCGTGATGCCGTGGTCGAGGGCGGCCACGGACGCCGCGGCGGCCGGCGCCACCCCCGCCTCGGTCCAGACCCACGTGCTCATCGGTGCCCTCTCATCGGCGTCCAGTGTTGCCGGTGAGTCCACCGGCCACGCGGAGCAGGCGCCGCGCCTTGAGCTCGGTCTCCTCCCACTCGCCGTCCGGGTCCGAGTCCCAGGTGATGCCGCCTCCGGTGCCGAAGCGGATCTCGCCGTCGGCGAACCAGAACGTACGGATCGCGACGTTGAGCGCGCCCCGGCGGGCGTCGGCGTCGACCCACCCGACGGCGCCGCAGTAGACCTCGCGGCTCGCCGGCTCGAGGCGGGCGACGTGCTCGAGCGCTGCGATCTTGGGGGCCCCCGTGACCGAGCCGGGCGGGAAGGTGGCACCGACGGCGTCGGCCCACCCGGCTCCGGGACGGAGGGCGCCCTCGACGGTGGACACGAGGTGCGCGAGCCCCGGATGCTCCTCGACCGCGCAGAGGGATGGCACGTGGACCGATCCCCACTCGCACACCCGGCCGAGGTCGTTGCGGACGAGGTCGACGATCATCACGTTCTCGGCGCGGTCCTTGGCGAGGAACCCGTCGCGGGTGGCGGCGGTGCCCTTGATGGGCGACGACCAGACCCGGTCGCCGTCACGCTCGAGGAAGCGCTCGGGCGAGGCCGAGGCCACGTGCACGCCCTGGGCCGGCAACCGGACCACCGCCGAGAACGGCGCCGGGTTGCCCTCGGCGAGCGCGGCGCCGAGCGCCGCGACGTCGGCCCCCGCGGGGAGCGGTGCGGCGAGGACCCGGGTGAGGTTCACCTGGTACACGTCCCCGCGGCCGATGGCCTCGCGCACCGCCCGCACCCCGGCGCAGAACCCGTCGCGGTCGAGCGATGACTGCCACGCCCCCGGATCGACGCCCACCCATGGTCGGCCGGTCCACGGCCGCGCCGGCCGGGTCCGCTCGAAGCGGGCGCACACCGGCTCCCCGTCGAACGGGAGGACCACCGACCACGTCCCAGTCCCGTCGAGGGCGGCCAGGTCGGAGGTGACGTCGACCAGTCCGGTCAACAGGCGGTCACCGACGACCGCGAGCGGGGGAGCGTCACGCACCTGCCGGAACCTAGGGTCAGCACCCGTGGATTTCGACTTCTCAGATGAGCAGGAGCAGTTCCGGAAGGTCGTGCGCGACTTCGCGGACACCGCGATCGCGCCGTACGCCGAGGCGTGGGACCGTGACCACACGTTCCCCACCGACGTGGTCCTGGCGATGGGGGAGCTCGGCCTGTTCGGCCTCCCGTTCCCGGAGGAGTACGGCGGATCGGGCGCCGACTTCACCACGCTGTGCATCGCGATCGAGGAGCTGGCCCGCGTCGACCAGTCGATGTCGATCACCCTCGAGGCCGGGGTCGGGCTCGGCGCGAACCCGATCTTCACGTTCGGCACCGAGGAGCAGCGCCAGCGCTGGCTGCCCGACCTGTGCGCCGGCCGCGCCCTCGGCGGGTTCGGCCTCACCGAGCCCGAGGCCGGCAGCGACGCCGGCGGCACCCGCACCCGGGCCACGTTCGACGACGCCAGCGGCGAGTGGGTGCTGAACGGCGAGAAGGCGTTCATCACCAACTCCGGCACCGACATCACGTCGATCGTCACCGTGACCGCTCGCACCGATCCCCCCGGCACCACCGGCAAGCCCGAGATCAGCACGATCGTGGTCCCGGCGGGCACGCCCGGCTTCGAGGTGCAGCCCCCGTACCGGAAGATGGGCTGGCACGCCTCGGACACGCACGGCCTGACCTTCACCGACTGCCGCGTCCCCGCCGACCACCTGCTCGGCGAACGGGGTCGCGGCTTCGCCAACTTCCTCGCGATCCTGGACGACGGCCGCATCGCCATCGCCGCGCTCGCGGTCGGGGTCATCCAGTGCTGCCTCGACCAGAGCGTCCAGTACGCGAAGGACCGCAACGCGTTCGGCAAGCCGATCGGCTCGTACCAGGCCGTGGCGTTCAAGTGCGCCGACCTGGCCGTCATGGCCGAGCAGGCCCGCAACCTCACCTACCACGCCGCCTGGCTCAAGGACATGGGCCGTCCGTTCAAGCAGGAGGCGGCGATGGCGAAGCTCTACGCCACCGAGGCCGCGGTCACCGCCACCCGCGAGGCCACCCAGATCTTCGGCGGCTACGGGTTCATCGACGAGACGCTGGTGGCCCGCCAGTACCGCGACTCGAAGATCCTCGAGATCGGCGAGGGGACCTCCGAGGTGCAGCGGATGATCATCGCCCGAGGGCTGGGACTACCGGTCTAGCCAGTAGCTTCGCCCGTCATGCCGGGCTCTCGACGGGGGAGCACGCTGCGGCGGACCTGGCCGCAGCGGATCCTCATCGCCTTCAACGTGTGCTGCATCCTCGCCGCGCTCGCCGGCGCGGCCACGATCACCTACGCCAAGCGCAAGGTGCACGAGATCAACCGCGTCGACCTGTCGAACGGGTCGTTCGTGGGTTCGGGCGACCTCGACAGCAACGACCCCCGCAACTTCCTCATCGTCGGCTCCGACAGCGACGAGGGCCTCGACGCCAACGACCCGGTCCGCAGCGGGCGCGACTCGGGCAGCGAGGCCGCCGGTGGCGTGCGCACCGACACGATCATGATCGTCCGGGTCGACCCGGGCTCGACGCAGGCCCAGGTCGTGTCGTTCCCCCGCGACCTGTGGGTCGACATCCCGGGCCGGTCCCGCAACCGCATCAACTCCGCGCTCCAGTACGGCGGCCCCGACCTGCTGATCGCCACGATCAAGCAGGACTTCGGCATCGACGTCAACCACTACGTCCAGATCAACTTCGCCGCCTTCAAGAGCCTCGTGAAGCTGCTCGGGGGCGTCCCCGTCTACTTCCCGACCCCGGTGCGCGACTCGCGTTCGGGCCTGCTCATCGAGCACGCGGGCTGCACGAACCTCGACCAGAACGGTGCCCTGTCCTACGTGCGCGCCCGGCACTTCCAGTACTTCGACGCCCAGCGCAACCGGTGGGTCGCCGACCCGACGTCGGACCTCGGCCGCATCAGCCGCCAGCAGGACTTCATCCGGCGGGTGATCCGCCGGGCCATCGCCCAGGGCGGTCGCAACCCGGTGAAGCTCGCCAACTTCGTCGACGTGGCGGTGAGCAACATCACGCTCGACGAGGCCACCACGCCCGGTGACCTGGTCGACCTCGGCCGGGCGTTCCGGGACTTCGATCCGGAGTCGCTCCAGACGTTCAGCCTCCCGGCGGTCGACGTCGTCCACGGTGGCGCCGAGGTCCTCGACCTGCAGGAGGCGGCCGCGGAGCCGATCCTCCAGCGCTTCCGGGGCACGGGCACCCCGGCGTCCACCGGCGAGATCCCCCCGTCCACCGTCACGGTCAAGGTGCTCAACGGCACCGGCAAGCAGAACCAGGCGTCCAGCACGAGCGCGGCGCTCCGCCAGGTCGGGTTCCAGGTCGACTCGGCCGGTCAGGCGCCCTCGAACGTGGCCCAGACGGAGGTCCGGTACCAGCCCGGCCAGGAGCGGCAGGCGGCGCTGGTGGCCCGGTACCTCTTCGCCCGGCCGCTCCTGGTGGCCGACCAGGACGCCTCGGTCATCACCCTGGTCACGGGGCCGGACTTCGCGTCGGTGCTCCCGAAGGCCCGTCCGGCCGACCAGGTCCCGATCCCGACCACGACGGCGGCCACTCCCACCAGCACGACGGCGCCGGTGACGCCGACGGCGCCGGTGAGCACCACGACGGCACCGGGCGTGACCACCACGTCACGTCCCGGCTACGTCCCGGCTTTCCAGCACAGTGGGATCCGAAGCTTGGAATTCACGTGACTTGAAGTCGCG
>JADMIO011167709.1_pt1 | contig 76410 bp, 62 predicted proteins | sample 8958161 | NCBI WGS metagenome assembly JADMIO01 (sample SAMN16585339, study PRJNA669376) | soil metagenome | isolation source: Crop rotation soil | place: USA: Cullars Rotation, Alabama | collected 2011
CGCGACAACTTGTCCACGTGGAATTCTAAGCTTAGGATCCCAATGTGCTGGAAAGTGAAATCTTCTTTATAAATTTTATTGCCATTGAACGTTGTATAAAACCCAGTAGACTTAAATGCTTCTAATACGTCCCGCATGTCCAGTTTTACATGCAGTTTAAAATTGGGCTGCAAAAATGTATTGTCGGGAATTTTTGAAGCATCTATGAACTGGCTTCCGAACTTTATCAATGATGTTTCAGCGCTGCCATTTGGTGCCGTCAAATTAATATGATGGTCTTTGCCACTGGGCATTTCATTGTCTTTTCCATTGATGCTGAATTTGAATATCACTTCCGGCGATTTAAAAGCATTGGCCGGACTTTTATAATTGGAACTGATTTCATGGGCGGAAAGTGCCTTTGCCACATATTTGCCTTGTTGCACCACACTGTCGGAATACAATATATACTGACCGGTACGCCAAATGGGCTGCGTTTCAGCTGTAGAAAAAACATTCATTCCGGAAAACAATAAAATGAATTTTAAAGGAATAAAACGGCCTATTTTATTTGACATCGCCATTCGTTTTAAAGCTATTTGATACGTAAAAATAAGCCCGACACCAATGCGTACTATGAAATTTACCAATTGGTAAACAAAATGCTGAAAACACAAGAAATTTTATAAAAAATCTGCTACCCTATGTGTTGGCCCAAAATGTCCTGTTGTTGTCTGAAATAAACTGAATAACCCTTTTACCTTTGTTATCTTCTATTGAACGTTATGAAAAAAACTAAGATTGTTTTTCTGGTACTGCCGCATGTTCATTTAATGGACCTTGCCGGGCCAGAACAGGTATTCTTGGAAGCCATCGGTTACGACGCCCCATTTAAAATCGAATACTGCTCCACCGAAAATAATATTTCGTCATCGGCTTTACTTCCGTTGGGCGCATTAAAACATTTCTCCAGCATCCAACTAACCGCCAAGGATTTTCTGATCATACCAGGTGCAGAATTGACCTATCTGCAATCAAAAAAATTTAAAACCAACAAATTGATATTCGACTGGATACGGGATGCCAAAAACTCTGGCGTTAAAATTTGCAGTATCTGCAGTGGCGCTTTTGTTTTGGCAGAAAGTGGCATTTTAGATGGCAAGGAATGCACCACGCATTGGAAACGAACAAAAGAACTGCAACAACAATATCCCAAAGTCACTGTTCATGAAAATGTCTTGTTTACCGAATATGACAACATATATACCAGTGCTGGAATTGCCTCAGGAATTGACTTGGCACTGCATATTGTCCAACAAATAAAAGGAGAATACTTTGCTCATAAAATTGCCAGGGAAATGGTGATATACATGCGAAGGACCGGGCAGCAAAAACAAAAAAGCGACCTCCTATGTTTTCGAAACCACATACACGGTGGTGTTCACAAAGTGCAAGACTGGCTGCAGGAAAACCTGGATAAAAAAATATCCATCGCCAACTTGGCTGAAATGGCCAATATGAGCACTAGGAATTTTACACGGATATTCAAGAAAGAATCGCTCCTCACAGTCAATCAATATATTTCTCTTTTACGCAAAGAAAAAATTCAACAACTTTTAGCCAATCCTGATCTATCGAGAATCCATATTGCAATGCAATGTGGCTTAACCAGCGAACGGCAGATCACCAGGATATTGCATACTGGATGAACACCGGGCAACCAGTAAATCCAACATAAATTACTTACCAAATAATACAACTGTATGAAACGATCACAACTAACACCAATACCAGAATATTTCGACAGATACATCAACAAATGCGATGATGTTGAATTGCTCGAAGCTATACAAACTAGTATTGACGAACTGGACTTTATTCCCATTGAACAATGGAAGGCGTTGGGCACTAAAGTTTATGCTCCTCATAAATGGACTTTATGCGACATTTTGCAACATATCATAGACACCGAAAGAATCTTTTGTTATCGTGCATTGGCTTATGCCCGAAATGAACAGCAATCACTACCGCTTTATGAAGAGGATGACTATGCCAAAGCTGCGGAGGCCGGCAATAGAAGTTTAGAAAGTATAATTGCTGAGCTTAAAATTTCGCACCAATCCACCAAAGCATTTTTCGAATCGCTCACTCCTGCTATGCTGCATAAAATGTGCAAGGGTTTTAAGGGAATGTACTCGGTGGCATCCGTAGGTTTTATCCTCCCTGGCCATCAGCGTTGGCATTTTCAGATTATCGAACAAAAATATATGCCATTGTTAAATAATTGATGTAAAAAAAGAATTAGTCATTGCTATTGCCTTTTTTCTTTTTTCCTTTCTTGTTGGTCAAACTATAGCTGAATTTAATATTTCCATCGGGACCAGGTGTTCCGTGCAAAAACACACTCATTCCTGTTTTAGTATCTACGCCCGTATTCTCTGGCACATAGTCTTCATCTCTTTTCTTCAAATTGCTAACCGGTACTTGAATGGTGATATCCGTATTTCCCTTCATGCTGTAAAAGCCTTCTACAAACATCGTTACCGCAGTAGATTGAATTTCCATTCGGTTGATAGTAATCTCTTTGTCTTTGATATCAAGCCGGTTTTTTAATTCAGCAAAATAGATATGTTTAAAATCACGGTTTTTAAAGAAAGTTTGAACTTTCTGTATAGGCTGGTAGTTAATAAGGCCTCCGTTCTTCAATGAAAAATTAACGACGCCATCCATGTTAGACGCCAATCTGGCATTACGATCCAGGTTCATTTGAACATTTACATCGGCAGTTAAGCTGCCTTTAAGATTTTCACTGGCAATTCCATCTTGCCCAAAATTATTGAAGGCATACATGATTCGGTTAACATCAATATTGTTTAGTTCTACTTTTAAATTCACTTCATGAAATTGCTTGCTTTTTGCCAGTAAAGAGCCGCTCATTTGCATAGAACCGCCACCATGTTGCAATGCCACTTTATTGAGCATCCAATTTTCTTCCACCAGGCGCACCGAAGCTTGCAGTGCCGTGCCGGTAAACCGTTTATATTTTATTTCGTTTGCCGTAAGGTTCACATTAATATTGGCTTTTTCGAGCATATCGTCAAGCTCTTGTGCGGTTTCGCCAAATCTACCCTCGGTTTTTTTTGCAGCTATTTTGGAACGTGATTGCAAAAGCGGCGCAAATGGTTCCAAGTTTAAAGACGGTGAAGAAATGCTCCAGTCCAAATTTATTTTTGCCGGATCCACTTTTATAAAAGCCAACAATTGTTTGGCGGATCCTTTCATATTGATTTTATTTCCTTCCGCTTCGCAATACATATTTTCAACAGCAACATCCGCTCCCTGAAATACAATGGTACCGCTGCAATTTTGCAACGTAATATTATGGGGAACATACAACAACTTTCCTTTTTGAAGGGTAATGGTTCCGTTGGCTATGGGTGTGATAGTGCCGTGTTGATTTAGGGGGCCTTTGTAAGTGATATTCAACTGTCCTTTACCCTCAGTTAGCTGAAGTGCGCTGCTTTGCAACAGGTTGTTCAACGTCACCAAATCAAAATCAGATTTCAAATCACAGGTAAGTAAAGGCGTGACCAAGTTATCAATAAATACTTGTTTGCTGCGAAGCTCTATACCCTCCCATGTGCCAGTGAATCCGTGCACTTCTATTCTCGAATTTTCATCGCTTTTTGGTTCGGAAGGCATATGCTGGTTGGTATAGCTACCTTCGAAGCTCGTGTTGGCAAATGCAGCCACCGGGGTTTGAACGTGGTTATTTTTCACTTGCCATGATACGTTTACCAACGGCTCACCCGGTTTCAATGTACCAACAAGTTTGGCCTGTACATCCACAGGCTTTTCAATGGTGGCCACAGATACAGCACGGCTTATCTTATCAGTCAGCAGCGAACGGCCAAATGCTACATCAATTTTTTTTGTACTTATTGTAAGATTGTATTTTCTTTCTTCATCAAAATTAAACCGGCCAGAAAATGTAAACGGATGATCGCCCACTTCCAAATCAATATCGTCAAAGAACAGTTGTTTTTGCAACCGATTAAAAGAAATTTCAAACTGTCCATTGAGCGCTTTTTCCTTTACATAGGCACCCTTAGCCAAATTAAAGCCCAGTTGATGAATCAATATTTTACTGTCCAAACCGAGTTTCAATATAGAATCGGAGCCATTGATATCGCAGTTCAGTTTCGTAATATCCAAATCTATCATCCGCTCCTTTCGCCTGTGATCTATTACTACATGCACATTTCTTAAATTCACTTGTTCCAACAAAATTTCGGACGGGGATTCATCTGTTTTTTTTGTGCTGTCTTTTTTGCCTTCTAGTAAATAATCGTTGGAATAGCCACTTGTATCAGTATAAAGATAAAGGCTGGCATTTTGAAATGTCAGTCCTTTTACTGCATCCTTTTGCTTTATAAGCCGTCTTATATTCAGCATAACGAATACTTTCTCTGCTTGAAAAAAAATATGCTTATGCACCGGATACATGGTATCCTTTATTGTAATGCCATCTATTTCCACCGACATATTGGGGAAATGCTTGAAGAAATTCAATTCAGCATTTTTTATAGTCACCTCACCGTTGAGTTTGGTACTAATCTGACTGGATACTTTTTTCAGTATGCTTTGCTTGTGCGACGTGACGTACACATACAAAACAACATATACCAGAACAAAAAAGCCTATAATAATTCCTAAGACTTTGAGAATGCGTTTAGTAAGTCTGTTCAATTTGCCGTTTTTAAGCTATTGAAGGTAAATGAATCTTGCCTATCCACCTATTTGATGTAGATTTTTTCGTGCAAAAAGGATATTTAGCCTGAAAATCCTATAAAGGGCGCATCCGCTGCCTTACGAAAAAATCGAGCCAATAGATTTGAGCACAGAATTAAAAAACAACTCAACCCTCTTTTAATACATTCTGTCTTACCAATTGGTCAACTGGCTCAAGTTGATGATATATCTTGATTTGCAGCGCCTAGTTTTAAATCTAAAATTTAAACAACATTGGCTCATAGAGTAAAAAATCATTGTTAAAAAAAAAATGAACTTCTCTATGACTATCAACATTTACAAACATATTTATATATGAAATACGGCATCAAATATAAAATGGCCGACATAAAAAGAATTTTTCTCCAGTAAAAACTTTTTAACAAAAGCCGCCGTACTTATCAATGCAACTTAACTGATCAGTCAAATTCATTACGTCTTCTATCTACTCACTTTTATAAACACCATTTTATGTTGAAAAGAATTACGCATGTCAAGTGGTGGAAGCTTTGCTTGTTTGCCTCACTCCTTGTATCCGTCTCCAAGGTTGAAGCATCATCACACAGGGAAGCCCCACTGATTTCGAGAGATCCGCTGGCCGATAATACCGACGTGTATGCCTTTCGAAGTCCTGACGATACATCCACGGTGACCATTATCGCCAATTACATCCCATTCCAAGCTCCTGAAGGAGGTCCCAACTATTATAGTTTCGGACAAAACATTCGGTATGAGATACATATAAAAAACAGAACTACTACATCGGGTGATGATATCACTTATCGTTTCACCTTTTCAAAAGTAATTGAAGACTCCACTACATTTTTCAACATCCGGCTTGGAAAAGAAAATCTGAAAACAAGCTATATCTGTGAAAAAAGCATTGATGGTGGCAAGTCATTCAATATCATTGTCAATGCGGGCGTTGTGCCACCACCAAACATTGGTCCACGGTCCATACAAGATGCCACCGTTGGACTTGGAGCGGCCGATTACAATACACTCATGACAAACGCAATTGCTACCGCCACTACAGGTGAAAAGCTATTTTGCGGACCAGTAGATGACCCCTTTTTCGTTGATTTGGCTGGCGCATTTGACGTAGGCAATTTCAGGCCTGAAGGTAATGCCACTAATCCTACAAAAGATGGATTGGCCCGCTTCAATGTACACACAATTGCCATAAAAGTGCCCATTAGTATGTTGCAGAAAGATGGCAAGTCAACCACAGCGGCCAGCAGTATTTTGGATGCTGATTTTGTGATAGGTGTTTGGGCAAGTGCCAGCCGCCAGCAAGTGCGGACCATCACCACCTCTGGCTCAGAAGGATATTCTGGTGACTGGGTGCAAGTGTCCCGCTTGGGCATGCCTTTAACCAATGAGGCAGTAATACCTGTTGGTATGAAAGATAAATGGAATGCCACTTCTCCATATGAAAACCAGGACCTGGCATTTGCACCTTACTTCAGTAATCCAGAGTTAGCATTGTATATGGACGATTCGCAATTTGGGCAAGCTGTTCCTTCGCTGTACTCATTGCGTATTCAAAAACATGCATTGAATGCATTCGATTTCAGAAATGGGAAAAAAGGTTTGTTTGATCTAAAGGGAACCGCAGCAGTTGCCGGTACAGCGTTGGATGACGCCATCTTTGGAACTATTTTGTTACCCAATGCCACCAGTCCCCGTGCGGTAGATTTGTTGCCTATTTTTTACACAGGCGTTCCCAATCTGTCACCCTATCAACTGGCAACCGGCAAAGCGGGAAACCCATTGGCTCCCGGCAAGCCTTTTATCAATAATTTTCTTCCCACTTTGGGCGATATGTTAAGGTTGAATATGGCTGTACCTGTTACCCCAAGAGACGATCCAAAATTCAGCAACCTGGGTATTGTTTTTGCTGCCGTGTTGGGACTTACTGATGCAAATTATAATACAGATGCATCGCTTCAATTCATTCCAAATATGGATGGCTTTCCTAATGGCCGCCGGTTGGAAGATGATGTAACTACCATTGAATTGCAGGCTGTATCTGGCGTGGCATTGGCCGCTATTGGTCTTTGGTATGATGACTATGATCCCAATACGAGCCCATCACCAGTTACACAAAATCTACTCAACGTATTATCCTTCAATGCGGGCCCTTCCAAGAACGACACCACATTTAAAGCTGCCTTCCCATATGTGCAAACACCATGGAGAGGATTTGACCACACTATTCAACCAAGGTTCTAAAAAGCAATAAAACTATTTTATGAAAAGAATTATAAATCATTTTACGGCCGCCTTGGTTTGCCTTGCAATCAGTCAAACCCATGTGCTGGCTTCCTCGCACCGGGAGGCACCGTTGATTTCCAACGACCCATTGGCAGACAATACCGACTTGTATGCATTTAAAAGTCCATGCGATACCAACAAGATTGTTTTAATAGCCAATTACATCCCGTTTGAACATCCGGCCGGCGGCCCAAACTGGTATACTTTTGGTGAAAACATACGCTATGAAATACATGTGGACAATGACGCAAGCACACAAGGCGATGACCTGACATATCGTTTTACGTTCACCCATCAAAATCAAGACGCCACCACCTTCTTCAACATCCGGCTGGGCCAACAAAACATAAAAGCAACTTACAACTTGGAAAGAAGTGTAAAAGGCGGGGCTTACCAAACCATTGTTGCAAACGGCGTAGTACCCCCTCCAAACATTGGCCCACGTTCTATAAAAGACAATGTGGTAGGATTGGGTGCTGCCAACTACGATGCACTTATCAATGCCGCGGTATCCACAGCCAGCACGGGCGAAAAGGTATTTTGCGGACCGGCTGATGACCCATTTTTTGTTGACTTGGGTGGCGCATTTGATGTAGGTGCTTTCCGTCAGCCGGGAAGGGATGGCTTGACAAAATTCAATTGCCATTCTATATGTATTGAAGTGCCCGTATCAACTTTGCAAAAAGATGGCAAAACCACTTCACAGGCTGCCAATATATTGGATCCGGAATTTGTGATTGGTGTATATGCAAGTGCATCACGCAGGGAGATTACCACATTTGACCCCACGGGTGGCAGTGGCACTTCAGAAGGTGGATGGATTCAAGTGTCACGCCTTGGAATGCCACTGACCAATGAAGCTATAATCCCAATTGGCTACAAAGACAAATGGAATGCCACCAGCCCGGCCAATGATCTTCAGTTTGCATCCTATTTTGCCAATCCAGAACTGGCCTTGTATATGGACGATTCTCAATTTGGCGGAGCCGTGCCTGGGCTTTCACAGTTGCGGATACAATCCAAATCATTAGGTGCTTTTGATTTCAGAAATGGTAAAAAAGGGTTATACGATTTGAAAGGTACAGCAGCAGTTGCAGGTACCGCCTTGGATGATGCATTATTTGGCACCATCTTACTGCCCGATAGCATGAGCCCACGTGCGGTGGATTTACTGCCCATATTTTACACCGGGGTACCCAATGTAATTCCTTATCAACTAGCTACTGGCAAAGCAGGCAACCCCTTGGCTGCAGGGAAACCTTTTATCAATAATTTCCTACCTACATTGGGCGATTTACTTCGTTTGAATATGGCAGTGCCCGTTACACCAAGGGACGATCCAAAGTTCAGTTCTTTGGGTATTATTCAAGCGGCTGTGCTGGGATTAGTTGATCCTGTCTATAACAGCACTAAAGATTTACAGTTCATACCCAACATGGATGGTTTTCCAAACGGTCGCCGGCTGGAGGATGATGTTACAACCATTGAACTGCAGGCTGTGTCTGGTGTTGCGTTGGCAGCTATCGGTTTATGGTATGATGATTATGACCCGATGAGCAGCCCTAGCCCTGTTACGGCGCAGTTGGGCAATGTGTTGTCGTTCAATGCCGGAGTGGTGCAAAATGATACGAGTTTCAAAGCTTGCTTTCCTTATGTACAAGCGCCATGGGCGGGCTTTACAGGGGATTCGTACACCGGCCCGTATAGTGCCGATCCATTACCCTTGAAGCTACTTAGTTTTGATGCAATGAAGTTTGGTCAACAGGTAAAATTGATTTGGAAAACGGCGAATGAAACCAACAATCAGCGTTTTGACATTGAACGCAGTTTTGATGGAAATGTATTCCTCAAAATTGGAACAGTTGCTGCATTGAATGGCAGTTCCAATTCGTATGATTTCGTCGACATTACACCTTCCATTAAGAAAGTGAATTACTACAGGCTGCGCCAAATAGACAAGGGAGGCAAAATGACTTATTCATCTGTAAGGCTGATTAGTTTCAATGCCAATAACTTCATTACCATGGCCCCCAATCCTGCCACAAATTTTATCAAGATCTATTCCAATCAAAATAATCTGGTGGTAAATATGTATGATGTGTCTGGCAAAAGAGCATTGACTGCCAACGTAAGCAATGGCGCTGCACAATTGGATATTTCAAGATTGCCAAACGGTATTTATACTGTGGTATCAATCGATGAAAACGGAAATAAAGTGGATACTAGAAAAATTGTAAAACAGTAACGTCACTTTCAACGTATATGTGACATGTTGTCCCAGAAAAAATTACCCGGTTACAATTAACTGGGTAATTTTTTTCAAACACATTTATTTAGCTCAATGTTCAAAGCAATTAATATGAAAAAGAAATATCTCTTCCTGACGTTCGTTGTGTTGTTTATAGCAGCAGTTGCAGGTGTAATTATCAAGTATAACATAAACAAAGCCGAAGAAGAAGGTAAAGTGTATAGGTTACTAGACAGAACAGGGCCTGATGCGAATACAACAGAATGGATAAATATGAAAAAACGCGGCGATGCATTGGTGGCCTCGCTTGAAGCAAACCCGTCAGATATTAAATCGGCGCTAAAACTAGCCTCGTTATTCATACAAGAAGCCCGAATAACGGGTAATAACCTGTATTACGATATGGCAGCCATGAAAACAGTGAACGCTGTTTTGAAAATCGATTCAGCCAATTTTGAAGCGCTGGTATACAAGTCGCTTATCTACCTTTCACAACACCATTTTGCTGATGGTTTGGCAACTGCACAAAAGGCCCAACAAATAAACCCATACAACGCCTATGTATATGGGTTGATGATAGATGGCAATGTGGAAATGGGCAACTATGACTCCGCTATAGCGAATGCTGACCGAATGGTTGCCATCCGCCCAGACCTTACCTCCTATTCCCGAATATCTTATGTACGTGAAATTTACGGCGATTACAAAGGCGCCATCGAGGCTATGAAAATGGCGGTGGAAGCAGGTGGTCCCGGCGATGAATATACAGAATGGAGCCGGGTGCAACTGGCGATGTTATTGGAGAAAACCGGAGATTACAAAAATGCAGAAACACTTTACAATAACTCGCTCTCCTACCGGCCCAATTATCCCTTTGCACTAGCTGGTCTTGGTCGTGTGGCAATGGCTTCCGGCGACTACAAGAAATCAGTTGCCTTTTTTGAAAAAGCGGATTCAATGATTTCGGACTTCACCATCAAAGAACAACTTTCTGAAGCCTATAAAATGGAAGGCCAGGCAAACAAGGCTGAAGATTTGGCGTACAGAGTAATTGATGAACTCTCTAAGAATGCCGAAGCCGGCAATACGGATGAAAACATAGGACATTATGCAGACCGGGAACTAGCGTATGCCTATCTTAAAGTAAACGAAAAAGATAAAGCACTGGATCATGCGTTGCTGGAGTATAACAGGAGGCCAGCGAATATCGACGTCAATGAAACACTCGCATGGGTTTACTACAGCAGGGGTGAATATGCCAAGGCCCTTCCGTATATAAAAATAGCTTTAAAAACAAATTCAAAAAACCCAGTTTTACTCAATAGGGCCGCTCTTATATTTTATAAGTCAGGAGACAAGCCAATGGCTAAATCCATGCTGGCTTCCACTTCGCAAGCCAATCCATGTATCGATTATTCCTTAAAAGCCGAAGCCACAGCTATCATGCAAAATTTATAAAAGCAGGGCTTGTATTTTTTTCACACTTAAAAACATGCTTCAGAATAAAAATAATGCAGGGCTTTACTTTGGTATCACGTGTCTGCTGCTTTTACTTTCATCCCTGGCATCGGCACACACTATCAACTATTCTTTGGAAAAAGCGCCCAACACACATGTGGCAGCTTACTACATTAAGTTAGGATTTCTTCATATCATCCCGCAAGGATTTGACCATATTTTATTTGTGGTGGGTCTTTGTTTTTTGAGCAATAAAATTAGCACTATACTTTGGCAAGCCACGGCATTCACGGTGGCACATTCGGTCACGCTGGCCCTCAGTATGAAAAACATTATCGTTGCACCGAGTGCAATTGTCGAGCCCATCATTGCATTATCCATTTTGTTTGTGGCCGTGGAAAATATATTGGTTAGCAGACTAAACCCCTGGAGGATACTATTGGTGTTTGCATTCGGCTTGGTACATGGGTTGGGGTTCGCCAGTTCATTAAACGAAATTGGGCTGCCTAGGAATAAATTTACCTTATCCATCCTTTCTTTTAATGCCGGTGTGGAACTTGGGCAGGTAGCCATTATACTCATCATTTTTTTACTGGTGGTTATGCCTTTCGGCAAAAAATATTTTTACCGAAAGTGGATAGTTTTCCCCATGTCTGCTATCATTGGGTTGGTTGCCCTGTATTGGTCTGTTCAGCGAATTTTCTTTATCTGATGTATATTCTTTGTTGATTTGATAATCTCTTGATCGTGGTCAAAATTTTATACTTTCTCACCCTACTATTTGCCAATCCTATATCAGCGCAAATAACCATTTCGGGAATGGTGGTGGATGCCCAAAGCAGGCAGCCTCTGGAATCGGCTAACATTGAAGAAAAAGAAAATGCAACCAATAAATCCATTACCGACCAGTTTGGCAATTTTATTATTAAGGTACATTCAGCAAAAGCTGAATTGGTAGTAAGCTATGTGGGTTATAAAACAAGCTTTATTACTATCGCTGGAAAAAATAATTTACAAATTAACCTGTTGCAGGATGTCGTAAACATTAACGATGTGCTTATTACTACCAGCAATGGCCATCAGAAATTTGCCACGCTGGCAAAAATTGACCTCGATTTAAAACCGGTGCGCAACACCCAGGAACTGATGCGCATTGTACCTGGCCTGTTTGTGGCCCAACATGCGGGTGGTGGCAAAGCCGAACAAATATTCCTTCGTGGTTTCGATTGCGACCATGGAACCGACATTCAAGTTAGCGTTGACGGGCTGCCGGTAAATATGGTTTCCCATGCACATGGGCAAGGATATGCCGATGCACATTTCATTATTCCTGAAACGGTTAACAACATTGACTATGGTGCAGGACCCTTTTATACACAGCATGGTAATTTGAACACCGCCGGCTACGTGAATTTTTCCACTTACAAAAATATTTCGCAAAGCCAGGTGCAAATTGAAGTTGGCAGGTTTGATACTTACCGGGCCTTGGTTTTGGTTGACCTGTTGAAAAAAAATAAAGACAAGCAAAGTGTCTACGCAGCCGGTGAGTACAATTTCTCCAATGGTGCCACCCTCAACAAACAACATTTAAACCGGTTTAATTTATTTGGAAAATATAACCTGGCCATATCCCAACGAACCTATTTGACCACCACCGCATCTGCGTTTAAAAGCAGATGGTTTGCATCTGGCCAAGTTCCAGACAGATCTGTTAAAAATGGCTCTATCGATCGGTTTGGCTCTATCGACCCTACCGAGGGCGGCAACACAGAAAGATACAATGCGCTCATGCAATTATCGCATGCTTTTCCCAATGGAGTAAATTGGGAAAATCTTGCCTGGTTTTCGCATTATAAATTCAACTTGTTTAGCAACTTTACTTTCTTTTTAAACGACTCATTGAATGGGGATGGAATCAACCAATATGAATGCCGAAATCTTGGCGGCTTCCATACCAAGTTCACTAAAAAAAATATTTATAGCCTTAGTACATGGAATGCAATACAGGGCGCCGGCATCAGATACGATGCTACCCAAAATTCTTATCTTTCACATGTGGTTAAGCGTAGATTTTTAAATTATTTAAAACGGGGAAACATCAACGAATACAATGCATTTGTGTACTCCCAGCATCAGATAACTGTTGGCAAATTTTATATCGATGCCGGCATACGGTTAGACTACCTGCATTTTGATTACTGTGACCAACTGAACATGGAACAAAATCCTTCGCAAGGTAAAATAACTGCAAGTCCAAAATTAAACGTGCAATACACCATGAACAAACTATGGCAGATATATTTGAAAATCGGAAAAGGCTTTCATTCCAACGATACCCGTGTGGTAACTTCCAATGAAGGCCACGAGATTTTGCCGGCAGCTTATGGTGCCGATGTTGGCTTCACCATTAAACCTGTAAAAAACCTATTTGTAAACGTTGCTTATTGGTACCTTTTTCTTAATCAGGAATTTGTGTATGTAGGCGATGACGGCAATATAGAACCCAGTGGTAAGAGCCAGAGACAAGGTGTCGAAATTTTGGCACGGTTGCAAATTGCAGAAGGTTTTTTTGCCAATGCCAATGTAAACTTTGCCAAGCCGAGGTCCGTTGAAGAGCCAAAAGGTGCAAACTACATTCCCTTGGCCCCAACATTTACAAGCACAGGTGGTATTTTTTACAAGAAAAAAGAAGGGTTCAGCGGGGGTCTTACTTACCGATATATTGCAGACCGGCCTGCCAATGAAGACAACTCCATTGTAGCCAAAGGTTATTTTTTATTGGATGGTTCTGTCAATTACACAAAGTCAAACTATGAGGTTGGTATAGCTGCAGAAAATATATTGAATACGAATTGGAATGAGGCCCAGTTTGCCACGCAATCCAGATTGCAAAACGAATTATTACCCGTAACCGAATTGAACTATACACCGGGTATGCCTTATTTTATACGGGCAAAACTCATGGTATTTTTTTAATACGGTAAAAGACCCAAACTCACACAGCCGTGGCTTCCCGGTTGTACTTGTTTTTGTATTCAATAGGCGACAATCCCGTTACCTTTTTAAATATTGTTCTAAAAGCCTTTACATCGGTATATCCTACGTCGAACATGGTTTCGTTGATGTTCTTTCGGCTGGTTTCGAAACTTTTTTTGGCCGCTTCCACTTTTACACGCTGGATATATTCAACTACAGTGTTGGCAGTGGCTTTCTTAAACCTTCGCTCCATGTTCCTCCTACCGAGTGCATACATAGAAGCCAGTTGGTCAACCGATATTTTTTCTTGAAAATTATTTTCTATAAACTCTTGGGCATTTTTTATGGGTTCATCGCCATGTTCTTTTTGTCCTTTAAACATTATGAAAGAAGACTGGCTAAACCTGTCAATTTCAATTTCAAAATACTTGGCGCAAAAAATAGCCATTTCACGGTCGGTGTATTTTTCAATCAGATATAATAAAAGGTTCCAAAAAGAGTTGGCGCCGCCACTGGAATAAATTCCTTGTTCATCGGTGATTATTTTGTCGGAAACCAGCTGGATATCCGGAAACATCTGTTTAAATTCATGGGTGCCAATCCAGTGTGTGGCACATCTTTTCCCCTTGAGCAAGCCCGTTGCCGCCAACAGAAATGCGCCTACACAAAGGCTGGCTACTTCGGCCCCCTTGGTATGCTGCTTATTGATCCAAGGAAAAAAGGGTTTGTTTTTTTCTATTACATCTTGCATGCCGCCATTTACAGCAGGAATTATAATGAGGTCTGATTGACCTGCGTTTGAAATCGTCACATCGGGCCTAACGGTAAACAGTTTATCATAGACCTGCGGTTCATTGTCAATTCCCACCAACTGCACGTTGAACAAAGCAGGTTTTCCTTTGTTAATTAAAAAGTCATTCACCATGGTAAATGCTTTGTAAGAGCCTTCAATACAGGCCAAGGAGGCGGCACCTTTTGGTACAAGGATGGATATAAGTTTCATAGGTCAAAAATAATAGAAATATTGTCGCAATTTACCCTTTCAAAGTCGTTTTTACACCCCGCTAAAATAAAAATGCCATTCTATTTTTGTGTTTTCTTAATTGGGCACCAAAAAAATAAATATGGCTACAAAAATTTTTGTCAATCTCCCCGTGAAAAACCTCGACCAATCCGTTGCCTTTTTTACGAAGCTTGGTTATACGTTCAACCCTCAATTCACCAATGAAAAAGCTACTTGCATGATAGTGGGTGAGGATATATATGTTATGTTGCTCATTGAGCCATTCTTTAAAACATTCATTAAAAAAGAAATTGTTGATGCGAAAAAAAGTACAGAAGTGCTTATTTGCCTCAGTGCCGAAAGTAAAGAGAAGGTTGATGAAATGATAAACCTTGCTTTGGAAGCCGGTGGTACCACGCCCAACGAAAAACAAGACCTCGGTTTTATGTACAGCCATGCATTTGAAGATTTGGATGGGCATATATGGGAAATAATGTGGATGGACCCCAGTGCAGTACAATAAAACTGTTATCATGCCTACGCCTCATAGTTATAAAATAAATTATAGGATTATCATGCTGCCACCACATGTTAAAATTCATCTGCCACCACTATAGGGCAAAACAGCGAATTGCATGCATACCACTGTGGTTTGAATATTGAAATGTTATGAGAAAGGTAATATTGTATATGCATGTATCGTTGGACGGTTACATTGGCAAACTGAATGGTGATATGGATTGGGTGACTATGAATGATGATGCCATGGGCAAATTTTTAATAGGGGATTTACTCTCCACCGTGGACACCATGTTGCTGGGCCGTGGGCTTTACGAAGGGTTTCATCATTCATGGCCTTCCATGGCCAGGCATCCATCCACCCCTAAAGATTTGGAAGAATTTGCACACTGGATAGAAAATACGCCTAAGTTTGTTTTTTCAAAAAAACTGCGGCAGGTTGATTGGAAAAATTCAATCCTGATAAAAAAAGATATAGCTGCTGAAGTTGTGAAATTAAAACAGGCGCCAGGTGGTGATATGGTATTGTTTGGCGGCGCCGGCATTGTTGCCACATTTACAGAACTCGGCCTTATTGATGAGTACCGACTCAAGTTGGAACCCGTTGTATTAGGCTGTGGCAAACCCTTGTTTAAAGGGATAAAAAATGCGCTGGCTTTAAAACTTACTAAAGCAAAAATTTTTGATTCGGGTGTAATGGGCGTTTATTATCAAAAGAGATAAAGCTTGTAATCGTCAGTTTTAAAATAGTAAGAATCGTAAGGTACCCAATACAAAAGTGGTACGACTCGGGGAATACAATTTTATCGTTATAAACAGATATCAGGATGGTGGAAGTTTTCAAAACAAATATTCAGCACCCACAGCAGTCGGCAAAATTGTTGGGCGTTCTAAACAAGCAGTTCCCGTGGCTGAAAATAAATATTGACTTGCACGACTGCGACAAAATTTTACGGGTGGAGGGCGATGTAATTCATCCGGGTATTTTGATTGAAATATTGATGGAACATGGCTTTCAGTGTGTAGTGCTGGAGTGATAACGCCAACTTTCAGCTGTGGTTGCGCAAAGCAGATGGCTTTTGTCAATAGCCCGCCCGTTTATCCCCCATCTTTTCCCCTAACAAATTCAGTAAGTTATCACCTTTCGATTTCGTAATCCATAGTCGGCTATCGATTGTTGGTCGTCGGGTGTCGACTTTTAAGAAAATTCATTTTTTTAGTGCAATCATTAAAAGGTGTCTGAAAATAATTTGGGAGTGTTAGTAAATAGTTAACCCGTTATGACCTAATTGTAAATACCACTAATTAAAATAACGTCTCTTACCCTTTGAATTACATTTATTATTGGCGAAAAACCAAAAAAATGGTTTTTGAATAAAATAGTATCCCTATCTTGTTTTTTTTTAACATTTTTTAACAAAGTAAGAAGTATGAAAAAATTGTACGTCTCCTTGTTGTGCCTGCTTCCGTTCTTTGCCATAGCGCAATTTCCGGATCCCTATTGTGCTGAAGCCTACAGCCTCTCAGTGGAACCCATTACAAGGGTGAAAATCGCCAACATTGACAATGCATCTTCCGCCACTATTGACGGACCGGCTCACGAGGATTTTACGGCAGTAGTCATTAATTTGAATGCTGGCAGTAACTATACCCTTGAAGTGGAAGGCAATACCAATGGACCTTTTACCACTTATGTACGGGCTTTTATCGATTTAAACCAAGACGGCGATTTTGACGATGCAGCTGAGTCATTTGACGTTGGCACCATTTTCAGCTCAACCGGTCTCGACGGGGTGAAGGCTTCTTATAGTTTTACCTTGCCCGTAATTACACCAGCCGGCAGTTACCGGCTGCGACTGGGTAAAAAATTCGCATCTTTCCAAGAGCCATGCAATGTGGACGGATATGGACAGGCCGAGGATTACACGGTAAATGTTGCTGTTCCCAGCTGTTTTGCACCTACCAACGCAGTTGCCGGCAATCTTACCGCCAATAGTGCGGATCTTAGCTGGAGTGCTCCATTGTCTGGCGATCCTGTTACACAATACAATTGGGAAGTTAGAACAAGTGGCGCACCCGGTAGTGGGGCGGCTGGTTTATTCAGCAGCGGCAATGTTACCGACCCAGCGCTGACGGCCGTATCGCTTTCACCTCTTACTTCTTATGGGTTTTATGTACGCTCCGATTGTGGGGCCGGCTCCACCAGTGATTGGAGCGGTGTTTCATTTACCACTGCCTGCGAAGCGGTACTGTTGCCTTATCTCGAAAATTTTGAATCCATAACGGCGCCTGACGTACCTGAATGCATGGTGGTGGAAGATGTGAATGCCGACGGTGTAAAGTGGGAAACTTTTGGTGCTTTGCCACCCAATATTCCAACCAATGCCGCAAGAATGGGTTTCAACGCCAATATTGCTGCAGACGATTGGCTGTTTACTCCAAGATTCACCCTAACCGGGGGCACTTCGTATATGCTCCGGTTTAAATACAAAGCTTCCAATGGAGCCGATGGCTGGGTGGAAAACCTGGAAGTGAAATATGGGGCTGGCCAATCAGCAGCCCAAATGACGTCTGCCGCCATTTTCCAAGAAGAAGGCATTGCTTCCAATGCAGCCGACCCTTATTCCAGTGTCATGGTATTTTTCACCCCAGCGGCCGACGGGATATATAGTATCGGCTTCCATCAATATTCGGATGCAGACCAGGCGTTTTTATATGTAGACGATATTCGGTTGGAAGAAACACCTACCTGCTTCCCTCCAACAGACGTATCTGCGAGTTCGGTACTGATTACCACCGCTTCTTTAAGCTGGACAGACCCTACATTGGGAGACCCGGTTGTGTTGTATAACTGGGAACTGAGAACCAGCGGCGAACCTGGCAGCGGTGCTGCAGGATTGGTAACCAGCGGTTCTGGCAATGATACAATCAACCTCACTGATCTTACCCCAGCCACTGACTATGTTTTTTACGTTCGAACCGATTGCGGAGGTGGCTCCAACAGTGAATGGGCTTCCGTGGCATTCAAAACTTCATGCGACGTAGTTGCACTTCCTTACCTGGAAGATTTTGAGTCAGTAACAGCTCCCGAAATACCGGCCTGTGTGGTTATAGAAGATGTAAACAAAGACGGTATTACTTGGGCTACTTTCGGTCCGCTGGCACCTGATGTTCCATCCGTGGCCGCCCGTATGATTTTCAATGCCGATCAAGCGGCGGATGATTGGATGTTTACGCCATTGTTCAATTTAACAGGCGGCGTTTCTTACCAACTGAAATTTAAATACAAAGCTTCCAACGGAGCAGATGGCTGGGTGGAAAACCTGGAAGTGAAATATGGTAAAGGGCAAAATGCGGCTGACATGACATCAGATGCAATCTTCCAAGAAGAAGGTATAGCCAGTAATGTAACTGATCCATATACCAATGCCACTGTCTATTTTACTCCGGCTGCAGATGGAATTTATTCTTTAGGATTTCATCAATATTCCGATCCCGACCAAGCCTTCCTATATGTAGATGATATACAATTGAGAGAAACCCCGTCTTGCCTGCCACCATCTGCTGTGAGCATTAGCGACCTGACGCTTACAGGCGCCACAGCCAGCTGGACTGCACCAGATGGCAGCTCACCTGCTGCCCAATATTCGTGGGAAGTTAGAACAAGCGGTTTACCAGGCAGCGGCCCCGACGGACTGGCAGCCAGTGGCACTGAGGCAACTGTTTCAGCAGCCATCACTTTGCTCAGCAGCGGTTTTACATACACTTTTTATGTACGCAGCAACTGCGAAGACGCCACCAACAGCGATTGGACGGAGGGAGTCCAATTTACTACATTGTGCGATATAACCGCATTGCCTTATTTTGAAGATTTCGATTCTGTAGAACCACCGGCTATACCTAATTGTACACGCTCTGAAGATGTTAATCAAGATGGCATAACATGGCAAACCAACCTAGCTGTACCAGATCTAAACATACCTACCCAATGTTTGGTTTGCGGATGGAATGCCAATTTGGATGCCGATGATTGGTTCTTTACACCCAAATTTGCCCTTACTGCCGGTACCAATTATGAACTGACCTTTAAATACAAAGGATCGGATGGCGACCTTGGTTTTGTTGAAAATATGCTGGTGAAATACGGCACAGGCCAAACAGCGGCCGACATGACCTCAGATCCCATCTTCCAAGAAATAGATATTTCCTCGGCTTTGGCAGATGAATATACGGTGGCCACCGTTATTTTCACGGTTCCTGCAGATGGCAATTACAACTTAGGCTTCTATAAATACTCCTTTGCCGACAATTCATTCATTTTGGTGGATGATATCCGGGTTCGGATAGCGCCTTCCTGTCTGCCACCGCCTGCTGTGACCATTACCGCCATAACGGCCAATAGCGCACTTGCTAATTGGACAGCCCCCAGCGGCAGTTCGCCCACGGTGCAATACGAATGGGAAATCAGAACAAGCGGCGCCCCAGGAAGTGGTGCAGCAGGATTGTTTGCCAGCGGTACAGAGCTTACTTTAAGCTATGCACTCGCTGCCTTGAATCCAAATACTTCTTACACGTTCTATGTACGCACCAGTTGCGAGGATTTGTCTGAAAGCGATTGGACTGCCGGTAATTCATTTGTTACCACTTGCGATCCGCCGCTCGACCTGCCGTATACCGAAGATTTCGATTCGGTAACTGTGCCAGAAATTCCAGAATGTATGAGAGTACAAGATGGTTTCAGCGATAAAGTGGCTTGGGCAACTTTTGATGCATTTCCTCCTGAATTGCCAACACAAAGCATTCGCAAATCGTGGTCGGCCACGCATGCTGCCGATGAATGGTTCTTTACCCCCATGCTCAATTTCGCCGGAAGTAAAAACTATGTGCTCACGTTCAAATACAAAGCATCTGACGGACCTGACTTTGTAGAAAATTTGGAAGTGAAATATGGCACCGGGCAAAGTGCTGATCAAATTACCTCTGCGGCAATATTTACCGAAGAAGGTATCAGCACTGCAGTAGGTGATGATTATGCAGAAGCCAGTGTGGTATTTTCGGTACCTGCAGATGGCGCATATACTGTTGGCTTCCATTGTTATTCAGAGATAGACCAAGCGTTCCTTTATGTGGATGATGTACATATAGAATTGGAACCATTGCCTGTAACTGGGCTTGAACTAAAAGGGCAACGTATTGCCAGCAATGTGCAACTGACTTGGAGAACGGTAACTGAAATAAACAATCAGGGCTTCGAATTGCAACACAGTCCAGACGGCCACAACTACAGTAAAATAGCATTTGTGGGCACAAAGGCCAGCAATGGCAACAGCAATGCGGCTCTCGATTACTTGTACAATGATGCAAAACCATTTAACGGTGCCAACTACTACCGCATCAAACAGTTGGATAAGGATGGCAAAGCGCATTTCAGCAATGTGGTGGTGGTGAAGGGTATACGTCCCGCTCAAGTCAATTTCAGCAACCTGTACCCCAATCCGGCCAAAAACATCCTGAGTGCTTCCATTGAATCGCCGAAGAATGGCAATGTCACCTTCGTATTTACCGATATGGCCGGCAAGGTGTTGAAACTGCAAAATGCAGGCTTAACAGCTGGTGACAACTTGGTGAAACTAAATGTGTCGAACCTTCCTTCCGGCAGCTATTTGGTAAAAGTAATTTGCTCCGATGGATGTGAAACCGCCATTAAAAAGTTTGTAAAACTTTAGTGTTTCGTGAGTAAGCATGGGCTGATAACTCAAAGACCCGCTCCTCAAAAGGGGCGGGTCTTTTTTAATGATAAAAGATTAATGATTAATGGTAGTCGCTGACGGATGATGACGGGTCTGATATTTAATTTTTCAAATATGCCTATTGAAAATAATCCGTAGGGTGGCATTTATCGGTCGTCGGTTGTCGGTCATCAATCCCTTCCCCCTGTTTCAATGTAATCCCACATTTTTTTATACACTTCGTCTTTCAACTGCAAGGCAGTTTTGCCCTCGCAATTCACTGCAGGCAATAGGTGCATTTGCAGTTGCTTGGGCAAAAGGAAGAAGGTTTTTTCGGATGGCAGTGCCTTGGCCGTGTTGAACATTACAACAGGTATAATGTCTTTTTTACAATCAGCGGCCAGCTTGAAAGCCCCGTCGTAAAAGGATTTAAGTGGGTTGTCTGTACGGTTGCGGGTGCCTTCCGGATACACTGCCATGTTTAAATTTTCCTTAAGCAATACATTGCGCATGTCTTCGTAACTTTTCCGGCGGCTGCCGTCGCTGTTTCTATCCACTAATACAGAGCCCCGGGCATAAACCCAGCCAAACACCGGGATTTTAGCCATCGATTTTTTGGCAATGGTTTTATTTGGACCCGGAAAAAATGGGGTGAGCAAAGGCACATCCATCAGCGAATTGTGGTTGCTGGTAACCACATAGTTTTTTGTTTTATTGTAATGTTTTTTGCCCACTACTTTCAAAGGGCATCCAACACTGTATAAAAAAAATGTCATCCATCCATAAGAAATGGCTTTAAATGTTTTAATGCCATATGGCTCAGGTATAAGGAACGAAATTAAAATGGGAATAACCACCACCAATAAGGTGGAAACAAAAACAATGGCTGCCCAGGCTGCCCAAATCCTGGCAAAAATTTCGGTAGCCGTACTGTATTTTCTTTCTGACATGCGTTGCCCTTGATTGGTAATTAATTGTTTCTTTAAAAATGGAACACCACTCAAAATACCGCTTATTTCATGCCCCCTGCTCACCACTCACAACTCACGATTCACAATTCACCACTTACAAATTCCAATCCACGGGGTCCAACCCTTCTTGCATTAGCAATTCATTGGTTTTGCTAAAATGTTTGCAGCCAAAAAATCCATTGAACACACTGAAAGGTGATGGATGTGCAGCTTTCAGCACATGGTGTTTGGTTTCATCTATCAGTACTTGCTTTTGCTGTGCAAATTTGCCCCACAATAAAAAAACAACCCCTTTTTTTTCCGAAGATATTTTGCGGATGACGCTGTTGGTGAAATCTTGCCAGCCAATCATGGCATGGCTATTGGGTTCGTTGGCCCTTACGGTAAGCGCAGCGTTCAGCAGCAACACACCTTGCGTAGCCCAATGGGTGAGGTCGCCATGGCTGGGTATGTTCATACCAATATCTTGTTTCAGCTCCTTAAAAATATTAACAAGAGATGGCGGCGGTGCCACCCCTTTGGGAACCGAAAAAGAAAGGCCCATGGCCTGTCCTGGCCCGTGATAAGGATCTTGGCCTATGATCACCGCTTTTACCTGGTCAAAAGGGGTTTTATCAAATGCATTGAATATAAGTGATCCAGGAGGGTATATAGTTTTACCTGTTTGTTTCTCAGTGCGCAAATGCAATACGATTTGTTGAAAATAGGGTTTTGTAAATTCCTGCTGCAGCTGCATTTTCCAGCTTGTTTCCATATGTACATCCATGTGGGCAAATGTAGGATTTGGAATTATGATTTAGGATTTGTGATGTATGATTTGTTAGGTCAGGCAGCCATTCGGCCTACTCCGATTATATTTGCACACATTTAAAATATAGAAGTCGTACCAGCCATGAGCCAGCATCCACAAACTACTGCCATCCGTCTGCAAACACAAACTACCAATGAAATGGAGCATAGCACGCCCATTTTTCTCACTTCCAGCTTTACATTCGACAACGCAGAAGATATGCGGGCTGCCTTTGCAGAAGAAAATAACCTCAACATTTACAGCCGGTATGTAAACCCGACTGTGCAAGAATTTACTGATAAAGTTTGTGCACTGGAAGGCGCTGAAGATGGTTTTGCAACAGCCAGTGGCATGGCGGCCATATTCAGCACTTTTATGACGTTTTTAAACCAGGGCGATCATATCCTGAGCAGTTCATCTGTTTTTGGCAGCACCCATGGCCTGCTCACCAAGCATATGCAGCGTTGGGGTATAGAAACTTCCTTTGCCGATATTAACCAATCTGGGCAATGGGAAGAACTGATTCGGCCCAATACCAAAATGATTTTTTTGGAAACACCTACCAATCCTGGTCTTGACATTGCCGATATGGAAATGATTGGTGCCTTATGTAAAAAACACACCATCCTGTTTGTGGTAGACAACTGCTTTGCCACACCCTTGCTGCAGCGCCCAATTGAATTCGGTTGCCATTTGGTTATACATTCAGCCACCAAATGGATGGATGGTCAGGGCCGAGTTTTGGGGGGCATAGTAGTAGGTAAAAAAGAATTGGTACGGGAAATTTATTTATTCAGCCGCAATACAGGGCCTACCTTATCGGCGTTTAATGCATGGGTGCTGAGCAAAAGTTTAGAAACTCTGGATGTTCGTATAGAGCGCCATTGCGACAATGCCGAGGCATTGGCCCTGGCTTTGGAAGGCCACGAAAAAATACACTGGGTAAAATATCCCTTTTTGCCAAGTCACCCCGCTTACCTGTTGGCCAAAAAACAAATGAGACGGGGCGGTGGGCTGATTTGCTTTGAATTGAAAGGCGGGCTGGAAGCCGGGGTGGCATTCATGGATCATTTGAAAATGTTGTCGCTTACACCCAACCTTGGCGATACCCGCAGCATTGCCAGCCATCCGGCCAGCACCACCCATAGCAAACTTACAGAGGAAGACAGGCTCAATGTAGGCATAACCAAAGGTTTGATTCGCATCAGTGTTGGGTTGGAGCACATAGATGATATAAAAGCAGATATTTTGCAGGCATTGGATAAAATAAAATAAGCTATTTTTAACTACTTATTATTATTGTTTAATAAAAATTAAAGTACATACATATGAAAGCCCATTTTGTCCTATTGTTTGTTTTGGCATTGGGAGTTCATTGTGCCTCTTCCAAAAAAAATACCATTACCATCGATGGAAAGGAAAAGGAATTGACCATTAAAAGGGGCAGAATTTTTAAAGTGCAATTGCCAATGCAATCCGGTACTGGATTCGATTGGGAGTTGGCATCCCCAGTTCAAAAATGTGCTTTTGTTGGAAGCGACCATATTGCCGATCCCAAAGATACCCTTCACATGATGGGTGCCAAACAATTAAAAGTGATGGAGTTTAAAACTCATGAAGCTGGCAATGAAGACATTAAATTCATTTACCGCCGTTCATTTGAAGATAAATCCATAGCCCCGGCAGATGAAAAACTGCTGAAACTTACGATTGAATAAGCCCTTCGTCTACAAACCCTTGTTACTATTCAGCTTAAGTCATACCCCTATAGCGCTTTAAAACCGGTTTAATAAAACCCCAAACAAGTTTGGATAAGTTTTTGCTGCAAAACCATTTTGCAGCCATTAGACAAAATCGGAACTCCGGATCAACTGATTCGTTTTGTTTTTTTTGATGTATTTCAATAATTAATAATTTTAATTCTTGAAATATGTAATTTGTCAGTGGCGATTTTACAATACTATTACGGTCAATTGAAATTCATTTTAAACATACGCCATTTACCTAATAAAATGAACCGATGATGATACGGAAATCCCTATTTAATAATCAAAAAAAAACAATTTATCATGGAACAGGAATTGGAAAAAATACGGATTCAACAAAAAGAATCTTGGAACAAATTTTCTTCCGGTTGGAAAAAATGGGATGATTTGACCATGGATTTTTTAAAACCCATGGGTGACGAAATTATCCGCCTTATCCAACCTCAAGAAAATGATATTGTATTAGATATTGCATCGGGCACGGGTGAGCCGGGATTAACCATTGCCTCGCTGGTTAAAAACGGGAAAGTGATATTGACTGACCTTTCGGAGGACATGCTGAAAATTGCGCAGGCAAATGCTGCCAACAGGGCCCTTGACAACGTTGAAACCGTTGTATGCGATGTGTGTGAACTGCCGTTTGACAACAACACATTTGATGCTATCAGCTGCCGTTTCGGATTTATGTTTTTTCCTGATATGTTGCTGGCTGCCAAGGAAATGGTACGGGTGCTAAAACCCGGTGGAAGGCTTGCCACATCTGTATGGAACGTGCCTGAAAAAAACTTTTGGGTTACTGTCATAATGAGTACCATCAACCAAAATATGGCATTGCCCGCCCCACCTCCAGGTGCACCCGGTATGTTTCGCTGTGCAACAAGTGGTTTTTTGATGGATTTGTTTCGGCAGGCGGGTCTGCAGAACTTGTCAGAAAAGGAAATCTCGGGGAAATTGAATGCCGAAACAACTGATATTTATTGGGATATGATGACCGAAGTGGGTGCACCCATTGTGGCGGCATTAAGCAAGGCAGACGAAGCCACTAAAGAAAAAATAAAAAGGGAAGTATATGAAAAAATGAAACAAAAATATCCCGATGGCCATACGGTTATTGCCTCCAGCGCACTGGTAATTTACGGGGAAAAATAGAAGTATCAGGCGTAATCAAGTGGTTCTCTTTTGGCCTAATATTTGTATATTTTGTCATACTCATATTTGAGCCTGCCTTAACCAAAAAAAAGCATGTCTATGCTATTGAGAAGGCATTATATACAGGATAATTTTTTTTAAAAACCTTGTTTATGAAAAAGATGAATATGAATGAAGCCTCTCCCCGCCGGAGGTTTTTACAAACTATTGCCACAGGTACCGCTGCACTCGGCATTGCAAGTGTTGTCACGCCATTTCAACAACTCAATGCAACACCATTTCAACCATTTAATGATGACGGGCCAGATGAATGGTTCAACAAGCTCAATGGCAAACACAAAATGGTGTTTGATGTAACCGGGCCACACGATATTTTGCCTTTTGCATGGCCAAAGGTATTTATGCTCACCAATGCGGCAACCGGCACACCAGAAAAAGAGTGTAACGTGGTGGTGGTGTTGCGACATGATGCCATTCCTTATGCTATGGAAGACAGCCTTTGGGCAAAGTATAATTTTGGTGAAGTATTTAAAATTGATGACCCAAAAACCAAAAAACCATCTGTTAGAAATCCATTTTGGAAACCACAACCCGGCGATTTTTCGGTACCGGGTGTTGGCCCGGTAGCCATCGGCATTAACGAATTGCAAGATAGCGGCGTAATGTTTTGTGTGTGCAATATGGCGATGACGGTCTACAGCAATGTGTTGGCGGATAAAATGGGCATGAAAGCGGCCGATGTGATGGCTGAATGGAAAAAAGGCGTATTGCCTGGGGTTGAAATTGTACCCTCCGGTGTTTGGGCCGTAGGTCGGGCACAGGAAAGAGGGTGTGCCTATTGTTTTGCCGGTTAAACTACTTCTAGTTCGTAATTTATCGTTCCCCCTCTTTAGACGAAAGGCGGGGAACATTTTTTTACCCATTCATCACCTCAAATAACCTTCGGTTTCATAGCAGCCCCACCCAATGAGATTCCAACTTTGTAACGCAAACGTTACCGGCTGCGTTTGCATAAAAATTAAACACCCCCTTATTTGCTTGGATTAATAATTGCTAATTTAGTACAACGATGCTACTTGCCGACTAAGGCCTTCTCCCACGGGGCCTCTCACCATCATCACCCATGTGTACTTGGCCAGATCCAAGTTTTCCATCTTATTAGAATTCGTGTCCGTCAGTTATAAAAAATTCGGTTATGACTATAGCTTGCAAAACAACATTCGCCATTGCCTTGTTGGCAATCAGTTTTTTCAACGGTTTTAGCCAAGACCAATGTGCGCCGGTAGGCTGGGCTACACAAAACGGCGGCACCACGGGCGGTGGCAGCGCCGCTCCGGTCACCGTAACCAATCTGGCTGATCTGATAACGCAGGCAAAAGCAACGACTGCCAAGGTGATTTATGTTTCCGGCTCAATGGGTTCGGGTGTAAGCACCCGGGTAACAGTTGCAGCCAACAAGACCATTATTGGCTTGCCAGGTGCCACTTTGTACGGCGGATTTGACATCAGCACAAAAAATGTGATCATAAGAAATATGATTATCCATGGCCCGGGTTCGGTAGATGTGGACGGGGTGGATTGCATAACCATACAAGGCAGCGGGGCCACCAACATCTGGGTGGACCATTGTGATATTTACGATGGACAGGATGGTAACTTCGACATTAGCAACGGAGCCAATTTCATTTCAGTAACCTGGTGCAAGTTCCGATACACCTCTGCTTCGTCCAACCATCAGTTTAGCAATTTGTTTGGCAGTTCGGATACCCGCACCAGCGACCGGGGCAAACTTAAAATCACCATGATGTACAATTGGTGGACCACAGGCTGCAAAGAAAGGATGCCCCGTGTAAGATTTGGGCAAGTACATATGGTGAATAACTTATTCGACAGTAAAGCAGGCGGTTATTGCATACGGGCGGGCACTGAAGCAGATATTTTAGTGGAAAGCAATTATTTTGATGCTGTTAAAAACCCAATTGACTTGTATGAAAATAATTTTACAGCCGTTCAAGAGAAAAACAATGTATTCAATAACACTACAGGCACCAAATCGGGCAGTGGCACAGCATTTACACCACCTTATTCGCTGGCCGTTACGCCAGCTGCCAATGTAAAAGCCGTGGTTAGCAATGCAACTTGTGGTGCGGGTGCCAATATGGCCAGCCCTACAGCATGTGGCTGTGGTGCGCCCACCACCTATACGCTTACCACCACCAATGCTCCGGCTGCTGGTGGCACCATTACAAGAAGCCCTAACGCAGGTTCCTACAATGCAGGCACTGTGGTTACATTAACAGCTGTGCCAGCAAGCGGCTACACATTTACAGGCTGGAGTGGCGATGCCAGCGGTTCCTCTGCTTCTGTAAATGTTACGATGAGTTCAAATAAATCAGTTACCGCTAATTATTCGCCGATAACCTATACTCTCACTACCAATGCTGCACCTGCTGCAGGTGGTACTATAGCCAGAAGTCCAAATGCTGGATCATACAACGCTGGAACGGTGGTTACTCTTACAGCTACTGCTGCCAGTGGGTACACATTTACGGGTTGGAGCGGCGATGTAAGCGGCAGTACGGCGTCTGTAAACATTACCATGAATGCCAATAAAAATGCCACAGCCAATTTTGTACCCAACACAACAACTTTTTATACGTTAACTACCAATGCCTCTCCGGAGGCCGGTGGTACGGTAAGTAAAAGCCCTAATGCGGCTTCGTATGCCAGTGGTACCGTGGTCACTATCACGGCTATCCCTGCCAGTGGCTACTCATTTACGGGGTGGAGTGGTAGTGTCAGCGGCACTTCGCCCTCCGTAAACCTAACGATGGATGCCGATAAAACGGCAACAGCCAATTTCATCTTGACACCTCCTGTTTCATACACCTTGTCCACGGCAGCGGCACCATCTGCCGGCGGTACCATTGCAAGAAATCCTAACGCTGCTTCTTATAGCGCAGGAACTGTAGTTACATTGACAGCCTTGCCGGCAAGCGGTTATGTTTTTACGAGTTGGACGGGTGATGCAAGCGGTACATCATCATCCGTTAATATAACAATGAACGCTAATAAAACGGTTACCGCTAATTTTCAAACCACAGGAGGTTCTACGTCCACCATCCGTATTGAAGATGATGCCACCCCCACCACCGGGCTATGCAGTTACGATGGTATCTTAAGCAGCAATAGTGGGGCCAGCAATACCAAAGTCATCAATCTGACAAACTCAAGTGCCAAAGCCATTAATTGGAATGTAAGTGCCCCCTCTGCCGGAAGTTACACGTTAAATTGGCGATATGTGAACAGCGGGTCAGGCAATGCCACCACAGCTAAAATATTAGTGAATGGAGTAGTTGTCAGCGCTGCCCTTTCGTTTCCCAAAACCAGCGGAAGCACAGTGTTTGCCAATGCCGCACTTAGCGTAAACTTAACGGGCGGCGGAAATACCATCCGGCTCGAAACCATTGTCAGCAGCGCCTTTGCCGATATAGATTGGTTGGAAATCACCGGTATCGGCCCAACTACAGGCAATTGTGGCGGTTCACTTACTGCCAATGGTCCCATAGTCACCCACCAACAGAATATAATGGCTATGGCAGAAATTTCGCCAAACCCTTTTGTAGGAAAGGCGCTGTTGCATTTCTTTTTATCAAAAGAAGAACGGATACATATTAAAGTATATGACAATTATGGCGGGGTGGCCTGTGATATAACAAACAGGCTATTTAATACAGGCTTGCAACAGGTGCCAATAAATATGGCGGGAAAAAAACCAGGTTATTATACGGTAGTGGTAATGGGTGAGAAAGGTTTGTATAAAGCTTTGAAACTGATATTGACCCGGTAAAATCAGGTAACAATCAAATTAATCTACCGCATTTGTCATTTGGCAAATGCGGTTTTTTTAAGTATTGGGAGCGACGGCTTTTTTTATTGTGAATGTGTAATCGTTATACAATGCCGGTTAATGCAACCATTACATTTACCTCATTTCCATTATTTTTACCCAAAAACCAATCAGCCAATATCTTATGAAAATGTTTAACCGTACTTTACCTGTTACCCTTTTGGCCATTTGCACCTTCTTTTTTGCTTGTAAAAAAAGCGATAGCGATGATGAAAACCCACAAACCATAACTGTTGGTGGCTTGTTGTCACTTACGGGCAACTGGTCTACTTTGGGAAATACCTCCAAGGCAGCCATGGAAATTGCCACTGAGGACATCAATGCCTATCTTAAAGAGATTGGTTCCAATTACACATTTGCCACCAGCGTATACGATACAAAATTGGAGACTGTTTTGGCATCGGAATCAATTGTTGATGCCAAAAGCAAGGGTATACAGTTTATTGTTGGTCCACAGTCGAGTGCCGAAGTAGGGGCTATAAAGACCTATGCCGATGCTAATAACTTAATTGCGGTAAGCCAAGGAAGTACCGCTGGCGCCTATGCCATTGCCGGCGACAATATTTTCAGATTTTGTCCAGCTGATAATGTTGAAGGTCCGGCCCTTGCAAATACCATGTATAAAGAAGGAAAAAGGGGTATAGTATTAATCTCCCGGGATGATGCTGGTAACAAAGGTTTGCAAACTGCTGTAAGTGCAGCATTTTCTTCCTTAGGCGGGGCGGTGGACAATTTGCCATCGTATGCAACCAATACCACAGATTTCAGCAGCATACTGGCAGATGTCAAAACAAAAATCAGCGCCTATACAGCATTATATGGTTCGAATGGTACTGCGGTTTATTACGCTTCGTTTGACGAATGTGTTGATTTGTTTAAGCAAGCTGCGGGTGATCCTGTATTGTCATCCGTAAACTGGTATGGCGGTGACGCAGTGGTGCTCAGCACCGCCCTTACGGCAGATGCCTCCGCATGTAGTTTTGCAGCAGCCACGCATTTTTTTGCTCCCAATTTTGGATTGCCTGCCCATGCAAACCCCAAGTTGCAAACTTTAGTTGCAGCCATAAAAGCCAAGAGCGGTATTGAACCAGATGCATTTGCATTGGCGGCATACGATGCCATGTGGGTAATAGCAAACACCGTAATAGCTTCATTCCATGTTTCAACCGATTTTAATAAAGTAAAAAGCATTTTTCAGTTGCAGGCAGATGCTTATAACGGCGTTACTGGCCCCACCCTATTAAATGAATTTGGCGACCGGAGCATTGGCTCATTTGACTATTGGGGGATTGTAAATGAAGGCGGTACGTACAAATGGAAATGGGTGGGAAGGTCGGAATAATGGATAAGCTGATAATTGATAATGGTAAATGATTAATGATTAATGGTTAATGAAAAAATTAGAAGCCATCCCACCATTCACCACTCACTATTCACAACTCACTATTCACAACTCACTATTCACAATTCATTGCCAATTGCCAATGGCTGGATGAGTATTGCACTTCTTTTTAACAAATTTTACTTTTCCATGACTTTTATAACTTCATCCACTTATTTTTGCGCAACTTATAGCTTCTGAAATAACATTATGGCAACAGCAGCAATTCCAGCAGGCACCAAATGGTGGGCGGGCGGTAAAAGCCCGTTCAATATTAGTTATGGCAAAGTAATGATGTGGTACTTTTTGATGAGTGATGCCTTCACTTTTGGGGCCTTCCTCATCAGTTATGGTACCACCCGTTTCAGTGCTAATTTTTGGCCCGATCCAAACCGTGTATTTAATGCTTTTCCTGGTTTTGGGCATCAAAATCTCCCGCTTGCTTTTGTAAGTTTAATGACGTTTATCCTCATTATCAGTTCGGTAACCATGGTGCTGGCAGTACATGAAGGCCACAACATGAACCGCCGCGGTGTAGAAAAATACATGCTTTGGACTATATTGGGTGGATTGGCCTTTTTGGGATGTCAGGCTTGGGAATGGACGCACCTTATAACGGGAGAACATGCTGTTTTGATCAATGGTCAGATTTCCGAACTGTCGACTACTGTTACACACAACCCATGGGGCCCACTTACCAGTGTTATGCACGATGGCCATCCGGTTGGAACACCTGGGCCTGTGGCGTTTGGTGGGTTCTTTTTTGGAATTACCGGTTTCCATGGTTTTCACGTAGCAAGCGGTGTGGCTATCAATTTAATTATGTACATAAAAACCCGGCTCGGCCATTTCGACCAACGTGGCCATTATGAAATGATTGAAAAAGCGGGTTTATATTGGCACTTTGTAGATTTGGTTTGGGTATTTGTATTCCTTTGCTTCTATCTAATTTAACCGTTAAATTTACTATTAAATACTAAGGATAATGAGCAGTCATCAACTGGCATCACCCGAAATATCGTTTTCTCCAGAGCACCGCAGCAATGAGGATTTTTATAAAATGGTGAAAAAAGTAACCATCATTCTTTCTGTTATTACAGTTATTGAACTGTGTCTGGGTCTCACCATTTATCGAATTGGCCATGGCAACCATACATCAGTATTGATGATTAAAGGGCTTGTAACCATCCTTTCTTTGGCAAAAGCATTTTATATCACTTCGTATTTTATGCATTTGGGCGATGAAATCAAAAATTTCATAATGACCATCGTAGTTCCCTTGATGCTGTTTATATGGTTCATTGGCGCATTTCTTTACGAAGGCGGAAGCTGGCGACAGATGAGAAATACAAATGCAGGTTCTACCAAGTACATTGAAGAACCAGCGCACAAACCGGCAGCCACACCCGGAACGGAACATTAAGAATGCTGAATCAAAATTATATTTACCTGCAAGGTTCTACACCATGCAGGTTTTTTTTATGGAAAAATACCTCGTCTAATATGGTGCTACACCAATAGTTTTGCAGCCTATGAACAAGAGTGCGTGGCGGGGGTTGTCGGTGGCATTGTTTCTGCCCGTAATCTGCTATTACATTGTAAAATTTTATGGCGAAGATGCTGTGCATATGCCGGCCAGGTATTTTCCTGATACAGTATCCACCTTAAGGAAAGATGGTAAAACCATTCAGGATACCGTTTGGCATACCATCCCCAACTTCAACTTTACCAATCAGCTGGGCCAGTCCATCACCCCTAAAAGTATAGAGGGGAAAATATGGGTGATGAACACATTTTTTACCCGGTGTCCCAATATTTGCCCCGCCCTTACCCGCAATATCCATAAGCTGCAACAGTCGTTTCAAAATCCCAAACGAAAAAAATTTGGCGACACATCCGTAGTGTATTTTCTTTCATTGAGCGTTGACCCAAAGCGGGACAGTGTGACTGCTTTGAAAAAATGGGCTGACCGATTTTATGTAAACAGTGATAACTGGAGTTTGCTTACCGGCCCTAAAAAAGAGATTTACGATCTTTTGCTTAACGATATAAAATTACCCACTCAAAGTGGCGAAGAAGTGGACTCAAATTTTATCCATTCCGAACGGGTTATATTGATTGACAGAGACCGGGTGATACGTGGCTTTTATAACGGCTTGGACAGTGTGGAAATGGGAAGATTGGCCGAAGACATAGGTAAGCTTTATTTGGAACGAGACAGAAAAGCTCCTTCAATTTTTATTGCATATAAGCCGCTGATACCGGTATTAATAGCTGTGCCAATCATTGTTTTTTTAGGTATGTGGGTTTTGAACAGAAAAAAAACAAGGCCGTAGAATCTCCAATCTGGGATCTCGAATCTCTTAATTTGCAATTGAGTCTATCTAACTAATATTCAGTGTATGTACGATTATAAAAATTCCAAATCCGAAATCAGAGATCAGAATTCAGAAATCCGGGATGAGGGATCATTTTCTATGTTGCCAATTTCTTTTACAAAAAATGACATTCAAGCCAAATGGATGATTGGGATATTTTCATTTGTGGTTTTTGCTGTGGTAGTAAGTTTGAGGTATATCCATGTTAAAGTGAATTTAGGTTTTAATGTGCATTTGTTCTCTTTATTTAATGCTGCTGTAAATTCATTAGTGGCGCTGTTATTATTGGCTGCACTAATTGCAGTTAGAAGCGGCAGGTATTTATGGCACAAACGGATGATGCTGTCAGCTTTGGTTCTTTCCGTCTTGTTTTTGGTAAGCTATATATTGCACAACATTTTTGCGGGCGAAACAAAATTTGGTGGAACAGGCATTATCAGACCCATTTATTATATTGTGCTCACCACCCATATATTTTTAGCAGCGGTCATACTGCCCTTTATTTTATTTACAGCCTATCGGGCATTGATTGGTGAATATGCCACACACAAAAAACTGGCCCGTATTACATGGCCGCTTTGGTTCTATGTAGCCATCACTGGACCTTTGGTTTATGTAATGCTTCGCCCCTATTATTATATGTAAATTAATTCCGTCAAAGCCTGATTCTTCTACATTGTATCGTAGACATGTATCGGGCATTTCTTTCGATTCGGATGGTGGCTTTTTCAAAATCAGCTTCATTGGCCTGAGGTATGCGCATAAACTTCTGCGGGTTGCGATCCACCAATGGAAACCAACTGCTTTGAATATGCACCATGATACGATGCCCGGTTTTAAATGTGTGTGCCACATCATTTAAGGTCAATTTTACTGGGGTGGTTTTACCAGGCTCAAAGGCCTGCGGCTGCGAAAAATTATTCCTGAATTTACCTCGTATCACTTCTGCCCGAACCAGTTGCTGTACAGCAGGTGTATCTGGCAATACATCAATCAGTTTCACTATAAAATCGGCATCGGTCCCGGTCATGCTTACAAATAATCGGGCAATAATAGGTCCAGCCAATGTTACATCGTCCTTCAAAGTATCTGTGACAAAAGTCAGCACATCAGGCCGGGTAGCTGAAAAACGTTGGTCAGCGCCTAAATAATCGTCATCCCGATCTCCAGATTTTGTGGAAGTATAAGGCACCGGATTGTATGGATCACTTACATAATCTTCAAATCCGGATCGGCTTTTTTCTGGAAAAATACTGAGTTTTTTTCCAGAATTCAAGTAGAGATCGTACGGTTTGAAATCCTTTACCGGCCATTCATCAAACGATTTCCAAACATTGCTTCCTGTAAAGAATATATTTGCTTCAGAAAGATCAAGGTTGCCTTTGCCCTTTAAATAAAAATTAAAGAATGAAGTTTCCTTGTCTTTGAAAAACGATGCCGTATTTTGGCCAAATTCATACGTAGCATATTTTTCTGAGGTGTGCCGCGACCAAGAACCATGTGTCCATGGCCCCATAATTAGATGGCTGTTGTTGTTATTATTCAGTCTTTCAATGGCCTCATAGGTTTTTAATGACCCAAACATGTCTTCTGCATCAAACCAGCCACCAACTACCAATACAGCAGGCCGTATTTTCTTCAACTGGGGTCTTATATTGCGTGCTTGCCAATAAGCATCTTTACTGTCGTGTTCGATGTATTCATTCCAAATCACACTTTGGTTTTTCAAGACATTGGTATTGATATTTTTTATTGGTCCCAATTTTATATAATATTCATAGGCATCTTTGAACTTGAAGCTATTATCTATTAAAGGATACGATTTCCAAGGCGTTTGACGGGGATAATCAAACCCATTCAAGAACTCCACATTGTCGAGCAGGAAAAAAGCGCCTCTGTGGTAGGCATCATCGCCCTCAAACTCGTCAGTGACTGGGGCTTGCGGCGATACGGCTTTAATGGCAGGATGCGCATTTGGCAACGAAGCAGTGGCATAAAAACCTTGATATGAAATACCATACAATCCCACATTCCCATTGTTTCCCTCAATATTTTTCAATAGCCAATCCACTGTATCATAAGTGTCGCTGCTTTCGTCCACATCAGAAACATATTTCTTGTTGACAATAAATGGTGTAACTTCTTTGAATTTTCCCTCGCTCATATATCTGCCTCGAACATCTTGAAAAACAAATATGTAATTTTCGTCAATAAATGAGCGGTTTCTGCTTAGTGAAAAAGGGAACAGCGTTTCGCCATAAGGGTTGCAAGAGTAAGGCGTTCGCTCCATGAGAATAGGATGCAATTCTGTGTTGTCTTTAGGTATGTAAATGGCCGTAAACAAGTGAACCCCATCCCGCATTGGTATCATGCGTTCAATTTTAGTATACCTTCCTTGTATGTCAAACTGGGCATTTGCCTGATTTACTTGTAAAAAAATAAAGCCTGAATAAATAGCCAGATGTAAGCAAAGTTTCAACAATGGATGAGTAAGCTTGGGCATGTTTACAATGTATTGAGATAAGGCAAAAGAATAGTTTTGGAGAGTACCAGGGTATTAGAAAGTGATAAGCCAACCCTTATGGTAAAGAACCATTTTTTACAAATATATCATCAATAAACTGTTCGGTAAAAAGGTTGGCCCCTCTATAATTTAAATGTTTTTCGTCTCTGAATAATTCAGGTGATTTCAAATACATTTCCTTGCTGGAATAATCCATCAAACGCAAACCTTTTCGAAAGCAGAAATCTTTCAGAAACGCCATACTGTTACTTTCTGTAGCATCTCCAAAGTACGGCGACACGCAAATTACAAGCTGCTTGTTGGCCCGCATGCAGATAGTATAAATGCTATCCAATAACTCTATGGATTCCCGATAAATTTCCTTTCGTTCAATTTTGCCAAAAACAGGTTTAAAATCTGTTTCTGGCGATTGGATGAAGCCTGTGATTTTATGAAACTTTGCTGGCTTTCGTAAATATCCGGCCAGCATTTCGGGCACGGTGCTATTGTATACATAAAGCGAGCTGGTCAGCTTATATTTTTCAAATGGGAGATGTTGCACCGCCACGGATTTTACAATCGGGCAATCATTTATTAAACTGTAAAAATCGTGTACTTCATTGTAGTCGGGCAGCATCGATAGTTCATAAGGCGTTACATCCAGTACAACTGTTTTCAATTGGGGATTGTGCTGAATGATGATAGACAATGCGATATATTCTGAAACCAGATGGCTTCCGGACATGCCGTAATTTATAGTTGAATAACCACATTTTTTCTCGAATATTTCAGGATTGTAATGAGCCTCAGCCCTGGATGAACCGATGATGGCAATTTGAGGCGTCAACTGAGTGAGCTTTTGCTTCATTTCAAAATATCCGCCACTTTTCTGATGAGCCAGCAGCCATTTGAGTGCCGAACCAATGGCCTTATCGGCTGCAATTGCCACACATAAAACAATAGAAATATGCAACCATGTTTTTTTCATGCTTCAGAATTGGAAGTAAATAAATTGTGAACTGTCAAGCACTCCTGTCAAAAGGATCATCACCAATAAAAATACGATACTAAACAGCCTGACGGAAAAATGCTTACTGGAAAGAAAATGAATATTCCAACGCCGTTCATCTTTCAATTCTTTAAAAAAAAGAATAGTCAATCCTGCCATACAGTATACAAAATAGCCGCCTGGTTTTACAAACAATTTGCCATGGAAATCGGTACATATTTTCTTTATGATATCAACTGCTTGTGAAACACTTTCAGCCCTGAAAAATACCCATGCCAGGGTAACCAATAAAAAAGTAAATGGGATTGTGAAAATGGGTCTGTCGATTGATCTTATAATGTTCAGAAAAGGGGCCGAAGCCTTCGATGTAAACTTGCTAAAAAGTATATTGATGGTACTGAACAGCCCATGCAAGGCGCCCCATATTACAAACGTCCAATTGGCCCCGTGCCAAAACCCGCTGATGATAAATACAATAAAAATATTGAAAAGCCAGCGTGGTGGGGAAACCCGGTTACCGCCCAGAGGTATATACAGGTAATCTCTAAACCATGTTGATAACGAGATATGCCATCTTCTCCAAAACTGTGTGATGCTGTTAGAAAAATAGGGTCGCTTGAAGTTGGTCATCAGATCAATGCCCAATGTTTTTGCCGCCCCCAATGCAATATCAGAATAGCCGGAAAAATCGCAATAAATCTGAAAGGCAAAAAACACTGAGGCCAATGCCAGCGATGAACCATGGTGCATGGAATGATTGTCGTACACCGAATCCACATACTTGGCCAGCCTGTCTGCCACCACCACCTTTTTAAACATGCCCCAAAGCATCAGGCACAGGCCATCGCTCACCTGTCGTGGAATAAATGGTTTCTTTTCACGAAACTGATGGAGCAGGTTTTGCGGTCTTTCTATTGGCCCGGCCACCAACTGTGGATAAAACATTACATACAAGGCATATCTTCCAAAATGTGTCTCAGCTTTTTGGTTGCCGCGGTACACTTCAATCGTATAACTCATTGCCTGAAAAGTATGGAAGGATAAACCTACTGGCAGCAATATATGTAAAAAAGGAAGATTTGATTGCAAATCTAAATATTGGGATAAGACATTGACATTATCAGCAAAAAAATTATAATACTTAAAAACAGCCAATATGCCAACGTTCGCAATGATGCTAAGTATAAGTAATGTTTTCTTATTTTCTGGTTTTACATTTTCCAAATAAATGCCAACCAAATAATCGATGATGATCGTACCAGCTAGTATAAAAATATACACTGGTACAAAAAACATATAAAAATAGCAACTGGCAGCAAGCAACCAACACCACCTAAACCTTTGCGACAGAAAATAATATACTAGGGTAACTATCGGAAAAAACAATAAAAAGCTGAATGTGTTAAAAAGCATGTGCCCGATTTATCATTGAATCCAGTGCAATGCTATTGAAATTCCAGTGTTATTACAGATAAATGTGGCGATTTATTTTATACCTTTTACAATGTTTTTCAAAATATGTCCATCACGAACAGAAGATACGGTAATACATCTATAATAATGGGCTGGTAATTTTGCAAGTGTGATGGTAATGATGTCATCGTTATTTTTGCCCGATGGATTTAACCGTTGGAAAAAAAGTATATTTTCTCTCCGACTTTCATTTGGGGGCACCTAATTCAGAAGCCAGCCGGGTGAGGGAAAATAAACTGGTGCGCTTTTTAGACAGCATAAAGTATGATGCACACACCGTGTTTATTGTAGGCGATATGTTTGATTTTTGGTATGAATACAGGCACTTGGTACCGAAGGGATACGTTCGCCTTTTGGGAAAATTAGCTGAATTGACTGACTTGGGGATAGCGGTTCATTTTTTTGTAGGTAATCACGATATGTGGATGAAGGATTATTTTCAGAAAGAATTGAACATTCCCGTTTATTTTGAGCCTCGTGTTTTTGAATTTAACCAAAAATCGTTTTATATCGGCCACGGTGATGGGTTGGGTCCTGGCGACAGGGGGTACAAATTCTTGAAAAAAATCTTCCGTAATCCAATTTGTCATTTTCTTTTTGGCATATTGCCACCTGTAGTGGGAATTGGATTAGCAAACTATTTCAGCCGCAAAAGCCGTGAGGCCGTTGGTGACAATGAGGGCATGTTTTGGGGTGAGGATAAAGAATGGCTGATTATCTACAGTAAGGAAATTTTAGAAAATAACTATTATGATTATTTTATATATGGCCACCGGCATGTACCCGGCATTCACCCGTTGCCCAAAGGCAGTAAATATGTGAATCTTGGAGATTGGATAACACATTTTACCTATGCGGTTTTTGATGGTCAAGAGATGGATTTAAAAAAAGTTTCGTAACAACAGATGGCGAATATTTACGACCGGATTTTTAAAGAAAATTTTGAACCTATTATACGTTTTTTAGCTGGCAAGGTGTTTAGCCTTAAGCTGGATAGATTAGAAGAGATAAAAGACAAAATTCAGGTAACGATTGAGGGCGAAGCTGATTTTCTGAAAAAAGTGAGGCACGACAACCCCAAGGATGATTATATCTTGCATAATCGAATTTCAAGTAAACCACCACCCCAGCATGCTGGAGCGGATGCTGGTGTATAGGGCTTATTTGTATAGCAAGCATAAATTACCGGTAAAACAGTTTGTATTTTATTTCGGCGAAAATCCGTGCCGCATGGCATACGGTTTAAAACAGGAAAATCTGGATTTTTCTTAATTTCAAAGGAGAAGACTCTTCAAAAGTTGTGAGGGCAATTTTGATGAGATTGCATGTTCTTAACAGGCAACTCCAACATTTTGTCAAAATATATCCGGCAACTCGAAATTTTATCCAAACTTCGTAATTTGCAGGAGGAAATAATTAAACAGGAGGAAGACATGCCATACAAATATGATTTAAAAACTGATGTACGATATTTGCAGGGCCACGCTACAGGCCATGCAACAGGCGAGGCTCAAAAAGCAATTTCCTCTGCTACAAGAATGTTGCAGAATGGAAGTTACACTTTCGAACAAATTGCAATTATTCTCGATATTCCCGTAGGGCAAGTAAAAAAGTTGGCAAAAGACCTGAAAAGAAAACCCTAATTTAGTTATACCATACAAATATGATTTGGAGACAGTTGTATGGTCTAATGCATACCATAGAAAATTTTGAATACACAACTGATTATGCGACTATTTTACCGCCTGCTTTGTGCAGGCGTTATTTTTTGTTTTGCAGGGATGCGTCTTTCAGCACAAGATACAGCCTTCAAGCTTTTACATATTTACCCCTATGCCATTACCGATTTCACGGTTGACAATCTCGGTAATCTTTTTGTGTTGAACGATGCACAACAGGTTAAAAAAATCAGCCCCGAATTTGATTCGTTGGCAGTATTCAACGACATCCGACGTTATGGTCAGTTATATGCCATTGATGCTTCCAATCCGCTGAAAATTTTATTGTTCTACAAAGATTTTTCGACCATCGTTGTACTCGACCGTTTTTTAAACATCCGTAATAGTATTGATTTAAGATTGTCTGATATTGTGCAATGCAGCGCCATTGCCCAATCTTACGATAACAACATCTGGGTGTTTGACGAGTTTAACAGCAAAGTGAAAAAACTGGACGAAAACGGCAAATTGCTATTGGAATCCCCGGATTTTAGAGTGGTTTTCAGTAATCCACCACATCCCTATAAACTGGAAGATTACAACCGGTTTCTTTATGCGTATGATAGTAGCCAAGGGCTTCTGGTGATGGATTATTTTGGTGCGTACAAAAACCTGGTAGCCTATAAAGGTTGGAGAAATGTGCATGGCATTGCCAAAGGCCTAGTAGCCACCGACAGTACGGGATTGATTTATTTTCAACCAGGCAATGTGGACATACAGCACCAAAAATTACCGCCAGATATTTTGCAATCTAAAAAAATACGGATCAATGGCACCAAACTATATTCACTAGGTGCTGATGGGAATCTCAGCGTTTATCAATTGTAACCGCCGTATAAAATGTTAGCCAAATATCACGACCCCTGAGTAAGTAACACTATTCTTGCTGAAATTTGCAGTTCACATTTTTTTTATAAATGAATTCGATTCTAGATAAAATATTTTTTGATAACAGTGTACGAGAATATCTGATCACGGCTTCAATTATTGTAATTGTAATCTTGTTGAAAAGAATATTGTCGAAGTTGATGGCCAGAATTATCAGCAGGATGGTAGTTTCCAAAAACCGACCCTTTGACAAACAACGATTTCATCAGTTGGTGCTTTCCCCTATTGAATTATTTGTAGTTGTACTCGCTGTAATTATAGCATTCTACAGGCTGAAGTTCCCCACATTGCTAAATATCGACATTTACAGAGCCTCACTTCATGCTGTAATGGAGGCCGTGGCAAGGGGCGTGCTTATTGGTTCATTTATTTGGCTGTGTAACCGGTTGGTAACCTATGTGGCGGGGGTGCTTCACCAGCGGGCAAAATTGACGCAGGACCGAAGTGACGATCAACTGATTGTTTTCTTCCGTGATTTTCTTAAGGTTATTATCTGGATCATTGGTGTGTTGCTCATTCTCAAATTTTCGTTTGGGTTCGAAATGAGCAATGTGTTTACCGGACTAAGTATTGTGGGCGCCGCATTGGCATTGGCATTCAGGGAGAGTCTGGAAAACTTGATTGCCTCCTTCATTATATTTTTTGACAAGCCTTTTATTATTGGCGATTTGGTAAAGGTTCAAACCGTTACCGGAACGGTTGAAAAAATAGGCCTTCGTAGCACCCGGATCAGAACAACCGATAAAACATTTGTAACTGTGCCCAACAAACAAATGGTGGATTCCATTTTAGATAACCAAAGCATGCGCACCCAGCGCAAGGTGCTTACTTATCTCGAAATTTCTTTGGATGTTTCGGCCTCGCAACTGAGCGAATTGGTGACCGCCATCGAACAAATGTTACAACAGGAAATTATTATCGATCACAATGTATATGTGAGCAACACGGGTTCCAAGGCGCATATAATCCATGTTGAGTATTTTGCCGACAGCAGCCAGCCCAATAAAGATTTTCTCAAACTCCGGCAGGCAGTTAACGTTGGCCTAATACAACTGCTCAGCGACAAAGGCATAGGGTTGGCGGCTGAACAACCCAATGAGGTAGTGATAAAGAATGAAACACAGTAAATATTTCAGCAAAAAAATAGAGATACTACCGTTATTTATTTTCTTCTGGTTCAAATCGATCCACCGACTCGATGCCTGGTAGTGCTTTTAACCGGCTTACCAATAATTCAAGTTCTTCCTTATCGTGTACGTATACCTTAATTATGCCTTCAAAAAGCCCCTCGCCGCTTTCAATGGTAAGGGCATTGATATTAATACGAAGGTCGCCACTGATGATATTGGTGATTTTATTGATGACGCCCACATCATCCATACCTACTATCCGCAACCCTGTAAGGAAAGAGATTTCTTTGTTTTTAGCCCATTTTGTTTTTACCACCTTATGTCCATAATTGGCCAACATCCGGGCCGCATTGGGGCAATTGGTCCGGTGTATTTTCAACCCCTCCGTGGCAGTAATAAAGCCAAAAACATCATCCCCCGGTATGGGCTTGCAGCAGTTGGCCAATGTGTACATGATATGATCGCTGCTTTCACCGAAAATAATAAGCTCGGTATCTTTGGCTGGTATGTGGCTTTTACCCACTTCCGCATCGGACTTGGTTTCAATAACTGATTTGGCAGGACGTGGTGGCTCCAACCGATCTCCATGAACAGTGAACTCTTTGAGCTCTTTTAAATCAATAATTTTTACAGCAATATTGTAGTAGAGGTCCAGCGCTGAATGAACTTTGTAATACTGCACCAACGCTTCAATATTATAATGTGCTGTGCTGGCGCCCATGCCTTCCAATTTTTTCTGCAGGCTATATTTCCCATCCTCTGCAATCTTCCTTTTTTCCTCTTTCAGCGAGTCTTTGATCTTGCTTCTTGCCTTGGCAGTTACCACATTGTTCAACCAGTCCTCTGTGGGTTTTTGCTTGTTGCTGGTAATAATTTCGATTTGGTCGCCGCTTCTCAATTTGTGGCTGATGGGCACCAGCTTGTGGTTTACTTTAGCGCCAATGGTCTTACTTCCCACGGCACTGTGTATGGCAAATGCAAAATCAAGGGTGGTGCTCCCCAAGGGCAACATTTTCACATCGCCTTTAGGTGTGTATACATAAATTTCCTCTGCTAAGAAACTTGTTTTAAAATCGTTCAGAAAATCAACGCTGTCATCATTTTGGGTGCTGATAGCGTCCCTTATTTGTTCAAACCATTTATCGAAGCGGTCTTCAGTGCCACTGCCTTCCTTGTATTTATAGTGGGCAGCCAGGCCTTTTTCGGCAATTTCGTTCATGCGGCTAGTGCGCACCTGCACTTCCACCCAACGGCCTTGAGGTCCCATCACCGTGGTATGCAGGGCTTCGTAACCGTTGCTTTTTGGCCGGCTAAGCCAGTCACGTAAGCGCTCTGTTGAAGGTTGATATTCACTCGTGATAATGCTGTATACTTTCCAGCAATCGGCTGTTTCAGTTTCCGGAGGGCTGTTGAGTATCACCCTTATGGCAAACAAATCGTATACTTCATCAAAAGTTACTTGTTTCTTTTTGATCTTGTTCCAAATGGAATGGATGCTTTTGGGACGCCCATAAATTTCAAAGTTGAGGCCGGCTGCTTCGAGCTTTTCCTTGAGGGGTCGTATGAATTCGTTGATATACCGGCTTCTTTCCCGCTTGGTTTCACTGAGACGTTGTGCAATTTCCCGGTACGCCTCAGGCTCCATGTACTTCATGGACAGGTCTTCCAATTCGGTTTTAATGGTATAAAGACCCATCCGGTGAGCCAGTGGTGCATAAACCCATACGGTTTCGCTGGCAATTTTCAACTGCTTTTCGGTTTTCATGCTGTCGAGGGTGCGCATGTTGTGCAAACGGTCAGCTAGCTTTATCAAAATCACCCGTGGGTCGTCGGTAAGGGTAAGCAGGATCTTTTTAAAATTTTCAGCCTGCTGGCTGGTGCTGCTGGTGTCGATTGCATTGCTTATTTTGGTAAGGCCATCCACAATGCGGGTGATTTCGGTGCCAAAATTGCGTTGCACATCTTCCAGTGTTATTTCTGTGTCTTCCACGGTATCGTGAAGCAGTGCGCAGATGGAACTTCGTACACCGAGCCCAATTTCTTCCACACATATCATGGCCACAGCCAACGGATGAAGAATGTAAGGCTCCCCGCTTTTACGCCGCATAGTTTTGTGGGCTTCCACAGCCATTTCAAATGCTAAGCGCATCAATTCTCGGTCACCGGGTTTCAATTTAGGTTTAAGAGCCCTTAGCAACGCCCGGTAATGCCGGAGGATTTCCTTTTTCTCTTGCTCCTCAGTCAGCGAATATTTTCTAATTTCCAGTACGGTTTCTTCCATTTTTTTGTAAGGGGTAACGGATGATTTGCCAGCAAACCTCATGCCTTTTGTTCTCAATACCCCGGTGTTCGGTTCTTGCAATTTACCCCTGCATTTGGTTTATACAAAAAAATAAAAAAAGTAGGTTCTAAAAATGGGAAACTCTTCTAATTTTCCTTAAATAATTTGTATTGTCCTAAATAGGTAAATTTACAGCATGAATAAAATCGGCCCCATCATTATTATTGAAGACGATATGGACGACCAAGATGTATTGGCCGATATTTTTAAAGAACTTGATTACAACAATGAGCTTATCTTTTTTGGGGACAGTATACAAGCACTAGAGTATCTGACTTCAACAGAAATTGAACCATTTCTTGTGCTTTCTGATATCAATATGCCTAAACTGAACGGCATGGAACTGAGGGAGAAAATCCATAACAATGAGGATTTGCGATTAAAATCTATCCCCTATCTTTTCTTCTCCACCAGTGCAGAACAAAAAAATGTCATTGACGCTTATTCAAGGTCTATTCAAGGATTTTTTGTGAAGCCCAGTAACTATGAAAAACTTAAAACCGTTATTTCAAAAATTGTGGAATATTGGCAAGAATGCGAATCGCCAAAATACATTAAAAATGCCCAGTAAATAAATGTCATGCATTGAATTATTACAAATTACCCTGCATTTGAACTTAAAAAAAGTATGGCCAGCACAAACGGAATTTTTGCTAAGCAGCATGACTGCTATTGCTCGCCAATAAGAAAACTATTGCAGGGTAAACAAGTGTAAGGGTAATGAAAAACCGGGCAATATGTCGTCCCCTTTCAATTCCTTGGTAAAATCCGCTACTTCTTCCGTTTCGGTGCCGGGCCGATACACATACGCTTTTTGGTTGGCCGGATCTATTAAAAACCCCAGTTTGGCACCGCATTCTATATACTCTTCCATTTTTTCTTTCAACATTGCAAGAGAATCAGAAGCTGAGCGGATTTCTATAACAAAATCGGGGCAAATATGACCAAACCGCTGTTTTTCATTTGGTGCTAAAGCATTATATCTCTTCGATGAAATCCAAGCTGCATCGGGGCTCCGAACAGCAGAATTGGGAAGGGTGAAGCCGGTATTTGAGCCAAAAGGATACCCATCACCTCCTTGCTCAATACTCCATTTGTTTAATAGATACGATGCTCTCGATTCAAAATTCCCACTTTCCATTCCTACAGGTGGCATAATTAAAATATTTCCGTTTTTATCTCGTTCAATACGGGTATTATCCATTTGCGAAGCAAAATGAAAAAAAGCTTCATCGCTCATTCTGGATTCAAACAGCATCTGATTCATTTCCCTTATGGTTATATCATTCATCGGGATTATTTTTATAAAATTACGAAAAAAAAAACAAGGACGGGTACCCGCTCATTTACAATGGCTTATCTGTTAAAATCCGTAGATACTCGGTTCTAATATAAAAATCCTATAAGGCATATAAGCCTTATAGGATTAATGAAACCAGTCATCCATCTTATTGCACCACCCTTACCGTGCCACCACCCCAATACGAATGATACTCGCCGTTGTACATGGCATCGGCACTTACCGGGCCCATCTTAAATGTGCCCGGACTTACAGCTCGCACCACGTAATAAAACACTTTTTTAGTGTTATTTAAATCTGTGAAGAAATGGATGCGGTCATCCCGCATGTCGAGATAGTCGGGTGTGGCAGCATCTTTAATCCATTCCATGCCAGGCAAGTCTTTCACCCGGGGGTTTTCTATTTCAAAACCGGCCGGTAAAATGTCGGTGGCCACCACATTGTCTATGTTGCCGGCAAACGCCTTGTTCAACGAAATTTGCACCACTACCAGTTCGTTTTGTTTAAATGTATTACCACTGATTTGACGGCCGAACCGGTCGAAAAATACACGGCGGACCCGTAGATAGCTGTCTTCTTCCTTATAAGCGCCACTTGCACTGATACCCTGGCTTTGCCACCAATAATACAATGGACCGTTACCCTGCACTTTTAAATTAGCCAAGGTGCCACCTAGTTGCGCAGCTGTCAATTTTAATGTAGCGCCGCTCATATTGCCAACTTTCTTCCCATTCACCATTATCTCCGCAGTAGATGTCACTTTATTGCTCGCCCTGGCTATTTTACCCATGGCCAAAAAACTGAACGCACACTCCTGGGTACTGTACCAAGTTCTGGCGCTTAATTTGGCAGCAATGTGCCTGGCCATCACAGGTACTTGTGAATTAGCTGGATCTACATCCAGCAAGGCATTCAACGCTACACTTTCATCCCTGATATCGCTGTAAAAACTTCCACCAGTGCTGGCATTCGATTCCTCGCCGGTAAAGGAGGCTGGCAACAATTCACGGTATTTGTTTTTGTCTCCTGCTATGGCAAAAGCAACAGATATTAAATACTTACTATCCAATGCAAGATCTTTTTGATTGGCTTTGTAGTAGTTCATAACAGGTATGTTTGACCTGCCGGCTAGTGCCAGCACATATAAACTGTACGACACTTCTTTGGGTACAATTTTCTTTTGTTGGGTGCGGTTGTAGTAGTAGGTGATAAACTCCTTATTACGCAACCGGGTGCTTAAATAATTCAGCATGGTTTCTATTAGGCTCTTGTCTATCGTGTAGCCGGCTTTTTGTGCCTCAATTAAAAAATGGGCAGCATACGCCGTAGCCCACCAATTCTCTGTGCTTTGTTCATCCCACATGGTAATGGCACCATTGTATAATTGGCGCATCTTTATTTTATTGATGGCAGCCAGTACATTGTCAACGGAAGCTCTTTGCAAATCTTTGCCATAGTGCATCATGTCGCTTAAATCGCTGTAATATAGTTGCGGGAAGGCGCATGAAATGGTTTGCTCCGTACAACCATACGGATAATTTACCAAGTATTGCAGTTGGCTACCCAATTGCATAGCTGGTGACCGGCTTACTACCAGGCTATATTTTAAACTTGATGGGATAAAATCGTTGCTGGCAAGCAAAATTTGCTGCGCTGTGTTGGCATTGATGGAACCCGAACCCGACATTTTTTGCAAGGTGGATGCCGGCCGAACGCTGATATCTATCTCTTCAGTAAATTTTTCCCCCAAGCCAGCTACTTCCACTTTTACTTTGCCTGCATCCACTGTGGGTGCTGCAAAAATTTTGAAGAGAACAACCACTTCGCTATTGGCGTTTACTGAGGCACTTTGAGAGGTAGCGCCCGCAACCTGCAGGGGCCCTTCTGTTTTAATACTTGCATTTACGGTAGAAGATTTAGCCGTGGTGTTAGTAACGGTTACGGGAACCAGCACTGTATCGGATGGGCTCAAAAATCTGGGCAATGCCGTACTGATAACAAGAGGGTCGGCCACTGTGATATTGCTTTCAGCTGCACCAAACCGGTTGTCTTTATAAGCCACTGCCATCAGTCTTACCTGGCCACTGAATTGGGGTATGTCAAATTCAAATGTGGCATTCCCACTGCCATTTGTTTGCTGTATGCCACTCCAATAACTCAACAGTTTTATCCGTTTGTTGGGCATGGTGTTTTGGCGCTGGTCCATGCTCATATCTGCATCGCCGCCGGTACTGCTCAAGCGTGCCCGCAATTCAGGAAACAGCAGCGGGTAAAGATCATACGCATTTACACCGAGTGCCCTTTGCGAATAAAAATAGGTGAATGGGTCAGGTGTTTTAAAACTGCTTACTGCAAGCACTCCATTGTCTACTGCAGCCAACGTTACCATACTGTTAGGGGCAGCTTTCACTGTAACTTTCTGATGGGTGCGGCTACGCACTTTTTGTGGTGCCTCAATGCTTACAGCCATACGCTTTTCATTATCTTCTACATCAACATTCTTAAAGCCATGGGCCACAGTAAGGGGCATACTGCTTACTTCATGGGGTTTAAAGAGGGTGGCGGTAATATAAGTATTGGGTACATGCTCCTCCCCTATTTTTATTTCTACAGAAGCTGTTCTGTTCTTCACGTCGAGATACTGATAAGACACCACCTTGTCCGTTTCTGTGGTAACCAACATCCTGCCATCGAATGGTGCTTTGAACAAGGCTTTCACCACATCGCCCTTGTTGTATTTTTTCTTGTCTATATCAATGTCGATGTTTCCTTCTGTACTTACTTCAAACGAACTGTTTTCCGATCCCCAGTTTCCATAACTGTAAAAGGTCTGGCATACATAGGCACCGGCGCCGGGTATACTTACCCGTACTTCGTAGTTGCCCGATGTGCGGGGCACAAAAGCAAACCTCGTGTTGGTACCATTTACATTCATAGTTTGTGAGGCCAGCAATTTATCTTCCTGTTGCGATTCGTAGCGGAACATATCGCCACTTTTGGAAAGCACAGTTCGGTATTCGTGCTTTATAACCTGCACCAGTGCATTGGCACTTATGGGTTGTTCTTTGGCATTTAAAGCTATTAACGGAAAATTGGCGGATTGGTTGAGTGGAAGGTAATAATATCCAGAGCTGCCAATGCCAAAAAACACATTTTGGGTAAAAATATCGGCCGATGCATTTCGGCTAACCGGTCGGCCGGTTTCATCGAATACCGTGGCGAAGAAACGGGCTTCCAGCATGCCGATGTTTTTGTACATTTCAGGCACCGTGAAACTTTCTGAGACATTGCCATGTTCATCAGTTTTTCCTTCTTTAAACACTTTATCAAAAAATGTATTTTGATTGGCTAGTCCAAAATCGTATTTATCAAATTTTTCAGGGCTGAAAAATTTCTGTTTCACCTGTATCTCACATTCGTATTTGCGGTTGGCTGCGGGTGGGCCAAAAAAGTTGGCCGCAGTTACTTTCAAAGTGGCGGTGGCGCCCGGTTCCAACGTTTCTTTATCCAGTTTGGCTGTCACTTTTATACGGTCGGGCATAAATTCCTCAATCTTGAAATTTTCTGTTGCCAACAAAACATCATTGCCGTTGTACACTTCCAATAAATAGGTGCCGGTAATGGCTGCAGCTGACAATTGCACATTGCCTTCTGCCGAACCTTGCGCATTCAACGTTTTACGGAAGGAGGAAAGCTCTTTACCATTGGGCATCAGAAACTTCATTTTTACGGGCAGTTCACCCGGCGATTTAAAATGTTTGTCTCGCACTATCACAGAAAAATTAACTCTTTCACCAGGCCTGTAAATATCCCTTTCCTGATAGACATAAGAATCCAACCCAGTGCTATTGATGCGTTTGCCGCCCACGTTGAATCTTGAAGTGTTTACCCTTGTATTGCTAAACGGCAGATAGTTGAAATCGTCTGCGGATTTTGCCAGTACCATAGCTGGTTTGAAGCCCTTGAACTCTTTACGTGTATAGGCTATTTCTGCCACCCCATCGCCATTCGATGTACCGGTGCCCAATAACTGGTTGTTGGCCCCATACACTGCTACATTTACGCCAGTGCTGGGTTTAGCGGTTTTTATACTGTTGGCAAATACAAACATTTTATCGTCGCCTTCTTTTGCAATAAGGCCAATGTCGCTGAGAGAAATAAATCGTTCCTCACTTCTCCAATAATCCGTGGTCGACCGTATTTTAATATGGTATATGCCTTTGAAATCGCTTATACGGTCGGATATATTGAATTGGAACAAACGGCTGTTACCATATTTGGGAAGGCTTCTGGTATCTATTTCCTTTTCATAAATAACGTCGCCCAAGGTGGCGTCACCACTGTTATATTCATCGTATCCTGTATATTCTCCCGCATCCTCGCTTTCTTGCGGGTAATATCCGTAACGGGTGGCGGCTAGCAGGTTGCTTTCATAAATTTTAGAAACTATTACTTTCACCTTTGGGATATTGGTGATTTTCACTTCTATGTTTTTATCGCCCTTGCTATTTAAATAAACGGCCTTTGTGCTTCCGAAACTTAAGGATGGTTCCAGTTGCCCAAATGCCAGGTTGGTGCTGTATTCCTCCTTCAACACACCTCCTATACGGCCTCTCAACCCTTTTAAAAGTTTTAGGCTGTATGTATTGTTTACATCAAACTGGTCGCTGCTGATGATAAAGCCATCCTCCGTTATCTCGGTATTGTATTGCACCGTGGGCGCCAGCTGTATCAGTTGCAATAATTTATCTTGTACTACTTGCTGGCTGGTTTTAACGGTAATGGTACCGGTAGCCCCATCATGATCCGATGAAATGTCATTGATGGTAAGAACAAATGGCGAGGTGATGATGCTCTCAAAATTCTTGTCTTCCGGGGTGCCATTTTTGCCGCCGTTGGGTATCATTCCCTTCTTTAGCTGGATGTTTACTTTGTAGTCCCTGTCTTCCACTTTTACATTACTGATACGGATACTCATTTTTTCAGAATTGCCGAGTGTTTGCAATTGGAAGTCCATGTCTTTGTCATCCACTGTCACTTTAATTTTATCCTTAATTTCTTCTGGCTTTACCGGATAGTTGAAATACAGGTCGATTTGCGGAACGGCGGCGTTGGTGCCGCTGGCCAGCGTCCATAGTACATTGGTGTTGTCGAGATGGAGATCGGCCGTTTTAAAATCGATTTTATTGCCGTCATTTATTTTGTTGTACTTGCTTTGCTTCAGCAGCGATTTATTGAAAACTGCTTTGTAAGAGGTAGCCGGCATAAGGGGTTTGGAGGGAGAAAACACCAATTCATCGGGGTGTTCCCAGCGGAAACGACCGGCTATGGCTGGTTCGAAAGTGATGTATTCGGTGCTGTCCCAACGGTTGAGCAACGAATCGGGCACCAACGATTTTGTGAAACGGAAAGTAAGGTTGCCCAATTGCGGCACTTCGTCTTTGGCATTGGTATAATCAATACCCACAGCATGCCGGCTGCAGGAAGACAATAAAGTGATGGCTACACAAAACGCAAAAAAATGGCGGAGCATAGAAGGTTGTTTTGAAAGATTGAAAATAGGGAAAACCGTTACGAGTGCGAAATATAATTCTTGGTAGAATGAGCGCCCGTTTATGAGATACTGTTTCTTTAAATTTCAATAACCCGGTGGGAAAATATTGGTCATTATTTCCAAAAAGGAAATGCGGGGATGCTGGTAACGGAGGATGGGATTGATGGAATGGAATTGATGAGCAGATGCAGGATCGGGATCCATGTTGAAAGCTGATTAAATAGCTTGTGTGAAGATAATCGCCCGCTTGGGTAAGAATGCAAATTTTGTTTGTTAAAACGAATATAAAAGAATTTTAAGGTATGCAAGGCTCGTGGGGATTGCAATGAATGTTTCACTCAGCGCAAGGGATAGAAGCAAGTACCACGTCCTACGCCTCGTGGGCGGCGTACTGCGGATAGCCCGACCCAAATTGCCTTTTAGAAATAAACCATGGCCAAAATGCCGCAAATGGATTTCACAAGCATTAACCCATCGATAATGATGAGGTAATACAATATTGTTTTGCGGCGCTGTAGGGAGTAAGCCACACTGATGAGTAAAATAAACGGAACCACGTTTAGCAGTAATTTGAAGACATGAAAGTGACGTACAACACCATAATATACAAATGAGCCCAACCCAATGACACATAAAGGGATGATGATATAAAAGATGGTTTTGCGCAATCCCACTTTTACTACAAATGTTTTCAGCTGCCGGTTGTGGTCCATGGCGTAATCCTTAATATCAAACATGATGCACAGCACTGTTACAAACATGAAGTTTTTTAAAAACAAGAACGCCCCCACCCATGTGAAATGTTGGATGGTGTGATGAATGATGTTATGATAAAGCACCGGATATACCGTGGTAAGGCCCGCCCATGTAAACCCAATTACAAAGGGCTTAAGCCACCCAATATTGCGCAGGTTATAGTTGGCAAAACTGGCCGTATTGATACCGTAATATAGAGCTGCCACCAAAGGAAAAATAAACGCCAGCAACCATTGCCATGCCATGAGGCCCAATAAAGCCTGCAGATGAAGCCTGACAAAAAAAACCAGCCAAAACAACACCAGTACAGTAAATAATATCTGACTGTTGCGCACCAAAATTTTATGTCGCACATACCACGCAGTTCTGGGATTGGCAGAATCGGTGTTGCTATCGCTGATGTAGGCTTTGGTATAATAAAGGACAGTAAAAGCAAATATGGTGAGGTAATAATACAAGTCAGCCAGGGGCAATTGTTGCTGTAAAGTGGCTTCTATGGACAATCCTACGGCGCATAACCCATAAAAATAATTGCCATAAAATATAAACTCTATCAACTCGCTTCTTGCCTGCCGTTTCATGTTGATATTGGTATTAGGTGAGGGCTCCCTTACAAAAATAACGATTGGCCTAATACATTAACGGCTGGTAATTGGCACCGAGTTATTAAAATTTGTCTCCAATATCGATTTACCTTGGCCATGCCAAATGTGTAACTTTAAAAATTACCGGTATTTTTACCGGCAAGTTTTCACCCTTACATCTGCACACTAACGTGTTTTTGACTTATTCCTAATATATACATGCAGCTATTAAGACAATTTAGAGGTTCGCTTTTCACCTTGGTGTTGCTAGGCTTTTCGATGGTGTTAACGCCGGTTTTTGGACAGTGGAATTTTACCGTTTCAGGTAAGGTTACCAACGAAAAAGGGCAAGCATTGGCTGCGGTAAATGTGTTTGAAGTGGGCGTAACCAATCTGGCTGTCACCAATGCCAATGGGGAATATTCGATAAGCATTGTACACAGTGCTGCTATTTTACGGTACAGCTTTTCTGGATATGAAATGCAGGAAACAAAAGTGACGGGCACCGCCATTAAAAATATCATATTAAAGCCGGCCAGCAACGACGTAACTCCAGAGACCGCCGCGGCAGCGCCGATGGGGGAAAAATATGACCCTTTGGAGGTATACGATGTAAACAGCATGGGTATCGGTGAGGTGGTTGCTAAATCTGGCGGGGTGGAAAACCCATTTTTAAAAGCGGCCGAAGTGCCGAATTCACCTTTTTCGGTAAATGTGGATGGACCTGCCTACAGCAATATTTATCGATATGCCAAAAATGCGGAAATGCCTTTTGTAAAAATGGTGCGCATTGAGGAAATGATCAATTATTTCCAGTACGATTATCCACAGCCGGAAGGCAAGCTGCCCTTCAGTATAACCACCGAATTGAGCGAATGCCCTTGGAACACCAAACATCAACTGCTGATGATTGGCCTGCAAGGCAGGGAAATTGACTCAGCACTATTGCCTTCCTCCAATCTCGTTTTTTTGATAGACGCCAGCGGCTCTATGAAAGAAGCCATGAAACTACCGCTGGTAAAGGCCTCGCTAAAGCTGCTTGCCAAGCAACTGCGCCCGCAAGACAAGGTTTCTATAGTGGCTTATGCTGGCGATGCCGGGGTAATTTTAGCTCCCACCAAAGGCTCTGACCGTGCCACTATTGAAAAAACGATCGACCAATTGGAACCTGCCGGTGCCACGGCCGGGGCTGCTGGTATAAAACTGGCTTATGCCACTGCCAAACAACATTTTATAAAAGGTGGCAACAACCGGATTATACTTTGCACGGACGGTGATTTTAATGTGGGTCTTACTGATGCTGGTTCGGTGGACAGCCTGATTGAAACGGAAAGAAAAACCGGTGTGTTTTTGAGCGTGCTGGGCTTTGGCAATGGGCAACACCAAAACCGGAAAATGAAACGATGGGCGGAGAAGGGCAATGGTAACCATCACTATATTGGCGGCCTGAATGAGGCCCGAAAAATTTTTATCAACGAATATGCCAGCACCATTTTCACGATTGCGAAAGATGTAAAACCGCTGGTGCAGTTTAACCCCGCCAAAGTGCAAGCTTACCGGCTTATAGGTTATGATACCAAAGATGCATCCAAAGGCAGTTTCAGCAACGATATGGATGATGCGGGAGAATTGGGAAGCGGCCATACGGTAACAGCTTTATATGAAATTATTCCACCTGGGGTGAAAAACGAATTTGAACAAAATAACCGAAACACCAAATTTGTTACCACCACTCCTGCGGCTACCAACACCGGCAGCGAACTGGCCAACTTGCAATTTCGTTACAAAAACCCAGGCGAAGAAGAAAGCCAATTGATTACAAAAACGATAAGCGCTAACGCCACTAGCGCTGAACAGGCTAGCAACAATTTTCGCTTTGCGGCGGCTGTTGCTGAATTTGGATTATTATTGCGAGGCTCTGACTATATGCAAAAAGCCTCCTACAAAAATGTGCTGGCCCTGGCGAAAAAAGCTACAGCCAAAGATGGCAATGTGCTTCGGAAAGATTTTATTACAATTGTGGAGGATATGAAAAAGGTGGCCAGGCAAATGGAGTAAATGTGAAACTGGATTTTTGGATATCAAGGATTTATGAGGAAATTTAGTAGTGAAAAACAACCTATTAAAAGTATTTTCGCCAACCCAAGATTCATCTAAACTGCAATGGCCTCAAAACCATTTCCTAAAAATCCTTTAAATCCAATAAATCCAGATACAGATATTGTATTTTCATGCCCGTGTTTCAATTCAAAGCTTTTATGGCCGGCCAGTCACGCTTCAAGCGCCGCCTCATTCGCATAGGCATGGCCTTGGCGTCGGCTTTTGTTCTGTTCATAATCCTTAACCTGCTGTTTCCGCTACCTCCCATTCCTGCCTATTCCGCCATTATTACCGATAACAAAGGCCAAGTAATCCATGCCTTTTTAACCCCCGACCAAAAATGGCGCATGCAAACAGAAGCTTCAGAAATTTCTCCTTTGCTAAAAAAAACCATCCTCGAAAAGGAGGATAAATATTTTTATTATCACCCAGGCGTAAATGTATTAGCCGTTGGGCGGGCATTTTTCCGCAATATTTTTACTGGCAGGCGAACCTCTGGCGCAAGCACCATCACCATGCAGGTGGCCCGCATGCTGCAACCAAAAAAAAGGACGGTTTGGGGTAAGGTAAGGGAAATGGGACGTGCCCTGCAATTAGAATGGTCATATAGCAAAGATGAGATACTGCAAATCTATTTGAACCTTGTGCCTTATGGGGGTAATATAGAAGGCGTAAAAGCTGCCTCGTTGCTTTATTTCAATAAAAACCCCGACCATTTGTCGCTGGCTGAAATAACCGCCTTATCCATCATTCCCAATAGGCCCACCAGCCTGGTGATGGGCAAAAACAACGACCTGATTGTGGAGCAACGCAACAAATGGCTCCGCCGCTTTGCACTACAGGGTGTTTTCACCCAAAAAGAAATAACCGATGCCCTGGCCGAACCATTGGATGCCAAAAGAGGCAGGGTGCCAAAACTGGCTCCTCACCTTGCCACCAAATTGCTGCAACAATGCAAGGCCGATACTTATATCATCCACACCAATATCGACCTAAATACCCAATTGAAATCTGAAAAACTGGTAGCGGATTATATACATGGTCTCAGGCAGTACAACATCAACAACGCCGCTGTTGTAGTTATCGACAACCAAACACATAAAGTAGTGAGTTATGTGGGTAGTGCCGATTTTTTCGACACCACCGATGGCGGGCAGGTAAATGGCTGCTCTGCCATCCGGCAACCCGGCAGTACGTTGAAGCCACTGCTTTACGGGCTTGCCATAGATGCTGGCCTTGCAACACCTAAAATGATTGTTACTGATGTGGCAGTAAATTACAATGGCTATGTGCCAGAAAATTACGATCGTCGCTTCAATGGATATGTCAGCATGGAATATGCCCTGGCCCACTCACTTAATATTCCTGCGGTAAATATGCTCAACCAATTAGGTAAAGACCGAATGATTCAAGCATTGGGACAATGCAACTTCACCCAAATTAAAAAAGACCAAAGAAAACTTGGCCTCTCGTTGATACTCGGTGGTTGCGGTGCCACATTGGAAAACCTTACTGGTCTCTTTAGTGCCTTTGCCAATGAGGGCATTTTTAACCCGCCCAAATTTTTGCAGGAAGATACGGTGAACGAACGCAACAAGATACTGAGCACCGGGGCCTGCTTTATGATAAACGACATACTCAGCAGCATTAACCGCCCCGATTTCCCTATCAATTGGCAGGCTACAGAACATTTGCCTAAGATTGCCTGGAAAACCGGCACCAGCTATGGACGGCGTGATGCATGGAGCATTGGTTACAACAAACATTATACCATCGGGATATGGGTTGGTAATTTCAGCGGACAGGGCATACCGGAATTAAGTGGTGCACAAACCGCCACCCCCCTGCTTTTCAAGCTGTTTAATTCCATTGATTACAACACAGATGCCGAATGGTACCTCCAACCAGCAGATTGCGATATACGCATGGTATGTTCGGAAACCGGATTACCGCCAGCCGAATTTTGCACGGATTTGGTTACCGACTATTTTATACCACTGGTGTCTGCTTCCAAACTATGCAACAATCGGGAAGAATTGATGGTGAGTGCCGACGAAACAATCAGTTATTGCGTGCATTGTGCCCCTGCAAATGGTTACAAAAAGAAATGGTGTCGCCTTGTTACACCCGAAATGCAGGCTTACTTTGATGAGCAAAAAATAAGTTACGACCAAATACCCCCGCACAACCCAGCTTGCGAAAAAATATTCTACGATGCCGGCCCTTACATACAATCTCCCACAAATGGAACTGAGTATTTTATCAGCAAAAAAACTCCGGAGCCGCTGATGTTGCAATGCCATGCTGATGCAGATGTGTCCAAAGTATTTTGGTACATCAACAATAAATTTTACAAAACTGCCCTTTCCCGGGAAAAAATATTTTTTATGCCCTCAGAGGGTATGAACAAAATTAGCTGCACCGACGACAAAGGCCGTAACAGGGATGTGCGAGTGACTGTGAGGTTTATGGAAATGTAAGGCAATTTGAAAATGTGAAGATTTGAAAATGTGAAAATGAAACAGCCGGAGTCGATAAAACTGCAAGATAGAAATGAAATTGTCAGATATCAATGAAGGAGAAGAGGTGATATCAATTGCCTTTGTATTGGCTAAAAACTTTTATAGGCAGCACAATTTTTAACCCATTTGAACTCTACTTTGTTCCCGGCTGTTTCATTTTCACATTTTCAAATCCTCACATTTTCACATTAGTTTATGGTAGCGTCAAAAAATACTGCCCTTGTTCATATTCTTTTTCAAGCGCTTCGAGTACCACTTTCAGATGGGCGGGGTTGTCTAAAAAATTGGCATTGCTGGCATCAATAAATAGCGTTTTGATATTGTGCTGCCGGATGTAACTGGTGTAGGTTTGCTGCAGGTTGTAGAGATAGTCGTCTTCAATATTCTGCTCATAAGGCCGGTTGCGTTTTTTAATGTTTTGCTGAAGTTTGGTCACTGGGGCATGCAGGTAAATGAGAAGCTCGGGTTGCACTATTTGTGCATGGATAATATCGAACAGCTTTTGGTAAAGCCGGAATTCCTCCTCCGGCAGATTTACCCTTGCAAACAGCAGGCATTTGGTGAACAGATAATCCGAAATAGTAAGTTCTTGAAACATGTCACGGGTATGCAGCAAGTCTTTCAACTGCTTATACCGCTCTGCCATAAAGAACAGTTCCAAAGGGAATGCATACTGTTGCGGGTTTTCGTAAAACTTGGGCAAGAAAGGGTTATCAGCAAATTCTTCCAAAATAAGCCGGGCATTCAAATGTCTGCTCAGCAACCTTGCCAAAGTAGTCTTCCCGGCCCCAATATTACCTTCTATGGTGATGAAATGATATTGCATGAAGTGCTAATGTGCTAATCTGCTAATTTGCTAATTGAATAGCCTGTTTCAAATGTGAAAATGTGAAAATTCGAAAATGTGAAAATGTAATACAAAATACACAATCGACGTAATAAGTAGTTTGGCTCCGCTATTCACTATTCGCTACTCACTACTCACTATTCACTATTCACTATTCACTATTCACTATTCACTATTCACTATTCACTATTCACGCTTGCAAAATATACACTTGACAGGTCAAGCTTCGGAAAACTTTTTCACATTCAAGGGGTCGGGACAGGCTATTAGCAGTTCAGCAACACTTTGCAACAATACCGGATGTTGATAATGGGGTGCTATTTCAGCAAGCGGGGCCAGTACAAAGCGGCGGTACGGCAATTGGGGATGGGGGATGCTTAAATGGCTGATATCAATTACATCGTGGTTGTAAAATAGTATATCAATATCGATAGTGCGGGAACCAAATTTTTGATGCCGTATGCGGCCTAAGTTTTTTTCTATCTGCAATATCGTTTCCAGCAAGTCTGGGGCAGGTTGCAGCGTTTCTATGAGCAATGCCTGATTTAAGAAATCGGGCTGGTTGTGAAGGCCCCAGGCTGCGGTTTGGTAAACGGAAGAGGTTTTTAAAATCCTGCCAGCCAGTACGTTTATTTGTACAAGCGCATTTTTAAGATTTTCCATTCGGTTGCCCAAATTCCCGCCTGTAATTAAATAAGCATAATTCATACACAAACCAATGCGTGAGCCTTCAAATATCATTAATTTCGCTCACAAGAGACGAAAAGTTGAAATTCAAAAGCCAGATTTGAAAAATCAAAAGTCAAAAGTCATAAACAACGTAAATTTTTGATCCATTGATTCTTTTGCTGATCACTCTGCCAACAGTTTTCCAATCTGGAGTTATCTTAACTTTTTAATGCCAAATGATGTTTTTTGTATTGTCTTTGTACTAACATCTCCCATCTAAGTACTTTTTATTATGCGAGGATTTTTAAAAATGTTGTTGGCTTGTATAGTAGCCATTGGTTTAGTAATGGCTATTTTATTTTTAATGGGGGTGGCGGTGTTTAAGGCTGCCTCCGATGCCACCAAACCGGAAGTGAAATCTAAAACTGTATTGGTACTCGATTTGTCTAAGCCAGTGATGGAGCAGCATAGCGAACCCGGTATAAGCCTGATGGAAGGCAAAACGCCCGAAATAAATGGGCTATTTGACCTGGTGAGAGCTATCCGCCAAGCAACGGCCGACAGTGCCGTAAAAGGCATCTACATTCTTTGCCAAGGCAATGCCATGGGTTTCGCCAGTAGCAACGAGGTGCGAAACCAATTGATTGCATTCAAAAAAAGTGGCAAGTTTGTTACCGCGGCTTCTGATTACATCAGCCAAAGGGCCTATGAAGTGGCTAATATGGCAAATGATGTGTATTGCCAGCCCGGTGGCATGGTAGATTGGAGGGGTTATTCATTTAACCTTACTTTCTTAAAAGGCGCTCTCGATAAACTCGAGATACAACCCGAAATATTTTATGCAGGGCAATATAAAAGCGCTACAGAGCCGCTTCGCCTCACTAAAATGAGTGAACCCAACCGCCACCAACTCACTGAATTCATTGAAGATCTTTATCAACGTTTTTTAGTGAATACCGCTGCTGCACGAAATAAGGATACTGCTTATTTACGCAGCCTGGCCAACCAATACACAGTGAGAAATGCAAAAGATGCCGCCGATGCCGGGCTGATAAACCAAACATACTATGACGATGAAGTGAAAGACGGCCTCCGCAAAAAACTGGGTTTGAAACCCAGCGATAAAATTGCCTTTATGGATATGGCCGACTATATTAAAAATTCCAATTGGGACCACACGACTGGCAGTGATAAAATTGCTTTGATATATGCGGAGGGGGATATTGTGGATGGCAAGGGATCAAAGAACAATATCGGCGGGGATAAATTCCGGGATCTACTCCGCAAAGCCCGGATGGATAAAAATATAAAAGCCGTGGTACTCCGGGTAAACTCACCCGGGGGAAGCGCCGTAGCCAGCGAAACTATTTGGAGAGAAGTGGATTTGCTAAAAAAAGAAAAACCGGTTGTGGTGAGTATGGGGGATTATGCAGCCAGTGGTGGCTACTACATTTCCTGCAATGCCGATAGCATTTTTGCCCAACCCAACACACTTACGGGTTCCATTGGTGTGTTCAGCTTGTTTTTTAATGCCACTGCGTTGTTCAACAATAAACTGGGTATTACATTCGATGGGGTGAAAACAGGTGCTTATGCGGATTACCCCAATACTTTTCGGCCTATGACGGAAATAGAAAAAAAGATTTCGCAAGATGGGGTAGACAGCATTTACAGCCTGTTTAAACGACGGGTGGTAAACGGACGCAAACTGGCTCAAAGCGTAGTGGACAGTGTGGCGCAGGGCCGAATTTGGAGTGGCGAAAAAGCACTTGGACTTGGCTTGGTGGATAAAATTGGAGGGATACAAGATGCGCTGGATTGTGCAGCCCGCATGGCCAAATTAAAAGACTACCAATTGAAGGAATGGCCAGTTGTGAAAGAACCAGCACTTTTGCAGCGGATATTGGTAAGCAGCGGATCCGATGAGGAAGATGATAAAGAAACCACTGCCAATACTACTTCTTTAAAAGAGCAACTGGGTGACCAAACCTATGATTTGTTTTGCCAATATAAACTGCTGCAATCATGGATAGGAAAACCACAAATGAGATTGCCTTTTTTTATTGGTATACAATAAATGATACCATCCAATTTTTGCATTTATAGGATTGCCTCAGTTTACACAATAACTTGATTCTATTTTGTTGCCATGTATGATGCCTATATCTGCCATTTAGCCAAAGCGAACTCTGCCTTATATTTAGAATAACATTCTTAAGCACCTCTCATGAAAAATAAACTGGCCATTACCATTGCATTGTTGTTTATAGCTTTTGGCAGCTTAACTGCGCAGTCAAAAATCAAAGTGATAAAAGCAGGCAAACTTATCGATACTGAGACTGGGAAAGTACTCGACAACCAAATGATTTTGGTGGAAGACAACATCATAAAAGAAGTTGGCGAAAAAATTGCCATACCTGCTGGTGCAGAAATTATCGACCTGAGCCAGTCAACCGTTTTGCCAGGTTTGATTGATTGTCATACGCATATGACTGGCGAACCAAGCGGAGATTACTACGGCGACATTTTCCGCAAGACTGCCATTGACTATGCGGTGGTGGCGCATGTATATGCTGAGCGCACCCTGATGGCTGGCTTTACCATGGTGAGAGACCTTGGCTCAGGCGACCTTCTCGATATCTCGCTGCGGAATGCCATCAACGAGGGCACCATTCCCGGACCACGTATGTTGGTGGCCACCTTTGCATTGGGCGCTACTGGTGGGCATGCAGACTTTTCTGGCTTCAATCCCAATCTGGATTTTAAAGGAAATAAAGATTTTACCGGGGTGGCCGATGGCAAAGACGAAATTATAAAGCGGGTGCGCAATAATGTGAAGTGGGGCGCAGATGTCATAAAATTTTGCGCCACTGCCGGTGTGTTGTCCGAGGAAGAAAGTGTAGGTGCACCGCAATACTCCCTGGAAGAAATGAAAGCCATAGTGGAGGAGGCCCATCGCTGGGGCAAGCGTGTTGCTGCTCACGCCCACGGGGCAGAGGGTATTAAAATGGCAGTGCTGGCTGGGGTAACTTCTGTGGAGCATTGTAGCTTGGTTGACGATGAGGGTATCAGCCTCATGAAACAAAAAGGCACTTATTTGGTTCCCACCATTTATGCATTGGACTATATTATAGAATCGTATGCCAAAAAAGGATATCCCGATAAAATAATCAACAAGGCCAAAAGCTTGAAAGCCACTAAGGACGAATGCTTTGCCAAGGCAGTGAAAGCGGGGGTGAAAATTGCATATGGTACAGACGCCGCAGTAATGCCACATGGGTTGAATGCCAAAGACTTTGCTTATATGGTAAAGGCGGGCATGACCCCCATGCAAGCCATACAATCCGCTACTGTTTCGGCTGCTGATTTATTGGATATGAAATCCAAAACAGGTTCGATAACGGTTGGTAAATTTGCCGACATCATTGCAGTAAACGGCAACCCCATAGTTGACATCACTTTGTTGGAGCATGTAAATTTTGTTATGAAAAATGGTGTTGTCTACAAAAATGATAAAGCAGCAAAATAAGATAGCCATTCACTAACACTGAATTCAACGATTACGGTAAACTGATTTACTAATGCACACTTTTACAACCCTTTCGTCAGATGAGTTGGGGAGGGTCATCTGCCTTGCCCTTTTTTATGCCCCGGCGCAGCAGTAAAAAATTGTAATTTTCAATCAACCGGTTCATAGAACGAACAGTTGTCCCCCACGGATCCGCTCCCTCATGAATATCGAGATAAGAATTGAGCCGGTTGCGAAGTTTAAAGTACGCACCGTTTGTTTCCATCCTTTTGAGTTTGATAATATCACTGGTAGATTTACCTGTTTCACTTGTCTTAGTCATATAACGTTCATTGAAGAGTGAATTCGACTCCACCAGTTCTTTGCGCCAGGTATTCAACCCGAGCGCTTCAATGGCCTTGGCTAATCCCGGTTTTGTTTCCCAGTCGTTCAAAATACATTGCAAGGTTACCGTTTCGCTTTGAAAGCTGGTTTTTGCAATGTTGGTACCATAATTGGATAAGTTGTTCGCCAATATCAAGGCATGATTCCTTAAAATCGGATCTGTACTATACGTGTATGCCGTTATAATTGCATTTATTCCATTGATAGCATTATCGCGGCGCTCATCCAACTTGGCAATTTCGTTATTAAACACATTGTCTTCTGAAGATTGGGAAAGTACTTCGATGTGGTTGGAAAGTTGTTGTAAAAAGTTGAACTGATCATTTACTTTCAACCGTGCCGGGTCATTTTGTTCTACAATAGCTAAAATGTCGAGTAGAAAAAGAATGAAGTCGCCATTACGGAGATTATTTAATGGGATGTGAGAGATCATATATAAAATGATATATAATTATTGTATTTAATAAAAGATTGGAGTGTACTATTACCTCCTGCAAAAGGATGCCGCCTCGCCGACAACAAACATGTCATCAGCCAATAGAAAAACATTCCTTCCCAAAGGGAAAAGTTGCAATTGACAGTATTAGATTTTGGTAACTAACAAAGGCCGTTTGTAAAAACAGTTGGCTGTCTGATACGCAAGACACCCCTTTAAAAGAAGCCCGCCATTAAGCCTACACAATTCACTGTTTATGGAGGTCGGTGATTCCAATAATGAAGGTACAACATTGCTATCTTTAAGCTTTATGGGTGAAAACTATTGGTATTTTACCAAGCCTGATCAGGCAATTCTAGCAAGTAGATTTTTATTTGTAAATGCCTTTTTAGCAAGGAAATTATTGCCCCATTTATGTTGCGCAGCTTTTACCGGCAAATACATGTTTTTAAAATCTGGTGTTTTGTTTAAAGGGGTGGCAGAGGAAAATAGCAATTTTATTTTGCTCACGGCTTTATTTAAAATTTTATCTACCACGGGTGACATGTCAAAAAATTTTTGAAGTGAAAAATATTTTGGTGTTATAAAGACGGATGATTTCATCAAATGGTTGCATTTGAAAAGTTGAAATACGGAATTATAATTGACCGCATCGAAAGAATTGATACGCAGGCCTTCTCTGTGAAGATTGAAAGGGTAACAGTGTGTTTACTGAAAGATACGCCGTCGGTGCAAATTAAAATCCATAAGCTTATGGCATCAAAACCTCAGCAATCAGGTCATTGATAAAAACTTCTTGTCCGGTTTATTTTCAAATCACGGAGAATGGATGATTTAGGACTGATGGTGATATTGAAAGATCGGTATAAGCCAACAGGCGTAATATTGATACCCATTTGCCAGCAGTGCATTTCCCTGCTTAGAAACATGGTTACACTTTGAAGTTTCAAAGTATTGAAATCATAATACAAACTACCTCCCAGTTTCCATTTGGGCGCAAAATTGTAATCGCCACTCAGGTTGAGGCTTGAATATATCTTGGTTACAAAGCCGCTGTAGTCGGGCTTTAAATTTTTTGAAAAACTAAGCGAATACGAGATGTTGACGCTCCAGGGTATATTGAAGTCGGCAAATTCAGCGGGATTGCTACGGATATAATCCAGTTCGTTTTGTCGTTCTTCTGCGGAAATAAAAGTCTCATCTTCTGCCTGCGTTTTTTCATCCTCCTTTTTCTTTTCACTTTGAAAGCTGGTGCTAAACGACAGGCTTCCTTGGCTGATGCGCCCTAATTTGAATTTGCTTCCATTCCACATATACTTGTTTATACGGGTGCCGTTGGCGCTTATTTGATATGGATCCAATGACGTGCTCGCAGTGATGTTCATTTTTTGAAACAGCGTAGTGCTGAGTATGATGCTGAATGGGGAAAGGTTGAAACTATCTGCAATAAGGTTGTATGATGAATTGATGGCAAAATTATCAATGAGGCGCACCTTTTTGGTGGCACCGGCGGAGGTATCGTCCCGGTCTCGCACTTTCATCTCCAAATTGTTTTGCAATCCAAAATTTATACCACCAAACTTACCGTCGGAAAACGCCCCTACTACCGAACCTGCATAATGGCTTTCCCGATACGTTCGTCCGGTTGAATCCACTTGAAAATCGTAGTAATCATGGCTGGCAAAATTGGGCTTGTAACTGAGGCCGGCTGTGGGTCTTATAACATGCCGGATGGCCTGTACACGGCTGGTTTTTCTAAAATTGTAGGTGCCAAATATGGCGGTGGCGGCGCTAACCCCAAATGACATTTCCCTCGCTGTGTAAAATCCCTTTTTAACCGAAGTGTCAATCTTGTTTATTTTATCATCCCATGTTTTGGTAAGTCGCTGGCCATACCAGCGTTCTTGATAGCTGATAGACGGTGAAATTTGAAATGGTCCCAACGCAGGTAAACTAAGTGAAATAGGTATGTTGTGCTGTGCCCCCCATTGCATGGTATCTAAAATTTCTGAAATGCCATATTTCAGCCGTGGTGTATCTCTTTCGTAAAAGGAAAATTGGTTTTGTATCTGACCATTGTAACCAATGCCTATGTTCTCATACCATTTAGGTGTTCCAACTGACTCTTCTTTTTTAAAGGGATATAGTGTGTTGATGGTGCCTGAAATGGTAGGCAGGCTGATATTATACAAGCCAGTAAGGTTGTTTTGAGAATGACTGCCAGTTACGCTAAGATTGTAGAGTCCGGAAGCCGATGTTTTAGAATACTGAATGGAAGAATTGGTATTGTTGGTAAAGTTAAGTTGGGAGTTATTGGATACAAGTTGGTTGTATTTGGTGCTGCTGAAATTTACATTGGCGGAAAAAGTGGTTCCCGGCCGGGCTTTACTATCCATGGTGTGGTTCCATGCAACACTATAAGTTTTGGTGTTTTGATAATCGGGGTCGCCTTTGAAATTGATTTTTGTATTTTGGAAATCGAGCCGCATGGCGCCGTTGAATTTATATCTTACCCGGTAGCTGGGCGAAAGATTTACACTAAATCCTCCATAACTGTAAATATTTGTTCGCAAAATCACATCGAAATTCTCGTTTAGCACTTTGTAATAACCCAAGCCCTCCAAGCCAAGGCCGAAGTACTGCGTGGCGGTAAATTGTGGTGCCAATATACCAGAATGCCGCCCCGTGGATAAGGGGAATATACCAAAGGGCAGGCCGATGGGCAGAGGCACACCTTCAAATTCAGGATGCACCAAACCGCTGAATGCCCATTTCTGGCTCACCAGTTTTACTTTTTTTGCTTTAAAAGCAAAATGCGGCGTATCAAGATTGCAGGTGGTGAAGGTGGTTTTGGAAGCATAATACTCTGTGGCACTGAACTTCTTGATACGGTCGCCATGTACAAACATCTCGCCTTGTTTGGTATAAACACTTTTAGAAAGACCTTTCTGGGTTTTAAAATTGTAAAACATAGAGTCGCTTTCCGAAGCCATATCGCCGTCCACCAGTTTAGGGCGGTCAACTACTTTACCCAGGCTGTCTTTGGTAAAAAAAGCCTTGGCCACATTATGCTCGTTGTCCAACTCAATAATGCTGGCAGTAAGGTCGAGGGTTTGATAATGCACGGCGGCCTTTCCATAAAGCAAAAACTTTTTATTGGGAATGTCCAACACGCCACTGTCGGTGGCAGAATATTTTACCGGCGCATCCAATGCATCTTTTGATAGGGGTAAATTAAAAGTGTCAACCACCGAGATGATGGAATCTTTAGTTTTCGACGTGTCTTTTCCTCCAAGAATAATTGCTTTATTTGCACTAGAATCCGCAACTGGAGGTGAAGGCTTTGTTAAAGGAGTTTTTGGGGGCACCTGATTGGTGGTTTGTGCCGTTAAAATCTGTGTTATAAACAATAGTGGAAAAAAGCCTAACCAGCCACAGTTCATTATTGCTTTATTTTCACGCCGGTTAGTTTTCATACTCAGGCAGCGAAAATAGCATATAAGGAAAACCCGCCTGTGAAGATTTGTATAAAGTGTAATCCAACATCCATGTTAATCCGAATTTTTTCTCTTTTTGTGTTCATTATACTTGCCCACAACGTTATGGGTGGAAAAGGCAAGGTACCCAAGCAACCGCTTAAAATTATTGTTATCGACCCCGGCCACGGCGGCCGGGATGGTGGTGCCCATGGCCAGATTTCCAGGGAGGCAATCGTAGCACTTGAAATAGGGCTTAAACTGAGAGACGCCCTGAAAAAAGAATTGCCGGATGTGAAAATATTAATGACAAGGGAGGAAGATGAATTGCCAGGCGGGCTTCAAAATAAAGACGCCGCTTTGAAATGGCGGGCTGAATTTGCCAACCAAAACAATGCTGACCTTTTTATCTCCATCCACTTGAACGCATGCGGGGCCAACCAGCGTTATGGCCAACGGGTGATTGGCACCAAAGAACAAACCTATTACGTTACCACTGGTAAAGGCAAAAAGAAAAAGAAGGTTGCCAAAACAAGAACAGTGAATATCTATGAAAAATACAAACTACCAGCCTCGGTAAAAGGTACACAAACCTATATACTGGCCCGTGACTGGTACGAGAGAAAAGTAAATGCGGCTGGCAAGAAAGTGGAAGGAGAAGGGGATCTGGCAGATTCAGCCTCGCAAGACCTGTATGATCTGGACCCGGTTCAAGCCAGGATAATGGCGCAGCAATATGCCAAATATTTTTTCCAGAAAAGCTTGACATTGGCCACCTATTGCGAAGAAGAGTTTGCGCAGCAGGGCCGCTATAGCTGGGGAGTGCTTCAACGTGATTGGGAAGGCATCTTTGTACTTCAGGCAACCCGTATGCCAAGTATTTTGGTAGAAACTGGCTATGTGGACCATAATGAGGAAGAACGTTATCTCAATACAGACAAAGGCCAGGACGAAGTAGCGCATGCCATTGTAAATGCAGTAAAAAGGTACCGTGATGTTTTGATAAACCCCGCCAGAGCAAGCTCCGCCAACGACACGGCCGTAATTGCCGATAAGAAAAGCCAGGAAAAACCGCTGGTAGTATCGGTACTAAAAGACAGGAAAACCGAAGTGGCAGAAACTATTACCACATCTTCCAAAGAATTGGTGGTAAGTTTTTATGACAACGCCGAAGTGGATGGCGATACAATTACCGTGTACGACAATAATAAGGCTGTTATCTCACAACAAGGGCTAACGGTAAACCCCATTACAATAAAAGTGGTTTTTAACGATAATGAAACCGAACATGAACTGGTGATGGTGGCACACAACCTTGGACGGGTGCCTCCCAATACGGCGCTGATGATAGTGCAGGCCGGTAGCAAACAATACCGAATAAACCTAACTAGCTCCGACGAAAAAAATGCCTCGGTTAAATTTGTGTATTCCCCCTAGCTATTTCGGATCTCGGATCTTTAATCTGGATCTCGGATCTTTGAATTTTGATGTTTGATATTTTATCAATTCAAAAAGAGAATTTGTAATTTCTGAAATCAGAAATCCGAAATCAGAATTTAGAGATTTGGGGCGTTTCTACCTCATTTCAATAAAACCTTCCTGCTTTTGCGGTTGGCTCAATGGTTTATGTTTATTTTGCCATATGGCATGGAAAGTATCGAACGAAACCAAGGTAGGGGCGCTTACCGCAATTTCAATAACGCTGCTTATACTCGGCGTGAACTTTATGAAAGGGAAAAACCTTTTGAAAAAAAGCAGGTATATCTACGCAAGATTTCAGAAAATTAACGGTCTTATGCCCGCCAACCCGGTTTTAATGAACGGTTTGGCCATCGGCAGTGTGTACACCACCGAACCTGGTGATGCAGACTTGAATACCGTATTGGTAACCGTTAGGCTGGAAGAGGAAGTAAATATCCCCTCCAATTCCTTGGGGGTTATCAACTCTACCTTGCTCGGATCATCGTCTTTGGAAATTATCAAGGGAACAGCTACCACCCATCTCAACCCGGGCGACACATTGCTAACAAAACCTGCTTCGGGGTTTTTGGGCGATGTAATGAGCAAATTGGAGCCAACCCAAAATAAATTGGATGCAGCAATCATTTCTGCAGATTCGGTTTTAGGAAAAATAAATATGGTGTTAAACGACAAGGCCCGGGGTGATCTTCAGCAAACCCTGGCTAATCTCAACCAATTGTCGGCTAATCTTACCCAGACTACTGTAAGCTTGAATGCCATGCTGAATGCACAAACAGGCAGCGTTTCAAAGACGTTTAAAAATCTGCAAGATTTCAGTGAGGCACTGAACGCAGTTCAGGGCAAGCTTCCGGTAATTGCCAGCAATTTGGAAACAACTTCTAAAAACCTTAGTCAGCTGGATTTGGATAAAACATTGAGAACGGTGAATGAAACCGTTGCCTCACTTCAGGAGTTGGTAAACAAAGCCAGTAGCACCAATGGCACATTGGGAGCTTTGATAAACGAGAAAAAATTATATAACAATCTCGATAATACCATAAACAGTCTCAACCTGCTGATGCAAGACCTGCGGTTAAACCCAAAAAGGTACGTCAACATAAGTGTGTTTGGCAAAAAAAACAAATCAGAGCCGTTGATGAAACCTTTGATAACCGATTCAATAACAGGCGAACAAAAACAATAGAGTTCTCAGTAGTTAGATATCTTGACAATACAAATCAGGTAGGATTTATTTAAATAGGAATGTGTAAATTTTTTGTTTGTAAAATTGCTTGATTAATATACCAGCAAGATTCTTTTTTTTCTGATAATTTTAGATATACGCTCTTTTATTGAGGGGGATATACGAACAACTAATTGTTGGTATTATAACCTCATATCACTACAAATATTTATTGAACTAAGTACATTTGTTTATCTAGATACTAGTATCTAAGTACTCTTCCCATGCTAAAAATCGGAATTACTGGCGGTATTGGTTCTGGCAAAAGCACGGTGAGCCAAATTTTTAGGCTGCTTGGCATACCAGTGTACCATGCCGACGAAGAAGCTAAAAAACTGATGAATGACAGCTTGGAACTGCGCCAGAAAATAACTGCCATTTTTGGTGAAGAATCGTATACTTCCGCTGGGTTAAACCGTCCGTTTCTGGCTGCCAAGGTGTTTAACAACGAAGATCAATTGAAAAAACTGAATAGCCTTGTACATCCGATTGTAATAAAACAGGGGGAGCAATGGCTGAATGCGCAAAAGGCCCCCTACGTATTAAAAGAAGCAGCCATTTTTTTCGAAAGTGGTTCTGCAGAGGGACTGGATTACATCATAGGGGTTTACGCTCCCTTGGCAATTAGGATACAGCGGGTAATGCAACGGGATGGCATTACGCCGGCCGAAATACGCAAACGGATGGATCAGCAAATTGATGAAGAGTTGAAAATGAAACTATGCGATTTTGTGGTAACCAACAATGAGCAGCAGCTGGTGATACCACAGGTAATGGCCTTGCATCAATTATTTTTGGAAAAAAGTACGGTCGAAAGTTCATAGATATTAAGTACTCATATTTTAGTATTCGGATACTATATGAATACAATTTGTATTAGTTGGAAGTTTATCTGTTTACTCAACCAACTAACATCAATATCCCGTGTTTAAACCTGAATTTACTGTCAAAGTACCATTATCTCAATACAAAGTACTTTACTGCTATGGGATTTTCTCCAAGCGAACAGGCCTTGAGTAGAGCTTACTCATGGAATCGATTTTTCTAGTGGTATCGGCTACCTCACTATCCAGAAAAACATAAAATTTAAAATGAACAGAATCGGCAGTTTCCATCACAACCGGGTTCGTGTTGCCCTCATATAATTTAAATTTAGCCAAAGCCTCTGCCTTAGAATCGAAGTTGCGAAAATAAGCTTTCCACTTGGGTATGGCAGGTAGTGAAGGCGCTGCAGAAACAGTGGGACTATTTGCCGGGCTAACGCTGATGACGGTATCTGTTTCAGATGTTTTAACAGGTTTGTCGGACGTCAGGGCACTGCCCCATTTCGACCAGGCCATCCACCCACCAATCATTAAAGCCAATACTACTGCAATCCCAATAATGAGGTTTCTTGCACCTGCATTCATGCTTTTTGGAGTGGATCTTTCCTTTTCGGGTTCTTTTTTGTCAGAAACTGGTGCACGTTCTTTCAACTTGCCGTGATTGCCCAATTGATCGCCAACTGGAACAACGTAATGGCCGGGTTTTAAATGGATAGTACCATTATTTTCCTTCGAAAAAACGCCAATTCCATCCACTTCGAAAGCTTTTCCAATATTCATCAATTGGCGGATCAATTGAAACTGGCTTTCAATATCCGAATAAGCAAGCGGGCGGATTTTACCTCTCTGCAGCGCAAAAAAAGTTACAAAGTCGTTGTCTATGTCGGCTTTGATGTTGTATTCGAAACTGGCTCCTTCCAAGGGGATAAACTTGTTTTTGTGGATCATATCCGCATCGGGCACCGGTGCAGATAGCTTGAGCAAGCCCATGCCGGGCAGGGAAAGAGATTTATTTAGGTAGAAAAACTTAACTAAAGCCTGTTCAAATGTCACGATATCTCATTTAGGTTCAACGGCAAAATTAGCGGTTAATGACGGGTATGCGTTAAAAACCTTTCAGGCTTCATGGGACAAAATCACCTGTAAGAGGTATCTTTGATCAAAATTTGGCAGCATGCTTACGCCGAATGAAGAAAAGTTCATCATTTATTGGGAGGCTAACAGAAACCGCCGCAAAAGGGGCATGTATCAGCTTTTGGTAGGTTTGCCTCTGGGTTTAGCTGTGAGTGCTTTAATAATTGTTAATTTTTATTCAGGTTGGTATCAAAGGGCAGAAATGGAAGCAAACGGCAGTTTCAATCCAGTAATATTGTATTTAGCTGCTGCAATTATATCTGTCTTTATTGCTTTTTTTTCAAAGAAATTTCAATGGGAGCAGTTAGAACAGCGGTATAAGGAACTTATATTCAAAAAAAACAAAACTGATTTGCCTGCCAATGCAGCAAAAAGTGAATTATAATGGTCAAAATATAAAACCGGTAATTGATTATGAGATTAGTGATGATGGCCCTTATATGTTTGTTGGTGATAGGTGCAGTTGGTTCGTGTAGTAAAGACAAAGCCTGTTCAGGTGTACCAGCTTCAGCGGAAGATACTACATTAATACGCTACGATACCAGCCATGGCATTGTGGCCACCAAAGACCCAAGCGGATTGTATTATAGCATTGTCACTCCGGGAGGAATCGAAAAACCTACCATAAACAGCCTTATAAGGGTAAGATACACAGGCAAAAAAATGGACGATACCGTTTTTGAGCAAGGGGACAATCTAAAAAGTGGCGATGTGGCTTGGGCGCTAAGTGGGTTGGTGGAAGGTTGGCAAATTGCCATTCCTTATATCGGCCGTGGCGGCAAAATACTTATTACCATACCTTCCAGCATGGGATATGGTTGCCAGGGATCGGGGGCAATTGGAGCCAATGAACCCTTACATTTTGAAATTGAACTCGTAGATTTTCAGTAATCGTCAGAAGGTTAAATACAAAAAAGCCACCGTTAAGCAGAAGTTAGTTTTTGCCTGATCGTGGCTTTTTATTTGTATGTTACTGCGTACATTGCAGTATGCCACACGAAGCCATTTCCGTATTCGACATGTTTAAAATTGGGGTGGGACCCAGCAGCAGCCATACACTGGGGCCCTGGAGGGCAGCACAACGCTTTGTCGATAAGTTGGCTCTTGCCGGCCAGTTGGAAAAAATAATAGCTCTTGAAATAGTGCTCTATGGCTCTCTTGCCAAAACCGGCAAAGGGCATGGCACCGATGTGGCGGTAATGATGGGGCTTTGCAACGAAGACCCGGTTACTATTGACGTGGATTCGTTACAACCCAAAGTGGCCGCCATTTACGAAAACAAGCTACTGCCATTAGGTGGCAAGGTTGCTGTGCCTTTCAATCCAGAAGAAGACCTTCGATTCTTAAATGCAGAAAGCCTCCCTTTTCATCCCAATGCCCTTTCCTTTATGGTGAAAATGGCTGACGGCGAAGCTATTGCCGAAACCTACTACTCCATTGGTGGGGGTTTTGTGGTGCAGGAAGGCGAGCACCAAACAGAAAAACAAGCTGTACAACTTCCCTTTCCCATCAATACAGGCGACGACCTTTTGCATTGGTGCATGAAAGGGCTTTTTATTCATGAGGTGGTATTGGAAAACGAATCGGTTTGGCGCCCTGAAAATGAGACCAAAGCCGGTCTTTGGAAAATTTGGGAAGTAATGAAGGAATGCATTTACAGAGGCTGCCACACGCCCGGTCACCTGCCGGGTGGTTTGAATGTAAAACGAAGGGCTTTCGGGCTGAATAAAAAACTGCTTGGCGATGCTTCTTATACTAACTATGACGAATGGGTCGCCCACATCATTAAAGGTGGTCATTCATTTAAATATATACTGGATTGGGTAAGTTGTTTTGCCTTGGCAGTTAATGAGGAAAATGCTTCTTTTGGAAGGGTGGTAACAGCACCTACCAACGGGGCAGCCGGTGTAATCCCTGCCGTACTCATGTACTTTGTTCTTTTTGGCAATGGCAACGACAAAGAGAAAATAATCCGGTTCCTACTCACCGCTTCTGAAATTGGCAGCATCTTCAAAAAAGGATCGACCATCAGCGCCGCCATGGGAGGGTGCCAGGCAGAAATTGGCGTTAGCAGTGCCATGGCGGCCGCAGCACTCACTGAAGGTATGGAAGGTACCCAAAAACAGGCCATCATGGCAAGCGAGATAGCCATGGAGCATCATCTGGGTCTCACCTGCGACCCCATTGGAGGATTGGTGCAAGTGCCCTGCATTGAACGCAATACCATGGGTGCCATCAAGGCTATTACTGCCAGCCAGCTTGCCCTTCAAAGCACACCCGATTTTGGCATTGTGTCCCTCGACAAAGTAATAAAAACCATGTGGGACACAGCCCTCGACATGAGCAGTAAATACAAGGAGACAGCCGATGGAGGGCTGGCATTGCACATACCCATCAGTTTGGCGGATTGCTGACATCATCTCAGAAAAAATACTTTTTGATTATTAGAATCAACAGGCTCCAAAAAATGGTTGAAGGCAATATATGTTCGACCCATATCTTTCATATTCCATTAAAATTTATATTTTTCAGGATTTATATTTAAGTACAAAACTTGATAGGAAGGATACAAGAATTACGATTATTTTGCATAAAAATAACTCTTATGGAAAACTTTGAATCCACCAGCATTTTTGCCCTTTCCGTAGATGCCGCTGCCCGGGAAAACCTACTATCAGCAGGCAAATGGGCCCGTTTTATAGGTATTACCGTGGGTATTTTAATGGGATTGGTAGTGTTGGTATTATTGGTGATAGGTGCGGCATTTCCGGTTATTTTTTCCAAGCTCTCCCCCGGTGCATCGGCCCTTCCTTCTGGGTTTATGATGGTGGCAATGATATTTTATGCCGTCATTATTGTTGGCATTTATTTTTATCCCTTGTATGCCCTTATCAAATTTGGTGCCCTCATGAAATCAGCCTTGGCAGTTGATAGCCAAGAAAAATTCAACGCCTCATTAAGTTATCTGAAAGGCCATCTGAAATACATTGGCATTTTGCTGATTATTGGTCTGGCGTTTTATGCATTGGTGATTGTGTTAGTGTTGGGGGCAGGATTAATGTCTCGATTTTAATCAGCTTTATCTGTACTTTAGGATGCTTTAACATTGTTCAAAAGCGGATATATGGGTGGATCTGTTTTATTTCGCAGTATTAAATTGGTTTGATGTCCATTGAAGTAAAAGATCTGTTGAAGATATATGGCGAGCAAAAAGCGGTAAACCACATCAGTTTCAAAGCTGGCAAGGGTGAAATTGTAGGTTTTTTAGGGCCAAATGGCGCCGGGAAAAGTACCACCATGAAGCTGATTACCGGTTACCTGCATCCAGATGCTGGTTCGGCTTACGTATGTGGTATTGATGTGGCCAGCCAAGCTATGGAAGCCAAAAAGAAAATTGGCTATTTGCCAGAATCCAATGCCCTTTACTACGATATGTATGTAAAAGAATATCTCTCATTTATTGCCAGTATTTATAAAATTCCTCATATAAATACCGAAGTGGGGCAAGTGATTGAACGGGTAGGGTTGACACCAGAATACAAAAAGAAAATTGGGCAACTATCCAAGGGCTATAAACAACGGGTTGGCTTGGCGGCTGCTATGATTCACCAACCCGAAGTATTGATTTTGGATGAGCCAACCAGTGGTCTTGATCCCAATCAGATTGTGGAGATAAGGGAAGTGATAAAACAATTGGGCAAAGATAAAACGGTACTGTTGTCCACCCACATCATGCAGGAGGTGGAAGCACTGTGCAGCCGGGCAATCATTATAAATAAAGGCCATATTGTTGCCGATGACCAGTTGTCAAATTTAAATAAAAAAAAGACTGGTACTACAGTAAAAGTGAGTTTCAAAGAAACGCTGGAAGCCGCATGGCTGCAACGTTTGACGCATGCAGATACAGTTAACAAAATCGATTCCTTTACTTGGGAAATGGAAACTGCCAACCCTGAACTGCTCCGCAAGGAACTTTTGGGTTTATCTATAAACCAGAATCTCAATATTGTATCTCTTCAAGATGGTGGCGGAGGTTTGGAAGAAATCTTCCGGCAGATTACAAAATAAAAGCCATGACTTTAACGGTTAAGGTCAATCATTACTATCATTGCAACAATGGCAGTTTGCCCATATTAAATCATTTTCAAAATATAGCCTTTTTGCAAATGATTTTCAATCATTCCGAATTTAACCATAATACTTTTTCCGTTCCCGCAAAGTTTTGCTTATTTCGTGCCTGTTAAAAAACAAGCACATCACAAATCATACATCATAAATCACAAATAGTATCATGTCTTACATTGCCTCCATTCATGCCCGGCAAATACTGGATAGCCGCGGTAACCCCACAGTAGAAGTTGACGTAATCACCGACGAAGGCGCACTGGGCCGTGCAGCAGTGCCAAGTGGCGCCAGTACTGGCATTCACGAAGCTGTTGAACTCAGAGATGGTGATAAAAGTACTTACGGCGGCAAAGGTGTTCTGAAAGCTGTAAACAATGTAAATACTACCATTGCCGACGAAATAACCGGTATGGAAGTAGCCGACCAAACAGGTATTGACCTGGCCATGATTGAATTGGATGGCACTCTCAACAAAGCAAAACTGGGTGCCAACGCCATCTTGGCCGTAAGTATGGCAGTTGCCAAAGCCGCTGCCGAAGAAGCCGGCCTGCCTCTGTACCGGTATATAGGCGGCACCAATGCACGTACCATGCCCGTGCCCATGATGAACATTCTAAATGGTGGCGCACATGCCGACAACAAAATTGATTTTCAGGAATTCATGATTATGCCCATTGGCGCCAGCAGCTTTAGTGAAGGGCTGCGTTGGGGTGTGGATATTTTTCATGCCCTTAAAACCACACTCAAGAAAAAAGGCTATAGCACCAATGTGGGCGACGAAGGTGGTTTTGCCCCCAACATTCAAAGTAATGAGGAAGCCATAGAAACCGTGCTGGAAGCCATTTCTGCAGCGGGTTATAGCACCGACAAAGTCAAAATTGCCATGGACGCCGCCAATAGCGAACTATGGAAAGAAGATAAAAAGAAATATGTGTTTCATAAAAGCAGCGGCAAAGAAATGACCAGCGATGAACTGGTGGCTTATTGGACGAGCTGGGTGAATCAATATCCTATCATCAGTATCGAAGCTTTCCAGCACAGTGGGATCCGAAGCTTGGAATTCACGTGACTTGAAGTCG
>JADMIO011486890.1_pt1 | contig 76398 bp, 52 predicted proteins | sample 8958161 | NCBI WGS metagenome assembly JADMIO01 (sample SAMN16585339, study PRJNA669376) | soil metagenome | isolation source: Crop rotation soil | place: USA: Cullars Rotation, Alabama | collected 2011
GCCGCGACTTCAAGTCACGTGAATTCCAAGCTTCGGATCCCACTGTGCTGGAAAGCCAATTATACAGGATGCGAGATATCTTCTAGATGCTGCAAGATCTGATGGTCATTTTGTTTACACGTCAGGAGTAATGGCTTACTATCGAACTGAACAGGAATATTCATTGTCGCAGAAAAGCAAGCTAGCCTTTATAAAAGATATCTACCAAAATTCACTTGAAATTCACCAATGCTGGCTAGTCAGCGAGAGTTATAATCAGGAAAAAGAAAAATCTATTATAAATTCTTTAAGGTACACCATTAATGAATTCAGAGGACTCGATCGCCAATGTGCAAAAAAAGCAATTAATGCTTTACTCACCCTAGCACCAGGATACATCCCTGAGGAAAAAGGCTTATTGAGATTAATGTCTAAGTTGTTTGGTTATAAACAAGCGGAATATTTGGCATACATCAAGCGAAAGTTTTTAAAAAGATGAAAATAGCGCTAGTAACTGCTTACTATTATCCACAAAGCCATGGCGGGACAGAAAAATATGTCCATAGTCTAGCCAAGCATCTGCAATCAAAAGGCCACAGGGTTCATGTAATCACTTCTTATGGAGAAGAGATTACAGATTATCTGTACTTGGGCGTAAAAACCTTTGTTTTACCAGCAGAAAAGCGACTTTCTAACGAAATAATCGTTGGAGATCGTCCCTCACTAAACATTATACCATTTGAGCAACTACTATTAAAGGAAGCATATGATAATGTCCATTTTCATACACTTACGCCGTTATTTAATATTTTCCATATACAAGTCGCTAAAAAAGTCGGTGCTAATATTTATTTTACCGCTCATGTTCCCGGTCTAACCTGCATTCGTGGCGATTTGCTAAAATTTGGCTTAGGGCCTTGCGATGGCTTAGTAACAAAACAAAGGTGTACAGCATGCTTTATACAAAAGATGGGTTACAACAAAAGCCTGGCAGTTATGCTATCAACTTCAGTTATTTTTGCAAGGTATCCAAAAAACCTATCGGGTGTGGTAACAAAAAAACTACTCGAAATGCATATGTTGAATAGCCTGATAGATAAAATTTTCATTTTTACTCATTGGCAGGAACGTATCCTTTTAATGAATGGTTTTTCAGCAGAGAAACTGGAAAAAACCTCGCAGCTTTTTGAAGAAATTGTGCCCTTCTTGGCCGTTAGAAAGAAAGTGAAAAATATTGGATTCGTAGGAAGACTTTGTCCAGAAAAGGGAATTCAGTCACTGATTAATGCTTTTAAAAATGCTAAACGTTTCGATATCAATCTGAATATAGCCGGAATTATTAATGAAGTAGGGTTTTATACCGAATTACGCAAAAAATCTGAAGGTTTTTCTAATATCAAATGGAACATCAACCTCAAGGAAAATGAACTGAATGCATTCTATCAAAAAGTTGACCTTATCATAATTCCCTCAACATCGTTCGAAACCGGTCCTTTTGTGTTGTATGAAGCGTTAAAAATGAAAATTCCAATCCTGGCAAACAATCTTGGGGATTTACAAAACTGGCAAGAAAAAGGATATGACATTCAACTATACAGCTCACAGCAAGAACTCATAGCCCAAATTAAAACACTATAATGAATTGGAAATTCTTAATTGGAAAATCGTTATTTGAAATAGAACAACTAATTATTAGAACCGATATCAAATTTGTTCGAAATAATTTCCCTTTTGGCCGAAACTGGATATATGATGTTAAAAGACTGCTCAAAGAACAACCTCAAATAATCGTAGATGCTGGGGCTAATTATGGTTTTGTATCAAAAGAATTAAGTTTTTGGTTTCCCTCTGCTGTGGTTTATGCTTTTGAGCCTGTAGCTCATACTTTTCAAAAATTATGCGATAATCTGGCTGCTTCTAATTCGGTATTTTTAATAAACATGGCTCTGGGTGAAAGAGAACATCAGATGGATATTTTGCTTAATCCCGAACATACGATCAATTCATTAAAAAATAATCCTGCAAATTCTGTTGGCCAGGAAACCATTAATATTATCCGCCTTGATCACTTTCTCCAAGAAAAGAACATACAAAGTGTAAACATTTTAAAAATCGATGTTGAAGGTTACGAATTCGAGGTCTTGAACGGAGCAACTGCACTTAATATAGATGTAATTTTACTGGAGGTGGGTTATGAGCGTGAACCGACAAAGGTTCACTTCTCTGATGTGGAAACATACATGGAAGCAAAAGGTTATCAACTTTGTGGCATTTACGAACTGACAAGAAATTTGAATGATAAGAGGAAAGTCACCTATTCTAATAATCTGTATGTGAGAAAAGAAATCCTGGAGAAAAAAGATGATCCCTTAAATTCGCTAAACTAATGAAAATAGCAATTATTGCTGATCCTGAAATTCCAGTACCTCCCCTACTTTATGGCGGGATTGAGCGTATTATTCATATGTTAATTGAACAGTATATGTACCTAGGGCATGAAGTAAGCCTTTTTGCACATGCCGACTCTATAACTAATGCTAAACTAATTCGATATCATGGAAAAACCAGTACTGGCAAGTTGGATTTAATTAAAAATATGTGGACGATCAATCTGGAACTCACACTAAACAAGTATGATATTATTCATAGTTTTGGCAGATTGCTCTATCTACTTCCCCAACTAGCGAGCAAAACTCCAAAAATCATGAGCTATCAACGCGAACCCACAACATCTCAAATTTCCAGAATTCAAAAGATAGCACGAAAAAACTCAATAGTATTTACAGGGTGTAGCAGATACATCAGCGATAAAATTCGGCACGTTGCAACCAGTTTTCCCATTTACAATGGAGTAGATCTAAAAAAGTATGATTTTCAATCAGAGGTGCCAGCTACTGCTCCGCTCATCTTTTTGGGTAGAATTGAGCCAATAAAAGGCACTCATATTGCTATTGAAGTGGCTAAAAGTGCCAATAAAAAGCTCCTAATAGCAGGAAATGTTCCTATTGAGTTTGGGCAATATTTCAAAGAGCAGATTGAGTCAGAACTGAATGAAAACATAAGGTACATTGGCCCCGTAAATGACATTGAAAAAAATAAATTATTAGGTACAGGGCTTGCATTATTAATGCCTATAGAATGGGATGAGCCCTTCGGAATCGTAATGGCCGAAGCCATGGCATGCGGAACTCCAGTCATTGGTTTTAGAAAAGGATCGGTACCAGAAGTCGTTAGTGATGGGGTAAACGGATTTATTTGCGATTCTGTGAAAGAAATGTGTAGCAATGTTAATCGTATAACAGAATTGGACAGGTACAAGGTTCGCCAGGATTGTGAAAAAAGATTTTCATCGCGTGTTATTAGCCAACAGTATCTAAATCTTTATGAAAAGATGATACATGGCACATAAATTAAACGGAATAGTTTCTAATCCTAACGTGGCACCACATGTAAAACAAACGGTACTAGCTTATCGGGACGGAGGATTATTAAAGCAATTTTATACCACATTTATTTTCCACCCCGATAATCTGCTGAGTAAATTACTGTCAATTGTGTTTCCCTCACTTATCTCTGAGTTTAAACGAAGGGCTTTTACAGATTTACCTTACAAATATGTGAGTACTAGCCCATTTCAGGAGATGTTAAGGGTGTTGGCGTCAAGAAAATTATCGGCTATCATTGCTGATAAAATATGGGAATGGAGTGAATTACGTTTTGATGCCTGGGTAGCCTCAAAATTACGTAGTGAAGATTCTTTCATCCATGTAACAGAGCATGCCTCTTTAAAGACACTTGAGAAAGCAAAATCTCTTCGTATCCCCAGTTTTTATGAGCAACCAAGCATCCATCATGAAACTTTTTCAAACATCGTAAGGGAACAGCTCGCGTCATATTCTGCATTCAACACCAAAGAAATGAGCCTTTTTACTGATGAAAAAGCTCGAAAAAGAAATCGCAGACGGGATAAAGAGTTGGCTCTTGCTGATTTTATTATCTGCAATTCTTCATTTACCGAACAAAGCTTAATCAAGGCAGGCATCCCACAACAAAAAATTGTGGTTGTTCCTTTGGGTTTCCCTGAAACAGAAGAAATACTTAAAACCAAAAAGCTAAATAAACGAACTACCTTTTTGGCTGCCGGAAATCTCAGTTTGGGAAAAGGCACTCACCTACTACTAGACGCATGGCGCGAGCAACAAAATCAGTTAAATGATGCGGAACTTTGGATTGTAGGGAAAAACGGCTTACCAAACAGTTTTATAAATCAGCTCCCTAATAATATCAAATTAATGGGCAACATTCCTCGGCATAAGTTAATGGAATTGTATCACTCAGTTGATTTACTTATTCATCCGACACTTGCCGATGGGTTCGGAATGGTTATTTCTGAAGCCATGAGTTGCGGCACCCCTGTAGCTACAACATTAAATGGTGCTGGTGCAGACTTAATTCAGCATGGTCAAAATGGATTATTAATTAATGTTAATAATAAAAAAGCTATATCAGATTGCTTAATCTGGTGTTTACATCATCGTGCAGAGTTACTTGAACTAGGCAAACAGGCATTCCTGACAGCTAAACTATATCCTTGGTCAATGTATCGAGCTAATCTTCAAAAACAGATTTTGAAAAGAGTCAAACATTGAAAAAAATCTGCTTAGTTACAACCGGTCACCTGTCATCGGATCCTAGATTAGTTAAGGAAGCAGCCTGCCTATCCAGCAATGGATATATTGTCCATATTATCTTTCTGCAAAATTTGCATTATCTAATTCCATTTGATCAGCACATCTTGAATAAATATCCCCAATGGACATTCAATGTTTTAAACCTGGCTAATGAACCAATTAAGGCACGATATTTAAGCTTATTAAACAAAATTACTCGTGGATCTGAAAAGATTGTTCCGTTGTCTTTTATCGCACCTTTTGCCAAAAATAAAGCCTACAAGTGGCAGCTCCGCAAGGCGAAAGCTGCTAAAGCAGATTGTTATATTGCTCACAACCTGGGGGCATTGCCAGTCAGTGTGAATGCTGCTAAGTTTCTCCGGACTAAATGTGGCTTTGACGCAGAAGACTATCATCGATACGAGGTATCGGATTTAGAATACCATCCAGATGTTATTTTGAACAGATATCTGGAAGACAAATATATTCCGCAATTAGACTATTTGACCGGATCAAGTCCACTAATTGCCGGGTCATACAGTGAGCTTTTTAAGCTCCCTTGTACATGCATATTAAATGTGTTCAACAAAACCAACAACCGCTTATATAGCCACCATACCAGAGCACTTAAACTCTTCTGGTTTTCGCAAACAATCGGCATTAACCGTGGGATTGAAACGATTATTAAAGCATTGAACCTCACCAAAAACAGGTTTGAATTTCATCTTTTGGGAACGGTAGATCAGAAGTATGCCAAAGCCTTAACATCTTTAGTAAATAGCAAAAGTAGGCTATATTTTCATACACCAATGATGCCAGATGACATTTTTGAATTTGCTACTCAATTCGACATCGGACTTGCATCGGAACCAGGTTTTTCAATGAATAACAACTATGCTTTGAGTAATAAAATTTTCACCTACGTTCAAGCTGGTCTGGCTGTTGTAGCCAGTAATACACCTGCGCAAAAACACTTATTAGATCAGAATAATGATATCGGGATGCTATATAAAAACAATGATCCAAAGCACCTGGCAGATGTTTTGGATACATACTACGGAAATCGACTGCTGCTCTATCAGCACAGTATCAATGCATTTAATTTGGGTCAGTCAGAATTGAACTGGGAAAAAGAAAGTAGAAAATTCATGGACATAATCTCTAGTATTATTTAATATTATTCTGTGCTGTTGGCAATCAACTATAAAAAATTAGATATTGAATAAGTTGCTCATTATTTCCCCTTACTTCCCTCCAACCAATTCGGCTGACATGCAACGGATTCGAATGAGTTTACCATATTTCAATAATTTTGGTTGGGAGGCGAGTGTTGCAACCGTTCATCCTCAACATTCAAACTTGGTTAAAGATGAATTATTGATAGAGGCGGTTCCCAAAAATATCAGAATAATCAATATTGATGCATTTTCTACAAAATGGACAAGGAAGCTAGGTTTTGGAAGTTTGGCGTTAAGATCGATGCTGTATTATAAACACTCCATCGACAAACTCTTGGCAAATGAGAAATTTGATTTAATCTATTTTTCAACAACAGAATTTCCGCTTTTAATATTGGGGCGTCACTGGAAACGAAAGTTCGGCATACCTTTCGTAATTGATATGCAGGACCCCTGGCATTCTGATTACTACCAAAATAAACCTAGGCAGGAACGGCCGAGAAAGCACTGGTTCTCATACCGCTTAAATAAGTGGCTTGAACCCAAAGCCATGCAAATGGTTGATGGATTAATTAGCGTATCTCAGGGATATCTGGATGCACTGTGTAGCAGATATCCACGCCTTATAACTGTTCCCCAACGCGTAATTACCTTTTCAGCATTTGAACCCGATATCAAAGTGATGCAAAAGCATGCAAATACTTTTGTACTACCCTTTCAAAAGCTGGCAAAGAATTATCATTTTGTGTACGTTGGCCGCGGTGGTCATGACCTTCAACTATCTGCCAGACTTTTGTTTGATGGGTTTAAAAAAGGGCTTGAAGAAGCTCCGGAGCTTTTTACGAAAGTCCGATTCCACTTTTTAGGTACGAGCTATGCACCAAAAGGTCAAGGAAAACCTACAGTTCTGCCAGTTGCATCTGAATTTGGCCTTACAAACTATGTGGAAGAACAAACTGATCGTTTACCTTATTATCAAACCCTTTATACCTTGAGCAATGCAGATCATTTGGTAATTCTTGGGTCTGACGATCCCCATTATACCGCATCGAAAGTATTTCCATACCTGCTATCAAAAATTCCCATACTGGCGTTTTTCCATTCTAAAAGCAGTGCTGCACAAATTATCGAGAAATGCGGCGCTGGGAAAGTGATTCCGATAGATAGCCATGGCGATACACTAAAAGACTTAGTATACCAATACCTCCATGATCTGCTTAGAGCTCAAATGCCAAGTCACAGTATCAATTGGAAAGCTTTTGAACCATACTTAGCACCCGAGATGTGCAAGCAACAATGTATAATTTTTACAGATGTAATTCGTCAGTTTAACAATGCTTAATTCTATACTTAGAAAACTATATCGATTCGTTTTAAGAAGAAAGCTGTTTAAGGGACAATTCAGATTATTTATGTGGATTTATAATAAACAACAACTGTCACCTTATAGAACCACCACTAAGCCATTGGCAGGGAGCTTTACCCTTGAGGTAGATACCAAGAACTTCATTGATGCATGTATTTATTATACCGGAGATTACGAACCCTATTTAAAAAGCCAGTTCAGACAATTGATTAGGCCAGGCGATTGTGTATTGGATATTGGAGCTAATATTGGATTTCACACGCTCTATTTCGCAGAACTAGTGGGCCATAAAGGTAGGGTTTTTGCCTTTGAGCCAATTCTGGTGAATTACCAGGCCTTAATTATGAACCTTTCTTTTAATACTTTCAAACATATCCAAACAGAGCAAATCGCATTGGGAAATGAAAGTAAAACCATTCATATTCATGTCGACCCTTCAATAAGAAATCCAGGATCCTACACATTACTAACACATGGAAAAGCCAATACCTATATCCACTGTTTAAAAGGTGATGATTATGTTGATAATAAAAAAATAGGCAATGTAAACTTCATTAAAATTGATGTCGAAGGCTATGAACATGAGGTATTGAAAGGGTTAAAAGAGACGATCATCAATTCACGTCCAATCATCAACTTTGAATACGACCGAAATTATCAATTAAAGATGAATGATACTCCAGCTGACATATTTAGCTTCTTTGATGAACTGAACTATAAGCTTTACGAGGTAGATGGTTACGGAGAACGAGTTGAATTTATTTACAAAGAGACGACTAAAGGGGCAGAGATTATAGCATTTCCCAATTAATGAAGAGGTTAGCTATTGTAACATCCCACCCCATTCAATACTATGCCCCACTATTTAAGTTGCTGGCAAAGAGTATCGATCTGAAAGTATTTTACACTGCTGGAGGTGGAGTAAATGAAAGTCAATTCGAAAGCGGCTTTGGGAGAGAAATTAAATGGGATATTCCCTTACTTGATGGTTACGAGTACGAATTCGTTCCAAATTCTGCACAAAATGCAAGTACCGATAATTTTAATGGAATTATTAACCCTACGCTTTTTTCAAGGATCAATACTTTTAACCCACATGCCTTATTGGTTTATGGATGGGCATACAAAAGCCACTTAAAGGTTCTTATTAATTTTAAGGGAAAAATACCTGTTTGGTTCCGCGGTGATTCTACATTGATAACTAATCAAACTGGCATTAAAAAGCTTCTGCGTAACCAATTCCTGAAGTGGGTATACAAACACGTTGACATAGCTTTCTATGTAGGAACTGCGAATAAAGCCTACTTTTTAAATGCAGGAATGAAAATCGAGCAGCTTCGTTTCGCTCCACATGCCGTAGACAATGAACGCTTCACCGCAGATAGAAGAGCAGAAGCTTTATCTTTCCGACAATCCATCAATTTAAGTAAAGATGACATTATGATACTTTTTGTGGGTAAGTTAGATGAAAACAAACAACCTGATTTACTTCTGAATAGTTTTATTAGCTTGAATCTTCCACATACACATTTGATTTATGTTGGCGATGGACCTTTAAAAAATGAATTAATGGTGAAAGCAAAAGCGCATGAACGGATACATTTTTTAGAATTTCAAAATCAAAATCAGATGCCTATCTTCTATCAAGCAAGTGATTTGACTTGCTTGCCTTCTAAAAATGAAACCTGGGGCTTGGCGATAAATGAAGCGATGGCAGGAGGAAATGCTATTCTTACATCTTCCAATGTAGGTTGTGCTATCGATTTAGTTAAAGAAGGCCGGAATGGTGAGATTTTTCAATTCGATAATTCGGAATCGCTTAAAAGTAAATTAAAGCTTTTAACAAAAAATAAGGAGGTTCTTCTGGAGATGGGTAGGCAAAGCAAGGCCATCATTTCGAGCTGGAATTATGAAAAACAAGCCACGGCAATTTTAAATGAATTAGATGCAACCAACTAAACACGTTAATTACTTATTACTCTATCTTCCTTTTGTCATTGCTTTATTTTTGAAGAGCTTCCCTCATAGTTCCTATATATTAGCTTGGGCAGGCTCCTTTTTTATTTTCTATGTTTGCTACAGAGGACTAATCAAACCACTCCCTTCAGATCTGCCAATTGTTGAGCAATTATTAAGGCCGATGTTCTTCCTGCAGATTATTTTCGCTGGTTATATGGCCACTACTTCGATTTTCTATTACATCCATGCCTTAGGATACGAATATCTCACCTATGTTGGAAATAGGCCTCTAATGTTTGGTGATGTTTATGAATCGATCGCAAAGTGTCAACGCTATTATGTGCTCGGACACGCCGCATTTGCTCATGGTCTACTGGCAGGGATGAGATATGCTCGCGAAAAGCGTTACAGGATTTATACTCCATCAATGAGTAATCTGCTTTTAGGTATTTCCATTTCTTGTTTACCATTAGGTTATTTTTTTTCCAAATTTAGCTCCTTGAGCCAATTCAGTGTTCAACTTAGTGGTTTAAGCTTTGTAACTGGAACAATCGCATTAGCTTTCGCAATCCGAGAACATAAAAAGATAAATATTTGGGGCGGAGGAATTCTGTTTTTATTAAACCTTTTATCAGCGTTAACATCAGGTTTTAAAGAACCCATCATTATATGCTTCTTGTTGTTGGGGATTTTTCTGCTACCGATCTTTGGCAAAAAGTTAATACCGCTTTTTATTACTTTGTTAATTGCACTGTTTTTAGTTTTGCCAACTTTCATTGGGAACTTCAGAAGAATGGTAGGTAAGGGGGTCGATCCGCTTACCGCTCGTAATGAAAGTATTAATCGAATCGTAAATAGTGACAATCTTGTGAAAGATTTGAGAGAGGACAATTGGAGCTTTTTGACAATACGACTATCCGAAATTGAGATGTTTATTCGTTTCACTGAATCTACGCCGACGTTTGTTCCTTATTACAATACAACCCTTGTTAAGGACGCCATTAAAACAATTATACCGCGTTTTTTTTGGCCAGGAAAGCCCAATGTGGAGCAATTAGTTATGACAAGGGTATATAACGCTGGAGTGGTCGATCCTTCATCAAATGTTTCTGCTAAACCTGCATTTATTGTTGATTGCTATCTCTCTTACGGGATGATTGGTATCTGGATTGGACTTTTTCTTTATGGGTACATCGCACAAAAACTTTCAGAACTGGCAGAGTTATGGTTTGGAGGATATTTCATGGGAACAGCAGTTATGTTTGCAGGTCTTTTTCAAATTCTTTGGCGGGGAAATAGTTTCGAGTTTCTTTTCAATGCAGTGTTTTGGAGCCTCGTTACCATGTATTTAATAAAACTAATATTTAAAGCCAAAGGAATTCTTTTTAAAGTTTAAATACATCTTTTGAAAATCCTCCAGCTCAGCCCTTCCTATAAACCTGCTTACATCTACGGTGGCCCCATTTACAGTGTAGCCAAACTGTGTGAGGTACTATCATCCCGCGAAGAGCATGTTATAACGGAGGTATTAACTACAACTGCAAATGGAAAATCAGAACTGGATGTTGAGGTTTCAGTACCACTTTGGGTGGATGGGGTAAGGGTTACTTATTTTAATCGCTTAACTAAGGATCACTCACACTTTTCTCCCAGCTTATTAAAACATCTGCGAAAAGCACTTACCCAACGAAAGCAAGAAAATACCATTCTGCACATCCACGCCTGGTGGAACCTCGTTTCTGTACTGAGCTGTTGGATAGCAAAGAGATACGGTGTTCCTGTTGTACTCTCTCCACGGGGGATGATTACCGCGTATAGCCAATTGAATAGAAATGGTTGGGTTAAAAATATCTTTCAAACCCTGATGGGTAAAAGGCTGCTAGAATACTGTCATATCCATGCTACCAGTGAGCAGGAAAAAAGCGATGTACTTAAAATAGTAAAGCCCCGGAGCATTTATATTATTTCCAATTTAATAAGTTTACCAGAAGTTAAAGCCGATGTTTTCCTGAGCGCAAAATCTTCTGTTTTTGAGCTTATCTTTTTATCCCGTATTGAGCAAAAAAAGGGATTAGAACTATTGATCGCAGCAGTTGCCAGATTAGCAATACCCTGGAGATTAACCATAGCAGGAAATGGTGAGCCACTTTATGTTGAAAGCTTAAAAAAAATAGCTGAAGATCTTTTTATTGGTTCCAAAATAGCCTGGATTGGTCAGGTTAGGAACGATGATAAATTTGAGCTTTTAAATCAACATGATTTATTAATACTTCCCTCCTATAATGAGAACTTTGCTAATGTGGTTTTGGAAAGCCTCAGCGTGGGCACGCCTGTATTAATCTCTGATCAGGTAGGATTATCGGATTACGTACAACAGAAAAACCTGGGCTATACCTGTAAACTGGATCCTTCAGCTATAAAAGCACAAATAGAGCTGGCATACCAGGATATCAGCAAACGACAGGAAATCAGAAAAAAAGCGCCCTGTTTGATCCGGCAGGATTTTAATGATCAGGTCTTGATTAATCAGTATCTCATGATGTATCAAAAGGTACTTAAAGGCTAGCAACCCTATCTAAAAATGAATCTCCATTTTAGCTTTATCATCTTAACCTTTAACGAAGAAATTCATCTTCCGCGATTGTTAGATTCGATTAGGGAACTGGATGCCCCAATATTCGTCCTGGATAGCGGAAGTACAGATAAAACCTTGGCAATAGCGAAAGAATACCAGGCTGAGATCCAGCACCATCCTTTCGTAAACCATCCACAGCAGTGGGATCATGCCCTGAAGCATTTCGACATTAAAACACCCTGGATTGTTGGACTGGATGCCGATCAGCAAGTTTCACCAGAGCTGCTCAGGTATCTACAACATTTCAATGATCAGGACTATCAAAATGTAGATGGCATTTACTTTAACCGGAAAAATTATTTTCAGGGAAGCTGGATCCGCTATGGAGGTTACTTTCCTTTTTATCTCCTCAAAATGTTTAGAACAGGAAAAGGTTATTCAGATCTCAATGAAAATATGGACCATCGTTTCATTGTACCAGGTAAAACTATTATATGGAAAGATGGCTATCTTATTGAGGAAAATTTAAAGGAAAATGACCTCAATTTCTGGTTAGATAAGCATGAGCGTTACAGTACTTTAGTGGCAAAAGAAGAGCTTGAACGCATGCAAAAGTTAAGAACACAAACATTAAGGCCAACCCTATTTGGAAATCCCGACGAAAAAAGAGCCTGGCTGAAGAAATTATGGTGGAATTTACCCCTGCACATCCGCCCTTACCTTTACTTTAGCTACAGGATGTTATTTAAACTTGGTATATTAGACGGTAAAACAGGCATTCGCTTCCATTACCTTCACAGCTTATGGTTTAGAAAACAGATAGATAAGAAAATCAGTTATTTAAAAGCAAGATCAGATTAATATGAACGAAATCACTCCCGAACAAGCCCGGAAACAAGCCAATAGAAAATCTATTCAGTTTATCATCGCCCTCTTTGTATTGTACATCTTATTTAGCCAGGGGAACCTGTTTATGAACAGTGTAATGAGCGAAGGAGGACGTTTTTACAACCCTTACATTGCAGAACACTTCAACTATATCCAGGGACTTAAAACAGCCTTGATTAAACCGGCAGTGTGGATCATTAAATTGTTTGGTTTTTACGCCATCCACAATGACATGGATGTTCTGGTGGTAAATGGCCCTTACCTGAGAATCAATTACTCCTGCCTTGGACTTGGTGTAATGAGCTTTTTAGCGGCCTTTGTACTGGCCTTTCCGGCTCCCTGGAAATCAACTTTAAAAATGCTCGTTATCGGTTTAATCTCGATCTATCTGTTAAATATCGGTAGAATTGCAGGATTAGGCCTGCTATTTGGTTTCTTCCAAAGCCAGCGCAACTATTTCGAATACCATCATGAGATTTTCAATGTGCTGGTATATATCATCATCTTCATCATGCTGTATTTTTGGATTAAACGCAATACCAAAAGAAATCCCACAGTACAGGCTTAGCTTGGAGTGTTGATGATAGCATTTGGACAGTATGCCAATCCTCCCGCAAACAGTTGCAATTTGCCAGCAAGTAGAATAACAAATCCCTAAAACCCAATTCCCATCCCATGTACATCTTAGGCCTTAATGCCTACCACGGAGATTCATCGGCCTGCATATATAAAAACGGTGAAATTATAGCTGCCTCTGAGGAAGAACGTTTCAGGCGCATTAAACATTGGGCTGGTTTCCCAGCTATGGCCATCGAATTTTGTTTAAAGGAAGCGAATATCAGCATTGCAGAAGTGGATTACATTGCCATTTCCAGGGATCCAAAGGCCAATTTTAAGCGAAAAATCATTACTGCCCTAAAAAACAGGTTAAGTTGGAGAAATATCCTCGACAGGATGAAAAACTTGAAAAAAGCGGGGAGCATCCAGGAAGAAATTGCTGCGTTGTTTTCCATAGATCCGACTGCACTCAATGGCAAAATAATTAATGTAGAACACCACAGGGCTCATCTGGCCAGTGCTTTTTTTGCTTCTCCATTTGAAGAGTCGGCTATACTATCTATTGATGGTTTTGGCGACTTCAGCAGTACGATGACGGCAACAGGAAAAGGGAATCAGATTGAGGTAATGGACACGGTTTCTTACCCGCATTCATTAGGTGTTTTTTATACCGCTCTAACCCAGTTTCTGGGCTTTCCGCATTATGGAGATGAGTATAAAGTAATGGGCCTAGCCCCTTATGGCAGCCCCAAATACGTTGAAAAGATCAGGTCTCTGGTTGAATTACTTCCCAATGGATTGTTCAGATTAAATCTTCAATATTTTAATCACCCCAAAAAGGGCGTTAAAATGAGTTGGGAAGACGGGTCTCCTCACATGGATGTACTTTTTACAAATGAACTGATTGAATTACTGGGTAAACCCAGGGAAACTAAAGAAGCCATTACAGTTTATCATCAGGATTTGGCCGCCTCTGTCCAACAGGTATGTGAAGAAGTCCTTTTCCACATTTTAAACCATCTTCAGCAAAAAACCGGATTGAACAACGTGTGTATAGCGGGTGGAGTAGCACAAAACTCGGTTGCCAATGGAAAAATCAAATTAAATACCCCTTTTAAAAATATCTATATTCCACCTGCAGGGCACGATGCCGGAACTGCTATTGGTGCAGCGTTATGGTGTTATAATCAGCTGGAGAAAAAACCCAGAACTGCCCCAATGCTCCATGGCTATTTTGGAAGCAAGTTTGACAATGCCTACATTGAAGAATTGCTAAACAGAAGGAAAATCAGTTACCAAAAACTGAGCGGAACTGCTTTTTATGATCAGATAGTTAATTGTTTAATCAATGAGGGCGTGGTGGGCTGGTTTCAGGGAAGAGCTGAATTCGGCCCCAGAGCATTAGGCCATCGCTCAATTCTCGCTGATCCCCGGAACAATCACGCAAAAGAGATTTTAAACTCAAAGATCAAGCGGAGAGAATCTTTCCGTCCCTTTGCCCCCTCTATTCTTTCTGAATATGTAGCGGATTATTTTGAGCAGGTTGATGATGTTCCCTTTATGGAAAAGGTGTTTAAAATTAAGGCAGAGAAACATTCGGAAATCCCTGCAGTAACCCATTTAGATGGGACTGGCAGACTCCAAACCGTACATACAGGAAGTGATGCGCGCTATCATGTCCTTATCCAATCCTTTTATCAGAAAACAGGTACGCCAATACTGTTAAACACTTCTTTTAATGAAAACGAACCCATCGTTAACTCTCCTGAAGAAGCCTTAGACTGCTTTTTAAGAACCCAGATGGATATTCTGGTGATGGAGGATATCATCATTAAAAGATAGCAACTCCTGCAAATGAGTAAACCGGCTCTTTCCTGGCCTGCCAGGTCTTCGCTTACTTAATTTTCTTCATCCCCCCTGCCTAACCGGAATCATGCATTACCTCAATTAGACACTATTAACAACCTTATTATTTAAGAACAGGATAATTTTCAGCTATCAGTGAAAAAGCAAAGCGCCCGGAAAAAATTCCGGGCGCTTTAACAAGGTGACCTATGCAGTAACATTCGGTTTTAATCGAAATGCTTAGTCGTTACCTGTTATTTTTTGAAAGCTGCTTTCGCTTCGATCATCATGCAACCACTGGTTTGGGCTGTAAGTTGTGTTTCCCCCAATGGCGGTTCATTCCAGGACGGGCCGAACAGCACCGTTTTAGGATAGTTGCCTTTAGTCCAGGCAATCTGAGCATTGTTGTTAAAAAAAGTTTCAAATTTAACCCTGTAGGCTTCATTCAGATCACTTTGCTGAAGCAAAATGAGAAAATAGCGCATAAAAATCCCTTTGAATAATGCATTATCTCCGGTACCCTCATTTCTTAAAATGTTGTTACTGGAATCGATGCATTTAGTTAAAGTGTAATTGGCTGCTTTTTGAGCATCATTCAGGTATGCTTTGTCGCCCGTTACCCGATAAATTTCCACAGCCGAAGCCATAAATGTACCTTGATTGTAAGTGAGCGCCACCTGGCTGATTACGTTAGTATTACCATTGATGTTGTCATAAACCGCTCCGCTTACCCTTTCAAACAGGGTGTTTTTTTGCCATTCATAAATTTTAAGGGCCCATTGTTTATAGGTTTCCTCCTTGGTAAGGGCGAACAGGCGGATTGCAAGTAAACTCGCTGGTCCGTTAGAGCAGGCGTTCTTACTATATGGCTGTGTTTTCATCCAGGCTACTCCACCTCCTGCATAGGTGTCATTCCATCCGGCAATGATATCCGTCCACAAGGTTTTTACCGCTGTGAGGTATTTCTCATCCTTGGTTACCTGGTACAACCTCAACATGGTTAAGGCATTCCATTCCATATCGTCATAAAATACATTGAGATAGGTTCCACCGTTTTTGGCCTTCACACCTATAAACCATTTATCGAAATATGGTTTATAGGTCTCATTCCCTGTTCTGATGTAGGCATCAATTAGCACATCCATAGCATGGGCATTCGGCCAGTATTGAAAGCCCTTGTCAGAGCCATTGCTACCGTAATTAAAGTAGCCATCATTGTTCCAGAACTGAGTGATTAACGCATTCGTGCTATTGTTCGCTGCAGCGGTCCAATCTACTGCCTGTGGTTGCTCATAGCGGTAATCATCTGTTATTTTACTACAGCTACATACAAACAAAGATCCGATCAGTAATATTGAAAATATCTTCATAACTTATTTTTTGAAGCCGCGAAAGGCTAAGCACCTTTCGCAACTGAATTTCTAATTAACTTTAACAGTATGGGTATAATCTGCATCGCCTTTCAATATCAAAGAAATGGTATTTGATTTTCCATCTACCTTATCAGCAAACTTCCATTTATCATCCCACTGGGTAACGTTTGCAAGAAGTTTAACAAAATAATACGATGGCGCTGATCCATCATTAGGAGGCGAATCGGTTCCGTTTAAGGTTCCAAACTGCTTGGTTACATCATTTCCATTGACTGAAGTAACAGCCTGGAATTTGTAGCGCTGGTCTTTTCCCCAACTTTCTACTCTGAAATTAATTACTCCGGTACCACTCCAAACGCCCTTACCCTGATAGGGCATGTTTAGAATGATCGCATTACTTGGAGAGAACCAAAGACCAACACTTTTGATTTCGGTGTAGGAAAGTGTGGCTGTCGAGAAATCGAGATTAATCCGGTAAACAGCAGTTTTTGACGGTGTAATGGTAGCAGTTTGTGTTGCCTCCTTTAATGTGGCGTTATCACTTGTATAGAAAATACGTGGGGTACCTGCTTTTCTATCTACAAAATAATAAGATTTTCCGGCCTCGAGTTTGGTGTAAATCTCAAACTCTCCGGCAGCAGTGAGCTTAAATGGCAGGGCAGCTGAAAGCGTTGCTCCTCCTTCTGAACCTTCACCGGTAATGAAAACTTCATCCGGAATATCAACAAATCCGTTCAGGCTTGTAATGCTGATGGTCCTTTTCTCGGCCGACATTACGCTTTTTATTCCCCTTGAAGATGCTACCGTCCATATTAAATTTCCGGTGGCACCGGGTTCTATGCCGGCTAAAGAGGCGATTTTGTTCAACACTTTATGTGTAATAGTTGCTCCATTAGCGTAACCGTTATTGTCGGAGGTTGTACGAAAGATGGGTTTGCTGAAATCGCCACCCACTTTATCAAAAATCACTTCATAAAGTGCCGCACCACTATCCTCTACCCTTACCGCTTCCCAGTTGAAGTATAAGGATGCAGATGCTGAAGAAAGAAGCTTAATGGTTTTATTGTTCACCGGCTCGTACAAAGCATTTACCGGACTAACATTCGCATCTTTGTAAATCATATCATCAGATTTACAGGCGGCGAACAGGGTTACCACAAAAAAGAAAAGCAGAATATTGAGTTGTGTTTTCATATTAATTTTTTTGAATTCCTTAAAATTAGTTTGCATAGCCAGGGTTGTTTGGTTGTAAATTGCTGTTCAGATCCATCTGAGAGCGTGGAACAGACCATAAATAATCTCTTGACTCATCAAATCTCCGGTTATCCAGCCGGATGTCTTCGGTGTTATTGTTAATAAATCTGCCGCCATAAACATAGCCGTTAAGATATTCACTACCAGCTTTCCAGCGGATGACATCAAAATAACGCAGTCCTTCTAAAGCCAGTTCAGAACGGCGCTCATCCCGAATCAGCCTTCTCATATCTGTTTGAGATAAGGTGGAAGGAAAATTTAACGCTGTGGCAGCTGTAAACCCAGCCCTTGTACGGATGCTTCTTATCGTCTGGTTCCAAACGGTTTCATCCATCTGGCCCTGCTCAAATTTGGCTTCGGCATACATTAATAAAATGTCAGCGTAGCGATACATGATGATGTTAAGTCCGGCATCGAAAGTTGCGGTAGCAGTTTGATCATAATATTTTTTGATGTAATAACCCGTTGAGGTAGAGTTTGAGCTCGCGCTTACGTAGTTGTCCATGCGTTCTGTGCCGTTGTTACCCGTACCTGGCCTGATGTAGATGGTAGATTCAGTGCCATTGAAATTGATCCATTTGCCACCATGAAAAACGATAGAAGCGGCCATTCTTGGATCGCGGTTAACATAAGGGTTCGCAGAATTATAGCTTGGATCCTTATCAATACTCGTCCCATTTAAAGTGATGTAATTATTAACCAGTCCTTGCAAGGGTGCGTAAGCGTTAAGCCTGGCCCCTGCTGAAAGCGGCGCAGCATCGTAAAATTTGGACCACATTTTTAAAGATGGTACATAACCATAATCTAAAATAACCTCGCTGTTATATTCATTTGCAGCAGTAAAAATGCCTGCGTAGCTAGGAAAAAGAGAATAGCTTCCAAACTCAGCTGAATTGCTGATCAGTTTCTGACAGTACTCAGCGGTTTTGGCCCAGTTGCTTTCGTACAAATAGGCCCTGGCCTGAAATGCGCATGCTGCACCTTTGGTGATCCGGCCGTTTTCTGCGGCAGACAAACTTTCCCGTTTTGGAAGCACCGGAATAATTTCATCCAGTTCCTGATGAATAAAATTCATGATGGTGGCCCTTGGCGTCCTTGTCATTTGATTTGCTTCATCAAGGCTAATGTCCTGCGTAAAAAAGGGCACGGCACCATAAAAGTTGGTGAGCCTGAAATAGATAGAAGCTCTGATGAATCGGATTTCTGCCTTTCTTCTGTTTTTTAAAGCGGGGTCCATTCCGGGCACATTATCGATGTTAGCCAAATACACATGGCAGCTTTTAATGCCCTGGTATCCCCACTGCCATTCCCCGCTGAAAAGATCGAGACTTGGATCTGCCGTACCATTTCTGATCGACCGCTGCGCGGTGTTGCTTCTGCCCTCGAAAATATTGTCGCTCAAGGCTTCATCATTCCACATCTTGTCTGCTGAAAACATTTGATTATAGGCCATATTGACCATTTGCTCTGAATTTTCGACAGATTGCCAGAAGTTAGCATCTGTAAATTTATTGGTAGGTACCGTATCTAATTTATTGCACCCGTTTATCATCAGTAAGCATAAAATACCTAAGAAACTATATGCTGTGATTTTTTTTCTGTTGTTCATATTCTTTCGCATTTAGAGTTCTATGTTAAATCCTAATCCAAAATATCTTAGCGTTGGATAATTCCTGGCACTGTTTGCAGAGCCAGACATGTTGGAATCAAACTCTGACGATTCCGGGTCGATCCATGAATTGGCGCTGAAAGTGAGCAGATTCTGAGCATTTGCAAAAACCCTGAATTTCTGGATACCCACTTTTTGTGAGAGCTTTGAGGGAATGGTGTAGCCTAACTGAATATTTTTCAGGCGGATGTAACTTCCCTCGAAGAGGTAAAGATCGGAACCCATTTGGTAATTGTTCTTCGTAGATGCAGCGCCTGGAGGCGATAGTCTTGGCTGGGTAGCTTCAGTGTTGGTTGGTGTCCAGTAATTGAGCTGGTGTTGATAAATAACATAAGAATAGTTTTCGTGAAAGGGCTCAATAAGCTCTCCGCGAACCATCATATCCCTTTTGCCAACGCCCTGCCATAACATTCCAAAATCGAAACCTTTATAAGTTAGGTTATAGTTAAATCCGAAGGTATAGCGCGGAAAAGCATTGCCCAGTACAAACCGGTCTTTTGAATCAATCACCCCATCCCCGTTTCTGTCAGTATATTTTACATCCCCCGGTTTCAAATCAGAAGCACTCATCCCCACAGGAAGTGCAGAAGTTTCGATCTCTTCCATCCCCTGGAATAAGCCACTGATTTTGTACCCATAATACGAGCTGAATGGCAAGCCTACGCGGGTTATTTTGCTAATATTGTCAGCTGTAGAAATTTGCTCATCGCCTACAAACCTAATCACTTTGTTACGGGAATCGCCAACATTGCCGCTAAAGTCATGATAGAAATCTCCTGTTTTCAACCGGTAACCAAGGGTAAGTTCCCAGCCCTGGTTTTTCATCTGCCCGGCATTGGTTTTACTCAGCGTTGTTCCAAATACTGAAGGAATTTCCGGTGTAATTAAAATTTCTTTAGTGGTTTTATTAAAGTAATCGAATGATACTGATAAAGCCTTATTAAAAAAGTTGGCATCTAAACCAATATTCAGTGTATGGGTAACCTCCCACTGCAGGTTTGAGTTTCCAAAGGTAAAGCCCGCACCGGAAACGCCTGTGTTGTTAAATCCATAGGCGTTGGTATAAGGTGTATAAGAAGTAAGGAACTGATAAGAGTCAATATCCTGGTTACCCAACAAACCATATGAGCCCCTGATTTTAAAGTCACCGACCTTCTCTTTATACTTCTGCATAAAACGCTCTTCCGAAAGCGACCAGCCTAAAGATCCTGAGGGAAAGAATCCCCATCTGAATCCCCTGGCAAATTTTGATGAACCATCATACCTGAAGTTAAACTCAGCCGTATAGCGGTCGGCAAAAGAATATCCTGCGCGCCCAAGCAATGAATTGATACTGGTTTCAGTGGTTCCGCCGAGCGATCCATAGCTGCCCGTTTCGTCTATTTCGGTCCCTGTAGTTGGGGTACCAAGGATTGGATCTGTAAACTTAAACTTGATTTCATTTGCCCGGCGTGTATACGATTCGTTTGTGGCGCCGAACAAACCTGTAATTCTATGTCTGCCAAAAGACTTTTCATAATCCAGTAAGAGCTGGAAGTTGAGCAAAGAAACCTGCTGATTATAGTCTTCGGTATTGCGGGTAGAGTTTACATAAACTAAAGGAACGGTGGAAGTTTCGCTGGAAAAAAGCGGAATTTGCTTTCTCCGGGTAAAACGGTGATCAGAAAAAATATCGGCCCCAAATACTCCGCGTAACTTCAGCCCATCGATTATCTTTGCTTCTAAACCGAGGTTCACATTGAAGTAATTGTTATCCGATTTTATGGAACCACCATCTCGCAGCTCGGCCAATGGATTTTGATCTGTCAGTACATCGTTTACCAGATATTTTCCACTTGGAGACACCATTTTATAGTAGTAATAAGTTGGAATCCGGGATGAGTTGATTATGGCATTTGAGGCCGTACTGGCATTGGAATTATTACGGGTGTAGGTAAGGATGGAAGTAAACTTAAAACGTTTGTATTCTGCAGTGATATTGGAACGCAAGTTGTAACGCTTAATGCCATAATCGCCCACAAAATTGCTTCCCTGATCGTAAAATCCTCCGGAAAACAAATAGGTCGTTTTGTCGCTTCCACCAGATATATTTACGTTGTAGTTCTGCTGGGTAGCCGATTGCAGAATTTGGTTGAAATACCAATCCTCTTCAGACTCATGTGCGTACAAGTCCATAATCTGTGTCGGACTGAACTGAGGTGGCAGGCCAACATTGGTCAGTGATAAGTTTTTTAAGGTGGCATTTTGATATCCCGTTACTGGTTTGAATAGGATTTTGGGATCCTGTGTACCGATTTGTCCGTCTAATCTGATTGTTGGTGCCTGATTTTTTGCTCCCTTTTTGGTGGTAATTAACAGTACACCGTTTGCAGACCTGGAACCATAAATTGCAGAAGAACCCGCATCCTTCAAAATAGATACACTTTCCACATCTGCAGGATTAAGTTTGTTCAGGCTGCTTCCATCACTGATGAGCCCATCAATAACAATGAGTGGTGAGTTGCTGTTCATGGTGCTCACTCCCCTGATATTCAGGTTCATGGTATTGCCATTGGGATCCATGCTCCGTTGCTGAATACTCAAACTCGGGGCGGCTCCCTGCAAGGCCTGAGTGAGGTTGGCAGTTGGACGATTCGTTAGTTGAGAAGCCTTCACCTGATCTACCGCTCCGGCAATTCTCTTTCTGGTGGTAGTGCCATAACCCACTACGATTACTTCTTCCATTTTGTTAACACTAGCCTGGAGTATAATTCTCATGTTTCCGTCACCAACAGGTTTTTCCTGTGTTTCAAAACCAATGGCCGAAAACTGCAGAATGACCTGGTCGTTTGGAACCTGGAGACTAAACTCTCCGTTATTATCGGTTTGCCCAATTGCTGCGCCACCTTTTAAACGGATACTCACACCGGGAACCGGCTGATTGGTTTCATCTACCACCCTCCCTTTCACAGGAATAACTTTTTGCTGTTCTTTTTTGATTTTCTCTATCAATACAACGTTATCCTGAATATTGTAGCTCAGCGCTTTGTCCCTTAAAACCAGGCTAAGCACTTCTTTTAACGGCTTGTTTTTGATATTAAAACTTTGATTCTTATAAGCAGAAAGTTCATCCGGCTCATATAAAAACTCATAGCCAGTTTGCTTCATCAGCGACTGGAAAATTTCGGTCATGCTGGCCTTGTTCAGGTTAAGCGTGACACTTTGTGCATAAGTTGCCTTTGCACTTGCTTCTACAAAAGTGAAAATCATTACAATAACCATAAATTTTGTAAGGATCACTGGTGTGAACTTAGCCAGTAACTTCTGGCAGTGATTAAGTAAATAGTTAATAAGCATATTTAATGGAAGGATTTAGGCAAATATTTGGTTAATTCTACTTTAAATAAGATAATTCAAGGAGCTTCCCTTAAAAGTCTTTTACCCCCTAATCAGGATTGAGATAATCTGGATATTGATGCATATTTATTTGGTTTGGTTAGTTTACTCTTTAGCTACATAAATCGTTTTATCACACATGCACAAAAAGACATGACTCCGACAATTGAGCTTTATTAATTGATTTTTCTTATTTCGATTGTTTTGCCATTGGTAACGAAGCTGAAACCTTTGAGCTGGCCGATATAGGTTAGAATTTGTTCGATGCTTCGCTTGTTTGAAAATTTTCCGGCTACGGGCGAATTGCCAAGCTTTTTATCCAGTATAATCTGAACTCCGTAATACCTCGAAAGAATATTCATCACTTCCTTTAAAGGCTGATCGAAAACGAAATATCCAGATTTCCAGGAAATGGCATTTTCGATCTCAGCTTCGGATTTGATGATCGGCTGGCCTGCAAGATTACTGATTGATGCTTCGCCCGGAGCCAGCTTCAGCTGTTGATTTTCAAACCCTACCCTCACACTCCCTTCAACCAAGGTGGTTGTCACCGAACTATTGTCCGGATACGAGGCCACGTTAAACTCGGTTCCCGTAACTACAATCTGGCTTTGTTTGGTATGGACTGTGAACGGTCGTGATGCATCTTTACTGACTTGAAAATAAGCCTCTCCGGTTACATAAACCGTTCTTTCACTTGCTTTAAAGGCAACGGGGAATTTTAAGGATGATGCCGCATTTAGCCAAACATTTGTTCCGTCTGCTAATGTGATTTTAAATTGCTTGCCGTAAGGAATCGTAATTTCGTTATAGGTATTTTCATTCGATGGCTGTCCCTGAGCAGTTTTATACTGAAGTTCGCCCTGTTCTTTACTAAAAACAGTGGCACCATTTTCCTTTATTGCATCGCTGAGTACATCGTTCGTGAGTTTTACTTCTTTTCCATTGGAAAGTTTTAAAACGACATCGTTGTTATTTACAACACTGCTTTTAACTATTCCGGGTTTTGCTGGCCGATTGTTCTGGCCTTCAGTGTAGAAGAAGTAAGCTGTAAATAGTGTTGCCACCACTAAAATTGCAGCTGCATATTTAAAGAATCCGAAGTTTACTTTTTTAACTGGCAGGGCAGTATCAAGCGTTGCTGCTATTCGACCATTGATCTGGTTTTCGAGTGCGTTTCTCTCTGAACTGGATAACTGATCGGTAAAATCAGGCGATTGCTCAAAGGCATTATAATAAGCATGCAGAAAATCAATTTCCCTTTGTGTTGCCTGACCAGCGAGGTATTTACGCAATATCTGGTCAAAGTTGGCCTTATCCAGTTTCATATTATATTTGGCTATATAATAAAGAGACCTGAAAATGGATTATGCCCGTGTAAAAATAAAAATCAGGCGAAATATTTTATAAAACACTGATTATCAATTCAAAAAAATCATCCAAAAAGAAACCAAAGTATGCACTGCATACCAAGAAGGCTGGCACGCAACTTATAATTTATCTTTCCGATTTGATTGCGAACGGTCTTTGGAGAGAGTTTTAACATCAGAGCGATTTCATCTGCAGATAAATCCTTCGTGTACTTTAAATCATAAATAATTTGTTGTTGCTGTGTTAAATCCAATATGAGTGCCGCATAAGTCTGCGAAAGCTCCTGATAGAGTAAATTGGCATCAGAGCTTTCAGAAATACCTTCCTTCAATTCGGCGAGTACCTCCTCAATGGGTACAAATTTCGACTGTCTTTCGAATAATCGAAGCACCCTATTACGGGCAGAAATAAACAGATATCCCTTTAAATTGGAGATCAATGTCCCCTTTGGAGCATTCCAAAGCTGGATGAACACATCATGAGTAATGTCCTCTGCAAGCGCAACATCTTTCACACGCTTGTAGGCACTGTTATAAACGTATGACCAATATTTTTTATACAACGCTTCGAACGCACACCTATCACCTTCCTTTAACTTGAGTAATAAGTCAACATCATCGCCTAATTCGCCCGGAGTAGACATTTTATATCTGGTTAAATTTATTCAACCAAATATATATTAAAAAATGATTCAAAAAATGAAATATCAGTGATGAGGTAAAAATATGTCACTTTGGACCTATTGAAGTAAAACAGGAATGGGTTTTTGACAGAAAATTCTGTTCAGCCTGAGTTTTCTGGTCTTTATAGCAAGGTCAGTGTGAAAATTATTGACTAAAACATAGATCACTATAACGTCATCATCCGGGCTATAATTTGGAAACCAGCATCAAAAATTGTATATTGTAGAAATAGTCCAGATCCGACTCTTGGATCACATTGTTTCATTAAAACTTTATCAATTTGGCATTAAAAAAAGCAGGTTTTTATCGGGGCCCACGCTTGCCCTTCAAAAAAAAGGAAGCGGAACACAAAATCAATCAGTTTATTACCTCAACTGAGGTGAGATTAACTGGAGAAAACATTGAACAGGGTATTTACCCATTGGCTGAAGCTTTGAAAAATGCCCAGGATCAGGGGCTTGATCTGGTAGAAATTTCCCCAAATGCCACACCTCCTGTGTGCCGCATTATCGATTACAGTAAATTTCTTTACGAGCAAAAGAAAAAACAGAAGGAAATCAAATCGAAGGCCAAACAAACGGTTATCAAAGATATTCGTTTTGGCCCAAATACGGATGACCATGATTTTCAGTTTAAACTCAAGCATGCTACTTCTTTTCTCGAAAGTGGAGAAAAGGTTCGTGCATACGTTCATTTCAAGGGAAGGGCAATTGTTTACAAAAGTCAGGGTGAAATTCTACTTTTAAAGTTTGCCCAGGCTCTTCAGGAATTGGGTAAGGTAGAACTGATGCCCAAAATGGAGGGTAAGCGCATGTTCTTAACTTTAGCACCCAAAGCTGTAAAAAAATAACCCAAATGCAATCTGCTATTGGGTCAATATCGGTCAGCAATATCTTGGTGAAAAACCCCGGCAATTGACTTACTGCAAAAAAGCGGGTGTTCATCGCTTAACGAAATCACGTTGCGCTAAACACCCGCTTAAAACGAGGGGCCTACTTGAGGGTTTTTTCCAATTGTTTAAATAAATTTTCTCCCCGTAAACCAACACCTACAATTTTTCCGTTTGGATCGATCAGGTAATTGGCGGGTATAGACTTAATTTTGTATGCCTTTGCTACCGAGCTCTCCCAGCCCTTCAGTTCGGAAAGTTGTGTCCAGGGTAATCCATCTTTTTGAACCGCAGAAAGCCATTCTTTTTTGGCACTTTCCTTGTCAAGCGATACAGCCAGTACAGTGAAATTTCTCTGTTTAAACTGCTCGTAAGCCTTAAGCACGTTAGGATTTTCGGCCCTGCAAGGGACACACCAGGAAGCCCAAAAGTCTAAGAGCACATATTTGCCCCGATAATCAGAGAGCTTTACTGGTTTTCCTTCAATATCATTTATGGTAAAGTCGATTGATGGCTTGCCTACTCCTAACTCCTGTGCATCAGCAATCAATCCGGCAACCTGTAATCCGGCTTTCGATTCTTTCCAGGACTGGGGAAAACTTTGGGCTACCTTTTGCATTTCAAGGCTATGAAGCGAAAAAAAGTTTGGATTGGCCAGTTCAGCCATCAAATCGAAGGAAACAACTGAATTTGGATACTTTTGCATGAATTTGATGTATATCTGATTCCTGCTGTCTAACATGTTATCGTTTTTAGCGGAAAGCTGTGTCCAGCCAATCTCTTTAAGCGCAGCCAGGAGTTTTTCATACTCCCGTTGCGTTTCTGAACCTTCGATTTTTGCATTTTCAAGGTTTGCTCCTTCAAGCATTGTAATGCCCGGCCCCAAATAAAACCAAATATTCTGGCCTTTCTTTTTGGTAAGTGCAATTTGTTCTTTACTATTATCTACATATAGAAAAACCTTTGCTGTTTTTTTCAGTGTTCCTTTGAATAAAAACTTTCCTTTCCGAACATGTGTTGTATCATACCTTAACCTTGCACCATCGCTATAAGAAAGCAGCAACGTGTTTCCCTCTAATGTGGTGTCTGCAAGTTTACCGCTAAGCTCGAATTTTTCCTGAGCAAGCAACGGGCTGACCAAAAAAATAAAAATACACAGCGCAATAAACCTCCTTAAATAATCGGTTTTCATCATGTTACTTAATTTAATAACGATTTTACTTTATTATAAAGGGTTTCTTCGCGCAAATTGGTCGCCACAATTTTCCCTTGTGCATCTACCAAAACGTTTTGTGGGATTGCGCGAATGCCATACAGTAAAGCAGCAGGCTCTTTCCATCCCTTCAAACTAGAAACATGGTACCAGGGCATTCCATCGCTTTTGATTGCAGCTTTCCACTTTTCCGCATTATCATCCAGTGATACGCTCAGTACAGTAAATCCTTTATCCTTGAAATCATTGAAGGTCTTCACTACATTTGGATTCTCCTTCCTGCATGGTCCGCACCAGCTTGCCCAAAAGTCGACCAGGGTATATTTGTTTCTACTAACCACTTCTTTTAAACTCAGTGCGGTACCTTCCGGGGTACTGGAAACAAAATCTTTGAACTGATCGCCTGTTAACTTTCCTTTAACTTCAGCAAGTCTCATCCCAAGCTTTTTGCCCAATGCAGTCTCTTTAACCTGGTTGCTTAGTTTATCGTAAAACGGGAAAGTCTGTTCATAGTTCAACAGCTTATCAGGAGAGTTTTTATCTAACATGTAAAGTGAAATATAAGAATTGGTGTTTTCGCTTGCGAACTGGTGTATCATTTCTCGTTTTTGCAGCCTGTAAGCATCAAATCCGGCCATCAGTTTCGTAATGTACGCCTTTTTCTCATTGCCCTCTGGCATATCGCGATAGAAAATCAGGTCAGCAAACATCTTTTGGTCGAGCGGCCTAAGGGTTTTAGCCAGTTTTTCGTAAGATTTAACCAAATCGCCTCCTGTTATTTGTGCATATTTGATAGAGTCTTTCGCACTCAGCCGAACTGTTCCATCAGCCAAAAATAAATCGATGCCATCCGGATCGTCTTCTTTACCCATTGTTATTTTTCCAACAAGCGGACGTTCGAGCTCACCATTAAATTTGAAAGCACCATTTTTGATTATTGTACTGTCGATCTTTTTGTGCGTGTCATCAAGTGTGTAATACAGTTTAATCTGTTTTCCGCTATAAGCATTACTGAGTTTACCCTCAATGTTGTAACTTAAATTTTGTGCAGTTCCTGCCAACGGATATACCGCAATTAACAAGATAATAATTTGTTTTAATTTCATGTTTTATGGTCTGATTTTATGTGGTTTAATTTACTGCCCGCCAGTTGATGTCTTTTACTTTCACCAGCCCGGGCCAGGTGCTTTTATCCTGCAATTGAATATCAACCAGGTTGGGATTATTGCCTACTTTGTATCGCCGCAGCGTACCTTTACTGGCTGCGTTGTAAGTCGCGATATAAAGACTGTTGGTTGCAAAATCTATCTGGGTATCAAATTTGATCATGGTGATTTCATCGTTACCGATTTCAGGAAATGTATAGACTTTTTCGAAGCCTGGATTATAATCATATGCATACAAGGTATTGTCAACTGCATAAAAAACCACTGTTCGGTTAGAGGAGAAGGCGTAAAATTTAGCCTTGTCAAAATTCATAGCCAATGGCTTCACTGTATAAAGAGCTCTCTTTGCCGGATTGGTACCGTTAGCATAGAATTTGTAGATATGGTGCGTATTGTCACCATCCTTCATAATGGCGAAAGAGTTTCCGTTGGTTGATCCGCCATCAGTATTGCGCGTATTTTCAGCATACTTCAAGGTTCTCCCTACGGGCTGGTTCCATGGGAAAGCGCCGCCTGCTACATCAGGCAGAACCGTAGATGCTACAGCCGATCCAATCCCTGTATAGTTTAAAAACCTGTTATTCCGGGTATCATACCACATTACCGAACTCATACCGCCAATAGGATAAAGCAAATAAGGAGCAGCAGGGATACGCGTGGCCTGATCACTGGCTAATCGGTTCACGGGATTATTAAAATAATCTCCTCCCATGATTAAAGGAACACTGGCAAAAAGATCACCACCTTTGGTAATTATCGCCCGGTACAATGACCCTCCGGTTGCCCCAGTAGCAAGACGTATTTGTGGCGCAAGCACAACAGGCTGCAAAGTTTGAGGGTCTATTGCCTCAGAAATATATAATGTGCGGCTAAAATTACTGTTCAGGCCTGCTGTCATGGTTGCCCGGTCTAAAAAGTAAGAGCCATCATTGGTAAAAGCCCAAATTTTAGTATAGGAATCGTTTGGTCCGGTATGAACCAGGCTTATCGGGTTACGTAAACGCGGGAGTCCACTCGCTGATAAAATATGCTTGATGTGAACGGTGTCTTTAAGCATAGAGAGCATTTCTGCTTCAGCGTAGCCTTCTGAATCTTCGCCCATAATTAAAATTCCGCGTGAATAGGCCGTACTGACATTAATTCTGCTGTTGGCTACCCAGGTTACCCCAGTTTGTTTATCCACCACACGATAGAAAAGGTCATATGGAATTGCATTTAAACGCACCGGGTAAACTAACTTACTATAACGCCCAATGGTGTCGAACATAAAGCTGCCCGTTTTAATAATCCAATAGTGTTTGTACCTCAAGGTGTCACCTTGGTCCTGGGTTCCACTGAGTTGCGGCGAAATGCGCAGGGTATCGATACCCGTACGTACCACATACTCTAAATTAACCCCTTTGATTGATACTTCATTTATATCCTGATAATCGTAATTGCCTTGATCTTTCTTACAGGATGGCAAGCTGAAGGCGAACAGCACTGCAAGTATGTAATAATATAATTTCATTGTTCTTTCTTAAGGAGTGAATACTAAGGTGCAGGTACCCATGGTATGCCAATAATAGAAGTCCATGGAACTGAACCGATGAACATCAGCCTGCCATCGTCTTCGAGTACTGGATTTTTTGCATCATAACGCTGTTTTAAAAGAACAGCTGCATCGCTTGCAACCAGAAGATACCTGGCCTGGGGCATTGTTTCACTGCTGGCGAAATCCTCATATTTTAAGCCGAGGTTTTGGATCAGAAACTCCATCTTTTTCCGTGTAAATACTCCAAACAAGCCCGATTCGCGGTTTACAGGTTGGATTGACCCTGGCCAAACCGCCGGCTGAACCATAATATCATTGATTCTGAGGGTATGTAAGCTGGCATCGAACTCTGGTACTACTGTGCCACCATTTAGCGATGGTATTGCATCCCATTCAGGAAAAGAAAGCTCAAAATCTTTTGTAGCCACCAGGCGCAAGCCCAAAGTAACCTGTTTATTCGTCAAATCCGGTGTACGTTTCAGATGAACGGTAACATTTGCTGTTGTGCCGCCTGCAGGAATTTTAACCTCAGGTGTAATGGCATCATAATGCTGGCCAGGAATAGCCGTGGTTGAATCAGGATTGACTTCTACCCGAAATGTACGATCATAGTTTTTTACCGGGCCCGTAATCATCACCTTCAGGGGATAATCAACTTCATTTTTTCCGATACTCACAAATTCTACGTTACTATACGGTTGGTAGGGCCAATAATTGATGCTCAATGATTTGTTCCCGAATTGAACTGCAAAATAAACACCTTCCTTCCCCTGATAGGACATCATTTCTTTCTTACATCCCATCAGGATGATCAACTGAAAGAAAAAAATATAAATTATTAATTTTTTCATCACTACTATTTTAAATTAATTGCGTTGTGAAATTTCACTGTCGGGTAATGGCGGGCTATAATTAACCAGTACCATTGTTTTTTCAGGTGTGATCCTTACCGTGGCATGATTGGGAACCGATTGATAGGCATTTCGTTTATAAAAGAAAAACTGTTGCCCCTCGCCTAGCATTTCCCTCCGGTATTCTTTACCTATTTCGACATTTAAGAGTGCACGATTTGCCGGATTAAGGCTCACACAGTTGCGGGCTGTACGGAGTTTATTGAAATAGCTTATCGCAGTAGTCAGATCGGGATGACATTCTGCAGCAATCAAAAGTACTTCAGAAATACGAATCAGGGGCATCATGTAACGGCCAGGGCCATCAACTATATCGGCAAATTTCATATTAGTGGTTGCAGTTATAGCTCCGGAGGAGGCACTCTGCCAGGCCCTGCGACGATAGTCATTCACATCATCGTATATTGAATTTACGCGCTCTTCATTTACATCACCGGCACTAAAAGATAGCTTGCTGTTAACAGCTAAATTCACATCAAAAAGCCTGGTGTACATCTGGTACCTGTTGATATTGTAGAGCGAAAACATCACTTCCGTAGAAAATACACGGTCGGGTTTATCTACACTTGTTGCACTTGCAAAGGTTACATATGGAAACACGGTTTTCGTTGCCGACTGCACTTCAGAAAGGAGCTCCTCTGCCTGTGTAAGTGCTTCTGTCTTATTTGCCTGCCATAAGTATGCGCGCGCCAAAAGAGCCTTAGCCGCGTAGTAATTGAGTCGGTACTGCCGATAATATAGATCGTTCGGCCCAGCCGGATTTGCCCCATTACGCACGCCTTCTGTACGAACAGGATCGGTATTGAGTAATAAAGCCAATGCCGCCTTGATATCTGCGGTAACCAGTTCCATCACCTTTTCAGCGCTTGAAAGCGGAGCAATATCATACCCGGTTTTGTTGACATATGGAATAGCTGGTTTGTTCTTGTTAGCGTCTGTGTAAATCGGGCCAAACAAGCGCAGCATATCAAATTGCAGCATGGCCCTTAAAGCGAGTGCTTCACCTTTAATAATGCTGTAATAGGGATCGGGAAGAATATCACTAGGCGCATTACCGCACTTCTCTATAATTACATTGCAATTTGCAACCAGCTCATAGGCTTTTTTCCATATCTGGTCAAATGTAATCTTCACATTCGCATCTGTATAAACGAAAGTTGTATAATTATAATAGGTATGTACTGAGCTATTGAGGTAATAGTACTGTGCTAGCACATCTATTGCGCCTGTTGACATGTTCTGACCATAAAGATTAGCATTGGCCAGCTCTACATACACCCCGTTTAACGCTTTCAGATAGCCCTCTTTATTGACGAAAAGCTGATCTTCTCCCAACCTGTCGGTCGGCTTCACATCTACCCATTTGTTACAAGACACCGATAGGAAGCTCAGGAAGATGCATAGGGTTATTTTATATAATTTCTTCATTTCTTAATTCTTAAAGTTAAAATCTGACAGCTGCAGAAAAGGATACCGACTGGGCAAAGGGGTAATCGATTCCCCGTTCATTAAGGATGTTTGACAGGTGGAAAATGTCGTTCATATACGCCCGAACAGTTATGGATGAGGCATGTACTCTCTTTAGCCAAGCCGCTGTAGAATTCTCGTAACCTACAGAAAAGGCCTCCCCAATGAGTGTATTGTTATTGGCCACAAAACGGGAAGAGATTGGCGTAACCTCGGTATTGGATATTGCTTTAAATACCGCATTGTCTCCAGGCTTTTTCCAGCGATCGTAAAGTGCCCTCCGGTCCTGATTCAAAGCCACACCTGTAAAGGAAATATTTTCCACTTTTTCAAATAACGTTTGCATAAATGCCTGTCCACCTAACCGATATCTGAGGTTAATAGATGCGGTAAAGCCTTTGTAATAGAAGTTTGTACCAATGATACCTTCCAGATCGGGATCACTGTTTCCTACTATTGTCTCATCGTCGAAATTGTAGACGAAGGTTTGCTCTCCGTTTTTATTGAGAAAAATCTCGCGTCCTGTTGCCGGGTCTATGCCTACAGATCTTACCGCCCAAAGATCTGACGGACTGCCGCCATCAAAATAGCGTACCAGATTCCGGCTCCTGTTGGCCACATTGAAATTGTTCAATCGATTGCCCATATCATGATATTTTGCCTTTAGCTGCCTCATGTTCAGATTAACCCTCCAGTTGAACTGATCGCGTTTGATCAGGGTATAATCCGTTGTTAATGTAAAGCCTTTGGTAATTTGCCCTCCCACATTTTGCGCTACCTGGCTTACGCCTGTTGAAGACGGAAGGCTTACAATGGCCAATAGCGGATCGGTATCTTTAATAAAATAATCGGCAGTGAATCGCAATCTGCTGTTCAAAACAGCTAAGTCAAGTCCAATATTGCGGTCGAGCGTAGTTTGCCACTTCAAATTATTGTTACCCATATTGCTGATAATGGTACTTACCCCGAATGGGTTTCGGTTATCATTATTATAGCGATATACCCTGGTAGAGATGTAGCTGTTGAAATTTTGGTTACCAGGATTACCAATCGAACCGCGTAAACGCAGTTGCTCTATCCAGGATAGACTTCCATCCTTAATAAATGCTTCTTTATGCACATTCCAGCCTAGTCCGAAAGACCAAATGGTTGAAAATTGTCTGTTGGAACCAAAAATAGAAGAACCGTCAGAACGCAGGGTAGCATCAACCAGAAAGCGCTGATCATAAGCATAACCTAGATTTGCAAATATACTTGCTCCCCTGCGCTTAGACTCCTGATAAAGTGCTCTTTGGCCCACAACGTAACCCAGTGCAAAATTGGGATTAGAAAATTCGTCATCGATAAAACCGCTCACACCGAAGGTACTTTGTTTATCTGTAGCTTGTTCCATTCGTCCTCCCAAAACCGCATTCACCATATGTTTGGTTGCAAAAAGCTTACCGAAGGTTAAACTGAAATCACCATCATAATTAACTGTTCGTCCATTGCTTTCATCATAACGCCCCTTTTGCAGCTCGTCTATACCTTCAAATTCAGCATTGAAGGGAGAACGGAAGTTCACATTTCCTATAGAGGCAGTCCGCAATCCGAAGCGTCCGCGTACACGCAATGATTCCAGAACTCTCCATTCCATTTCCAGATTATTGGTAAAACCCAGCGACTTGTTCTCGTCAATATTCAGGTTATTCTGATCGTATAAAGGACTGTAGATAGGAGTCAAACTCGAGTTGCCATAAGCTTTGAAATCCTCGAGGACTTTAATTGGATTGCCAGATGAATCGTATTTGCGATAATATGGATTGGCGCGCGAAAAGGCAGAGAACGGAGTTGATTCCTGATTGGATTTGACCTGATCAATGCTAAGTGAGTTGTTGACAGAAAATGCTCCTTTGCGATAAAGCAAACGGATATTCCCGTTAGTAGCAGTACGATCTGAGCCTTTCATTACACCTTGGGTGAGCCCATAATTAAAGGAAACGCTGTAACGTAAGTTTGCATCACCACCTTCGGTAAAAAGAGTATGTCTTTGGGTGAAAGCGGTACGTAAAGGTTCTCCGCTCCAATCGGTATTTACCCCACGTCGAACCTCTTTAAGCCTATTGTTATAGTTCATCTCGCTTTGAGGATTTGAACCCAGCAAGATTGTCCCATCGGCATTTAGCAAACCATAAAATCCCGATAACAGTTCGAATTGTAGCTTTTCTTCTGCATTCATCAGGTTATAGTCTGAAAGATCTGCAAAATTAACACTCCCGTTCATGGTGTAACTTACGCGCAGCTGCCCTGCTGTTGGTCTTTTGGTTTCGACAACAACTACGCCATTGGCTGCCTTTGAGCCGTAGATCGCGGTTGCCGAAGCATCCTTAAGTAGCGTAATCCTTTCTACCCGATCCATGCTTAAATCGGCAATAATAGCCAGTGTAGACTCAAATCCATCCAGGATAAACAGGGGCTGATTGGGATTGGATGCAAATTCATCTGTTAGTCCGATCACGCTACTTTTTCCCCTGATTTCAATATCTGGCATACGGTTAGGGTCTGATCCGAAAGTATTGTTCTCCACTATGGCAAACGAGGGGTCGAGTGTTTTCAAACTCTGCAAAATGTTTTGATTGCCCACAGCCTGCAAATCTTTTACGCCAAAGCTTGATGAGGAACCGGTATAGGCATCCCGGTTTCGCTGGTAAATCCCGGTTACAACCAGTTCTTCCATTGCGCTTTCAAGCGGTTTCATCTCAACATTGAGTGTCTGCTGATTTTTATAAACGATTTCCAGGGGCTTCATTCCCACAAAGCTGAAAGCAATAATCTGCTTACGGTCTGGGTCCGAAAGTACAAGCCGATATTGCCCTTTGCTGTCCGTTTGCGTACGCACATTACTTCCTTTAACCTGCACCGTTACACCTGCCATCTCCAACAGCGTTTCCGCATGGCGAACAACTCCCGTAAGGATAAATTGTTGAGTCTCTGCAGCAGGTACCTTAATTGGAGGTTGGATAGCAGTAATGGGAGAAAGAGAGATGGTATTGTCTTCCACGGCAAATTCGATTATTTGTCCTTTGGTAATCTCTTTTAAGAATTCTTGCAGCGGCATATTTTTAACATTAACTGTTATAGGTTTTGCAGCTTCGATCAGCTTTTTGGGGCCAAAAACCGTGTAACCACTCTGCTTTCGCACAGCCTCTATTACTACGGAAAATGGGACACTCTTGCCTTTAAATGTGATCTGCTGCGAATATGTCGCTGCACTCACTGTCATCAGCCCAGTGAGCATTAGGCACAGGATGGTCTTCATCACTAGTGATAAGTAAATTTTAATCATTAATTTTAACGTTGGTTTGGTTGGTGCAATGTTAGGTTTACTGCAAAGATTGACCGCAATCCAATCAGATCAGTTAAGGGAAGGATGGCAGTCCTTTCCTTTTCTTTTTTGGAACAGTCTGTAGTTAGTTAGTTGAGTTTGGTTTAGGTCATTTGGTGATGGCTTGGTTTAGGTGAACAATTATTTTTTTCCTTTGATGGTGAGTTGCCTTCGGGCAACGTCAAGATCATAACTGATTTGGGCAGCGTCGAGGATACGCAGTACCAGATGAATATTCTGGTTACGGAAGGCATCCCCTACCAATTCCTCTTGTGGAATGCCGTTGAGATAAACTATTTTAAGATTATACCAACGCGCAATTTCATTCATTGTTTCTTCAAAAGGTTTATCATCAAAGCTGAACTTACCACTTCTCCATGCGGTTTGGCTAGCTACATCCACGCGTTTGACCTCGGTTTTTCCTTTAGTGCTAAGTGCCTGCTGGCCTGGAGAGAGCACAACACGTTCCTTGCCGCTGCTTACTGCAACTGTTCCTTCCTCGAGGGTAGTTTTGCTCCCCTGCTGTTCGGGATACGAGCTTACATTAAACTGCGTTCCAAGAACTTCTATTTCCTGCTGGTTGCATATCACCTTGAAAGGTTTCCGTTGTCCGTTTTTAAGATGAACTTTCTTCACCTGAAAATATGCCTCTCCAACGAGTTCAACGATCCTGATATCTGAGGCAAACTGCGCCGGGTATTTGATTGAGGATTCGGCATTTAACCATACTGCTGTTCCATCTGGCAATGTCAGTTTATAAGTTCCCCCTCTTGGGGTATTCAGACTTAGCATAGCGGCCTGATCTACCGGATGAGAAATGGCTGATCCGGCAACGGGGCTGCCATTAAGGTAGGTAATCTCTTGTCCGGCAACTATGCCCTCCTGGGAAGTACTAAGTGTTATCGTTTTCCCATTGGCAAGGGTTAATGTAGCCTTATTTCCCCCTGGTTGAATGTCTTTTTCTACCCTCGCTGTCATTTCTGTAAGGGATTTATAGTTTACGGTCTTCCAGGTGATGGCTGCGATAAGTAGAATTGCCGCCGCAGCGGCAATCCATCTGATGAGCGTGAAATATGAAGCAGGTTGGGCACGGTCATCAGCCAATTTGGTTAACAAGCCGTTGCGCATTCTCGATTTTACGTCCTCTTCTGATTCAATGACTTTGGTCAATATGGTCACATTCTGATCATCGTGGCTGTTATACCATTCAATAAGGGTATTCAATTCTTCTGGCGTAATGGTTGCATTATTGAATTTGAACACCAAATGTTCTATATTTTCCTGTTTATAAGACATGAGTTTGCTTTTCTGAATATATAGACAGAAAAAAAAGCACTAAGGGTTAGTGCCGATAAAATTATTTTTGAAGAAAAAGATAACTTAAGATCAGGGCGGTCAGTAAGTCGAGGTTTCCCTGTATATCTTTGTTTGCTTTTTTCAGATGTGCTTTAACCGTATTTTCGGAAAGGCTCAGATTTTCTGCTATTTGCTTTGCCGATAGTCCTTCCTGTCTGCTAAGGCGAAAAACCAGCTGACATTGGGGTGGTAGCTCACTAATGGATCTATCTATCTTGGCCTGTAACTCTTTTAGGATTAATGCCTGTTCTGGCGATAAATAATTGACTGCCTCCTGCCTGTAGTCTTCTGCTTTTAATCGGCCCCGGTAACGCTTCTCCAAAATATTAAAAGACTGGTTACGTATTGCACGGCTGAGGTAATTGGATAAATCCAACTTCTCCAAACCAAAATTTTCGCGTAATTTCCATAAATTATACAAAACATCCTGAACGCACTCCTCTGCATCTTCCTGGCTGTCTAAACGTTTGTAAGCAACGGCAAGCATTCTTTTCCAGTAACGATCATATATCTCTATCATTACTTGTTCATCTCCATTGCGCATAAGTTCAACTAACTCTCGATCCTGATATAACTTATACTGCCTCATACTGTATGTATCTCGTTTACAAATATATACTTTTTACATATATATGCCTGCCCTTCAATACTGATGAAAAATACTGCAATAAAAAGATCTTTGACCTTTTCCTTTATGGGATAAAACCGTAAATGAGTGTTTCTTATCCCGAAATCTTGGGATACCATTGTGATTAAATCCGCGATTGACTGGAGAGCCTTATTATAATTTCGGTTTTAAACTCTGGCTGGGCATTGGCCGTTATATATTGCGGAGACCTGTTTCAAAAACATGGTAATTACAAAGCTGTACAAAGGCGGCAGAAAGCAATGTTGTGCAGGCAGGTAAGGCCACAGTCTTTACCATTTGGTTGTTTAAAATGGATTTTTAAGCGTCATGAGCATGCACCAGTTGCTGAATGCCGTAATGCTGCATGGCTTTTTGTTTAAGTGGGTTTGTGCTCCACTCTTCCCATTTATTGGTAGCGGGATTGTAACCACATTTCAATGGTTTGGATATGTCTAAACCTGCCTGGTTTATATGTGTTCGTTCTGTGAATGCCCTGCAATCTGTACATACATTTCTAAACTCACAATCCTGGCAAACCACGATATCATTTTTGGTGATGTTCCAGTAAGCCTTAAAATCTTTAGCGTTTAACGCATCTTCCAGAGAAATGTATTTTATGTTCCCGAAAACCTGTGGCATTGCCGGACAGTTTTTGATGTTTCCGTTTATATCAATACCTATTTTTTTATTGAGACAAGAATTATGATTAACGGCTTCTAAAACCTTCTTGATGTTAGTATCAAAATACTTTAAGTCTACTTTCCCACAAGAATTGATTTTTAAATATTGACTGGTAAAAACCAGGTTAAATTTAAAAATATCTACGACCTCAAATGGAGCTTTCTCGCATTTATGAAATATCAAGCTGTAAATTCTTGCAGATTTCTCATTAAGTGTTTTTATAAACGTATCATCAACTCCCAAATGATACAGAGAGAAAATCTCTATGCTTTCTAAACATGAGTCGTTGAATGTTCGCTCTAAGTTCAAAAAAGATGTTAACGAAAGTTCACTTTCACAATAGATTACCAAATGTCTTATGCCTAAATTTTCGATAGATTGTACCAGCCGTGGCGATAGCGATAAATCAGCAGTTTCAATAAATATATTGGAAATTGTGCTGGCTTCTCTAAATGTTAGGGGTAGCGGCGGAAAATTTTCATCCCAATTATTTTCGGTTATAAAACCGTACTCTTTTTCCAATAAAAAGTTTAGATATTCCTGTACTATTTCTTTAGATTCTTCATCATAAAAAGCAAATACTTCCTCAATAGAATTGGATTTCAACTCTTCAACAATATCATACAATTCTAGAGACTGCAACTCAGAAATGTTTCGCTGCAAATCAGAAATGAGGATCCTGTTAAGACCTTTTGTGATCAAAATATCGCTAAATAAATTAAAATACTTCATAACAACCTGCTAATTGGCTTATATGGTTTTACGAGCATAAGAAAGTTTGTTTTACAGCAACTGCATGTGCCATAAAGTACATCATTACCTTTCTGATTATTTTTTTCACCTCTGTATTCATCCACAAATTTGAATGTAAGCGGCAACTTATTTTTTTCTTCGATTTGGTATCTCATAAATATTCGGCTATTGCTTTCTCCGCAGCATAATTACACAAGGCTGAAACCCCTAAAAATTGGCCAACGGTATTTACCTCTAAAAAATAAAATTTCTCTCCGCTTTTGATAAAATCTATTGAGCCACAGTTTACATCCAGTAACAGCATTAATTGATGCGTTTTCTCTTCAATTTCAACAGGGAGATTGTATCTCACATTTCGGTTAGGTTTTTGAAGATTGTACTTTCTGAAATCGGTTTTGGTTCGCTCATCACTTTGAGACATTATTGCTGTTGAAAAGAACTCCCCATTCAAATAAAAACTCCTGATTTCGAAATCCTTCTCAATTTTTTCCTGAAAAAATGTGATAAAAAAACTATCTTTTTCTTTATGCTCTATTATGTTGGTATACATAATACTTTCCGCATAATCCTGGTAATTATTTATGGTTATGTTTCCGGTTAAAGGCTTTATAATTGTTTTATCCAAAACCACTTCATCCGTAGTTTCAGCTAAATAATAAGCTGGAACATCTAATCCCACTTTTTTTGCCTGCTCTAACACCAATAACTTATTTACAGCGCTATTGCTTTGCTTATTGATGTGTTTTTTTGATTCAATTTTTTTAATTACATAATCCTGCAACCAATGTTGGTGCTCCTGCATGTGGATATTTACAGCCGGGCTATCATATTGGAAATTCTTAAATTTTAATCCCCCTCTTCTGTACCAAACACTGTTTATTTCATCGATGTAAAAACAGTTTTTATAACTTTCTATATAGATCCGTTTTTCATTTATTTTTATCTCAAACACTTCATCTTCATCCACCCGGATGAATTTTTTATCCATTGCCAAAAGCCATTTTATAACTTCATTGGTGGTAGTCTCCTGCTTCTTGGATATAATTAAAATCATCTCTATTTTCTTAAGCGCTGAATATTTTTGATATGGGTGCCCCCTATTAAAGAAGGCAGCCCCTACCTTTTTCAATGATCGTGATTAAATGGAATTTTTGCCGGAATTGATCGGCGAAATTGCATTTACGCAGATACTAGTAATTCAGAATGGGTTCTCCTGGTGCCAGACGACGGATCTCCCTGTAAAGATATTGACCCGTACCATTTTCGCCCGAATAGTGGTCATATTCTATACAGCCCTCTCCAACGAAAACATTAGATTGAATGTCGGTGTAGCCTCCCAATGCTCTTCCTCCGTTAATTGACGATAAATCGGTAAGTTTTTGGTTTTCAAGTGAAGAGAAATCCTTTTTCGTTCCTTTTAAATTTTTCATTTTATTAATTTTAAATGTTAGGTAAATGCGCCAACATACCCTGGCGTGTGGGTTTTGTTCATTTAAAATTCGATACAAACTAATGGGATTACAAGCGGTAGTTGATATGTGACAGGTTTGGGTATCTTTTCGCTATTCCTGAATGCATATTCGTAAAATGGATAAGCAGCTACAAAACGGATATCTCAATATAATGGCATCCAGCTATAACCAATCTGAAATGTAATTTGTACAAAGACGGTATTATAATAAAAACATTCATTGTAGGTCTTGCAAGTCAGTATACCTTTCATCAAGGCTAATCAAAATAGACCCAGCAATATTTTTAAATACCTCAAGCAAAATAACTTGTCTTAGGCGTGTTTCTGAACCAGACATTTAGCAATAAAAATGGCTTAGTCTTTGTTGCTTCCATGCAAAATTTTAAGCAAAATCCCTTTTAGATCATGAGCAAATTACACTTTTCAGTAAAGAAAACCTTCTTCCTTTTTTCAGTTATGAGCATTCTTTTATTATCATCATGCGCTGAAACACCCGAAAAATTCTTCGACATTACCATCCTTAATACCAATGTGATTAACGATTTCGCTAGTCCGGATCTCGCCCGCCATATTGATGACGAAGCCAAAGAATATCCAAACATACCCTCAAGCAAAAAGAAAGGTGATGAGGCTACTACCACAGTTAAGAATAAGATTTTATACCTGGAGCAATCGTTAGAAAAAGTGAAAAAAATTTCGGCTTCGGGTGATGAACAAAAAGAAATAAAGGCTTTATCTGTAGCGCTTTACGAAATAACAATCCCGGTTTACAAGAACGAGTATCTCGCCTATGCCAAACTATGTGATCAAAAGGGCAGCCAGGAATCAAAAGATGCTATAATTAAAGATATAGATCAGAAATACGCTGCGGCTTTTGAACAGAAATATACCGCATTAATGGAAAAGGGTAAAGCCTATGCCAGCGAAAATAACATCCAGGTAAACTGGGGCCGTTAGTAAGTTGCCTAATTAAAATGATTAACTGGCACTCCAATAATTCCATTTAAGTACGAGCGCTTAGATATTTCTATATCCAAAACCGGCTCATTTAAACTCAGATGCCCGATATTCAAATAAATATTTGATAGCGGGCATCTTTATTTTTTAGTAAACAACTATTTGCGGTTTAGGTGACTATTGAGAATGATTTAATGTGTGAGTGGTATAAAAACCGAAATTTATCGTGGTTCGAGACCTTCTGATTAAATGCAGCCCGAAGCACTAAGCCGAATGGAATCTAATGGAGATGACCATTAAAAAAATCGAGCATAACCCCAAGGGCACCTTTTGAGTGCATCATCTCTCCATTGATGAGCGATTCCTTTGCTGCAGCAGCTGCTCTTGTTCGCATCTCATTTTCGTACACTTTAATAGCCTCTCCAACTGTACTAAAGCTTTCCGAAGCCAGGGCCTCGCTTAGTTCCAGAGCGTCACGCATGGCCATATTTACCCCCTCTCCGGCAAAAGGTGGCATCACGTGCGCAGCGTCACCAAGCAATGTGAGGTTACTTTTTGATTCCCATGATTGCTCGAATGGCATACAACCTATTGGCCTGGGAATTAACGGCAACTCAGTGCTCTCAAAGAGTTGTTTCCAAACAGGGGCCCAGGCGCTGTATTTTTCTGTAAACCAGGTTAGGAGCTTGTTCCGGTCACTCCAATCAAGATTGATCTGATCCAGCCAGTTTTCATCGGCTTTGAAGCTGGCATAAAACCCAATTTCGCCATTTGCCTTTTGACCAAGCAGCAAGTTCTCTTGTTTACCAAAAGCCATGATCTTACCTCCCTTCAACAGGGTGTGTATGGCTGGTGCACGATGCGCTGCATCACGAATATTCCCTTCCAGCATCATTACGCCTGAATAAAAAGGCTTGATATCGGTGAGATAAGGGCGTATACGGGAATTAGCCCCATCTGCTGCTATTACCAGATCTGCTGTTTCCTGCCCGCCATCATCGAAAGTCAGTTGCCAACCTTCGAGCCTTGGCTCCATGCTTACAAACTTCTTATTCCAGCGAACCGTCTCTGGATCCAGTGAGTTTAGCAGGATTTTTCTAAGTATCCCCCGTTCTATCTCAGGTCGAAAATGCTCATCGCCAAAATTCTCTTCCAGTTTAAACTCGTGGTCGCTGAAGAGCGCTTCAGCTTTTTCATTCATGATTTGTTTCTTGTCTGCACCAGGCATATAATTTAGCCTGAATGCCTCTATCAGCCCGGCTTTCCTGAGTGCAGCCAAACCTGAATCGTCATGCAGATCCAGCGGTGAGCCCTGCACACGTGCCTGTGGACCTGCATCCCGCTCGTATACTTTTACATTTCTTCCCTGCAATTGCAGCAACCTGGCTAAAGTGAGTCCACCTGGCCCTGCACCAATGATAGCAATGTTTTTATTTTCTAATTTCATATCATTAATTTAATGATTCAAAATTAGCCCCCCTTAAGCACCGATAATAGTACAAATCGGTCGTTTTGATTCCTGGATAACTCTTTCGGTAGCGCACCTGCATATTTCTTAATTTTCTTGATAAAATGGCTCTGATCGGTAAAATCAAGCTCGGGAAAAAGTTTGCCTAAGGCAACATGTTCCAGTGAAGATCGGAAACGTAGTATCTCACAATAGGTTTTCAGCGGAACGCCAAGTAGTGCATTAAAATATCTGTTGATCTGTCTGCTGCTCCAGCCCACCCGTTTGGCGAGTTCCGCCACCCCCATTTCTCCTTTACTGCTATAGATCAACTCAAATAACTTTTGTTTTCTCTGATCGATTTTTTCAGGCATAAGTTCATTCAGCTTCTGATTGACATAACCTTGAAAGGTTTCGATATTTAGGAAGTTTTCAGTCTCCATGTCCCAAAAATTATGGGGAAGGTTCCGTGCTGAGTTCAGCATATCTGCAATGCTTAACTGCAATATGTATTCTAAACCAAGTGGGGTAAAGCTTACCGCATAAGCATACATTCCTGCCGTGATGACCCTATGTTTGGGCCCGCTTTCCAGCCCCATCAGTATCACCTCAAAGCTACCTTGCTCCGCCTGCACAAAAAACAGATCTATTCTGCCATCAGGGAGTATAATAATTTCTTTATCTGAGCCAGAGAAATTACCGAACATACCAATGCTTTCTACAAATATTGATTTCTTTCCAGTGGCGCTAGTGAAATTATATTCAAAATCTGTGCTCATATCCAAAGTTAGAATTATTTAGCACTCACCCGATGAATACGGGAGAGCTTTCTCAGACCATTCCTTTTGTGCACCGGAAAACAAAGAAGATTTTGCAGAAATTGATTTTCTACCCCAATAAAACCAATGGATGCCCCGCCACCAAATCTATTTCTGTTGAAATTAGGGTAATCATTGAGCAAACAGAATTACTGTCTTCATCAATAAACAGCTAACCAATTAATCATTTATAAACCACTAAATTTTAATCCAATGAAAAAAACAATGTTATTTTTAATTTCGGCATTAAGTTTATCTATTCTTTCCTGTAAAAAAGAAAGTGAAAATGAAAGCAGCACTTTTGATGCGAAATCAGCATTAAAAATGGAGGCACAAGTGAGCAGTGTTAGTAATTTGACGATCGAAACGGGCATGAGCCTTGCGCAAATTAATCAGGTAATTGCTGCAGCTACCGCTGGAGATACGGTGTGGGTAGAAGCAGGCACCTATGCTATAACCGGAAAAATAGTAATGAAAGCTGGTATTGTTCTGGCGAAAAAAACCAGCGTGAACCCTGTTTTCAATGCTACAGCAACCACTACAGATTTGCTCTCTGCCAGCTACAATACAGAACTGAGCAACTGCGTCTTTTCAGGCATCACTTTTTGGAACTATAGGTTTGTGATTACCAATGCCGCTAAGGTTACTTTTAAATATTGCATTTTTGATTATGGCACAAGAAAGGCCGGCACCAATGAAACCTATTATTCAGATGCCTACCTTCAGTTCACGGATACAGATTCGACCTTGGTGAATACCTGTACGTTTGCCAGAAGGGTAAACAACAGCGGAAGAGGGATATGGTTAAAAAGTACCACGAACAGCAGGATCTTAAATTGCAGTTTTGGTAATGGGGGTACTACCGGATATTTTGTAACCGCAATAAACGACAACAGTGAAAGTAACAGCTTAATTAACAACAACATTATTAACAGGAATACGACATTAAATACCGATTTAGATCAAACCGATCATGGCATCTATGCGCATAGCTTTAATGGATTAACCATTAGTGGGAATACCATTTCGGGATGGCCTGCAAATGGTAGCGGTGGAGCTGTAAAAGCGAGAAACGGACAAAATGTAACTATATCCGGAAATACCTTTAACAATTCAGGGATATTGCTTTACGAGTACAGCAACACCCCTGCGTATCCTTACCTAAATAACGTTATTGTTTTAAACAATAACATTAACATTGATACCAATGTGAACGATATTTATCATGGCATAGGTTATTACAGGGATAATACAACCGGTACCGAATATTCCTTTAGAATAGAGGGAAACATCGTACCCAATGGAACAATCAGTTTTGCGGGCAACAACATCAACGTCGCTAATTTTAATGCGGCAAATGGTGGAGTTTATAACAATGATTATGGGATACTAAGCCTTAAAGCCGGGATTAATCAATCGGGAAATTACTAAAGATAGCTTTACTGAAGCCCGGTACCGGTTCATCTGGTTGCCGGGTTTCAGTTTTGACTCAACCTAATATGAATACTTTAATGGTTTATATCGCTCTTTAGAAAGGCAGGCGATGATGCAAATGAACCTTGCTAAAACTTATATTTGATTTTAGTATTTTACCCAGCCCAAGGTTTGAAGGCCATGGAGTTGATCTGGCAAAAATTAGTGCTTAAAATCAGCTCATGGTTTTCTTTTAACAGACCAATCAATATACTCTCCTTCCTCAAAAACCACTTCAATTTCATCGGGTATATCTGCAGATATTTTAAAATGCTGAGCAGGCAAGTCTTTACCCTGTATTTCTATAAAAATGGCTTGATGGAGGTCGTGGCTTTGGTATACTACTTCTGATTTGCCAGCATCTGTTTGGCTACATTGAAGGGGCTTGAAGCCAAAAAGTGCATTTACAGCAAATTCTATGCGATAGATAAAGCGATCTTGCCCGAGCAGCAAGATTTTTTTACTTTGTATGGTAGCCGCCAGAATGTGTACATCTACTATTTCTACCTCAAGTTCAGTTGAGTGGATTAAATATCCGCTGTTATATAATTGGTGACAAACAAACTGCTCAATATCTGCATTTTTATCTTCGATAAACAGATCGGCTAAAATCACCTGTTTCTGAAAACATTCTTCCTGCCGGATGATCTGGTCCATTAATTGGGCAAGATCTGCTGAACCTGGTGCTGTTACCGGAAAAATCAAACTGCTAGCCTGCTCTTTAGAAATAAGCGTTACCAGACATTCTGCTTTAAACCGATCAAATGCCTGCATAAAATGCTGTGTAACCGCTGTTTTATCAAAAGCGCTAACCAAGTGACGAAACTTAGGGATATGCATGAGCAGGCCTGATTCACTTAAATTAAGATTACTCAGCGCCAGTTTCGACTTCTCGGCAATCCGGGCTATGATTTCTGCATTGGCAGTATTAGTTATATACACCTTAATCAAGCCTTTCCTGGCCAATGCTGCTAAGGCTACAAATTCCTTCCTTTCAAAATCAAAAGCCCTATCCACTAAAAAATCAGCTTCAATAAGTATATTTTCCGATACCAAAGTCATATGCTTTATTTTAAGATCTATATAGGTGGAACTTATCCTTTCAGTTTTTGATAGCGCAACAACGCCTCTAAAAAGTAGTAATCTGCATAAATCAATGGAACATCAATTTCTGAATTATGTGGAAAGCTACCTACACTGTGTTTTAAGATAAATCCAGAATTAGTACCTGTTTGGGCTAAATAGCCATCTCCTGATAACGATTCAAGCATTTGCTCTGCAGATTGGAAATATCTTTTGCCCTGAATGGAAAATGTACTCAGTTCCAATAATGCCGAACTCACCAAAGCTCCGGCAGAGGCGTCACGCGGAACGTAGGAAAGCTTACGGGAATTGTAATCCCAATCGGGCTTATAGCCGTTTTGGCCAACATTAAAATCCCAATACGGAATTTTGTCTGCTGGCAGATTAGGATGGTTGAGGTAAAAATCTGCTGCTTTTTCTGCTGCATCTAAAAACCGTTTGTCTTTGGTTTCCCTGTACATCATGGTGAATCCATATATGGCCCATCCCTGCCCTCTAGACCAGGTTGAATTATCTGAATAACCCTGATTGGTTTGTTGGTGCAGCGCAACCCCACCTGGAGCGTAATCTACTACATGATAGGTGCTGTAATCTGCCCGAAAGTGATTCTTTATGGTATTAAGTGCATGACTTACCGCTACATCCCTGTACTTTGGATTGCCGGTAATTTTAGAAACATAGCATAGCATTTCCAGATTCATCATGTTATCAATAATGACCGGATATTGCCAGGTGGTTTTATTGTCCCATGATTTTTTTGCCTGCCAGGATTTGATGAGTCCAACTTTTGGATCGAAGCGGGTTAGCGCAGATTCAGCTGATTGAATTAAAATCTTACGGTATTTGGCCAGTTTCCCGGGATCTTTCTCCAGGCGCATTGCATTTCCGTAAGAGCAGTACATTACGAAGCCTACATCATGATGCTGAGTTAAGAATTGTCCTTGTGCCAATGCTTCAGTCCATTTGGTAGCTGCGGCTTTCCATTCAGGTTTTTGGGTATACTCATAAATGTACCACAATCCCCCCGGAAAAAAGCCTCCGGTCCAATCCCAAACATCGGTTCCCTTTATGCTACCATCTTTTTTGGTGGTACGTGGAAACTGACTAAGGTCAGTGGAAGTTTTAAGCATTAATTTATACTGTTTTTCAGCACGGGTAAAGTCTTTCGCGATCAGTTCTTCTTTTGCGGAACGACATAAAAATGCCGTTGTTGTAATCAGCACAGTAAGTCCAATCAGACTAAAAAAAACTGATTTTTTAGGATTAAACAGCGTAGTTTTCATTGATATATGATGTTGATAAGTGTCAGAAAGATTAAATGTTCATTTTAAAAAGCCAAATACGACGTTGTTTTAGGAAAAGAATTGGGCTAACAATTTTCTAAGATCGGCAAATAGGTTCAGGCAATTTCCAGTCATTAGGGCGCCGTAATGGTTATGGGCAGGGATTTCACAACCTCCCAGGTTCCATCTACAGTATTGTTCGAAGCCACAAAAGTTGGCGAATAACTGCCTGGCGGATAAACTGCTGAGGCTGTATACCTTTGCATCTTAGCGGTGATTTCTTTAATACCTACTCCGGCATCGGGGCTTACTTTTCGCAAATCAACAGGGCCTACTATTGCCCAAGCTTCTGCCGGAGCGGTAGCTGTAGCTGCAGTGGTGGCGCCGGTAATAACCAGCGAACCTGCAGAGCCCACCCCTGATGTATACACCCAGGCATACTTATTGGCATTCAGGGATTCATCTAATGTGGTTAACCAGCCCAAACCGGGTATATTAACCCCATAGTTACTGATAGACTGGTTTGAGGCAGCGAAATTAGCCTGCGTGTAAACGGTATTGTCTTCCAGCAGGTTACTCAAAGAAAAACCGCTGATTGTCCATTTATTCTGAATGCTCCCTGCAACAGCCTTATATTTAAATGCTATAAATACTGGTTTTTCCTGTTTGGCAAAATCCGACAGATCAATAATACCAGAAGGGGTAGCAGCGGTACTTCCTGTTGACCAGGTTGCGCGGGAAGAGATATCTGTCCAATTTGCAGCAGCAATATTGGCATTGGTAGCGGCTGTATCTCTGGTAATTACCCCGGTTAAAGTTTGAGATTTTGCAACTACGCCTTTAAAATCAGTAGAGATGAGCAACTGAATTGAACTGGCTTGTGCTCCATTAGCTCTTAAGGAATTAAACTGCAGCTGAGGAATGCCCATCGCAGTTGTTCTGTTTCTGAACGCATAGCGTTGTCCAATGGCACCTGAATAAAAGGTTACCACGTCAGCATTTCCGCTAAGCTGATAAATAATGGTATCTGTTGTTTTAAAAGCTGTACTGGGCTGTCCGTTTGTTTTGGCACTAAATACCTCAAAAACAACATCTCTTTGCTCAATTGTTTTGTCGCAGGCTGTTAGCAAAAACAGACTGGCAAAAGCCATCATATTTAAAAATTTCATATTTCTTTCTATTTGATAATTACCACCCTGGATTTTGTGTTGCCTGTTTATTTACAGTAATTTCTGCGGCAGGAATCGGAAACAATACATGCTTAGGAAGCACATTAGAACCTGCAAGACCTCCATACGAGAAAGTTGCCCCTGCGTTAGCCCTGATATCAGCGCCAATAGTATTCATCGTTTCTACCCATTTTCCCCACCTGATCAGATCGGGTCTCCTCAATGCTTCAAAGCATAATTCTCTGGAACGTTCATCTTCAATAGCTTGTTGAAAACTGGCCTGACTTAGCCCACTTAAATCAACTACAGCGGTAGCAATAGTAGCTGTGGCAGTTGCACGAACGCCTGCATAGGTAAATACAGCGCCCGTTACAGCGGCTGACGAAGCCCCTGAGGTTTGAACCGGAGCGGTTGTGGTAGAGCGCCCGGCGGTAGTAACCGTATATACATTATTCCCATTAAACACCTGGCTATTAAGGGCATAATCGGTATTAGATACCCAGGCCGTTCCGATGGTTACCGTGGGTGCCGAGGTATATCCCTTGCCTGGATTGGTAATGGAAATGGCAATAACCTTTCCTGTACTGGTAGATACCGTTGCATCAGCTGTTGCACCTGAGCCTCCCCCACCGGATAGGGTTACAGGAATATTGTTTATGGTTAATAAATAGCCTGTATTGCCGGCCGTAGCCAGTGTAACACCATTAACTACACTCACAGAGGCTCCTGTTGTAGCCGGATCTAAACCAAAACCCCTTCTGCGCACCTGATTAATTGCATCATAAGCAATCGCAGTAGGTCCGTTAAGGTGATTTTCTGCTTCGGCCAGCATTAGCAATACGTCCGAATACCTGAGTAAAGGATAATTGATGGGTGTAGTATTTTGATTCTTGTTGTCCAGCACATAGGCTTCCCTCCTAAACTTAGCGGCATCGCGGTTATAAATTTGTGCTGCAGTGTAATAATTGTAGTAAAACCGATCAGGATAGGTAGCAATATAATTGAACGGCGCCAGATTCCAGTCCCTTCTCAAATCCCCGGGTTGAAAAAGATTGAAGAGTTTTGCCGTGGTATGTAAGAAGCCATAGCTATATCCAATTTTAAGACCTATTCCCGTGGCTACCTGCATTTGGATTCCACCTAAGCTACCAACTCTTCCATTAGATCCTAATCCGTCAGCGCCATTGCCCTTAAATTCAACCTCCCACATGCTGTCTTTGATGTCGTATAAATCCTGATGCATGTTTACAAAAAGTTGCTTATAGCTCGGATTTAAACGATGTTCACCTGATTCTTTTACTTTTAAAGCCCATGCCCTGGCATCGGCGTATTTAGCTTCGTCTTTAAGTGGTGCCCCGGCCATTGTTAAACAAACCCTGGCCAGTATGCCTTCTACTGTAGTTTTACTTACACGGCCACTAAAACCCAAATCAGTAATTCTTGAGGTTAAACCCTCTGCTCTGGTCATATCAGCAAGAATTTGCGCATAAACCTGCTTTAAAGGTGTACGGGGAAGCTGAACATCTTCGGCTGAAGGTGATTTTGTGGGTTCAGTTTTAAGAGGAACATCACCAAAATTACTTGCCAAAAGGAAATAATAGTAACCCCGGAGAAAGAGTGCCTCTCCTAAGATCGGTGAACGTTTAGCCTCAGTAATATTTGCTTTGTTGATGTTTGCTATAAGCATATTGGCCCTTTCGATACCGATATAGCATTGCTGCCACAACCCGCCAACACTGGCATCGGCATAATCGAAATTATAAGCCGGAACACCTGTGGTTTGGGCACTTCGCTGATAGAATGCCTCGTCTGACACATTGTAGTCGCTGTTTAAAAAATTACCGTACATGGAGGCTGTTTCCAAAGGATAATACACCCCTGCCAGCGCATTTAACAGTTTAGCTTCCGAATCATAATATTCTTCAGGCAGTAAATTATCAGTAGGCACTGTGGCCAGAAACTTTTTACAGGAGAATAAGCCTGTAGTGATGAGCAATAATAAATATAATATCTTTTTCATGTCAGTTGAATTGCTGTGAATTTCTTTCTCTTAATGCCCTATAGATTAAAAAGTAACATTGGCTCCAAAAGCTACAGTTCTTGCTCTCGGGTAGGCGCTATAATCAAACCCGCCTGTAAGTACAGAATTGTAGGTACTCACCTCCGGATCTAATCCTGTGTATTTTGTCCAGGTGTACAGATTTTGTCCCGACAGGAATATACGTGCAGTTTTAATCTTCAATTTATCCAATAGGGTCTTTGGAATATTGTAACCCAATGAGACTGTTTTCAGGCGAAGAAATGAGCCGTCTTCTATTGTTCTTGAGGAATAACCTGCCACAGAGAATCCACCTGTACGGTAGTTGGAGGAAGCCTGGTTATCCGGCGACCAACGGTCTGTATAGCTTTCATATTGCTGCAGGAACCTTTTTCCCAGTGCATTGCCTTCAAAAACATGACGATTCATATTTTGGATGTCATTACCATATGACCATTGAAAGAAAATATTCAGGTCAAACTGCTTATAAGTGAAATTATTGGTAAATCCACCCGTATGCAAAGGCAAACTATTTCCGATTACAGCATAATCTGATGCATTTACATTACCATCTCCATTAATATCTTTGTATTTGATATCACCAGGCTGGATATTCTGGCGGGCGCTGCCATTAGCAGGTACATTGTCCTTTAACAAATATTCGCCAGTTGAGCTTCTGTTGAAATCACTGTATTGGTATACTCCTTCCCATATAAATCCATACATTAAACCTAAAGGTTCAGCAATTTTTGCCATGTAGGAAGGAATATTTGTATAGGCATTATCCCAGTTAGTGGTAGAAAGTAAGGTTTGCTGATCTTCTGCAAGGGCCAGCACTTTATTTCTGTTAAAGGAAATGTTAAAACTGCTGTTCCATTGAAAATCTTTGCGGTTGATATTGATCGTGCTTAAAGTAATTTCGAGTCCGCGGTTGGCTACTGCGCCTACATTTTTAAAGGCTGTGGTGTAGCCCGATGAAGTAGGCAGGGTGGCCCTGAGCAAAAGATCTTTGGTATTCTTCTTGTAAACATCAACAGTCATTGAAATCCTGTTTTTCAGGAAGCCGAGATCAACACCTGCATCATATTGGTCAGTGGTTTCCCATTTTACTTTGGGGTTACCAAGCGAGGTAGGGATAATGCTGGTAACATAACTATTGTTCCAGGGATAAGAGTTGCCGGGCACTACATCATTGGAAGATAAATAGGCAAAATCGTTCACCCGGTTATTTCCGGTTTTTCCATAGCTGAGGCGGATTTTTCCATCTGATAATATCTTATTGTTTTTCAGGAAATCTTCTTTAATAAAACGCCATGAACCTCCTAATGAAGGAAAGTAACTCCATTTATTGCCTTCTGCAAATTTAGAAGAACCATCTGCGCGGTACGAGGCTTCTAAATAGTATTTGGATTTGAAGTTATATTTGGCCCTGCCATAAAACGAAGACAATGTCCAGAGGGAACTGATTGCTGTAGTAACCGGATTTAAAATTCCCTCATTAAGTCCTGAAATACCTAATTTTTCGTTCGGCAGGAAGGTAGCACCGAAACCAAAAGCATTGCTGGTATTGCCCTGGGCAGAAAATCCTGCTAAAATATTCAGGTTATGGTTTTTGTTAATGGTTTTGGTCCAGGTTAGTGTGTTTTCATTAGACCAGTTATTGGTATTGGATTGCAGTACAGATCCATTCACACCGCTGGTTCGTCCTGGAGTGGTATTTGGGCTTCCGGGATAGGTTTTAGAGTTGTTAAACTCTTCACTTATTACCCTTGTATTGTTAATTCCCCCTGTTATTTTCAGCCTTAAGTTATTTGTGATGGCATAATCAAAATACCCGCTTACATTTAAGTTATGTGTTTTATTGTTTCGAACTAAGTTTTTTTGGTTCATGATGGGGTTAAACTTGTAATCGGTACCGCTTGATGTCGTTTCATCAATTGCTTCGTCTTCCGTGAGCTCACTTAAAGGGCTATATCCCCAAACGCTATACAAAATATTAGTCGTTCCGCTCCCGCCGGTTCCTTGTGCAGCCGAATTTCCTGAGCGTAGCAAGTATGCATAATTCGCATTAACTCCCACTTTTATTTTGTTGCTTAAAGTCTGATCTAAGGTTATCCTACCCTGGTACCGTTTATAGGCAGTATTGATTACTGTACCTTTTTGGTCGTTCAGGTTTCCAGAAATGGCATAAACTGTTTTATCTGATCCTCCCCGCAATGCCAGTGAATAATCTTGTCTGAGCCCGGTTTGAAAAAAAGGTGATTGCCAGTCAGTTGCCGGCACATTCCTGTAGTCTTCGAGGGTTTTATCCGGTCTGGTAAGCAAAGTGTAAATTGGAGTCGGATCGCTTGCAGAACCCTGTGCCCCCGGAACAAGTTCCAGCTGCATCCTGGCAAATTCGTAGGTGTTCATCAAATCCATTGTTTTGATGTTGTTATCGAAACTTACTGTGGGGCTGAAAGAGATTACGGGCGCCCCAGTTTTACCCTTCTTTGTTGTAATCATAATGACCCCATTTGCACCCCTGGCGCCATAAATAGCAGTTGCCGAAGCATCTTTTAATACATCAATAGATTCTACTTCCTGGGGATCAAAAACATTCAGGTTAAAGCCTTCAATGGGAAATCCATCTACCACATACAGCGGACTATTATTTTGAGTAATGGAATTTGCCCCCCTGATCACAATATTTACTGAGGATCCGGGCTGGCCATCTGAAGAGTTAACCTGCACCCCGGCCACACGGCCCGCAAGTGATTCGTCGATTGATCTTACCGGTGCCTTAGTCATATCGTTCATGTCTACCTGAGCAATTGAACTGACCAGATCAGCCTTTTTGCTTGTACCATAACCAATCACCACCACATCATTAAGCAGCTTATCATCTGAAGCCAGTGAAAGGTTGATTATACCATTATCTCCAACCACGATTTCTCTTTGTACATAACCGATGTAGGTAAATACCAGTGTGCTGGCAGCTTTGGATGAAACCTGAATAACATAGTGACCATCCTGATCGGTAGTGGCACCGGTTTTTGTGCCCTTTACCAATACACTCACACCCACCAGTGGCGACCCCGAGCCCTGTTCGGTAACTTTTCCTTCTACCCTTCGGGTTTGAGAAAAGGCACTCATAGCACAGATCATGCACATTAAAAGAAGGTAAATCTTTCTCATATTTTAGTTTGTTTAATTTGGTTTTCCTGTAATCGCGCTATGGATTACTTCCCTCAAATTTGCGAGGCAAGTGGCTTAAAAGAGGGGTACAGATTAATTTATATAAGGGTAATAATTGGTTAACATTGCCCTTAAAGGCAGAATTAACCAATTATTTTATAAAAATTATTTTAGTGTGAGTGTAGAACCAGCAAGTGCTCCCTGAGGAAGTTCCGCATTTAAGCGCCTGATTTTTCCTGTTTTGGTATCTTGCAGTTCGACCGTCATTTTAGGCGCCTGTTGTCCTGGGTCGGCAATATGGCAAACCTGCTTTCCCTTTAGCTGTTGAACCATCAGTGCGCAGGGTTTATCACTGGTAATTTTCATGCCTTCCAGCGTGATCGTTCCAGCCTGATAAAAGATGGCCTGCAACATATCAAGCGATTGGTGGTAAACTGCCTGTACCTGTTCGGTGTTCGCCACAATCTGCAGATCTGCCGGTTTAAGCTTTTTCAGTTCTGTTGCATTTTTTAGGCCCGGTAAAATGATGTAGCTGTATTTGGTATTTTGTGGCTTAGCCCCATGATTGATCCAAAGTTTAAATACATTACCCGAAACTTCATCCCTGGTATGGGCATTATTTATGTGATACCAGTTACCTTTCTGGATTTCGGTACTGAGTGTAATATCACTGGTTTCTGGAAAATAATAACCTACTCCATCATGCAAAAACCAACTGTTTTTACTTGCTTTGATCTCTGCCCGAGTACCTTTAACTACAGATAAACTATTAGAGCTGGTCACATTTCCATTTAACCAGCATTGGTTTACAGTAGTGGTAACTGGTTCGTTGGCATCACTCTTTATCCCTGCCCCCAAACAAACTACCTCCTGATCAAAAAAGAACCAGGACTTCTTTGCCTGTAAGCTATCGTAATCTAACACATACCCGCTGGCGCCATACCCGTCGGCTGATACACCACCTGCAAACTCATTGCGGCCTTGCTCGCCCCAAAACTGCGTCATCGGCCGATCTGTAATATAATCCCTGCTAGTTACACCCGGAATTTTATCCCATTCCCAAACGGGCATAATGTTAAAGTATTCTGGGCCACGTACCTGAATATTGGTTGCCCCATCAGAAAGGTATCTTCCCAAAAGGTTTTCGGTATTACCCGATTCACTTCGCTTGGTCCGTTTACTCACCATGCGAACATTAAAATTATAACTGCTTCTGCCGTGTTGCACGTAGTCGGCATTCCAGAATTGCCGGTGATATGCAGCAACCTGATAATCTGCCGCTTGCTTGCCTTCTGTACGGGCTATGGCAGCATTCCAGTCCTTAGTATGCTCAAAATCCAGCAACTGTGCTACCAATAACCTGTTTCTTTCCCCGCGTTTATCCAGTATATCCGGCCTGCTTACTCCACGTCCTTCCACATTAAAATCGATGTAACTTCCCCTAATGGCCCGGAGGTAAGTTTCACGATAATATTTTGAAAACATTTCCAGTTTTTCTACTGGCAGAGCATATGCTGTTCCCCTTACATAATTGGCCAGTTTTAATACACCGGTTATAAAAACCGAGCCATAACTGGAAATCTGAAGCTGTGGGCCATGTTGAAGATAGGAATAATCATACTGAAGACCTTCTTTACGGTATACCAACTGAATAGGTTCGAAGAGCTGTGCGGTAGAAAAACGAATTAATTCCTGATCATCAGTCAGTAGTCCCCTGTAAAAGTAGTGTAGTGCCACATCGGTTTTATTGGCTCCGGTTTGTTTGGCAATATCGCCACGCTTCATCCTTTCAATTAAGCGCTGTTCGAGTTTAGCATCTAATGGTTGTTTTCCATAGCGCATCATAATCAGCATTTCGCCCAGCGCTTGCGGTGTAGCAATTTCATTGTGCCACCAGTTACTGCTTTTGGGATCACTTTCATACCAATACTGGAATGCTGAAGAAATCTGTTCAAATAACTTGTACTGTCCAAAGTACCCACTTTCGGGTGTTATATAAGCCTGGATCAAACTTTCCAGCTTAAGCAAATGACGATTTGGCTTCCAGTTTGTGATCTCTTTATCCTGATAAGGAATGTCACTCCAGCTTCCATTAGCTTCTATTGTTTTAATATTAACCTCAGCTGCCCGATCAACAAATTTAACAGGCTTTTTAAGGTCTTTCTTAACTCTATCCAAGATCACTTTTGTGGTTTCGTTTAGCTGTGCCTGAATGCTTAGTGGACCACCTATCGAGATAAAAAAGAGAATGGAAAACAGTAATTTCTTCATGGGTTATTGGGTTAATGGTATAGGTTATTGATTATTTATGGATACAGTCTTTCCATGGCCCGTCCTTTGGTTTCCATCCGGTGTTTCATGATCTGGTTCTTTCCCCCGTAAGTGCTTCCCCAATGTGGTTTATCCAGGTTTTTCTCCCATTGACCAAGACTTCTCAACATTTCTTTGACTATCCTGGGGTATTTGTCCGACAGATCTGTTGTTTCGGACAGGTCTTTTTCCAGATCGAATAACAGCACATGCTGTACCTGGTTTTCTATAACGCGAATGAGCTTCCAATTTCCTTTGCGCATGGCCGCAGCAACGCCACGGCGCCAAAATAATGCTTCATGAGGTGCTTTGTTATTCCCTGCTTTCAAATAAGGAATTAAATTTACACCATCTAAAGGGAGCAATCCCTTTTGGCTTCCGTTGATGGCTGCAAGAGCTGTTGGTAAGATATCTAAAGCACTTACCGGATGGCGGTAAACAAAGCCTGGAGAAATATGTTCTGGCCAGTTCATCATCATCGCCACACGAATTCCACCCTCCCATTTAGCGCCCTTCATGCCCCTCAATACTCCATTGTCAGATGAATTGGTCGTTGCACCGCCATTATCGTTAATAAAAATAATAAGCGTATTTTTATCAAGCTTGAGTTGCTTCAAACTGCTTATTAATTTGCCTACATTATCATCTAGTGAAGTCATCATGGCTGCATAGGCTCTGCGGCCACTATCCGGAATATGGGCATAACGGGCCATTAAATCCTGCTTTGCGTTCATAGGGGTGTGCACGGCATTGTAAGCGAGATACATAAAAAAGGGCTTTTCTTTATTCTCCTGAATAAAGCGGGTAGCCCGGTCGGTAAGCATATCGGTGAGATAAGTAACTTTATCTTCAGGAACCGCTTCACGATTATCATACAGCACATTTTCCCGCTTAGGTTTTGTTTTATAGGCAAAAAAATCTCTTTGTCCGCCAGTAAAACCATAAAATTCATCAAACCCCCTGTTTAAAGGAAAATGATGGGGTTCATCGCCCTGATGCCATTTGCCAATGGCGATTGTTCGGTAGCCATTGGCTTTCATTTCATTGCCAATGGTTTGCTCTTTAACGTCCATGCCCACATCGGCCAGGGTATACCCGGTTGAAACCTGAGTAGAAGTATTATGTTCGAAACCAAAACGCTGCTGATAGCGACCTGTTAGCAGACCAGCCCTTGAAGGTGCACAAACTGAGGCTGAAACATAGGCGTCGGTAAACCGGACACCTCCCTTAGCAATAGCATCGATGTGGGGCGTGGGAATTTCCTTTCCACCATAGCAACCAAAATCAGCATATCCGGCATCATCGCTTACAATAACGATTACATTTGGTTTAGCTGTTTGCTGTGCAATGAGCGATTTGGCTGACATCAGAAACATCATAACCAGCATAGCGGTAATTAATCCGGAGCAGTCAGAAGATCGACTTTTAATATAATTTTGCATATTCAATCTTTGTGTTCACCTGTTTCAATCAGGAGTTCAAATATTCAATTTAACCGATATAAAAAGGGTGAAAGATTGGTTTAAAAAGGGGGATTAATCTGTTTTTGCTGATATTCTGAAGGTGAAAAGCCAAATTGCTTTCTAAACTCCTTGCTAAAATATTTCCGGTCACTAAATCCTACAGCATAAGCTACTTCAGAAATATTGAGCTGCCTGTCATCGAGTAGTTGTGCTGCTCTTTTCAGGCGTTGAGATTTTATAAAATCAGAGATGGTTAGCCCGGTTAGCGCTTTGATCTTTTTATAGAGTACCGTTTGGCTCATGCCGATATGATCTACGAGACTTCCCACGTTGAAATCCGGATCTTCCATATGATCTTCGATTAGCTGCATCAGCTTGTTTAAAAACTTCTCATCTGGCGAAATGCTTTCCAGTTTACGTGGATGGAGCATAATTTGTCTGATGTATTTTTGTTTGAGTTCTTCACGCCCCTGCAACAGGTTTCTAATGCTGAGTTCCAGTACCTGGATGCTGAATGGTTTGGTAATGTATACATCTGCTCCGGCTTCAAGTCCGTCAACCTGATGCAGTTGTGAGGCCATGGCGGTGAGCATAATTACCGGAATATGGCTGGTGGTTTCCTCCTGTTTTAACCGCTGGCAAAGCTCAAAACCGTTTAACTCTGGCATGGTTACATCGCTCACTACAATATCAGGAACATGCTCCATAGCTACCGCCAAACCCTTTAATCCGTTTTCACTTTCCAGAACATAATAAGTTTGATGCAGCGATTGAACAATAAAATCACGGAGCTCATCATTATCTTCTACCACCAAAACCGTATGCTTTTTTTCAAAATCGTTCTCCATAAGGAAGGTTTTAGCAGGTAGCTGTGTTTCTATAGCCAGAGACCTGGCTACCCGTTCTCCTCCAAAATCCTTCAGAACCTGTTCGGCTTCAAAATGATCCTGACCCAACAGGAGATTAACCCTAAGTACCGTAAGGCCAGATCCTCCATCAATACCTTGCTTGCTGTAAACACTAATTTCACCTTTATGTAAATCCAGAATATTTTTAGCCAGGGCCAATCCAATACCCCAACCCTCGGTATGAACGCCACCAGATTTAACCTGGAAGAAATTGGCAAAAATTTTATCCTGCACAGTTATTGGGATGCCAATGCCGGTATCTGTTATGGTAACAACAGCTTTACCAGCTTCCTGCTTAACATTTAATGATATTTTTCCATGATCGGGTGTAAATTTAAAAGCATTGGAAAGGATGTTATAAAATACTTTTTCCAGTTGGCCTGGATCATAAAAGACATTTATTGCCTCTTCTTCACATTCGAATTGATAATCGATATGTTTCATCTCGGCAAGGCCCAGGTAAGATTGATAGATTTGCCTGCAAAATAGAACAATATCATTCTGGCTCACCATAACACTGGCATTTCCGCTCTCTATCTTTCTAAAATCCAGCAGCTCGCTAATCAGCCTGAGCAACCTATCAGCACTGCGCTTGATATGCTGCAACTGATGATTAACAGTATCGTTTTCAGCAGTCATTCTGATTACCTTCTCCAGCGGAGCGAAAATAAGCGTTAATGGTGTACGGATTTCGTGCGATATACGGGTAAAGAAATCCAGTTTCATCTGGTAAAGCTCTTGCTGACGTTCACTGTTCAGGTGCTCATAATACAGCTCCGTTTCCAGCTTTTGCTGCCTGCGGGTAAAACGAAGCACAAAATATAATACCAGGCTTCCTGCAACGAAGTATAAAACGTAGGCCCACCAGGTTAACCACCATGGAGGTAGTATCCTGATTTCCATCACCGAGGGACGATTGTTCCACAAACCATCATTATTGCTTCCTTTTACCAGTAACTTATATTTTCCTGAAGGGAGATTGGTGTAGGTTGCAGCTGGAATATCAACATAATTCCAGTCTTTCTCAAAGCCTTCTAATTTATATGCGTACTGATTGCGCTGTGGCTGAATGTAGTTAAGTGCCAAAAATCCGATTGAAAAGATATTCTGATCGGCCCTAAAAGTAATGGATTTGGTGAAACTGATATCCTGTGTTAAAAGTCCATCGGGTCCGTCAATGGTTACAGGCTTGTTAAACAACTTCAGCTCAGAGAAAACGGTTTGGGGCTTATAGGCATTTTCTCTGATTTCTCTGGGGGTAAATACAACCAGGCCGTTGTAACTTCCGAAATACAGCTTGCCTTCTCTATCCTTGTAGGCCGAGTTCACATTAAACTCGTTGGTGGGCAAACCATCACCGGTATTGTAATTTTTAAATGATTTGCGTTTGCGATCAAATTTACTCAGTCCGCGATCTGTACTCATCCATAAGTTACCATCATTGTCTTCTAACAAATCGATAATGTTATTACTGGCCAGCCCGTTTTTGCGTGTGTAAGTGATGAAAGATTTTTGAGGAGACTGGTAGCAGCTTAATCCGCCGCGCATTGTACCGATCCAGATTGTGCCCTGATGATCTTCCAGTATACAAGTAATCTGGTTGGATTTAAGGCTATCAGGATGTTGATCATTTTGAAAAAAGACATTAAATCCAGTTGCCCCCCGAGCAAGCAGATTCAACCCTCTTGGCGTTCCTACCCAGAGATTTTTCTTCGTGTCCTGATAGGCGAACCTGATATAACTGCTGCTGAGCCTCAGGACTTCATTTGGATTATCGCTAACCACCTCGAAAGTTTCCTTCTCAGGATCGAAAATATTTAAGCCTTTTGATGACGTACCTAAGAGTAATCTTCCACGATCGTCTTCGGCGATACTGCTTACATAGCCCTGAGTTAAACCCTTTGAGCTTGGCGGATAGTGTTTAAATTTACCGGTTGAGGGAATAAAAAGTTCCAGCCCACCCTGATAAAGCCCTACCCATATTCTTCCTTTGCTATCGTTAAAAATCGCCTTAATTGTATTGTTACTCAAACTCCCCGGATCACGGGGATCGTTCACATACTTTTTAAATGTACCAGTTTTTACATTATAATAGTTTAACCCCTGTCCTTCGGTTCCAATCCACAGGTTCTGCGCATTATCAGCTTCAATAACACTGCTGATATCACTGCTAATACTGTTGCGGTATTTGCTGTATTTAAGTACGGTAAAAGGAATAGTATTGCGATGGGTAACATTTACTCCTCCAAACATGGTCCCGATCCATACTGAGCCGTGATTGTCCTGATAAATCTCCTTGATAGAATTGTCGCTCAAACTTTTACGGTTATCAGAATCGTGTTTATAAGTTGTAAAATGCAGTGAAGTAACATCCAGAATATTTAAACCATTCATTGTGGCTATCCACAAGTTGCCTTTTCCATCCGGGGTAATTTTTCGTATAATGTCATTGCTCAGGCCATCAGTACGCAATATGTTATACCTGAAGCGCCTGAAAGAACCCGATTCAGGGATAAAAAGATTTAAACCTTCAGATTCTGAACCAACCCATATTCTCCCCTTTCCATCTTCGGCAATGCTGCGGATTGAATTCCCGCTAAGGCTACTGCCATCCTGGGCATTGTGATAAAAAGAACTGATGTGAATTTTACCATTTGTAAACGTGAGCCTGCTTAATCCTGTGGTTGTACCCACCCAGATATTGCCTTTACTGTCTTCAAAAATGGTGTAAACCGAATTTCCGGCAAGCCCATCTTTTTGATAAATTCTTTTAAACTTTCGCGTTCTGGGATTATCCAGTACGCTCAGCCCATCATTGGTACCGAACCAGATTTTCCCCTTGCTGTCTGCATGGATAGAAAGAATAATTTTGTTGCTCAGTCCATTGGGATCTTTTGGGTTAAAGCGGATCCTTTCAAAAGCATCTTTTTCAGGAATATAGCGGTTAAGGCCGTTTTGCGTACCAATCCACAGATTTTGCTCATGATCCTCCTCCAGCGCATAAATATAATCTTCGGTACTAATGGAACTCGGATTATTGGGGTCTGTACGATAAATCTTTACTTCTTTTCCATCATATCTATTCAGGCAATCACGGGTTCCAAACCACATGTAACCACGGCTATCCTTGCAAATGCTTAATACGGTACTTTGAGAAAGACCATTATTTACAGATAGGTGATCAAATGAAAGCTGCCCAAAGGATGCTTTTACCAAGAACACCAAAATGATGTTCAGCATCAGCCTTAAAACTAATTTTTGATTGGTTAGTAGGTTTCTCATTCAGATTTAGCGATAAAAATAAAAAATTTCCTGATTTAAAGGCTACATACCAATTTTAGCACGGGAGCTGGTTTCTAAAGTAGAAATTTGGGATGAAAAAGCAAAAGGCATTTTGATATTAACCAGCATAGAAAAGTAATGCAGGTAACATCCGTCAACCTGCAATACCTTATCAAACTAATCAAACCTTTTGTATTTTTATAAATGGATGTAAATCTGTCCATAAGATTTATCCATCAGCGAACTTTTAATTCCTGGTTATTCGTAATCCTATCAATTACTTAATCCAAATTTGAAAAAATTGAGCAAGAAAAAAGGGGTAGAAATTAATTTATCTGGGGGTAATAATTGGTCATTATTGGAGCCCGAATCTGTTCATCCCTGCTCAAATTTAGAACACCGGGAATACAATATGATTTTGCTATTGGTATTTTGGTGCATCACAGAAAAACTGTAAAACCTGGTATACGTTTTAACAAAAAATGAGGATATTAAAATTGCCAGGAAGCAATTGTTTTATTGAAAAATTATTAACCGGCCAATATGTTTTCAGATAAGGCAAAGAAAAATATCATTTTCTAAACAGTGAAATCAACCACTTAAACAATACCACAACGCCCACTACAAGTATTCCCGCAGCCAAACCAACACCAAATTCTGTGATCATAGCCGGAATGCTTGGAAAAAGATGATGCAAAAACCCAATATTGTGAACAAAAATGCCCCCTGCAACTAATAACAGTGCAATTGTTCCTACAACACTTAATATTCTGATGATAAAAGGAAGGGCTTTAACCAATAGGTTTCCTAACGAAGCAAAAAATCCCTTTCCATTTGAACGCTTAATCAGTTTAAAACCCGTATCGTCCATTCTTACAATAATTGCTACTATACCGTATACACCCGCAGTGGCGAGTATCGCAACCAACGATACGGTAACAATCTGGATCGTAAGACTTTTATCCAACACGGTTCCAAGAGCGATGATGACAATTTCGACTGAAAGGATAAAATCGGTGGTTATTGCCGAACGAACCTTCGTTTTCTCCATCGAAGCTTCATCCTCCCGTTTTTCTACAGCTGGCACTGTTTCTTTAACAGGGTGAGGGAAAAAGTATTCAACAATCTTTTCAGCCCCCTCATAAGCCAGGTAAAGCCCACCCAATACCAGCACTACTTTAATGGCAATCGGAAAGAAAGCACTGAGCAGTAGCGCAATGGGGACGATAATGAGTTTATTGAGAAATGATCCTTTGGTAATGGCCCATAAAACGGGTAATTCTCTTGAAGAAAGAAATCCCGTTGCCTTCTCTGCATTAACAGCAAGATCATCTCCGAGTATTCCTGCGGTTTTCTTTGTAGCCAATTTTGCGGTCACGGCTACATCATCCATAAGTGCAGCAATATCATCTAAAATCGCAAAGAAGCCTGAAGCCATAGTATAAAATTTAAGTGCAAATAAAAGTTAAAAAAGGGTATCATGTAATTCTGTTCTAAACCCCAATCTATCTAAATAGTTTGGAGGAAAATCCGGGTTTATCAGAAATTATGCAAAAGTATCCATTCCATCACGCTTAAAAAAGTAAAGTTTATAATTCAGACTCAGCTCATCATAAAGCTTAAATCCAAATCGCTTATACCAGGGAATATTATCAATCATGGAGGTTTCTAGATATACGGGGAGCCCTTTTGCCTCTGCATGAGCAATTACTTCCAGCAATAACTTACTGCCAAGGCCTTTTCCCTGATGCCTGGGGTCAACACCAATAAACCACAAATAACACATGTGTTCTTTTGCCCTTTTTAGCTTAATCATAGATTCCCTTCTTAAAGCCTTTCCAATTCCAAAAATACCTATTGCGTGTAAAATGAGTTTAAGGTCCAGGAGGATAGATTTGAGTGTGGTTTTCTTTAATTGTGGGTACAAAATCAATGCGCATGCCTTTTCATCTTCGGAAAGCCAGACTTCTCCAAAATCCTGACAAATTTCTAACGAATAGCGCATAAGTGCAGCCCTTCGCCAGGGCGTATTCCGATGGGCAGAAAGAATGAAATCAACACTTTGGTTAACCTCAAAAGCATCGGTAAGGATTTCAACTATTTTGGCGTAACTTTCAGGTATTGCCTTTTTCATGGTTTAAATTTACTGCCATTTACACACTTCATTACAAAAGCGATCATCTTTTCATCCATTAATGGTGTCTGTACATTGCCAAAATTACCATGTCCCCCATCTTTAACAATATACAATTCAACAGCATTGCCGTTCCTTTTAAGCTTATCATAAAGGGCAATAGACTGTTCTACCGGAACTGTCTTGTCTTTATCTCCATGAATGAATAAAACCGGATTTTTTTAGAATAGACATAATTGATGGGCGACAAAGACTTCAGAAAAGTGGTATCCTGTTGGCGGCTACCCGCCCAGGCAGCAAATATCCCACCTGGTTTACTTACCGAATCCCAATGGAGTAAATCTGTAGGACCATATTTACTTATAATTCCAGCTATGCTGATCTTTTCTTTACTACAATTGCCAGTAAAAACGGGGGCCGGACTTTGCAAACCCAACATCAGTGCCAGATGCGCGCCTGCTGACCCACCCATTACAATAATCTTCTTTTTATCAATGCCGAACTGATCAGCGTGACTAACAAGGTATTGTAAGGCACAATATACATCCTCTATCGCTGCCGGGGCAGGCGCCTGGCCGGCAAGTCTGTATTCAATATTGGCTACACCAAAGCCGTTTTTCAGAAAAACACTGAACTTATCGTACTCAGCCTCCTTTTTTCCATGGATCCATCCCCCACCATGAATATACATGATCAGGGGCTTCTTTTTTTTGGATACAGCAATATAAAAATCCAGTTTGCCTTGCCATCCATTTATTTCTTTATAAATCAGATCCTTTTCTACCCTGATGTTTTCTGAAACAACTTGCGCGAATGAGCACATCCAATAAGTACAGAAAAATGCAATGAGATAGATGATTTTCATGGTTAGCATCTGGTCAAATCGGCTGAGGCTAAAATAAGTAATATTGCACTTAAAAATAATAAAAACTTGCAAAATGCTTCATTACTTAACATTTGAAGCTGGCTGGGAATGGTGAAAAAAATTGCCCGCGGAGTATCTTCTCCGCAGGCCATGAGAGCATAAATTCTGGTCCGGTATTTACCTTGACCTAGTTGAGCCACAGTAGGGCTCTGATGCTTTCGGTAAGCCGCTCACAAAATGCTAAGATCCATCTTATTGCGATTGAAAACATTTGGACCATTTCGCAACAAAGGTCCATATTTTTAAATATGAACCTTTGTATTTGAAGCCTTAATGCTTATTTCATTGCCAATTGCTGATCATCAGCCTCAGCCATTTCCTTGTAAAAGGCTTTAAACTGTTCAATTTTATCTAATGGTACATAATCTTTTTTTAATGAGAAACTTCGTTTTAACACCAGTTTATTACCTTTTTGTACGCTTTCAACTTTAAAATCGACAAAATCATTGCTCAACTGAACCGCTTTAAATGGCTGAACCATTGATTTACCTTCAGGGAGTTCGAGTGATAATTCCTGATCGGATGCATCCACCCCAAAAAGCTGGGTAAGGTCTATCCCAAATTTTCTTGGTGAAACAATCTGTAGCGCATTAGCATAAGATTTGTTCGACCATGGAATAGAGAATATCGACATACCGGCAACACTTTTGCTTACATTAACCAATTTGTAAGCACTCTCTGTTGCTACTGTATCTGAAGTAGATTTCGCAGCATCTAAGTTGGTGAACTTAAGGCTATAAATCTCATTTTCTGAATAGATACTGGTTAATTGCTCTTTCATTTTTTTAATTTGATCAGCAGTACTCAAATCGTTGAAAATACTTCTTAAATAGCTGGTCATAGAGCCGGTATTCCAGTTAATTTCCTTTACTGTCATATCAGCATTTTCCAATTTAACCTCAGTTTTATAACCCATAACATTCTTACCTCTGATGCCTGGATTAAACTTGGTTAAAGTTGCAGCGGTTTTATTAATTTCGAGAATATTAGATCCTAAAAAGGTATTACTAAAGGTATTAAAGGGCAATGTTCCGGAAGTAAGTTCTACCCAATAATCTTTTCCTTCTACGGTAGCCTTTGCAATGCAGTGATTAAACTCTATACTTGGCAGGAGGAGTGTATTTTGCCCCCTGTCTCTGGTATTTGCTAAAGCCAGACTTGCATTTATACCTGCTTCTTTACACATCGTTACAAAAAGGGTCGATACATCTTTACAGTCACCAATCCTGGTATTAATTACCGTAGCTGGATTTTGTGGTACTATACCGCTTTGCCTGAAGGTTACTGAACTGTAAGCAATATTAGTTGTAATGTAGTTATAAATCATTTTTACTTTGGTTAAAGGATCTAAATTTCCTTTTCCGGCAAAAAGTTCTTTAACAATGGTTTTGATTTCATAACTGCTTCTGGCTTTTGCCGATGCAATATTTTCATACCATTCGGAAATAAATTTCCAGTCGGGAATAGATGAAAGATAAAGCATATTGGTTACGTCGTCCATTGGAGGCATTTTATCTTCATAACGCAAAGCCTCCTGTTTGTTCTTACTCCACACGTATAAATCAAACTCGTCTTTAGCAGCCTTTACAGGTGCAATATCCTGTTGAGAGAAGACATATTTAAAGGCTTTATCCCGATGAACCAATAGTGAATATTTGATATTTAAATTATCTAAACCATCACTGAAGTAGAAAGAATCCCAGAAATGACTGGACATTGAACCAACATGGAAATTTTCCAGTTTATACCTGATGTTCACCACATCACCAACCTCGAGATTGGTAAAAACAACTTCATTGTTATTGGTTTCCGCAGGAACTTTTGTTCCATTTGCTTTAATTACCTCTGCAACTTCAATATTCAGATTCTGATCATTGTTATAAGGAATGGTATATTCTTTAAAACTATCTAAACCAGTCTGAGAAAGCACTTTAGCTGTAAAAAAGCGTTTTTCCTCAGAACCACCATTTTGATAGACCACCTTTTGTACTTCATTATTTAACACCACAATTTGTGCATCCGGATATTCAGTTTTAGATGGTGCAGCAGCAATCAAAGCTTTTGTATCCGCTTTTTCAAAATAATCAAATACAGGCTTTTTCTCCTGAAGGGTTCTCAATGCCTGAATAACATCATAATTGTTCGGATTAATCTGCAAACTCTTTTCGTATGCCTTGATACTCTTTTCTTTTTGCTTATTGGCATTATAAAGCACCCCTAACTGACTATAAACAAAAGCATTATTGGGATCGATTTCCAATACGTTTAAATATAACTTTTCTGCCTCATCATATTTTTCCAGACCATAGTAAACGCCGGCCAGGTCTGTATAAACAGAGAAACCAATCGGATCTTCTTTCAGTTCTTTCTTATATAAATTTACACCAGCGTCTGTTTCTCCTTTATCCAGGTGCATTTTTGCCACGTACTTAACCGCCTTATAATCATTATTTTCATTGATATACTTATGCAGGATATCCATTGCATTTGGATTTTTTCTGATTTGATTCTCAATGATATATTTTAAGTTAACAATATCCGGAGAGTTTTGATGGAGCGGATAAACACGCTCAATAAGCGTTATAATTTCAGGTTGTTTTTTTTCCTGACTGAGTACATTGATTTTTTTGAGCAATACGTTTAAATCTTCACCATAATTTTTCTCCAACCTGGCAATAATTTCACTGGCATGCGCATAGTCTGCTTGCTGGTAGTATTCACTGTATAATAGCTCCAAAGCTAAAGAAGATTCCGGATCATGGGTTTTAACTTCTTCCTTAAGCGTTTCAATGCCTGTCCGGTTATCAGCCTTGACAAACAAATCAATCATCATCTGATTTAAATAGGTACTTTGAGGAAAACGCTTTTTTAAAGGCTCAAGAATCAATCTTGCATCAAATACATTACCTAATCGAAGATAAAGCTTAGCCATCATTAACTGGTTTAAATAGCTTTGTGGTTTTGCTTTTAATGCTTCTTCGAAATATTTAAATTCAATGGGTTTTACCAGATCCACTTTTCCTCCGGTTTCCCTGGTATAAGGTTGTGGTTTGCTGGCAGAGGTAATGTTGCTTATCGGATTTCCATTAGCATCTGTTAAGCGCAATAAAAAATTAGACCTTCCGGCATAGCTTTCGCCAATTTGAACAAGAATGCGATTATAACCTTTATTTAATTTAACTGTTGAAATATAGGCATCAATGTCATTATTGCGTTCTTCGGGTTCGCTGATTAACAATTGATCGTTTACCCATACCTTTACCGATCCGGAAACGCCAATTCTTAACTGGGCCACCGTATTTTCGGCTGCACTTACAAAAGTTTGTGCAAATTGCAATGCATTTTCATAAGTGTTGTAGTAAGTAAAATCGAACCATTTATCGTGTCGGATGTAGGGTACAGTCCTCCAGCTAAACTTTCTATTTCTTTTGCCTGTAAAAACATATTCCAGTTCCGGGTGTTCCAAAACATCGTTATATGTTTTATCGAAACCACTGGTCGAAATATTTTCATATTCACCGGTAATTAACCAGTTTTCTATCTCGCCAATTTGATTGTAGTATTTATCTGCCTCATCATATTGCTTCTTTTCTTCATAATGGGCACCTATTCTGGATAATGCTAACGCTTTTAATGTTCCATCAGCACCTTTTGCCTGGGCAATTTTTTGGTAAAAAGCCAGCTGCTCTGCTGTTTTTAATCTGGATGCATTGTTGGGTAAATCACTCCACACGGCAACCAGAAAGGGTTGTGGATTTTTTGAACTGTTATTAAGTTTATTCAGGTAGGCAAAGCCTTCCTGATCTGGCCTGTCCATTTCTGATAGCATGGACAATGCAATGTTTGCTTCATCAGCATAATTGGGTTTTAATGCTGCTTTTGTAAAAAAATCACGTGCTGCTACACGATTATTCTTGAAAAAATATTCCCAGCCGGGATTTAAGCTGGTCTGCGCCTGAACGGCCGAATAAAACAGCAATGAGAGAATTAATAGTTTGGTTTTCATTTTGTAATTATATAAAAAAAACCAAACTCAATCAATGCGATTTTAGCTAATATTTTCAAAAAATGAATTATTAATCAGACAACAAATCCCGATATATCCATTTTAAGGCAAGTATACTTATGAGCAATGAAATTTATCCTACCGAAAACTGTTGCTGAGCCAATAAATTAAAACACTGGTGTGCAATTTCATACTCTTCGTTAGTTGGAATTACGAGAACTTTTACTTTTGAATCTGCCCCACTGATATCCTTTATCCCCCCACTGTAGTTACTGTTCTGTTCGGTATCCAATTCAATTCCCAGATATTCAAGTTCTGTACAAACCGCGGCCCGCATATCCCTGTCGTTTTCCCCAACACCAGCTGTAAAAATAAGGGCATCAATCCCGTTAAGTATTGCTGCATAAGCACCAATAAACTTTTTAATCCGGTATGCATATAGTTCCACTGCCAGAACAGCCGCTTCATCTCCCTCACTCACCAATTTTCTGATATCGCGCATATCGCTCGATCCACCCAGTCCGAGCAAACCAGATTGTTTATTAAAAAGTGTGCTTAACTGGCTTAAACTATAGCCAGAATGTTCTATCAAATGGAAAATAACTGAGGGATCTATATCGCCAGAGCGGGTTCCCATAACCAAACCACTTAAAGGTCCGAAGCCCATACTGGTATCTATCGATTTACCGTTTTTTATCGCCGTAATGCTACAGCCGTTTCCCAGGTGAATACTGATAATTTTAGCATCACTTTTGTCTAAATAAGCGATGGCTTGTTCACTCACATATTTATGACTGGTGCCATGAAATCCATAAACCCGGATACCTTCATTTCGATAATACCGCTCGGGGATGGCATATCTAAATGCCTGTTGAGGAAGTGTTTGATGAAATGCCGTGTCGAAGATAGCCACTTGTTTTGCCTTACTGAATGTTTCTTCGGCAACCTCAATGCATTTTAAATTTACAGGATTATGTAACGGAGCTAAAGAAAATAATTTCCTGATTTCTTCCTTTACTTCCTGAGAAATTAAAGTTGGTCCCGAGAAATTTTCTCCACCATGCACAACCCGATGCCCAACTGCTGCAATGTCATCGGGACTGGCAACAACAGCATTTTCGCCTTCACTTAACAGTAACAGAACCTGCTTTAATCCTTCGGCATGGTCGGCTATAAAAGCAGACTTTTCGATCACCGTTTTTTCGGTGCCTTTAAATACAGTATGCTTAATAAACGATCCCTGAATGCCGATACGCTCTACCAGTCCGCTCGAAATGGGTGATTTTACAGGCATTTTAAAAAGCTGGTATTTGATGGAACTACTTCCAGAATTAATAACTAAAATATTCATGTTATGCTTTAATGTCTTGGCATTGGATAGCCGTAATCACTACTGTATTAAAAATATCATCAACGGTGCAACCGCGGCTTAAATCATTTATGGGTTTGTTCAGGCCTTGCAGCATAGGCCCAATAGCCAATGCTCCTGTTTCCCGTTGCACGGCCTTGTAGGTATTGTTCCCGGTATTTAAATCGGGAAAGATCAAAACGCTCGCGCGGCCTGCCACTTCCGAATCGGGCATTTTTTGCTGTGCAACTTTTGGATCTACAGCAGCATCATATTGTATTGGCCCTTCTATCTTTAATTCAGGATGTCGTTCGCGCACTATAGCAGTGGCTTCCCTCACCCGTTCTACATCCTGCCCCTCGCCTGAGGTACCCGAAGAATACGACAACATGGCAATACGTGGTTCAATACCAAATTTTGCACTGCTTTCTGCAGATGAAATGGCAATTTCTGCCAGTTGTTGTGCTGTGGGATTGGGATTTACTGCACAATCGCCAAATATTGCCACACGCTCGGGCAGGCACATAAAGAAGATGGAAGAAACCACTGAAACCCCAGGCCGGGTTTTTACAAATTGTAAAGCAGGCCTGATGGTATGCTGTGTAGTATGTACAGCACCAGAAACCATTCCATCTGCATCGCCTTTGTAAACCATCATGGTGCCAAAATAGGAAACATCCGTCATCATGTCTCTGGCCATCTCGAGGTTTACATTCTTGGCCTTCCGCAAATCGTGCAGCGTTTCCACATAATTGTCATAATGCTCAGAAAGTGCCGGATTATGGATGTGGATTGCATTCAGATCGAGATTTAAACCCAGGCGTTTTATACTGTTACCAATTTCTATGGGATCGCCAAGCAAGGTAATCTCTACAATATCCTGTGCAATCAGCTTTTCTACAGCCTTTAAAATGCGTTCATCGTTTCCTTCCGGTAAAACGATGTGTTTTTTATCTCTTTTAGCCCATTTCACCAGGTTGTACTGGAACATGTGTGGGGTAATTCCCTGATAGCTAAAAGTGATAATCTTATCATCCAAAGCTTTAATATCCACATGTTTCTCAAAAATATCGATCGCCAGGGCAATTTTCTTTTTATTATCTATGGTAATTTTAGAGTGTATGGAACCTATTGTTGTAGTGGTTTCGAAGGTTCCTTTTTGAACCGAAATGATTGGAATAATGGTTTGTAGACCTTCTATGAGCTTAATCATAGGCTCATCTGGTAAACTCCCCGCAGTTAATACAATACCCGCTATTTTAGGGTAGTTTGCTGATAAATTGGCCTGCAATGAACCAATAATAATATCGCCGCGATCTCCCGGAGTAACAATAAGCAGGTTATCCTTAATGTGCCTTAAAAAATTAGGCAACATCATCGCCCCGGTTACAAAATTATCTACCTGATTATCCAGTAAATCTCCACCAAACAATACCTCAGCATTTAAAGCTGTCGTAATTTCCTTCATGGTAGGGCTTTGTAAGCCATTTTCAACAGGGATTACTGCAATTAACAGTTCTGTTGGTAATTGGTTGGTTAAGGCTTGTTTAATGCGCTCGGCCTCTTCCGGGTTAACCATATTGGCCACAACACCCAGCACCTGAACATCTCTAAGGAGAAAATTGCGGTAAATGTTAATGGCTGTTTTAAAAAGCTGGCTGGCCGACTTACCCTTCCCCGATACCACGATTAATACCGGAGCACCCAGGTTTTTAGCCATTAAAGCATTGGATTCGAACTCAAAAGCACTGCCCTCGCCCAAAAAATCGCTCCCCTCTATTACAGTAAAATCGTAATTGTCTTCCAGCTTCTTATACTTACTGATAATCGTATTGATAATAACTCCGCTGTCTTCAGATTGATGAAGCACTTCTTGCCGGGTAAAGGCAAAAGCGTCTTCATAAGGCACCGGAAGAGCGAAATAATCCAGCATGGCTTCTACATGCTCGTCCCTTTTATCAGGATCTTCCTGTGCGATTACAGGTTTAAAATAGCCTACTTTTTTGGTTTTAGCCAACAGCATGTTAATCATACCAAAGGCAATTACTGATTTCCCTGTGTAGGGTTCTGCAGATGCAATAAAAATATTTTTAGTCATAGAGAGAAAAAAAGGAATCAATATCAATAACCAACTTGCCCCAATATAGTTGGAAATTTTTTAAAAGATAGTTCTGAGGTATAAAAATGATCAAAGCTTAACACGGAGAAAAGTGAATAAGTGCTGTTTTACCTGTAAAGGGGAGATTTACAGCTTTTGGCATTGCGTTACACAAACAAGTTAATATTTTGATAGTCAGTGTATTTTTTGTAAATTGAATTAACCAAAAATATAGAAATCATGAAACTGCTCAAGAAAATCCAGGACTGGGGCGATCACAACCACCCCAAATGGCTAGATTACTTTAGAATACTGTTAGGACTTGTACTGATTTGGAAAGGGATTGATTTTGCCAGCAATATGGAGGCCTTTAACGGCTTAATGCGTGGCGCCATGTTGGGTACGGCTTTATCAATTAGTATATTGGCTCATTTGATTATCGGTCTTCACCTTTTAGGGGGACTAGCCATTACCTTAGGTACGCATACCCGTTTTTTCTGCTTACTTAACCTACCCGTACTAATTGGTGCAGTTTTCTTTATTAACCTTTCTTACGATATTTTTAAACCCTATTCAGAATTTTGGTTTTCAGTTACCGTATTGATTGGTCTGATCTGTTTCGCAGTTGAAGGAAACGGAATTATTTCGGTTGATAACCGGAAGATGGCAGCGTAAAACAACTAACCAGATAAATTGAAGGACTTGTCTAAAATAGACATAGTCCTTTTTTCGTTTGATAGCATGCTTTCTTAACAAACGCTTTAGGACAAAGGCATACAATCTATTCATCAGTTTCAAACAACAATCTTATCTTTGTTAAATGATCAGACTAAATGCAGATACCCCAAATGATGTGCTTCAGGATATTAAAGTGGGTGATATGGTAACCGATACCTTCAGTAAAACCGGTATTGTGGAAAGCATAGAGACTGATGATGACGGCCTCTACAAAATATACACCTTTCATTTGGTTACCGGAAGAACAATCACAGTTAAGCGGTAACGCGTAATTTAACCCAGCGGGTGTGGCGCTGCATATAAAATATCAACCGCATTGATGTGTTTAAAATTTTCCTTAAAATCAAATAGCACCTGTTTGGGCTGATTTGTTTTAGACACTCAGTTTTTCCTGAAAAAGGCCTAATAATGTTCTAATTAACTGCTTCTATTAATTTTACCCCCTATAAAATACAAATTCACCCCCCCTCTATGTCTTGTTCGAAAGCTTTCTTTGTATAACCAAATATAAACTAATCCCTATGATGTATAACTGCCAACCTATAGATGACGCTTAAGTTCATCTACCATCCCTGTCTCCGATTGTTAACTGCGATAAGAGATTAAAAACGACCAGAAAAAGGTCAGGACCTTTAAACTAACCAGACATTAAACCTCGAACAATTATGAAGCAATGCTACTTATTTATTAGCGGAGGGAAAAGAAGGGCTTTTTTGGCCTGTCTCGCTACTTCCCTATCTATTTTTCTTTTACTTCCGGGACTTGCCTTAGCCCAGATTAAAACCATTTCCGGTACAGTAACCGATGCCAAAGATGGTTCACCTTTAGTTGGAGTAGTGGTGAAAGTTCAAAACAGCAAGGCGGCTACCAGTACCAATGCCGAAGGAAAATTCAGCCTTCAGGTACGTGAGTCGGAATCTATTCTGATTTCCTATGTTGGATACGACAGCCAGATTATCCCAGTAGGAAAAACGATCAACTTTAACATTAAATTGCTGGAAAACGCACAATCACTAAGCGACGTGGTGGTGATCGGTTACGGCACAATGAAAAAGAAAGATTTAACCGGTGCAATTACGCAGATTAAACCCGATAAGATTGCCGATCAAAATCCCAATACCACACAGGATATCTTACGCGGAACCCCGGGGGTTACCGTAGGACTTGATCCCTCTGCAAAAGGAGGCGGTTCTATCCAGATCCGTGGGCAGCGTTCTGTTTACACTGCAGGCGGGCACAACGATCCCCTGATTATTTTAGACGGAACTATATTTTATGGTGAGCTTTCAGAAATTAACCCCGATGATATTGAGCAAATCGATGTATTAAAGGATGCTTCTGCATCTTCGGTTTATGGTGCAAAATCTGCAAACGGTGTCTTGATTGTTACTACTAAAAAAGGAAAGATCGGAAAGCCAAAGATTAACTTAACTTCCAACTTCGGATTGGCCACAATGGGATCAAAAAGAGCGGTTTTTGATGCAGCTGGTTATATGCAATATCGCCAGGACTGGTATACTGCCCCTACTTATGGCATCAATACGGCAACCGGTAATTATGAGGCCTATCAGTCAAGCTTCAAAACCCAGCCTGGATATTACACCAGTCCAACACCAGAAAATCTGGCTAAATACAACCTTACGCTTGCCCAATGGAAAGCCTATACTTCGGGCACCAATGGTACAGCATCAGATAACGAAATATTTGCTAAAAGACTCTTGATGCAGGGCACAGTGCTCAATAATTTTCTTAGCGGGCAAACTTTCGATTGGTACGACCACACCTTCCAAACAGGAATGAATCAGGATTATAATATCAGTGCTTCTGGTGCAACTAACCAAATCAATTACTACATGTCTATAGGCTATCTTTCTAACGAAGGCGCCATTGTAGGAAATAAGTATAGTGCAGTAAGATCAAACATCAAGGTAGAAGGAAAAATTACCGATTGGCTGGAAATTGGCGCCAATGTAAACTTCCAAAACCGTACAGATGGCGATTTAGCTGTTGACTGGAACAGGCAAATTACTCTCAATGCTCCATATGCAAGTTACCAGGATGCTAATGGGAATTTACAGGTACATCCAATGGGGGATTTAATGGTGAATAACTATGGTTATAATTATGATTTCAACAGGGGTTATCTTGACCTTGATAAAGGTTATACCGTATTTAATACCATCTTAACCAGTAAAGTAAAACTGCCTTTCAATATTCAATATTCGTTTAACTATTCTCCTCGTTATCAATATTTTCACGACCGGTATTGGGAGTCTGCCAGCCATCCGGACTGGAAGGGGACAAACGGACTTGTAAACCGTGAACAAACCCAGCGTTATGATTGGTCGTTAAACAATACCTTGTTCTGGGATCATACTTTTGGGAAGAAACACCGCGTAAATATTACACTCGTTCAGGAAGCTGAAAAAAGACAATCGTGGAAAGACAGGATAGAAGCAAGAAACATCCTTCCAAGTGATGCATTAGGTTTCCATGAAACTTATTATGGTGATAAAAACAAAAGCAGTTATGATTCTGATGACGTGAAAGAAACTGCAGACGGGTTATTGGGAAGAATATTCTATGCCTATGATGACCGGTATATGCTAACAACCTCGATCCGCAGAGATGGTTATTCAGCTTTCGGATCGTCAAATCCAAGGGCAAACTTCTTCTCTACAGCCTTTGCCTGGACCTTTACCAATGAGAAATTTATTCATTGGAAACCTTTAAATTCAGGAAAGCTGAGGGTTTCATGGGGTCAGAATGGAAACCGCTCATTGTCAGACCCATACATTGCCCTGGCAAATTTGGGTGCTGGTGTAGGTGCCACCATGGGTTATTTAGATGCCAGTGGAAATCTGATTCAATATCGTTACTTAACAGTAGGAAGATTAGCCAATCCTGACCTGCACTGGGAGAAAACAGAGTCTTTTAACGTAGGACTTGATTTGGGTTTATTTAATAACCGCCTCTCTGCAACCATGGATTATTATGTCACTCCTACCGTAGATATGATTATGAACAGAACCCTTCCCGGTTTTACGGGCTTTGGAAGCATCACCACCAATCTGGGAAAAGTAGAGAATAGAGGTTTTGAAATTTCAATCAGCTCGCAAAACATAGCTGAAGGAAATTTTAAATGGAGTACGACCTTAAACTTCTCTAAATATAAAAACACCATCAAGAACCTTTATTATGTTTACGATAATGTTTTGGATGCACAGGGTAATGTTATCGGCACAAAAGAAAGAGACGATATCGGAAATGGCTGGTTTATAGGAAAGCCCATCAGTTCTATCTGGAATTACCGCGTAACCGGCATCTGGCAAGCCAATGAAGCTACCGAAGCGGCAAGATATGGACAGCGCCCCGGCGACCCTAAAGTAGCCAACAATTATACAGCTGATGATATTGTTAACAGTAATGGCACAGTTACTCCGGTTTATAACGATAACGATAAGGAATTTTTAGGACAAACTGCACCACCCACAATGTGGTCGGTAAGAACTTTCCAGCACATTGGGATCCTAAGCTTAGAATTCCACGTGGACAAGTTGTCGCG